>Ga0137403_10002715_pt1 | contig 21524 bp, 25 predicted proteins | sample CZOMad2_1_16fung_FD_122057 | JGI IMG/M metagenome (GOLD analysis project Ga0137403, IMG submission 122057) | Vadose zone soil fungal communities from Angelo Coast Range Reserve, California, USA - CZOMad2_1_16fungal (Hybrid Assembly) | ecosystem: Environmental > Terrestrial > Soil > Vadose zone...
GTCGTTACGGCAGCGGCTGTCCTAGACCCGCAGCCCGCAAGGTTGGCTCATCCGGACCCCGGCCGGCGCAGCAATCCGCCAGCGTCCCATCGATGACGACGGCCGGAACCGAGCGCACGCCCAAGCTCTTCGCCCGGCTGGCGACCTGTGGGTCCCGCATGTCCAGGATGGTCACATCGCAGGAGGGACAGGCGGCGCGGTTCACCAATTGAATCGTCTCCTCACATATAGGGCATCCGGCGCTAAAAATATCAATCTGTCTCTTTGCGTTCATGGCTCATCCTCCTGGTTCTCAAGTGCCACAAGAATCGGGCAGAAGGCCGCTTTCCTGCCCTGTGCTGTCGAGATGTTTTCGTCAGCGTTCTCAAGGATGACGAAATGGACTTTTCCCTTGCATTCTCTATGGGGGCTACATTAGCATAATCTCGATGAATGTTTGGAGGAAGGACGGTTCCCGATGCAACGTACTCGTCGAGATTGGTCACGCCTCAGTTGGAGCGTCTGGATCATCTTCCTGGGGGTCGCTGCGGCGATAGCCTGCGCCAGTCACCCTCCGAACCATGATCATGATGCGGCACATCCCCCGCTCTGCGCGGACACAAGCAGCCCCGCCGCCTTACCGCATGACAAACCCACGCTCTTCCCAAATGGCGGGACGTTCCCCCCGTCCTCCACATCCCTCTTTCCACTGGGATCTCTGATAGCATTAAGGGGCCTACCTCTCGTGGGTCTTTTAGTGTTGTCTGGAGCCCTCCCCCAGAGCGATGCACGCACGTCCATAAGCCCTCCTATGTTTCTCGTAGTTCTCCGCCAATGAGCTCTCCGCAAGCGTAATCTCGTTCACCGCTTACTCCTGATTCACGACCTAACCGGCTCGGAACATGTGCGCTGGAGCCGCATGTGATGCCTAGTCGTTTGGCTACCAGGTGCGCTCGCAAAGAGAGCCCTGCGTCGATCGTGGCCAGATCACGGTGGCTTCGCACCAGCGGCCCTGGTGTGTGAAGGGGCATGGGTGCTCTATTGCACAAGCCCTTCCCCAGGGTTCTACACGACATGTGGACATGGAGGGATCAACGATGGAGATCAAGACTGCCGTCCTGTGGCTCGCTCCGGTCGTGGCTTTGCTCCTTGGGGGGGACCAAGTACTTGCCGACAACCGACCGGGCAAGCACACGCACAGCGACAAAGCTCCGCAGGGGACGACTGCAGGGGATCAGGGGCATACGATGGATGGACATCACCACCAGCATGACACTTGGGAGCCCCCCCCTGCAGCATATGCCAGTGCACGGAGCACGCGCTGGGATAATCCGTCGGCTATCGCCCGGGGCCAGCAGCTCTTCCAGAACTACTGCATGGTCTGCCACGGCACCGATGGGAAAGGGACCGGCCCTGCCGCCAAGGGCCTGCCGCATCCCCCGGCCGACCTCACCCACCACTTTCATCGGGCGCCCGGTGACGGGGATGCGTATCTCTTCTGGCGGGTAAGCGAGGGCGGCCAAGTTGAGCCATTCACATCCATGCAGTCGACAATGCCGGCCTTTAAAACCGTCTTGAGCGAAGACCAGCGCTGGGACGTGCTGGCCTATGTGCACGCCCAGTTCCATAAGGGCTTCATGGCAACTTCCGTTACCGGAGAAGGCACCGTCATCGCCGTGGTACCCACCAACGAGGAACTCGTGGTGAAGCACGGAGAGATCAAAGGCTTTATGGATCCGATGACGATGGGCTACAAAGTCAGTCCACCGTCGCTTCTGAAGCCGCTCAAAGCAGGAGACCCTGTCCGCTTTACCATCGACACGCAGCAGAAGGCCATCGTTCAGATCGAGAAGCTGCAACCGTGAGAGCAACGCCCAGGAGACGCCCAATGCGGTTTGAGAGCCTGTCGTGTGTGGGAGGGAGGCTGCTATTGGAACACAAGATGGGATATGTGGGTGCGCTGCTCGTGCTGGTGACCGGCTGTGCGACCTTTGACCAGCGGACGGGTTTCTCGGACGTGGGTGCGGCAGTGGAAGCCCGCAGCGGCAAGCGGGTGGTCTGGAACCTCGGCACTGAGCTAGACACGCAGGTGGCTGAGGAGGTGCGCTCCCTCTTAGAAGACACGCTCACCGCTGATGAGGCGGTACAGGTGGCGCTCCTGAACAACCGGGCACTCCAGGCGCTCTATGCCGAGCTCGGTGTGGCCCAGGCCGATCTGGTCCAAGCAGGGCTGCTGACCAACCCGGTCTTCGACGGCGCAGTCTTCTTTCTGGTCGCTGGCGGCCCGGTGAGAGCGGATCTGAGCGTGGCCATGAGCTTTCTGGACATCTTCTACAGACCGCTCCGAAAGCGTGTGGCAGCGGCCCGGTTTGAAGACGCCAAGCTCCAGGTCACGGGCGCCGTGCTCGACTTCGCTGCCACAGTCCGGGCGGCGTTTTATCACCACCAAGCCGACGAGCAGAGGCTCGAGTTGCTGCAAACGATTGTCCAAGCGCTCGCGGCCTCGTTCGACGTGGCGCAGCGCCTCCATGAGGCCGGGAACATTACAGACCTTGACCTCGCGCGGGAACGGGTGCTGCTCGAGGAGGCGAAATTGCAGCTCAGGGCGGCAGAGACCGCAGTGCGGCAGAGCCGGGCGCAACTGAACACCGTGATGGGGCTCTGGGGACAAGAGACCGCGTGGCACCTCGACAGGCGTCTCCCCGACGTCCCGGCACAATCGCTGCCGTTGGAAGGGCTCGAGGCGCAAGCGCTCCGCCAGAGCCTCGACTTGGCGAGCGCCCGGCAGCGTCTGATCGTGGGAGGCGAACTGTTGGGCGTCAGTCGAGCGACCGTGCTGGTCCCTCAGTCGGTTCTGGGGGTGGGAGGGCAGCGGGAAGAAGGCGAGTGGGGGGTCGGGCCCTTGTTCGAGTTCCCCATCCTCCTGTTCGATCAGGGGCAGGCGCGCATCGGGCGTGCTATGACGGAGCTGCGCCGGGCCCACCAGGAGTACTACGCACTGGGCGTGCGGCTGCGCTCGACGGCCGGTGCGGTGCGAGAGCGGTTGCAAGGGGCGCAGGACCGCGCGCTGTATTATCGAGACATCGTGCTGCCCCTGCGGGAGCGCATCGTCCACGAGACCCAGTTGCAGTACAACGCCATGCAGATCGGCGTCATTGATCTCTTACGGGCTCGGGAGCAACAGATTCAGGCCGCCGTGGCCTACGTCGACACGCTCCTCGACTACTGGTTGGCGCGCACAGAGCTTGAGCAGCTCCTGAGTGGTCGCTTACCGAGTTCAGATAGTGTTGCGACAGGCCGCAGGGAGCGGCCAACAAATATGGGTGAGAACGCTGGACATTAACAGAGAAGGAATCACCATGGCCAAGAACATTTCCAGACGCCACATGTTAGGTCTCACCGCTGCCACTGTTGGTGGTATCACGGCGCTGGCAGGAGGCGCACATGCCGGAACGACTGAGCCTCCAGAGCGCGATCGACCGACGGCTGGATCGCAGCGCACCGAGCATGACCGTCCGTATTGGGAACAAACCTACAGCGGTGGCCCTGTGGATGTGAAACCGTTGCCACCGGGGCGCCCTGGGAAGGACTATAAGCCCGTCGTGGTCCCCACGGGCTACACGCTCCCATGGAAGATCGTAAATGGCGCCAAAGTCTTTCATGTGATCGCAGAGGAGGTGGACCACTCCTTTGACTCCGGCTTGCGGGCGAAATGCTGGGCCTATAACGGCCATGTGAACAGCACCATGATCGAGGCCGTTGAAGGCGAGCGGGTGCGCATCTACGTGACGAACCGGTTGCCCGTGGCCACCTCGATCCACTGGCACGGGATTTATCTCCCCAACGGGATGGACGGCGTCGGTGGCCTGACGCAGCCGTACATTAAGCCTGGAGAGACGGCCAAATACGAGTACACGCTGCGACAACACGGGACCTTCATGTTCCACTCTCATCACGACGAGATGACCCAGATGGGCATGGGCCTGATCGGCATGTTCATCATCCACCCGCGAAATCCCGCGCCGGAATATCACGTGGACCGGGACTTTGCGATTATGCTCAGCGAGTGGGCTATCACGCCGGGCACCGCACGCTCCAATACCCTGGAAATGACGGATTTCAACATCCTGACGATGAACGGCAAAGTTTTCCCGTCCACCGGCCCCCTGGTGTGCAAAACCAGCGATAAGGTGCGGATCCGGTTGGGCAATCTGGGCGCGATGGACCACCACCCGATCCACATCCACGGGTATCACTTCCGGATCACCGCGACCGACGGTGAGGAAATTTCCCTGTCCGCCCAGTGGCCGGAGACGACCGTACTAGTCGCCGTCGGGCAGACGCGCACCATCGAATTCATCGCCGATGCGCCCGGCGACTGGGCCTTCCACTGCCATATGACGCACCACGTCATGAACCAGATGGGACACGAGTTTCCGAACATGGTGGGGATGAATCCCGGGGATCTGGACGAGCGGGTGCGTCCGCTCCTGCCGGGCTATATGACGATGGGCCAGACGGGCATGGACATGGGGCGGATGGCGGAGGTCATGCCGATGCCGCCCAATAGCATCCCGATGAAAGGGGCCACAGGCCCCTTCGGGGATTACATCTCGATGGGCGGGATGTTCACCATTATCAAAGTGCGGGATCCGTTGGAGAGCTACGAGGAGGATCCCGGGTGGTATCAACACCCGCGAGGCACCGTCGCGCTCAAAGCGAGCGCTGCAGAGCTCGCCCGGGACGGGATTGACGTCGATGCCCAGACGCCAAGGGCTGTCAACGGCACGCCACGCGGCTCGGCGCCCCGGGCTGGTGCCCGACACCAGGCCTCAGATCCGCCAATGTCTGGCCATGCCCACCAGTAGTGGGGCCGATGTGAAGGGGCACAGAGGCTGATGGCTCTGCAACGCTGATGGGTTTACCGGAGGGCGACCGGCATGCGAGACCAGCTCATGGAGCTCCGACGCCGGGTGTACCGGCGCTCGATCAGCAAGGGCGTCGGGGTGATCGAGGCCATCGACGAGATCCTGACGGAAGTCAGGGACGAGGAGGAAAAGCGACAGCTCAAATGGCTGCGCGCGGTGATAGATGCGTACCGTAAGTCTCGCCCAAGGCGCCGCTGAGCGGCACGCCCGCCTGTCGCAAGTAAAAGGGGATCTGCGCGGAATTGTCCGGGCCCTCCGGCTCAGCCAGGGAACGATGCGCAACATCCGGCAGAACCTCTTCTTCGCGTTCATCTATAATGCGCTTGCTGTGCCGATTGCCGCAGGCGTGCTCTAGCCAGTGTTTGGGCTGCTCTTGAGCCCCATCATCGCCAGCGCGGCCATGACCTTCAGCTCAGTCTCCGTCATCGCCAATGCGCTCCGACTACGCAAGCTGGTGCTGTAGCGTGGATACTAGGGCCAGACCTATGACTTCTGCGCGGCAGGCTGCAAGCAGCAATTCGATCAACACCCAAAGCGCTACATCGGCCAAGGCTCGACGTTGCGCTGATTGGGATAGCCGGTGGCATGGCTACCAGGCCGTCGCGGCCGCCGCCATCAAAGAAGCCCGCCAATTGCTCGCGGCGGCAGGCTATGCCAAAGGCCTCACAGAGGTAGAATTTCTGATCCGGGAGAACCATCCAAAGGCGGATTTGCTGTTGACAGATCATCCAGTCCCTCCGTACAATGCCGCCACTTACCTCGTGCTGTGCTGCTCATGCCGGCGGCCACGAACCGGGAGGCCACACATGAAGCACGCTCAAACATCCCGATGCTTGCATGCTCTCCTGATGTCTTGCCTCCAGACCCGGATCCGTTTCTCGGTGAGGCCCCAGCTGCTGACCCGCGTCTAATCTCCTCCCCCAGGGAGGAGCCTGTGCCGCTTCCATCCATGATCTAGGCTGCACGGTTTTGGTCGAAGCCGCCAAAAACCACCCATAGGCATCCCAGGCCCTTTCCATCCATAGCGCCCCACAACAGGGATGCCAGACAGCTTCTGTACAGGCCTCCCGGCGCTGTCCCGGCGGCGCTTCGACAGGCGAGGGGAAACAACAGCGGTGGGCGGTACTAGGCTATGAGATCAACTTTGCATGGCTGCAAAATCCGCTTCGAGACGACGTGGCTGGATAAGCCGTGAACCATGCAGGATGACGAAGAGGGAGGGGTGCTCATGCCGGGAAAGAGTGCGCATCCTCGACAGGCCCATGGTCTAAGCCGTCGCGAGCTGCTGCAAGCGGGGCTCGCCGCCGGCGTAATATTATCTTCTTGGCCGCCGAGTGCGCCGCTCCCGCTCTGGGGCGAAGAGGCAAGCTCGCCCAAGCAGGGAGGGCTCCTGCGCGTGCGTGGGCGGGATCCTGTCCACTTCGATCCGCACCTCACGCGCAACCAAAGGACGCAGGCCGTGGTCAGCTTCGTGTACAGCAAGCTCCTGCGACACAAAGTCGGCCCGGACGTGCGGCCGGGTACCTTCCTCGTCGAGCCTGATTTGGCCGAACGCTGGGAAGTGCCCGACGACACCACCTACATCTTCCATCTGCGCCAGGGCGTCAAATGGCATAACAAGTCCCCCGTCAATGGGCGCGAGTTGGTGGCTGAGGATGTGAAATTCACCTTCGACCGCTTCCTGACGGAGCAAGGCAATCCGGAGCGGCAGTTGCTGGAGTCCGTGGACCGGGTGGAGGTGATGGACCGCTACACCGTGAAGTTCCTCCTCCACGAGCCGTTCGTCTGGTTGCTGAACATCCTGGCCAGTGCCATCTGCATGTGGATCATCGCCCCGGAAGTGGCTGAGAAATATGGCGACTTGAAGAAAGTGGAGACTGCCATCGGCACCGGGCCCTTCCTGCTGGAGCGCTACGAGCCGAACGTGAAGATCGTCTTCCGGCGTAACCCGGAGTACTTTCGTCAGGGCTTGCCGTATGTGGATGGAGTGGAGTGGGTGGTGCTGGACGACGAATCGACCGCACTGGCGATGTATCGCACCGGGCAGATCGACGCGGGCCCCGGCCTCCAATGGGACGTGCGCCAAGCCGACCTCGACTCACTCAAGCAGAGTCATCCCCACCTGCGCTATCAGGATATGCAGTCCAATACCAAGACGACGATCTGGATGCGGACCGATCAGCCCCCCTTCAACGACGTACGCGTGCGGCGCGCCATCTCCCAGGCAATCGATCGCCAAGGGCTTATCGAGGGCGTCTGGATGCGAGGCCAACCCTCCCCCGCGGTCGCCCCTGGCCTGGCCGAGTGGTCACTGCCCATCGACCAGCTGGGCGAGGGGGCGAAGTATTATCGGTACGATCCCCAGGGGGCCCGGCGGTTGCTGGCGGAAGCTGGGTATCCCAAGGGGTTTAAAACGACGCTCACGACCACCGCGGGATACGGCCGCGACCTGATCGATGCGGCCCAGATGGTCCAGCGCGACCTCAAAGAGGTCGGAGTTGAGGCAGAGCTGAAGCTCCAAGAGTATGGAGCGTATCAAGCGACGACGGGCCAGGGCAAGTTTGAGGGCATGGCGATGGGCCCCTACGGTGGTGGCTGGGAACCCGATAGCCCGCTGTACGGCCCGTATACGCCAGACCAACCACGCAATCGCGGCCATGTGAACGACCCGAAGCTGGCCGCGATGGTGAAGGAACAACGACGGCTGAAGGACCCGGAGGCGCGCGAGCAATTGATCTTCGCTATTCAGCGCTACGCGGCGGAGCAGCAGTACTATGTATACCTCTCCTCCCAAGTCATCACGGCCTCCTGGCAGCCGTATGTGAAGAATTACGCCCCCAGCCTGAGCGCCGACTTCGGCAGTCGCGTCGCCGCGTTATGGTTGGATCGATAGATCATCCCCTGCTGCCCCTGTGCAACTGGGTTGACACCCTGTCTGATGACGAGTAGACTGCACGGCGCGTGCCGCCGTGTAGGCCTCTGTCGGAGATGCGCCCGCAGCATGGTACCTGGCAAGAGGTAATAGAGCATGCACGATCTCGATGAAGACCATGAGCATCTAGACTTTGCCGATATAGGCCCAGACGCCGTCATGGAGGACATTGAAGGCTTGGAAATGTTCACGCTCAAGAGCGTGGGCATCGACATCGGCTCATCGACCTCCCATTTGGTGTTCTCCCAACTAACCTTAAGGCGGGAGGGAGCGTCGCTCTCGGGACGCTTTAAGGTCACGGAACGAAAAGTCCTGTTCCGTTCCACCATCATGCTGACCCCCTATCTGTCCGGTACCCTGATCGACGTCGAGAAAGTCAAGCAATTCATTGAAAACGCTTACCGAGACGCCCGGCTGCAACCGCAGGATATCGACACCGGAGCGGTCATCATCACCGGCGAGGCTCTCAAGAAGGAGAATGCTCAGCCGATCGTCGAGTACTTTGCCAAGTATGCAGGAAAATTCATCTGCGCGGCGGCGGGTCACAACCACGAGGCCCTCCTCGCCGCCTATGGTTCCGGCGCCGTCGATCTCTCGAGGACCGAGCACAAGACGGTCCTCAATGTTGACATGGGAGGGGGAACGACGAAGTTCTCGCTGATCCACCAAGGGGACGTGACGCAAACCGCTGCGATCAACATCGGCGCTCGGCTGATCGCCTTTGACGAATCCAACGTGCTGACACGCATCGAGACTGTCGGTAGAACGCTGCTGGCCGAGCTCGGCTATCCCGTTGAACTAGGAAAGAAGATCACCAAAAAACAACAGGAGGCCTTCGCCGCTGTGATGGCCAGAGTGCTTTTCGAGGTGATCAAGCACGGCCCCACGTCATCGCTCGCAACACAGCTCATGGTCACGCCACCGTTCATGAGTTACCGGTTGGATCAGGTCGACCACATCGTCTTCTCCGGCGGCGTCTCCGAGCACGTCTATGACCGCGACCGGACTGCATACGGCGATGTCGGTCCCCTCTTGGGAAAACATGTCAGGAATTATCTGAAAAAACTCCCGAAGAAAAATCTCCTGCGCGAGCCGATTGAAGGCATCCGGGCCACGGTGATCGGGGCCGGTGAATACACCGTACAGGTAAGCGGAACGACGAGCTACATTTCGAGTCCCCGGGTGTTGCCAGCGTTCGGCCTCAAAGTGGTTCGGGCATCGTTAACGCAAGAACAGCCTGTGATTGAGGCCTTGCAGCAGTCGCTGGCGAAGTTCGACTGTAGCTCTTTGACCCCCGGACTGGCCCTGTCCTTATCTCTTGACGGACAACTGGACTATAAGACACTAAGAGAGGTGGCGGAGGGAGTCGCGGCCATCTGCAACAGTGCAGAAAGCCACAAGAGCCCGGTGTACCTGGCACTGGACCTTGATGTCGCAAAATCGCTCGGCGGTATCTTGAAAGAGGAGCTCAAGTTGGACCGAGAGGTCATCGCCATTGATGGCATTGAAGTCGGGGATCTCGACTACATTGACATCGGTGAACCCATGGGCATCACAGAAGTCATCCCCGTCACAGTCAAGTCATTGATGTTTCCCGGAACCAAGCTGAACTAGCAAAGCCAAGGAGAACAATCGATGGCAAAGCCTGTATTCAAACCGGAACGGCAGATGTGGAGCAAAAAGTTTACTTACGATTACTGGATGGAATCAACCGGCGTTCCCATCCACAAAGGCTTTTTCGTCGACGATCTGAGAACCGTGGAACTCGGCTGGTGGGAAGAGCGCCAGTGCCTGTCCGCCTTTATCCAGTTGATGGGCTCGGAGGGCGTAAGCTCTAGCCGCATCACAGAGATTGCCGCAGGCGAAACCACGCGCCCGCTGAAGTTCGCCCTCGATGAAGTCGTATATGTGGTTTCGGGAAGAGGTCTCACCACCATCTGGTACGACAGCAGCAGCGCCAAAAAAAGCTTCGAGTGGCAGCAGCACAGCATGTTTTTGCTTCCCCATGGCTGTCACCACACCTTCAGCAACATGCAGGGCGACAAGCCCGTGCGGCTGTTTCACTACAGCTACCTGCCACTGGCTCTGTCAGCCGTTCCCGATCCCGACTACTTCTTTAATAACCCCCGCCAAACGCCGGATGACGTGGCGGAGCAGGAAGATTTATACTCGGAAGCCAAAATGGTGCAGGCTGTCGAGCGCGACGAAGCGCTCGGAACGCGTGTCTACTGGTACGGAAATTTCTTCCCGGACATGCGGGCCTGGGACAGACTAGAGGAGAATGCCAGACGAGGCGCCGGCGGCAGGAGCGTGTATATTCAATTTCCCAACTCCGAGGTGTCAGCTCACATGTCGGTGTTTGCGGCGCAAACCTACAAGAAGGCACACCGCCACGGTCCTGGTAGGGCCATCATCATTCCTGCCGGAGAAGGCTACTCCATCATGTGGGAAGAAGGAAAAGAAAAAATCGTCGTCCCATGGCACGAATGCAGTCTCTTTGTCCCACCGAATCGGTGGTTCCACCAGCACTTTAACGTCGGCCGCAGTCATGCACGGTACCTTGCCCTGCATCCGCCCATGCAGTTCCATGGACATGCGGAGAAGGTTGAAGATCGAGCCAAAGACCAGATCGAGTATCCAGATGAGGAGCCGTTCATCCGCAAGAAATTCGAGGAGGAGCTGTCCAAGAGCGGTGTGCAGTCACTCATGCCTGACGAAGCCTTCACCAACCGACACTACGAATGGTCCAAAGCCATGGGGAAACAGTAAGGCTTTCTGCGCCGGTTGGGCACAAGAGGTCGAAGGGATGATGTCCCTCCTCTGGCCGTATCGTGACCATCCACTGGTGTGGGTGCTCTTAGCGTTCATCTCTGGCGGGCACCTGGGAGAGCTCTTCCAGGAGACTGGGGCGCTGTTCTAAGGAGATCTGCTATGGCACATCACTACCCTGGCCGCCCTTCCTATCCACACGAACACGCAAGCCATAGCCACCTGCATGGTGTCATCGACCCTGCCATCGCTACCACCGCGCGCGGCATGTGGGCCATTAAGTGGTCATGCGTGGGCTTGCTCGTCACCGCCTGCGTGCAGCTTCTGGTCGTTGCGCTCTCGGGAAGCGTGGCCCTCCTGGCCGACACCATGCATAACTTCGGCGATGCCGCCACGGCGTTCCCGTTGTGGTTGGCGTTTCTCCTGGCTCGACGAAGACCCAGCGAGCGGTTCACCTACGGCTTGGGCCGATTTGAAGACCTCGCCGGCATGGTGATTGTGCTTATCATGGCCTTGACCGCGCTCCTGGTAGGCTATGAAACGGTCATCCGCCTCATCCATCCCCAGCCGGTAGCCTATCTTGGAATCGTCGTAGTGGCCTCTATCATCGGCTTTCTCGGCAATGAGGCGGTCGCACTGTTTCGCATCAAGGTAGGCCAAGACATCGGCAGCGCGGCGCTCATCGCAGATGGGTATCATGCACGGGTAGATGGCTGGACCAGTCTCGCGGTCTTAGTGGGCGCCTTGGGCGTCTGGCTCGGGTACCCGCTTGCCGACCCGCTGGTGGGCCTGCTCATCACCGCGGCCATCCTTTGGCTCATCTGGCAGTCGGGCACCCTGGTATTGATCCGGGCGTTAGATGGGGTGGACCCAGAGATTATCCACGACCTTCGGCATGCCGCAGCGCACGTCCCAGGGGTGCGGGCACTAACCGAGGTGAGGGCCCGCTGGGTGGGCCATTACCTCCAGGCAGAAATAAGTATTGCGGTCGCTCCAGAGCTGTCGGTGGCTGATGGGCACGCGCTCGCCACCGAGGTCCGCCATCAACTCCTCCACCATGTGCGCTATCTCAGTGAGGCGATTATACATATCGACCCGCTGGATAAAGCGGGTGCAGAGCATCATCGCATCGCCGAACATATCCACGACGGCCTTCCAGCACATTCCCATTCATGAGTCGCTGTCGCCCAGAACGCCGCTCGTTGAGGGCGTGGTGGGCATTTCCGCGCGCTTCGGGCTCTCCACCTTCCTCCTCATCGTGATCTTCATTGGCGCCCCAGTGGTGTCAGCATGGCGAGATGGCGGCGCTAGTGTTCAGTGCTCCCACCCGCTGAGGTGGAGTCCGATGACCCCAATGATGATCAGCATCAGCGACGCGATCTTCAAAGTGTTGAGAGGTTCCTTCAGCCACAAGACTCCCACGCTAGCGATCAGGGCCGTGCCAAGCCCAGACCATATAGCATAGGCGACGCTGATGTCGATGGTCTTTAACGCCAGCGTTAGTGCGCTGAGGCTCAGACCGTAGAAGAGAAACATGAGCACGGAGGGCAACGTTTGCGTGAAGCCCCGGGACCACTTCATCGAGGTCGTCCCAGAGACCTCAAGCACGATCGCCAGAACCAGGTAGAGCCAACTCATCGAAGACCTCCGACTCCCCCCTGCGCAGATTAGGCCCTCACGGTTCCGGCGAGATGAGGGACGATTTCCTGGGCCAGCACCTCAAGATGTTCCATATGGTCGAAGGCCGAGTTCAACAACAGATGCTCGGCGCCAGATTCAACGAGCTCCGCCAAGCGATCGAGGCACTCATTCACACCCCCCCAGACCGCCACGCGCGACGCCATGTCGGCATTCCGATAGCGCATCCCGAACCAGGTACGCAGGCGTTCCTCGGCACGGGATTTCTCGGCATCGACGGCGATATAGACACGCTTGGAGATGCAGAAGGTCGTGGGGTCTCGTTTGGCGTCGTCGAGAAAGCCACGGATGGTGACCGCCTGAGCCTTAAAGTCTGCGTTTGAGGATGATCCAGCTCCCATCCAGCCGTTGCCCAGTCGCACCGCACGGCGCAGCGCCCCAGGCTCCCGCGCCCCGAACCAGAGCGGCGGATGTGGCTGCTGTACCGGCTTGGGTTCCTGCGAGATGCCTGCGAGCGTCCAGTACTCCCCTGCGAATGTCGCCGTGGGTTGGGTCCACAAGGCCTTCATCACCTCGATCCCCTCGACGAAGCGGCGTGCCCGTCGCTCCAGGGGGATCCCGAAGGCCGCGTCCTCAGGTCGTTGATTCCCAATCCCCACCCCCACGGTCAAGCGACCCTGGCTGAGCTGGTCGAGCGAAGTCAAACTCTTCGCCAACTGAATGGGGTTGCGCCAGACGGTCAGCATCACCGAGGTTCCCAGCCGTAGTGTCCGCGTCAATGCTGCCGCATAGCTCAGCAGGGTCAAAGGTTCGAGAATCGGCACCGCGCCGACGATTTGCTCTTGCACCCAGGCGCTCTCATAGCCCAGGGCCTCAGCGCGCGACAGAAACATGTGCAGTAATGCGATATCGAGAGGCCCGTCGATAAAATCCTGCGGAATCGCGATGCCACAGCGTACAACCTTAGCAGTTGCCATGACAAAATCTCCTCGATCATCCCTGCTGTCCGAACACCTTCACCCTCACACCCATAGCGCAGGATCGGTCAGGGCCGTCGCGACAGCCTTTGGGTCCATGCCATGGGCGCGGATGAATGGTTCGGCGTCAGCCATAACCTTGGTGACATCTAGATGGAGTTTATAGCGTTGGAAGAGGTCTTCGTGTGGTTCTAAACCGAGGGCTTCAACGACCACCGAGGTAAAATTCTTCACCTCGAACGGGTAGCGTCCCTGCGCGTCGCATAGTACGCGATGGCATCCATGATACACCAACACCAACAGCTCAACACCCGCCGCCTTGGCCGATTCGAGGAGATGCTGGTGGACATCCTCTTGGGCGAGAGGGACCAGCCCCAGGCTGCCCCCACCGCACGTATAACCGGGTTCGGCGAGCTGCTCGATCTCCACCCACTCGATACCTGGGATCGCCTGCAACAGCCGGCGGACGCTGTCGTTCGTGCCGGTGATGCCGTTATGCTCGTGTAGAGCCACGCGTTTGGGGATCGCGTTCACAAAGCGCGGTCGCAAATCATCCAGACGATCGGCGAGAAACTGGGTGATATGCTCAAGCGTATAAGGCAACTCAGTGACGCCAGCGGTAGTCTCGCCTAAATGCAGCTGGCAGGAGGGACACCAGGTCAGTACGTGTTGCGGCCGCAATTCGGCAAAGCGTCCGAGCGTGTGGCTTTCGATACGGTCGCTGCCGTCGAGATCGCCCTGGGTGCGGAAATGCACAATGCCGCAGCAATGATTGACACCGCCCAGCACCTCGTAATCCAGCTCCATCGCCTCAAGAATATCCATGACATTAAACACGATGTGCGGGGTGCGCAGGACATTGCAGCCAAGATAGAAGATGACATCGGCGCGCGATTTCATCGTCGGAGAGAGCCCAGTGAGCCGCCGATACTCCTCTGGCATCATCTGTGTGCCGACCAGGAGACGGATGGATTGTGCCATGCGCTTGAAGTACGTATCGCTCGGTGCTTGCTGCAGCCGCTCACGATTCTTTAGAGTGTGTTTGGTGAGATTAAGCATCTGACGAGGATTGATCCCTTCCGGGCAGGCAGGGATGCAGGATCCGCTCGCCGTACACACCTGTGCCCAGCGTCGGGCGTCATCGTGGCCCTGCCCGCCGCGCAAGATGTCCAGAATACCGCTGACGACATGTTTCGAGTCAGCGCCCTGTAGATTGCCGTAGCGTAGCATCGGACAGACGTCGACACATTTCCCGCAGGTCGTGCAGTCCTGCAAAATCGCGTGGGTTGCCGATTCGATGTAGGCCTCTAAGACCAGCTGGCTCATCATCCAACTCCTTGCGGTATCACGTCTTTCGAACGCTACAAGCCGTGTGCGATGCCTGCTGTCGCACTGTCAGGGGTGATTGTACTGAACACCACCCATAGGGGCAATGAAATAATCCTCCTGGACAGGGCGATCTACAGGCGGAAGCCGTTTGACATGTGGTCATTGCTTGTCTACGCTGCGCTGCTAGAAGCTCGGAACCCATGGGGTAGACCACGCGGCGTCGTGAGCGCACACCGGTTCATCATTCATCAGGAACACGAATCCGTGTCATCCTCCAGTCGCGCTTCCTTTCGCGCTGGAGCGAACCATGCGAGCCAGACGCATATTGGTACCTGGCCAGAAGGGCACCAAAAAATTGCTTCGCCACTGTGACTCTCAGCTCGTGTGTGTACGATACCGTTACAATGCCGAAAGCCGCCTGTGCTTTCCCACGGTCGAGCCGATCATCGAACAAGCCTCCTGGTCGCTGTCTCTCCCGAGGATGACCGGCACGACGCTGGTGGGCGTCCTGGGGGTGGACGAGCTGTCACTGCAACGACAGGTCAAACAGGCCGGTGGCAAGTGGAGTCCGGTGGAGTGTGTATAGGAGATGCGGTATAGCCGGGCGACCGCGCTCGGACCATGAGGACCGGATCGAGAAGTGGTGCGTTTCTAATAGTAGACACCCCAAAAATGTCCAATGTGGGAAACTCTCAGGTTTGTAACTGTGGAAACTTGTTTCTACTTTGAGAACCAAATGGCTAATAGTAGAAACCATAATGCGACGCCTAATCAATCGTTCGGCCGCGCTATGCGCGCCCGTAAAGCGGACAGGAAAGCATGAAGATCAAATGCCGAGATCGTCCAAGGGACTCGGAACGCCCTGGCCACCCTGCTGCAGGATGTGGGTGTAGATCATGGTGGTGGCCACATCGTTGTGTCCGAGTAGTTGCTGAATGGTGCGGATGTTGGTGCCGCGTTGGAGCAGGTGAGTGGCGAAGGCATGGCGAAAGGTGTGGGCGCTGATGGTCTTCGTCAGACCGGCACGGCGAACCGCCACCTTGATGGCCTTGTTGATGACGCTGGGGTCCACGTGATGGCGACGGGTGACACCGGCACGGGGGTCGACGGAGATGTCCCGGGCGGGGACGACCTACGGCCAGCCCCATGCCTTGGCGGCATGCGGAGACTTCCGAGCCAGCGCCTGGGGCCGGTCGATCTCGCCATGCCCCTGTGCCGAATCCTGCTGATGCCGCGTCTTGACTCCGGCCAGGTGATGCTGGAGCACAGGGGTGCGCGTGGCAGGAAAGGTGGTGAACCGGTCCTGGTCGCCCTCGCCGGAACGGACGGTCAATGGCTTCATCTGAACATCGATGTCCTTGACCCTGAGCCGGACCGCTTCCATGATGCGCAAGCCGCTCCCGTAGAGAAGTTTCGCCACCACTTGGGCGGTGCCGTCCAGCAGCGAGATGACGGCGGCGACGGCTTCGCGTGTCATGACCACGGGGACGTTGATCTTCTTGTCGGCGCGCACGGCATTGATGTTGCCCGGCAGAGAATGGTTGAGGACGCGCGTGTCGAGGAACATCAGGGCATGCATGGCCTGGTTCCGGGTGGCGGCCGCGACGTGTCTATGCCCCGCCAGGTCGGTCAGGCACGACTCGATGGTGGGTGCGGCGGGGAAGAGGTCGTCGCGAGACCGCAGGCCGTGGAAACGGACGCATCGCACGATCCACTCCACAGCAGATCGCTCCGTGTGCATGGCGTCGTGGTGCAAACGGAGCCCCTGTCGCACGTCATCGAGGCGTGTGGGTGGTGGATTTCGCGTCGAGGCAGGCCTATAATCCCTCGCGGTGGTGCCCTGAGATCGCTGCTCACAGGCATCGGGCAAACCTGCCTGAAAACCAGTCCAATATGGCATTATCAGGGCAAAATGGCAAGTTAATCAATGGTTCGGCAGCTCGTGAGATGCTATGCGGGAACTCGACAAGAACGATGTGGCAGGATATACCTCTGGGTACGATGGATCATAATTCCTCCTCAACTTGGTTGCCGGAACCGTCTGCCCCTGATGATACATACTCACGCAGAGACGAACATGCCTTAGATTGGCTGGCGCGGGCTACTATCGCGCGAGCAAAGGCATGTCGCCGCTTTTTGAACGAACATCTCTCCAAACTCCCAGCAGGCACTCAAAGTAAGATTCTCCACGATTTGCGGTATAGATGGCATAGCACCTTTTTTGAGCTCATCGTAGCACGCCTACTGCAAGAGTTAGGTGCATCTCTTGTCTTTGAAGGCAGCAATCGCGAGGGGCGGCGGCCAGACTTTACTGCACAATTTTCAGATGTCGCAATTATTGTCGAAGCTAAAGCCCCTGTTTTCAATGCGGCTGCGGGAGAAGAACAAAAAACAGAGATTCCGCTATTGGATTTCATTGAATCAAAAATTCCCAAGGGCTGGACGATCGGTATTTGGCAGCTACCCAACATTGGGCCTGCGGACTCCAAAAGGGAGTTCAATCGCACAGTGGAGAACATGCTCCATGTGCCTCCTCCGAGCGCGGATGATGAAGATAGGGAACTAATCCAGGAGTTACCAAGCGGCATTATTCACCTTCATCTTTGGCCAAAAAACACTACAAGGATACAACTCGCATGGGAGGCACCCATTACTGTCTTTGACAATTCAGAAGATCGCATTCGCCACGCAGTCAAAAGCAAGAGAAGCCAAGTTCGCAGCTCAGACGCACCTGTGCTGTTGGCCATACAAGCTTCTAGCATTAGCAGTGAATTTGAAGACTTTGATATGGCTTTGTTTGGGCGTGGATACGATCGCTTCGACGAGCGACGCCGGTTAGTGGGGACAGGGTTTGCACCTGATGGCATTTTCAATGAGAAAAGAGACAAAACACCTACCTTTGCCGGTATCTTGGCATTGTTAACGGTAGGCTTCAATGCCTGTACAGCACCAGTACTGTATCGCCATCCACGCTTTTCAGGAGTACTCCCTGAGGCAATTTTACAGTTAGAGCAGCGCATGTATAATGAAGAATCCAATGAAATTCAAATTCAACCATCAAAGGCACAGGGCTTGGTAGAGCGGCTTAACTTGGTAAACGTCTGAAACCTCACTGACAAGCTGCCGAACAAGGCGCTGCACCGGACTGCCTACAGCTCCGCTTCGCTGCGCTTCCGGCAGCCGGTGAGCTTGGGCATTCGGCGTCGTAAGTCTTCATTGTCCATCTCAGCTCAGGGCTGTTGATAAGGCAACTCTCAAACTGTTCACGTGGAGGGATCGGTTGATGGCTACAATCCCAGCACCTACTGGTGGCGGCAGCGGCGTCTCGCCAGCCCTGCAGCTCATGCAGATGATTGACGGCTATTGGCTTTCTCAGATGGTCCATGTTGCGGCGAAGTTAGGTGTGGCCGATCACTTGGCAGACGGGCCGAAGACGGGCCAGACACTCGCCCAAGAGATCGCCGCGGACCCCGATGCGCTCTATCGCTTGTTACGGGCCTGTGCCGGTTTTGGGCTGTTGCGCGAGGGGGAGTCGCGGACGTTCGCCCTCACGCCGCTGGGGGACTTACTGCGCTCCAACGCGACGGGCTCCCTCCGCGATTATGCGATCGCTGTGGTGGCGCCAGGGCACTGGCTACCGTTAGGCCATCTCGACCAGGCTATTCAGAGTGGCAAGCTTCAATCTCAACAGGTGCTCGGGATGGAACTATGGGAATACTATGCGCAGCATGAGGAAGAGAGCACGCATTTCGCCAGGACTATGGGCTATCTCTCCGCGACAGCGGCCCTCGACGTTGTTGCCAACTATGACGTGTCGCAGGTTGAGAACATCGTGGATGTGGGAGGCAGCCATGGGATGCTCCTGACCGCGCTGTTGCAGGCGGCTCCGACCGCCAAGGGAGTGTTGTTCGATCTGCCACACGTGATCGAGCAAGCCCGGGAAGTGGTCGGGTCCCTCGGCCTGAACGACCGTGTTGACCTCATGGGTGGAGATTTCTTTCAGGAAGTGCCTCCGGGTGGTGACCTCTATCTCCTGAAGCAAATCCTCCACGATTGGGACGATGCGCACTGTCTCGTGCTGCTCAAGAACATTCATCGTGCAGCGAGGTCACAGAGCAAGCTGCTTGTCGTCGAGATGGTGGTGCCAGACAAACCCGAGCCCTCCCTTGTCCCCTTAACAGACCTTGCTATGCTTGTGCTGCTGGGGGGACGCGAGCGGAGTGGGCAAGATTTCGCGTCGCTGCTCGGGCACGCTGGCTATCGCGTCGAACGTATCATCCCCACGGCTGGTCTGTTCAGCGTGGTGGAAACCGTCCGGGTGGAGTAGGAGCCAAACGCAGAGCCAGAACTGATGTGCTCGGCAGCGACCGCGCCGAACAAGGTGCTGCACCTGACTGCCAGAAGCATACGCTCCTGCGTCGCTGCGGCTTCCGGCAGCAGGTGAGCTTGGGCGTTCGGTAACTCAGACCTTTTGAAGAAGTCACGGAAGACTGCATTTGCCTTCCTGCGCGAGCCAGAGCGGGAAAGTGTGGCGATTTTTCAGGCACGATATAGCTGAGCTGAGGTCGTTGTGTGGTTACATACGCCCCACCCGACGGTATAATGTGCTTGCATCTGTTTATGGAGGTGAAGGTATGCAGGCATATCGTGTCGAAACGACATTGCAGCAAGACGGAACGCTCACCCTGAGCAATCTGCCACTCCGTGCGGGCGAGACGGTGGAAGTGATCATCTTGGTGCAGCCCCCTGACGCGGTGGACCGCCAGCGGTATCCGTTGCGTGGGGTGCCCGTCCGTTACGTTGATCCCACTGAACCGGTGGCCCAAGCAGATTGGGAAGCCGTACAGTGATTCTCCTTGATACGCATATTTGGGTGTGGTGGGTTCACGGCGATGCGCACCTGCCTGACCATTACCGGACGTATATGGAGATGCACGAGACCCAGGGCCTGGGGGTGAGTGTCATCTCCTGCTGGGAAGTCGCGAAGTTAGTAGAGTACGGTCGCCTCACTCTCCCATGTCCGGTTGCGGAGTGGCTCGACCAGGCATTGGCCTATCCTGGCATCCGTTTGCTCGAACTGACGCCACGGATCATTGTGGAATCCACGCAGTTGCCCGGAACGTTCCATCGTGATCCAGCCGACCAACTAATTGTCGCAACTGCACGCATATATCACTGTCCGTTAGTGACGGTGGACACGAAGATATTGTCGTATCCACACGTGCAAACCGAGCCGTAGCATCACCGAACACTTATGAGGATGTTTATGCCACTGCGGGCCGTGCAACAGCAAGGAATTTCCCCAAGTTCCCGAATGGCCTCCGCTCCCACATTGGGAGCTGTTCCTTGGAAGGCCCCCGGTTGTCAAGAGACAGACTCTCCCTAGGAGCGGATTTTGTTCCTTTTTTCCGCGCTGTTGGTCCCGGCGTCGTCGGCCTCTGGCCACGTGTTCTGGCTGGATTTCCACATGCCGGTCCAGACACAACGTGTCTGCACCCAACACGTATTGAGGCTCTGTCACCATCGAGATGGTGATTGCAGAGAGACGGTGGTGCCGTCCTCTGCGGCCTCGAAACGTATGGGTGCCCTCGTACCGTCCTACTCAAAGACGTGGCTGAACAGCAGTCGTTCGCCAGTTAGTCCCAGGTTCGGGGGAGGGGCAGCCCACGTCAACCGAGCGCGACTCTCGCCGCATATACCGGAGCCGGATCGGATGTCCAATCAAAGGGCAAAGGATCCGGGCAAAAGGGCCTATGTGCTCCTCCGCGTTCAATGACGCAGCGATACACGCATGACCGAGCACGACACTCAGGCTGAGCCCATGGTCGTCCAGTGAGGCGTTCGGCTCATCCGCTCCGTTCCATTACCCAGAGAGAAACCTGCGCACATCGAATGCCGTTTGGCGCTTTAGCATGTAATAGACGGCACGCCCGAGCTTATGGGCCCGCATGGTGAAGGCTTTACCCTTCCCATGCTTTTTCTCCAGTTTGGTTCGGTACTTTTGGCCTGCGGGATTGTGGCGGAGGAACAACACCGCCGCTTCGGAGAAGGCCCACTTGAGATAGGCGTTACCGATCTTCGGGCCCGAGGTGCCGTACCGTTTTCCGGCCGACTCCTTGGTGCACTTCACGAGGCGGCCCTATGAGACGAAATCTTGAACCCGCGGAAAGCGGCCGATGTCATGGATTTCATACAGCAGCACCAGGCTCAGGATCTCGCCGATCCCGGGGACGGTGCGCAGCAGGTAGAGTGTCTGGGCATGGTGTTGCTTGGCCGGTTTGAGGATGGACAGCTCTATGTCGCCGAGCAGGCAGTCGTCGTGGTTGATCAGCGCGAGGTCCACCGCCATGCTCTTCTGGACGGCCGGATCAGGAAAGCGTTCGGCCACGCCGTCCCGGTTCGCCTTGGAGGCGAGCTTCTTGCCGATGTCGGGTAGGTTATACTGGCTATTCGTATTTTGGCTATGGGCCAGCAGCTCCGCTCGCTTGCGCATCAGATGCATCCGGCGCCGCAGAAGGTCCCGCGTGGCACGCATGTCAGCAGGATAGACATAAGCCTGGGGGAGCATGCCGCCGCGGAGCACCACCGCAATCTGATGCGAATCGATTGTATCGTTTTTGGCCTTGCCCCCGTGGATGGCCTTCATAGAGAGCGCGTGGCCCAGGACGAAAGGCATACCCTCGCGGGCGCAGAGGTCAGCCAGCCAGGTCCCAGGTGAAGATGCATTCGACACCGACCACGAGGTCCCCCCGGTAGGGAGCAAGAGCCTTCAGAAACGCTTCAGGCCCTGCCTTCATATGCTGGTGGAGCAGGACCTCTCCATCCTGGTTCAACACGCACAGGTACATGCTACGAGCCTGTCAGTCAATACCACAGTAATACTTGGGTGGCTTGGATGAAGTAGAGTCATTGCGCCATACTCCTTTCGCAAGAAGCGGTTTCAATGAAGCCCTTCCCAAACCGGACAAGCCA
>Ga0137403_10002716_pt1 | contig 21523 bp, 20 predicted proteins | sample CZOMad2_1_16fung_FD_122057 | JGI IMG/M metagenome (GOLD analysis project Ga0137403, IMG submission 122057) | Vadose zone soil fungal communities from Angelo Coast Range Reserve, California, USA - CZOMad2_1_16fungal (Hybrid Assembly) | ecosystem: Environmental > Terrestrial > Soil > Vadose zone...
CGTCGTCCACCGCGCCCTCCGCCTCGAGCATCTCGAGCAGGGCTGCGAACGGCTGCAGCCGCTCGGCCCAGCCGAGCACGTCGCGCTCGCTGCCGGGGGAGGCCACGATCTCCTCGTGCAGCGCGCGGGCCGCGGCCTGGCACTCCGCGAGCGGCGCGAACGCCGGATCGTCGTGGTGGACGATGGCCTGCACGCGGTCGATCACGTGCACGGCGGCGGCGCGTCCCGCCTCGTGCCGGCGGTGGCTCTCGGCGTTCGTCAGCGTGGCGGCCATGGCGTCGACGACGGGCACGAGATCGCGGAGCGCGACGAGCGTGTCGGCGGGCTTGGGCAGCACCACCTCGATGCGCGCCGCCGTCTCCAGCACGTCGTCGCGCAGCGCCTGGAACTCCTGGGCGACCGCGGCGAGCTGCGCGAGCAGCTCCTCGGACGGCGGCGCCCCGCCGGCCCTCACGTCCGCGGCCGCGCTGGCCGCGCGCGTCCCGAGCTCGGCGAAGCGCGTCTGGAGCGCAGCGATGCGTCTGCGCAGGTCATCGGGGCGGCTGGTGGTGGACGCCGCGGCCGTCATTCCGACGTCACCCGGAGCACTTCCTGGAGCGTGGTCACGCCGGTGCTCAGCTTCTCGAGCGCCGACTCTCGCAGCGTCAGCATGCCCTGGTCGCGCGCGATCTGGCAGATCTCCGTCGGCGGCGCGTTCCGGAGCACGCAATCCCTGATCTCGCGCGTGATGGGCAGGATCTCGTAGATCGCCACGCGGCCCTTCAACCCGGTGTGCGTGCACGCCGCGCAGCCGCGGCCCTTGTAGAGCGTGACCTTGCCGACCCCGCGGCTCACGTAGCCGTAATCGACCAGCGTCGCCTCGTCCACCTCGTAGGATCGCTTGCACTCGTCGCATACCTTGCGGATCAGCCGCTGGGCGACGACGAGGCGCAGCGAGGAGGCGAGCAGGAAGGGTGGGATCGCCATGTCGAGCAGGCGCGCCACGGTGGACGCGGCATCGTTGGTGTGCAGCGTGGTGAGCACGAGGTGACCGGTGAGCGCCGCGCGATTGGCGATGCTCGCCGTCTCCTGATCCCGCATCTCACCGACGAGGATGACGTCGGGGTCGTGGCGCAGGAACGAGCGCAGGGCGGTGGCGAAGGTGAGCCCGATCTCGTCGTTCACCTGCACCTGGTTCACGCGCGGCAGGTTGTACTCGACGGGATCCTCGAGCGTGAGGATGTGGATGTCGGGTGAGTTCACCGCCGCCAGCGCCGAGTAGAGCGTCGTCGTCTTGCCCGACCCCGTGGGGCCGGTGACGACGATCATGCCGTGCGAGCTCTTGATGGCCTTCTGGAACTGCTCGAGGCCGCGGGGATCGAAGCCGAGCTGCGCGAGGTCGAGCTGCAGCGCGCTCTTGTCCAGGATGCGCAGCACCACGCTCTCGCCGAAGAGGGCCGGAATGATCGAGACACGGAAATCGATCTCGCGCGAGGCGTCGCGGAATTTGATCCGGCCGTCCTGCGGCAGCCGCCGCTCGGCGATATCCAGGTTGGCCATGATCTTCAGCCGCGACACGATCGCGGGCTCGAGCTTCTTGGCCGGCGTCATCACGTCCTGCAGCATGCCGTCCACGCGGTAGCGCACGTGCAACGTCTTCTCATCGGGCTCCAGGTGGATGTCCGAGGCGCCGCGCTGGATGCCCTCGAGCAGGATCATGTTCACGAGCCGCACCACCGGCACCTGGTCGGCGGAGGCGCGCAGCTCGTTGAGGTTCATGCCCTCGCGCAGGTCGTCGGCAGAGCCGACCTCCGCCTCGGCGTCGGACAGCGCGCTGGCGAGCCCGGTCCGGGCGTGGTCGTAGGACGTCTCGATGGCGGCGCGGAGCAGCGACGGCACGCAGAGCACCGGGAACACGCGCATGCCCGTGCGGAAGGCCACGTCGTCCACCGCCGAGAGGTTGGTCGGGTCGACCATCGCGAGCGTCAGCGCGCCCGCCGAACGTCCGATGGGCAGCACCTCGTGCTTGCGCGCGATGGCGCCGGGCACCAGGCGCAGGATCTCCGCGGGGACCGACTCCGGGAACTTCACGGAGGGGATCCGGTAGTGCAGCGACTGCGCGTGCATCATCTGCTCCTCGGACATCAGGCCGAGGCGTACGACGATGTTGGCGAGCTTGTCGTTCGTCTTCTTCTGCTCGGCGAGCACGAGCACGAGCTGGTCCGGGTGGATCAGGCCTTCGGCGAGGATGAAGTCCGAGAGGCGGCGGCCGACCGACGTCTGGCTCTCGCCGGCGCCGTTGGCGGCGTGGCCATTGCCGTTGGCAGGAGGGGAGACGGGGGCGCTGACGCGCTTGAGACTCATAGGCGCGAGACAAGTTTGCAAAGCGGAAACCAAAGCGGTCAGGCCGGTCGTCGAGTCGATATGTTCCATACTTACGTGACACTGCCGCCAGTGCCCCGGGTGATTCCTGACCTCGCGGTCAACGCGGCGCCCGGCCAGGAACTGACCAAGGCCGGGCGCGTTTCGGCACGCATCCGTCAGCGCCCGAGGGTCACTTCGGAGACGATCAGGCGATAGTCCGCGCGCGGCTTGAACGACATGCGGGGGCTCACGCCGTAGATGACGACCTCCTGGAACAGCTCGAGCGCAGGCTTCTCGTCGTGGATGATGCGCGTCGCCTCCGTGTACATCTCCTTGCGCTTTTTCTGGTCCAGCGTGTAGCGCGCCTGCTCCATGAGGTCGTGGAAGCGGTGGCCGGGCTGGCTGCCCACCCAGTTCTTCCCGGCGAAGCCGCTCGGATGCAGGATGCGCCACATGCTGCCGTCCGCGTCGAGCAGCGTGGACTGCGGATTGCCGAGGAGCAGCGAGTTCGGCGGCGTCGTCCGCTCGTTCAGCATCTTCTGACGCTGCGCCATCTCCATCATCTCGACCTTCGCGCGGATGCCGGCCTTCGACCACATGTCGGCGAGGGCCTCGAGCAGCTGCTTGTCGTTCACCATCGTGCCGCTGCCCGCATAGAGCGTGACGTCGATGCCGTTGGGATAGCCGGCCTCGGCCAGCAGCTTCTTCGCGCGCTCCGGATCGTACGGATAGAGCTTGAGCTCCGGGTTGTAGCCGAAGTCCGTGTCGGCGAGGCCGCCGCTGAGCGGCTTGCCCTGCCCCGCGTACAGGTTCTTCACGATCGACGCGATGTCCATCGCGTAGTGCAGCGCCTGGCGCGCGCGCTTGTCGGAGAGCGGCGGCTGGGTGCCGTTGATCTGGAAGCTGACGATGCGCGTGGAGGGGACGGTCACGGTCTTGACGATCTTCATCTGGTCGGGCGGTACGTTCGTGATCACGTCCACCTCGCCGCGCTGCAGCGCGGAGAGCCGCGCGAAGTCGTCGGGGATCGGCTTCCAGACGACGCGGTCCACGCCCGGCGCCTTGCCGCTCCAGCCCCACCAGTCGCGGTTGGCCTCCATCACGAGCCGATCGTCCTTCACCCACTCGACGAAGCGGTAGGCGCCGGTGCCGACCGGCTTGCGCGCCAGCTCCCTGGCGCCCTCGTCGCTGGCGAAGCGGGCCGGGAAGATGTAACCCCCCATCTGCGCCATCCGCACCGGCATCAGCGGATCCGGCTTCTTGGTCACGATGCGCAGCGACGTCGGGCCCAGCACCTGCACCGCCTCGATGGTCGCGAAGCCCGCGGTGACCACGGTCTTGCCGCGATCGAGGTTGCGCTCGTAGACGGCCTTGACGTCGTTCGCCGTGAACGGCGTGCCGTCATGGAACTTCACGCCGGCGCGCAGCGTCACGTCCCACGCGGTCTCGTTCACGTTCTTCCACGCGGTGGCCAGGGCCGGCTGCAGCTTGAGGCTCGCGTCCCAGCGCGTGAGCGTGTCGTAGAGGTTGGCGAAGTAGTTGACCGTCAGCACCTGCGTCGAGCGCCCGGGGTCCATCGTGGTGGCGTCCGCGGGCTGCGCGATCGTGATCGCGCGCGGCTGCGCGGCGGCGGGGCCGACGGCCAGCACCAGCGCGGCCAGCGTGCATATGATGGAACGCATCATCTCTCCTTCATCGTTGCGGTCGGGTCCTCACGACTCGCGCCGCCCCCGGACGGTGCGCGGATCGAGCCAGTCCCTCAGGCCGTCACCGAGCAGGTTGACGGCCAGCACCACCGCCATGATCGCCAGCCCCGGGAAGGCGGCCGTCCACCACGCCTGCCGCACGTAGACGGCGGCGTCACGGAGATCGGAGCCCCACGAGGACGTCGGCGGCTGCACGCCCAGGCCCAGGAAGCTCAGCGTCGACTCGAGGATGATAATCCGGCCGACGTCGAACGTCGCGAGCACCACGATCGTCGAGAGCACCTCGGGCACGAGGTGACGGCCGATGATCCGTGGCGCCCGCGCCCCGAGCGCGCGCGCGGCCTGCACGTAGTCGCGCTCGCGCAGGCTCAGCACGAGACCGCGCACGATGCGCGCGTGCCCCACCCAGGCGCCGATGGCCAGCACGATCACGAGCACGGGAACCGAGGGGCCGGCGACGGCGACGACGGCGATGGCCAGCAGCACGAAGGGAAACGCCAGCTGCACGTCGATGACCTTCGTCAGCACGGCGTCCACCGCGCCGCGGTGAAAGCCGGCCACGAGCCCGACCACCGAGCCCACGGTGGCGCCGATCAGCGTCGCGGCCAGCGCGATCAGCAGCGAGATGCGCGCGCCCCACATGAGCCGGCTCAGCGCGTCGCGACCGAGCAGGTCGGTGCCGAGCAGCCGCCCGGGGATGGCGCCGTCCTGCCACGCGGGCGGCTTCAGGCGCGCCGCGAGGTTGCCCGCGGTGGGCGAGTGCGGGGCGATCCACGGCGCCAGCAGCGCGATCGCCACCGCGAGCAGCACGGGGATCGCGGGCAGCACCACCGCCCACGGCAGGCTGCGGCTACTCACGCCGGATCCTGGGGTCGAGCACGCCGTACAGCAGGTCGACGACGAGATTGATGAAGACGAACGTCAGCGCGAGCACGAACACGCCCGCCTGCACCACCGGATAATCGCGCACGAAGATCGACTGCACGGCGAGGCGGCCGACGCCGGGCCACGCGAAGATGGTCTCGGTCACGACGGCGCCGCCGAGCAGGGTACCGAACTGCAGTCCGATCAGCGTGACCACCGGCACCGCGGCGTTCTTCAGCGCGTGGCCGAGGATCACGCTCCACTCCGACAGCCCCTTGGCGCGCGCGGTGGTGACGAACTGCTGGCCGAGCACCTCCAGCATGCTGGTGCGCGTGAGCCGCGCCAGCGAGGCGGCGAAGTGCGTGCCGAGCGTGATCGCGGGCAGGATCAGCCGCTCGAGGCCGCCGCGGCCGGAGGTCGGCAGCCAGCCCAGCTCGACCGAGACGATCAGGATCAGCATGATCCCCATCCAGAAGTACGGCGTCGCCTGGCCGACGACGGCGAAGCCCATGGCGAGCACGTCGAGGGCGCGGCCGCGATAGATCGCGGCGAGCACGCCGAGCGGCAGCGCCACCGCCACCGCGAGCAGGAGCGCGGCCCCCGCCAGCTCGAGGGTGGCCGGCAGACGCTCGAGCACGAGCGGCAGCGCCGGCTGCTGGTGGCGGAACGAGGTGCCGAAGTCGCCCGTCACCGCGCCGCGGAGGAAGCCGAGGTACTGCGCCCACAGGGGCTGGTCGAGGCCGAGCGCGCGCCGGAGGTCGCGCAGCTCGTCGACCGACGCGTCGCCCGGCAGCATCGTCGCCGCGGGATCGCCGGACAGCCGCAGGGCGGCGAACACGAGCGTGACCACGCCGAGCGCGACGAAGAGGGTGTGCAGGATCTTGCGCGCGGCGAAGCCGAACACGCGGGGACTCTAGCACGCGTTCGTGAGATGATCGGCGCGACATGCGTCCGCGCGCGCTCGTGCTGGCCTTCCTCCTCGGCCTCGCCGCCTGCAACCAATCGCCCGGCCCGCTGTACAAGGCCGACCGCGTCGCGAAGGCCGAGGCGGCGATGGCCGAGTGCAAGAAGCGGGTTGGCCTCGACGACGTCGCCACGCCGTCCGGCATGGTGCTCGACGATCCCGCCACGCGCGGTCAGGAGATGACACCGGACATGGCCGGCCAGCTCAGGCTCAAGGTGCAGTGCGCGCTGGAGCTGAACGAGCTGCTCGCCGCCCGTCGCGACGCGCAGTGATCCGGCTCGCCCTCGCCTCGATCTTCGCGCTCGCCCTGTCAGCGGAAGGAGCGGACATGAAGCTCACGCTCGCCACCGCCACGCCCGGCGGCGGCTTTCCCGTCTACGGCGACGCCGTCATCGCCGCCATCCGCGAGGTCGATCCGACGCTCGAGATCGAGCCGCGCAACACGAAGGGCAGCACCGAGAACGTGCCGCTGCTCGAGAAGAACGAAGTGGACCTGGCGCTCGTGCAGGGCGAGGTGGCGTACGAGGCGCTCCAGGGCGTGGGACGCGCCCCCTCACCGATCCGCATCGTGGCCGCGATGTACTCCACGCCCGGCATGTTCGTCGTGCGCGCGGACTCGCCGGCGCGGACGATCGAGGACCTGCGCGGCAAGCCCGTGGCCTTCGGCGCTCGCGGCTCGGGGCTCGTGCTGCTCGCCCGCTACGTGCTGGACGGTCTCGGTCTCGACCAGGAGCGCGACTTCCAGGCCGTCTATCTCGAGCGCGCCGGCGACGGTCCCGTGATGGTGCAGGACGGCCGCGTGGCCGCGCTCTGGGGCGGTGGCGTCGGCTGGCCCGGCTTCACGGCGGTGGCGAAGGCGCCCGGCGGCGCGCGCTTCATCGTCCCCGACGCCGGGGGACTCCGGAAGATCCAGGCCAAGCACGCCTTCCTGAAGCCGCTGACCGTTCCTTCCGGATCGTATCCGGGCCAGGACGCGCCGATCGCCTCGCTCGGCTCGTGGTCCTTCATCATGGCCCGGCCCGGGCTGGCCGACGACGCCACGTACCACGTCGCGAAGGCGCTGCACCGCGCGGAGTCGGGGATCGCCCAGCGGCTCCCACAGGGGAAGGAAACCACCGCGGTCAATACCGCGGCCGCCGCGCCGCGCCCCGACCTGATCCATCCCGGGGTGCGGCGCTACCTCACCGAGCTCGGCCTCCTCACGCGCTAGCGACCGCCTGCCGCCCGCCCCACGCGGCCACGTTGTCCTCGATCTGGCGCGCGTGCTCGTGCAGGTGCACGGCGTAGGTGCGCAGCCAGTCCGTCGCCGTGTAGCGCCCTCTCGTCTTGTGATGGTGCACGCGCTCCCAGGCCGCGTCGGGCAGCCGGCGGATGAGCGGCGCCGTGTTCGCGCGCACCGCCTCCACGGTGGCGAGCGCCGTCTCCAGCGGATGCGCGTGGTAGTCGAACTCGATGGCCCACCGGTCCTGGTCGTAGTTGTCCAGCGAGAGGTCGCGCTCGCCCGCGAGGTACCGGATGCGGGAGGCCGAGTTGGTCTCGGAGTCCGCGCAGTGGCAGACGATCTCGTGCACGGACCAGGCGCCGGGCGCCGGCCGCCACGGGAGCGACGCCGCCGGCACGCCGGCGAGCGCCTTCTTGAAGGCGGGCACCCCGTCTTCGTACTGTCGGATCAGCTCGGCGCGTTCGGCCTCGAGCATTGCGCACCTCCCTGCGTGCAGTACTCTAGCGGTCCCCGGCGCACCGCGACCAGCGCGGATCGAAAGCGGCGCGCGCGCGGGGCCTCGAGATTCGAAAGCGGGAGGCGGCGATGAAGCGCGGAAACGAAAACGGCCTCGATGCCGTCGGCTGGTCCATCCTCGGCGCGCTCCAGGAGAACGCGCGCATCTCGTTCGCCGCGCTCGGCCGGCGCGTCGGACTCACCGCTCCCGCCGCGGCGGAGCGCGTGCGCCAGATGGAAGACGCGGGCGTCATCCGTGGCTACCGCGCCGAGGTGGGGCTCGAGCGGCTGGGGCTCGCGGTGACCGCGGTGATCCGCGTGAGCGCGCCGGAGGAAAAGTGCCCGGCGCTCAAGGCGTGTGTGAAGACGCTCGCCGAGGTGGTCGAGTGCCACCACGTGACCGGAAGCGACTCCTACGTGCTGCGGGTCATCGCGACGTCGGTCGGACATCTGGAGGCGGTCATCGAGACGCTGGGCCGCTTCGGGACGCCGACGACGTCGATCATCCTGTCGTCGCCGGTGGCCGCTCGCGCCGTCGCCGAGCCGCCCGTCACGTGGCCGCTCGCGCGCACCGCGAGCCGGCGCGCGGCCGAACGCGGAGCCGTCGCCCCGCGGCGTTAACGGCCCGGCGCGCCCTCGTCCTGGCTCCAGGTGTGGATCCGCCCGGAGCGGGCAGTCACCACGACGTCGACCATCGTGGGGCTGCCGGCCGGACTCCGACGGATCTCCACCTTCTCGATATCGCTCACGGAGAGACCCCGCTCGTCGAGCTCTCGCTGGAAGGCGGGCCAGTTCTGGGGAAGATATCCGTACGTCATCTCGTGGCTCCTCCGATCAACGGGGTGTGTCGGCGCTGTCCATCGGTTTCCAGCCAAGCACCCGGCCCGGGTGCTCCACGTCGCGGTAGCCGTGGCGCAGGTTCGACACCACGTAGAAGACGTCGAAGCGCAGCGACGCCGGCGCCTCGATGCAGGCCTCGATCATGCGCACGATGTCGCGCTGGCTGCACCACACCGCGACGTCGCGCGTGGTGGTGGGCCGGTCCTCGGCCTTCACGCGGCCGATGCGCAGACAGATGACGGACATCTTGTGGGCGTCGGAGTAGTGGCGCCCGAGGGCCTCGCCCCAGACCTTGGTCGCGCCGTACAGCCCGCTCGGCCGCAGCGGCGACTCGTGGGTGAGCGGCATGATCTTCCCCGCCTCGGCGTAGCGGCCGGCGACGAGGTGGCTCAGCGGCGGCTCCTGCTCCCACCCGCTGACCGTGGCGCCGCTGCTCGCGAAGACGACGCGCTTGACGCCCGCGATGCGCGCGGCCTCGAAGACGTTGAGGGCGCCGACGACGTTGGACCGCATGAGCACCTCCGGCGCGTGCTTGTCGCCCGCGGCGGCCGCCAGGTGCACGACCGTGTCGACGTCCTTGAAGGCCGGCTGGATCGCGGCGAGGTCGCCGAGGTCGGCCTGGTGCGTCTCGACGCCGGGGACGGCGCGCCGGTTCAGCGCGCGCAGCGCGTACTTGCCCTCGACGTGTTTCCTCAGCGCGCCGCCGATGAGCCCGCTGAGCCCGGTGACCAGCACCCGGCGCGGGCTCAACCCTCCAGCTCGCGGTTCAGGCCGAAGTCCTCCGGCACCGGCGGCCCCCAGCGATAGAGCGCGTCCTCGGGCGGAAAATCGCGCGGCTGCCACGCGCACGTCTCCGGGATGTGGTCGAGGTCGTGGAAATACTCCGCCCACGAGCCCCACGGGTCGCGCACGTAATAGAAGAAGTTGGAGCCGATGACGTGGCGGCCGAGCCCCCAGCCCACGGGAATGCCGGCGTCGTGAGCGCGCTGCATGCCCATGGCGATCTCGTCGACGCCGCCGACCTCGAACGAGCCGTGGTGAAAGCCCGGGCCCTTGGAGGCGAGCAGCGCGAGGTTGTGGTGATCCGGGGTGCAGCGCAGGAACGCGATGATGCCGGGGCAGCGGTCGGAGAGCTTCATGCCGAGCACGCGCGTGTAGAAGTCGATCATCCGCTCGAGGTCGCCGGAGAACAGCAAGATGTGGCCGAGTCGACGCGGCCGTGCCTCGAAGCGGTCCGGGCAGCCGCGCGCGCCGGTGCGGGGCGTGTGGCCGGGGCTGTTGAGCGTCAACGGCGGATCGGCGGGCGACCTCTCGCCGGCCTCCGGCCGGACGTTGACGAGGTTGCCGTCGGGGTCGCGCACCCAGAGGCCGCCCTCCGGCGCGCCGCGCGGCGGATCGACCTGGCTCACGCCGGCGCGCCGCAACGACTCGCGCGTCGCCTCGAACTCCGGGCCGGGCGCGCCGAAGGCGACGTGGTGCAGGCGCTTCTTCGGGCCCCCATAGAGCAGCACGGTCTCGCGCTTCAGCGGCGCCGGGCGCAGGCGCACGGCGCCGTCGCGGCCGGGCTCGTCCACCAGACCGAAGCCCGTGTAGAACTTCTCGCCGACCGTCTGGTCGGGGATCTCGAGCGCGTAATGGAGCAGGGCCTTCACGGCCATCGCCACACCTCCGGGATGTCTGCCTGTCCCCGGCAGTGTACCGCCATCAGCGGCCGCGGCGGCGCCCCTCGCGACGGCCAGCCTCGACGCCGGTAAGCACGCCGACGACACCGGGAGCCTTGCGCGCGTGTATCTGATTTCTCACTCTTGACAGCGTTTTTCGTGTGGGCACCGCGCCTGGACACAATCGCCGGCGAATGCCGGCCCAGCGGCACGTACTCGTCTCGAGGTGGCCGAGGGCGCGTGCATCTCGAAACTTCGGGACACCCACGTCGATCGCACATCCTGGTGGCACGCAGGGCCCTCGAAAATACGCGGTGTAGAGTCGGCGCAGAGATGAAAGGAGACGCGCCGATGAACACCGCGTCGAATGTCAGCATCGCTCCTATTGCCGAGCCCGCCACTGGCTCCGTCGAGGCGTTGGATCGCCTCGGCGACGAGATCGCGGACCTGGCGGCGCATCTGGACGCCGCGACCGCGCAACTCCTCGATCTCATCCGAGAATTCGACGCGCGCGGCGGCTGGGCCAACGGCTTCCGTTCGTGCGCCGCGTGGCTGACGTGGCGCGTCGGCCTCGATCCCGGCGCCGCCCGCGAGCGCGTTCGCGTCGCGCTGGCGCTCGGCACGCTGCCCCTGCTGGCCGGCGCGCTCGCCCGCGGCGAGCTGTCGTATTCGAAAGTCCGCGCGTTGACCCGCGTCGCTACGCCGGAGACCGAAGAGCGGCTGCTCGCGGTCGGCCGGGCCGGCACCGCCGAGCACGTCGAGCGGATCGTCCGCGGCTGGCGGCGGGTGGATCGCATCGCCGAAGCGCGAGAGAGCGATCGGCGCCACCGCGGCCGTGCGCTGCATGTGTATCAAGACGAAGACGGTATGGTGGTCATCCGCGGGCGGCTCGAGCCGGAGGCGGGCGCGATCCTGAAGCAGGCTCTGGCCGCGGCAGGCGAGGCCCTGTATCAGCGCGAGCGTGCCGCCGGCGTGATAAACAAAAACGTTGCCGCGGAAACGTTTCCCGCGGACGCTGCGACGGAACCGCCGACGATGGCGCAGCAGCGGGCAGATGCGCTGGCGCTGCTCGCTGAGACGGCGCTCCACCACGGCATCGATCCGGGGACACCCGGCGAGCGATACCAGGTCGTGGTCCACGTCGATGCCTCGGTGCTCGCGGATCCCGAAGCACCGGGTCAGTCGGTCCTCGAGGACGGCACCCACGTGTCCGCGCAAACGTCTCGGCGCCTGGCGTGCGACGCGAGCCGGGTCGTGATGCGACACGACGCGGGCGGCCGGGTCACCGAGGTCGGTGCCCGGACGCGCACCATTCCGCCGGCGCTACGGCGGGCGCTCGAGCATCGAGACCGGGGCTGTCGCTTCCCGGGCTGCGGTGTCCGCTTCGGCCAGGGCCATCACATCCGACACTGGGCCCATGGCGGCCCGACCACGCTGTCGAATCTCGCGATGCTGTGTCGCCGACATCACCGCGCGGTTCACGAGGAGGGCTACACGGTCGAGCGACAGGTCGATGGAGAGCTGAGATTCCGTCAACCCGACAGCCGCCCATTACCGAACGTGCCGCCGCCTACTCCGGTACCAGCCGATCCGGTCCACCTCCTGAGAGCGCGGCACGGCGCAGAAGGCCTTCACATCGACGCGCGGACGGCGATGCCAGGCTGGCTGGGAGAACGCCTGGACGTGGGCTACCTCGCCGATAGCGATCCGATCTCCGAGGCACACGTCGTCCTTGAGGTAAAGAGGAGATGTCGGCGCGGCGGGGCTCGGACGCCGTTTGACAGCCCTCCAACCCACCCCTATCATCGGCGCCACTCGCCCCCGAGCCATGCGTGAGGAGGAGTCGACCATGAATCGTCGCGTGTTCCTGACCACGACCGCCGCCGGCGCCGCGACCGTCGCCTTCCCGGCCGTGTTGCGCGCCCAGAGCAAGGACCCGGTCCGCATCGGATTCCCGCTGCCGCTGACCGGCCCCTTCGCCGCCATCGCCGGCGACATGAAGCAGGGCGCCGAGCTCGGCGTCGACGAGCTCAATGCCAAGGGCGGCATCCTCGGCCGCAAGGTCGAGCTGCTCGTGCGCGACGACCAGCTCAAGCCGCAGGTGGGCGCCCAGCGCACGCAGGAGCTGATCGAGAAGGAGAACTGCCAGTTCATCGTCGGCGGCCTCGCCGCACACGTGCAGATGGCGATCAACGAGCAGACCAAGAAGGCCAAGGTGCTCTTCATCTCGACCAGTCAGTCGGACGAGATCAGCGCCAAGCCCGACACGAGCCCGATCACCTTCCACGAGGCGCTGAACCCGACCATCACCTCGCGCGTGGTCGGCTCGTGGATCATGAAGAACCTCGGCAAGAAGTGGTGGATCGTCTACGCGGACTACGCGTGGGGCAAGCAGAACAACATGGTCCTGACCGAGACCAACAAGAAGCTCGGTGGCACGATCCTCGGCTCCACGCCCTACCCGCTCGGCAGCGCGGAGTTCTCCGCGCACCTGCCGAAGATCCAGGCGGCCAAGCCCGAGGTCCTCGTCGCCGTCACACCCGGCGCCGACGACATCGCCTTCCTCAAGCAGGTGAAGTCGTTCGGCATGCAGAACCAGATGAAGATCGCCAAACCGCTGCACTGGATCTCGGTGGCCAAGCAGGGCGGGCCCGAGCTCTACCAGGACATCTATGGCGGCATCAACTTCTACTGGGAACTTCAAGATACGATCCCCGAGGCCAAGCGCTACGTCGAGGCGTTCCAGAAGAAGTTCGGCACGCCGCCCGGCGACTACGGCGTCTACGCGTACAGCGCGGTCCTCGAAGTCGCGCGCGGCTCGGAGCTGGCCAAGACGACGGACGGCGAGAAGGTCGCCGACGCGCTCCGCAAGAACCCGACCTACAACCACGTGAAGGGCAAGCAGTGGTGGCGGACGTGCGACAACAAGTCGTTCCAGGACATGTGGATCCTCAAGGGCCGCGCGCCGGGCAAGACCAAGGGCGAGTGGGGCCTGCTCGACGTCGTCGCGCGCGTGCCGGCCAGCGACGACATGGACCGCACCTGCGCCGAGAAGGGGCACACCGCCTAACCGGCCGTGCCCGACATCTCGGCCGCGGCGCTGGCGGCCCAGGTCTTCACGGGCCTGGTGCTCGGCGGGATCTACGTCCTGCTCGCCGTCGGGCTGTCGCTGATCTTCGGCCTCATGACGGTGGTGAACTTCTCGCACGGCGCGCTGTACATGCTCGGCGCGTACTTCGGCTTCGTGCTGATGGGACGCACCGGCAGCTTCCTCGTCGCGCTGGTGCTGGCGCCGCTGCTCGTCGGCGCCTTCGGCCTGGTCGTCGAGCGATTCCTGATCCGGCCGCTCTACGGACGCTCGCCCGACGATCCGCTGCTGCTCACCTTCGGGCTGTCGCTCGTGCTCGTCGAGGTCGCGCGGCTCATCTGGGGCAAGATCGGCGTCACCCTCGACCCGCCGCCGGCGCTCGCCGGCGCCGTCAACCTCGGCTTCACGTACTTTCCGAGCTACCGGCTCTTCGTCATCGCGGTCACGGTGGTCGTGCTGATCGGCCTCTGGCTCTTCCTCGAGAAGACCAACGTCGGCCTCGTCATCCGGGCCGGCTCGCGTGATCCGATGATGGTGCGGGCGCTCGGCTTCGACGTCGGGCGCATCTGGTTCCTCGTGTTCGGCATCGGCACGGGACTGGCCGGCCTGGCCGGGATCCTGGCGGGGCCGATGCGCGGCGCCTACGCCGAGATGGGCGTCACGATCATCATCGAGTCGTTCGTCGTGGTCGTGGTCGGCGGCATGGGCAGTCTGCTCGGCGCCGTCATCTCCGGCCTGCTCATCGGCCAGATCGTGGGGCTCACCACCTTCTTCGCGCCCAAGCTCGCCGAGATCGTCGTCTTCATCTTCATGGCGCTCGTGCTCCTCTTCCGCCCGAGCGGGCTCCTCGGCGAAGCGGGCTTGATGGAATGAAGAAGCGCACCGTCGCCTGGGTGCAGCGGCACACGGTCCTCTGCTTCTTCGTCGTCTTCGCGATCTTTCCGTGGGTGGTGCCGTACAAGTCGCTCGCCGCGCAGGTGCTCATCTACGGGCTCTTCGCGCTCGGCTTCAACCTGCTCTACGGTTACACGGGGCTGCTCTCGTTCGGCTCCGCCGCTTACTGGGGGCTGGGTGCCTACGGCACCGGCATCGCGCTCGCCAAGCTCAAGGTGACGTCGCTGTGGCTGGCGCTCGGGATGGGGCTCGTGTTCGCGCTGGTCGGCGGCGCCCTCGTCGGCTTCTTCTGCCTGCGGCGGCGCGGCATCTACTTCGCGATGCTCACGCTGGCCTTCGCCCAGCTCCTGTACTTCGTCGGCTTCCACCTCGCCGACTGGACGGGGGGCGACGACGGCCTGCGCGGCATCGTGGTGCCGGCGATCGGTGTTGGACACTGGCGACTGCCGCTCGACCGCTCCGTCGTCTTCTACTACTTCACGCTCGCGATCGTCGGCCTCGCGGTGGCGGCGCTCAAGCGCATCCTCGACTCGCCGTTCGGCGCCGTGCTGCAGGCCATCCGCGAGAACGCCGACCGCGCGACGGCGTGCGGCTACGACATCTCGCGCATCAAGCACCTCTCGTTCGTGTTCTACGCGCTCTTCTGCGGCCTCGCGGGGGCGCTCGACGCATTGCGGCTGACCGTGGTGCCGATCGAGTCGCTGCACTGGTCGACGTCGGGCCAGGTCGTCATCATGACGCTGCTCGGGGGCGCCGGCACGTTCTTCGGTCCCTTCGTCGGCGCGGCGACGTTCCTCGTGCTCGAGGACTCGATCAGCGTGTGGACCGAGTCGTGGCCCCTCGCCATCGGGGCCATCTTCATGGCGTTCGTTCTCTTCCTGCCCAAGGGCATCTGGGGCACGCTCACAGGAGGGTTCCATGGCCGTTAAAGTGCTCGAGCTCCATCATCACGGCATTCGCGTCGGCCCCTCGGCGGAGGAGGTCGCGAAGGCGCGCACGTTCTACGGCGACGTGCTCGGCCTGCAGCACGATGCCGGCCGGCCGACCATCCCGACCATCGACGGCTACTGGATGGACGTCGGCGGCACCGCGCAGATCCACCTGATGGGCGTCAACGGCCAGTCGAAGTTCGCGAAGGGCCCGGGCCAGGACCCGTCGCTGCCCCACGTGGCGCTGGCCGTCGCCGACATCCAGGAGACTTCCCGGGAGCTGGACCGGCTCAAGGTCGACTACTGGGTGGCCGAGAGCGTCGTGGGTCCGCAGTCGCTGCAGATCTTCGTGAAGGATCCGTTCAGCAACATCATCGAGCTGCACCAGATCGACACCTGCCGCTGCGTGACCGCGCGACGCTCCGCGGCAGGCCGGTCGATGGCGTGAGCGGCGGCGACGCGCGCGTCCTCGAGCTGGCGGCGCGCCTCGCCCGCGAGCGCCTGGCGCCGCGCGCCGCCGACTACGACCGCGACGCGACGAACCCCGTCGACAGCTTCGCCCTCGGCTACGCCGCGGTCTACGTCGGCATCGCGGAAGCGGCGCTGGCGTTCGCGGTCGACTTCCTCCGCAAGCGCGTGGTCAAGCCGGAGAACATCTCGGTCGCTCAGCGCGGCCTCCTCGCCAACCGCGCAAAGTACCTCGCGAGCGACGTCGGGCTCGAGGTGACCTCGCGGGTGATTCAGACGGTTGGAGGCCGCGGCGCCTACCGCGATTTCCCCGCCGAGCGCGCGTTCCGCGACATGCGCACGGCGACGCTGATGCCGCCGACGGCCGACCGCATGCTCGAGACGATCGGCAAGAGCGCGCTCGGCCTCACCGAGGCGATGTTCCGTGTCAGCAGCTGACGCCGCCGACGCGCCGAAGCGGCCGCTCACGGGCGCGGAGTTCCTGGACAGCCTGCGCGGTCCGCGCGAGGTCTGGATCTACGGCGAGCGGGTCAAGGACGTCACCGCGCACCCGGCGTTTCGCAACCCCGCCCGCATGCTCGCGCGCCTGTACGACGCGCTGCACGACCCGGCGCTGCAGCCGGTGCTGACCTGTCCGACCGATACCGGCTCGGGCGGCTACACGCACCGGTACTTCCGCGCGCCGGCCAGCGCCGAGGACCTCGTCGCCGCGCGCGACGCGATCGCCGCGTGGGCGCGGCTGACTTACGGGTGGATGGGCCGCTCGCCCGACTACAAGGCCGCCTTCCTGGCCACGCTCGGCGCCAACGCCGAGTTCTACGCGCCGTACCAGGACAACGCGCGGCGCTGGTACCGCACGGCCCAGGAGCGCGTGCTCTTCCTGAACCACGCGCTCGTGCAGCCGCCGGTCGATCGCCACCGCCCGCCCGACGAGGTCGCCGACGTGTACGTGCACGTCGAGAAGGAGACGAGCGCCGGCCTCGTCGTCAGCGGCGCCAAGGTGGTGGCCACCGGCTCCGCGCTCACCCACGCGAACTTCATCGCGCATCCGACCACCACGCCGATCGCCACGAAGGAGTTCGCGGCGGTCTTCATCGCCACCATGGACACACCCGGCGTCAAGCTGATCTGCCGCCCGTCCTACGCCATGACCGCCGAGGTGATGGGCAGCCCGTTCGACTATCCCCTCAGCAGCCGCCTGGACGAGAACGACGCCATCCTCGTGCTCGACCACGCCCTGGTGCCGTGGGAGGACGTGCTCGTCTACGAGGACGTCGGAAAGTCGAACACGTTTTTCCAGCACTCGGGATTCTTCCCGCGCGCCATGCTGCACGGCTGCACGCGCCTGGCCGTGAAGCTGGACTTCGTCGCCGGCCTGTTGCTCAAGGCCGCCGAGGCCGTCGGCTCCGCCCAGACGCGCCACGTCCAGGCGTCGATCGGCGAGGCGATCGCCTGGCGCAATCTCTTCTGGGGCCTCACCGACGCGATGGCGCGCGCGCCCGTGCGGTGGGCGGGCGACACGGTGCTGCCAAACCCGGACTCCGCGCAGGCCTACCGTCTGTTCGCGACCATCGCCTGGCCGCGCGTGAAGGAGATCACCGAGAGCATCCTCGGCAGCGCCCTGATCTATCTCAACTCGCACGCGGTGGACTTCAAGACGCCCGGGCTCCGCGCGTACCTCGACAAGTACCTGCGCGGCTCCGACGGCACCAGCGCCGTCGAGCGCACGAAGCTGATGAAGCTGCTATGGGATGCGATGGGCACGGAGTTCGGCGGCCGCCACGAGCTCTACGAGCGTAACTACGCCGGGGCGCCCGAGACGATCCGGTTCCTCACGTGGCAGATGGCGCAGACCAGCGGCCTGGCCCAGGGGTTCAAGGACTTCGCCGAGCGGTGCCTGGCCGAGTACGACCTCGACGGCTGGACCGTGCCCGACCTCATCACGCCACCCGACGCCGGCCGCTTCGAACGCGAGGACTCGTGAGAGAGCGCTCGTCCTGCGCGGGGGCCGGCGAGGCCCCCGCGCAGGACGAGCACGACAGCGATCAGCGCCGGCCCGGCTTCTCCATCTTCTCGGGCTTGTCCATCTTCTCCGGCTTCTCCGCCTTGTCGAGCCTGGCGGTCTCGGGATGACGGTGCTCGTAGCCACTCACGACCTCGCCCAGGTTCTTCTGGGTCGTGAGGCCTTGCTTCTTCATCTCCTTGAAGACCTCGCCCCAGCCCTCGCGACCCTTCTTCTTCATCGCGATCTCGTCGAGGGTCAGGGGCCTCTGAGCGCTCGGCGCGCCGCTGGGCGGCTGGGCCTCGAAGAGGGCTCGCGCGATCTTCTGCTGCCCGGCTGACAGCTGCGAAAAGGCGCCGCCGGGGGTCTGCGCCAGCGCGCTCGCCGTGAACGCGCCGAGCGCGACGAGGCCGACGAGCAGCATCCAAGGTGTTCTCATCACTCGCATGGGGGTTCCTCCGCGTTTGACGTCATGCCGCAAAGGTGATGTGCCGAGAGCAAGAGCTCTTGAGGCTACCTGCACGGACGGTACCAAATCAACGCTTGAAGGAAGTCGGGCTCGTCAAAACGGGCATTTAGAGCCACCCGGCGGGGAAGCGGTCGGACCGCGAAGCCGTCCGAGCCGTGACAAAGGGCGTCGAGGTCGTGCCGGCGAGGCGCGATGCAAATGAAGGCCGTCGAGGGCGCCCCCGGCTAAGATGTGGCCGTGCGACGCGACAGACGTGAGGTGACGCTGCGGCGGCGGGCGGGTTGGCTGGCCGTCGTCGCCGTCGCGGCGGCGCTCGTCGCCGCCTGCGACCGCGGCCCGCGCGGCGGCCCATCCATCACGGTGGTGATCGCGGAGTACAGCAAGGACCACACGCGGCCGTTCTGGCAGGCGCTCGCCGAGCAGTACACCACACAGGGCGGCGGCAAGGTCGATCTGCGCATCATCGACTGGAACTCGATCGACCAGCAGGTCAGCACGATGATCCAGAACAACCAGCCGCCCGACGTGCTGAACCTGAACTCGTTCTCGAGCTACGCGCGCGACGGGCTCCTCTACCCGGCCGATGACGTGCTGTCGCCGGCCACGAAGGACGACTTCCTGGAGTCGTTCGCCCGCGGCGGGCAATACAAGGGCACGCTGTACGGCCTGCCGATCCTCTCCAGCGCCCGGGCGTTCTTCTACAACAGGGACCTCTTCGCGAAGGCCGGGATCGCCGCGCCGCCGAAGACGTGGGACGAGTTCGTGCAGGCCGCGAAGAAGATCCAGGCGCTCGGCGGCGGCGCGATCGGCTACGCCCTGCCGCTCGGTCCCGAGGAGGCGCAGGCCGAGTGGTCGATCTGGATGTGGAACGGCGGCGGTGACTGGAAGGCCGGCGACGGATGGGCGATCAACAGCGAGGCGAACGCCCGCACCCTCACGTTCCTCGCCGACCTCGCGAACCGCCACCGCGTGACGCAGGTGAATCCGGGCAAGACCAACCGCACCGACGGCGCCTTCCAGCTCTTCAAGGACGGCAAGGTCGGCATGGTCATCGGCTTCAGCCCGCTGGCCAAGCAGCTCGACGCCGAGGGCAAGGTGAAGTACGCGGTGGCCGCCATGCCGACCAACGTCGGCGCCGCCGTCACGCTCGGCGTCGAGGACTACCTGATGGCGTTCAAGAAGAAGGGTAACCAGGAGGCCGTGAAGAAGTTTGTCGAGCCGTTTGACAAGTTGCAGGGCTGGCTGGAGGAGCGGAAGTAGCGCTCGGCGGCAGCATGTGCAGTTGCGGCACGCGCGGCGATTGGGGCGGCGCGCTGCCCGCAGGCGGTTAGCGCTTTTGTTTGGCGGGCGGCACGGGATCTAGCGCGCGGGCGCTACCCTTTGCGCTTGGCCGCGCGGCTTTTGCGGCGGCTTGCCGCGGCGCCGGTGCTGCAGTGGGCATGGGCGGCTTGGCAAACTCGCGGCCCTGTTGCATCAGCCATTCACGCAGGGCCGCCACCTTGGGAAAGGTGGCGTAGTCCTGCGGGCAGACGAAGTAGTAAGCGAACCGATCTGGCACAACGTGCTCGCTAGCCAGCTCAATGCGCCCCGCCTGCAGCTCGCTGGCGGCAATCGTCCAACGCATTAGCGCGAATCCCATTCCTTCCATGCACGCGGTCAGCAGGCTGACCGTGTCATCGATGAATGCGCCTCGCAACGCGCTCATGGATCGCGTGTCACCGGTAGACCAGTTCGCCCAGTCGAGCTCATCGCCGTGCAGCAACGGATACTGCGCAAGATCCCCAGTCCCCGGCAGTGCCCCATGTTTCGCAATGACGCTCGGTGCTGCCACCGCCACGAGCCAGTCATCCATGATCTTTTCGGTGCGCAGCTCGCCGTAGCGACCGAGACCAAATCGGACCGCGGCGTGGAAATCGGTCCGCGCGAAGTCGACCGCTGTGGACGAAGTATGCAATCGCAACTCAATGTCAGGATGCACTGCCCGGAAGCCACCCAGCCGTGGCATGAGCCACCGCTGCAGAAATGACGCCAACGTACTCACGTTGACCGTCCCTGACTGCCGTTCCTGGCGGAGCCGCTGGAGCGTCGCTTCCAGCTCATCCAGGCCGTGCCGGATCCCCGGCAGCAATTGCGCGCCTTCCGCTGTCAGTTGGACTCTGCGGCCATCCCGCCTGAAGAGGGGCGTTTGCAGGTAATCCTCCAACGTCTTGATCTGCTGACTGACCGCCGCCGGAGTGACGTGCAGCGCCTCAGCAGCCTCGCCGAAATTCAGGCGAGTGGCGACCGCCTCGAATACTCGAAGCGCATTCAGCGGCAGGCGCTCGTACGCCGTCACTGGGTCAGCCCTCGAATGTCATTCAACAGTCGCTGCCGGACTTCCTGCACGCGCAGCCGGTCGGCACCGGTCTGCTGACTCAACACCTGCAGCAACTCCTGCAGCGCTCCGCGAATTTGCGCCGGCTCGAGCGAGCTGTCGGAAAACAGGCCGTGACCATACTCCCAGATCGATTCCACGACGACGTTGCTGCGTCGAGCCGTGAGCGCGCTTTGAACCCGCATCCCAATCGACAGGTGGGCCAGAGAAACGACCGCTCCCGTGCGTGCAGCAACAACAACTGTGAGAATGCTTACGCCCAACGCGAGCACGAAGAAGGGCAGCTTCTCCGCGACCAGCGCGACAGGCGTCGCTGTCCGCAGACGGTCGAGCGGCCACCAGTCGAGCAAAAGAAGCACAGCCGGCAGCGTGACAATCATCGGCTTGGCCAAAAGCCCAACAGCGAATGCCAACATGGGCCATGCGAGACGTATTCGACCCGGTCGCTTGACATATGCACTGTAGGCCCATAGCGCCGCGAAGGCTGCGGTCGTGCTGAGTACGTCCTTGCGCTCAGCAACCCATGCCACCGACTCCACATGTAGTGGGTGGAGAGCGAAGACCGCGGCAGCGAGCGTGCTCCGCCAGATGGTGCCAGTGAGACCATGAAGCGCGCCGAGAAGGAGCAAGACGTTCGCGATGTGCAGTGCCACGTTCGTCAGGTGATGCGCACCGGCGTTCATGCCGAACAGCTGGCAGTCGGTCATGTGTGAGAGCCATGTGAGCGGCTGCCAAAAGCTCGAGTGGGCCGTGGTAAATGCCCAAACGATACCATCCGCGTTGAGACCTGCTTGAACGTGCCGGTTGTCGGTTACGTAGACGTCGTCATCGAGTGCTATGAAGTCGTGGTGCCAGACGGGCGCATAAACGACGAGAGTAGCAATGGCGATCACTGCGCCCGCGACGAACAGGAGGGCCTGGCTTGAGCTGTCCGCTTCGACGCGAGAAGGTCCGGCCGGGCATTCTGTGCGCGCGGCGGTACCGTATGCACGTACCGCACGGGAGGAGCCGCGCATGCCTGGGCGGTATACCGCCGGGTGGTTGGCGGTCAAGACGACCTCATAACGCGTCCACTATGCGGAGGCGGCGCGGTTGAAACCGGAACGCCGCGCACTCGCTGACTCACCCGAGCACGCAGCGCACGCCCGACCGGTCCATCTCGGCGACACACTCGTTGCACGAGATGCAGCGCGAGCGCGCCGCG
>Ga0137403_10002717_pt1 | contig 21523 bp, 14 predicted proteins | sample CZOMad2_1_16fung_FD_122057 | JGI IMG/M metagenome (GOLD analysis project Ga0137403, IMG submission 122057) | Vadose zone soil fungal communities from Angelo Coast Range Reserve, California, USA - CZOMad2_1_16fungal (Hybrid Assembly) | ecosystem: Environmental > Terrestrial > Soil > Vadose zone...
AGCAAGCTGTGCAGAGTGGTTGGGACGAAGTGGGAATTACCATCAATCCTACTTTTGCCAAAAAGCTGGCCCGACCGGCAAAGACCGCGGCTTAAGAACGCGAATTACTCGAACACACAGGACCTGACTAGCGCAGGTCCTTTCTTTTTGGAGCGCACTTTCGTTCAAACGCATAGAATATTCGTGCCTTTCGCTTTGGAGAAACAGGTATGCAGATTCACTTGGAGCGGAGCGGGGGATTTGCGGGATTGCGATTGATCCATGACATCGACTCCACCGCTCTGTCTCCGGAACAACAAGCGGAGCTGAACAATCTCATTGAGCAGTCTCATTTGTTTGAACTTCCTCCGGTACTGCGCGCGGAGCATGCCGGCGCAGACCGGTTTCAATACAAACTGCGCGTGAAAGGTGATTCGCATGAGCACTCGGTCGAGCTCGATGAAGCCGCCATGCCTCCGAATCTGCGGCCGCTCATCAATTGGGTGATGGCATCGAAACGCAAGGCTTAACGCCGGGATTATGTTAGTGTCCTAAGTTTTGCTGGAGTCGCAGTCCCAAAAATTGGAAATGAGGTCCCGCAGCCCCAACTCCCATCTTAGGTGAGAAAGCGAGCATGATGCGAAAATTTTATTCGGCGGTTCTCTTCTCCCTCTTCGGCTTCCTGCTAGCCGTGGCTCCTATCGCGGCGCAAACTTCAGCAACACAATCAACCACCCAGATTGAGCAGCGCGTCGACTCCATTCTTAGCCGCATGACGCTCCAGCAGAAGATCGACATGCTGGGCGGAGTGGACGATTTCTATATCCGCGACTTTCCCGACCTAAATCTTCCTCGCCTCAAGATGGCCGATGGGCCACTCGGCGTGCGCAACTACGGACCCGCGACAACCATGGCCGGCGGGATCTCGCTTGCAGCCACTTGGGATCCTGAACTCGCCGAGCGAGTCGGCGCCGAGATTGGCCGCGACGCTCGTGCCAGGGGCGTGCACTTCATGTTGGGGCCCGGCGTGAACATTTATCGCGCGCCGATGAATGGCCGCAACTTCGAGTATTTCGGCGAAGATCCCTTTCTCGCCTCGCGTATCGCGGTCGGCTATATCGAGGGGATGCAGAGCCAAGGCGTAAGCGCCACTATTAAGCATTTCATGGGGAATAACTCTGAGTTCGATCGCCACAACACCGACTCAATCATTGACGAACGCACAATGCGAGAAATTTATCTGCCCACGTTCGAAGCCGCCGTGAAAGAAGCCCATGTGGGCGCGATTATGGATTCCTACAATCTCACCAACGGCGCGCACATGACGCAAAACGGATACTTGAATACCGATGTCGCCAAAAAGGAGTGGGGATTTGACGGCATTATGATGTCTGATTGGACTTCGACCTACGATGCGATCGCTGCCGCTAATGGCGGGCTTGATCTGGAAATGCCCTCTGGCGTATTTATGAACCGAAAGAATTTAGAACCAGCCGTCCAGCAGAGTAAAGTTTCGGTGGCGACAATCAATGACAAAGTTCGCCGCATCCTGCGCACGGCTGTGCGGTTTGGATGGCTCGACCGCAATCAGACGGATTACTCCATCCCTCGTTTCAACATGCAGGGGCGGCAAGTGGCACTGCAATCCGCGCGCGAAGGAATGGTTCTGCTGAAGAATGACGGCAACTTGCTGCCGCTCGATAAAACAAGAATAAAATCCATCGCTGTGATCGGCCCGGACGCATATCCAGCCGTGCCGGACGGAGGCGGCAGCGCGCGGGTGCAACCGTTCGCCGCAGTGAGCTTTCTCGAAGGCATCACTAATTCTCTTGGAAGTAACACGAGAGTTCTCTACAGTCGCGGCATTCCCAAACTTGGCGAGCTGGCCGATGCCACACAATTCTCCACTGCTGGGAATAACGGTCACTCAGGAGTTTCTGCCGAATACTTCGCCAACAAACAGCTCCAGGGTACTCCCGTCGTAACTCGAACTGAGCAGCACATCAGCTTGGGGATTGATTCCAAAACGAACTTTCCCGATGGAACGCAATCTTCGCGTTGGACGGGCTACTTCACGCCACAAAGCCCCGGACCACACGACGTGTTTGTCGCCTCGACCGGCGAAGATGGAGGTTTCTTCCGGCTTTACTTCGATGACAAATTGATCTTTGACAATTGGGCTACCTCTAGAGCGTTGGTAAGTTACACCACGCTTCCTCTCGAAGCGAAGCCGCACAAGGTTATTCTGGAGCAGCACGGTCGCGGTGATTGGCTTGGTGTGCGATTGCAGATGGGAATTGTCCGCCAAGGAAATTACGTTGGTGCCGATGCTAAGAAGCTTGCAGCCAACGCTGATGCAGTGGTCCTAGCTGTCGGCTTCGATTACGCGAGCGAAAGTGAAGGCGCGGACCGTACCTTTGGCCTTCCGCCCGGGCAAGACGAACTCATTCGGGAAATCGCCAGCGCCAACAAGAACACGATTGTAGTCGTGACTTCTGGCGGGAATGTGGACAGTAATGCCTGGTTCGATCGCGTTCCTGCGATGCTTGAAGCATGGTACCCAGGGCAAGAGGGCGGAGCAGTTCTGGCTGAAATTCTGTTCGGCGACGTAGATCCATCGGGGAGGTTGCCTGTGAGTTTCGAACGCCGCTGGGAAGACAATCCCGTTCACGAAAGCTACTATCCGCAGCCCGGCACGAACCGCATCGTATATAAGGAAGGCATTTTCGTAGGTTATCGCGGCTACGAGCATCAGGGAACAAAGCCGCTCTTTCCTTTCGGATATGGACTCTCCTACACCACATTTAAGTACAGCAATCTTGAAATCAAGCCGCGCGCGCCCAGCGGCAGCTATCAAGTCTCTCTTGATGTGACCAACACTGGCCAACGCGAAGGGGCCGACGTCGTTCAAGTGTATTTGGGCGATTCCCACGCGAAAGTGCCTCGGCCCGCAAAAGAGTTGGAGGGTTTCGCCAGGGTCAGTCTCCATCCTGAAGAAACAAGAAGAGTGACTGTTCCTTTGGATGCGCGCGCGTTTGCCTACTACGACACAGAAACAAAGCAGTGGCGGCACGACCCCGATAGTTTTGAGGTGCTGGTCGGACATTCTTCAGAACAGATAGAGTTGCGCGGCAATATCGCACTGGCGGCAGCGGCAGGAAAGTAAGGGAAGGGATCTGCGATCTCAAACATAATTACAGCGACTAAAACATTCATTTAGGTGGCTGCGGAACTGGTTCCGGCACCGCGGCGCCGTCTGCTCGAGGATCCGATCCGGCGAAGTTTACGCCGGTTTTGGAATTGTGGAGCACCGCCTGGCCGCGTCCCATCCACGATGAATATTCCTTACGGACGTTTAAGTTGTGCCCCTTCAACCGCAACTGATCGAGTACTTCCGGCTTTACTCGCGACTCGATTGCAATATCGCAATTCAGAGACTCGCTGTGAATGGTAAAACGCGGCACCTCTACCGCAGCCTGGACGTTCATCCCGTAATCGACAACATTCGAAACAAATTGCGCATGTGCCAATGGCTGATTGGAGCCGCCCATGATTCCGAAGCCGACGTGGATATCGTCTTTTTCCATGAACGCGGGAATGATGGTATGAAAGGGACGCTTGCGAGGAGCGAGCGCATTGGGGTGGCTGGGATCGAGGGTGAAAAGTCCGCCGCGATCCTGCAGCACAAATCCCATGCCGAGGACCGCAACGCCTGAGCCGAACGAATCATAGTTGCTCTGAATCAGCGAAGCAATATTGCCGTCTTTGTCGACCGCAGCGAGATACGTGGTGTCGCTCTTCGCCAGATTTCCATTTACTGGCGCGCAGTTTGCCTTATCAGGATTGATGAGCGCGGCGCGCTGTTCGGCATAATCTTTCGCGAGCAGGCCCTTGACCGGAACTTTGGCGAATCGCGGGTCGGCGTTGTAGCGATAAAGATCAGTGTAAGCAAGCTTCATTGCTTCGATCTTTTTGTGCAGTTCGACCGCGCCCTGGGGGCCGTCGTTATTGGGCGGCTGAGTCGCCATGATGTTCAGCATTTCGAGCGCGGCCATTCCCTGGCCGTTCGGAGGCAGTTCGTAAACTTTCCAACCGCGATAATCAATGGAAAGCGGCTCAACCCACTCAGCGGAAAATTCCGCCAAGTCATCGGCCTGCATTGTTCCCCAGAGTGCTGCCGAGGTCTTGAGAATCGCTTGCGCAATCTCGCCTCTGTAGAAGGCATCCCGTCCTTTTTGCGCAATTAGGAGCAACGCTTTGGCGAGATCAGGATTGGAGAACATTTCACCAATCTCTGGCGGCTTGCCATGAGGAAGGTAAATCCGCTGCGCCTCAGAAGCCTGCTTTAGCTTGTCGAGCGAGTCGGCCCAATATCCATGGATGAACTCGGGCACGGGATATCCATGTTCTGCGTAATAAATCGCAGGTCCAAAAATCTCTTTCCACGGCAGCTTTCCGAAACGCTTGTGGGCCTGACTCCATCCTTCAACCGTGCCAGGAACGGTTACGCTATGAATGCCGTCCTGAGGCATCGCCGTGATTCCCTGCTTCTTCAAAAAATCAATCGACAAGCCGCGCGGTGCCCAGCCGCTGGCGTTCAGGCCGTACAGTTTCCCGCTCTTCGCGTCCCAATAAATCAGGAAGAGATCGCCGCCAATGCCGTTCATCATCGGCTCGGTGACACCGAGCACAGCATTGGCTGCAATGGCCGCGTCAATCGCCGAGCCCCCACGCGCCAGAATCTGCGCGCCGGCCTGAGACGCGAGAACATGGCTGGTCGCGACGATTCCATGGTCGTTGATGACCATGGAACGTCCGTAGGAACGCTCCTGGGCTGAAACTGACATTGCAAGCAGGACAAATGAGGTCAATAGGATAGCGGATCGCATGGATCCTCCGGGCCTTCGAACCTGATTCAGACAAGAAGAGAAAGACTACTACAGTGAGCACGGGCGAGGACGCTCGCGCTTACATCGCTCAGGGTGAGGCTCTACTGACTAGAAGGTGATTGCTGCGTCGGATACACCTCGGTTGCGGTTGGACCAAACGCAAATTTCAGAACCCATTCGCTGGAGACTGGCTGGCTATCGATCTGCGGTGGCGTGAACTTCCAATCGCGCGATGCTTCCATAGCGAGACGAGCGAAATACTTGCTTGGTCCAGGAGAAAGAAAACTCGCTTCCGTAACATTGCCGGACTGATCCACAGCTAGCTTTACGCGCACTCTTACTTTGCCTTCAATTGTGTTTCTAGCGCTCTGCGACACCGCGGGAAGCACTTGGTGGAGAACCGATCCCGGAACAATGCCATTGCTTGACGTGCGCTCCGGCTCAGATTTCACCGGGGGCGGTGAGGGCTGGATATTGTTGGCACTGGAATTCGATTCGCTGGCGGCTTGCGATGGCTGTGGGCGCGGCTGCTTGCGCAATAGCCTCGGGCCAGCGAGCATTCCCACCAAAAGCACTACGACCGCAATCACTGGAAGCACATATCGCCGGCTTGATTTCGACGTCTGCGTATCTCCTGCAACAAAGTCCTCAGCAGTGGTCACGCCGCGCGTTTCCCGAGGAGATTGCAGTTGGGCTGCGATTACCTGCAGAGTCCAGCGGCTTTGCGGATCGCGGACCAGGCAGTGCCGCGCAATGTCAGCAAAATGCGGTGGGACAGTATTGGGTAGAAACAATTTCTCCCTTCCAACCGGAGCGCGCTGGCTTAATGCCTCGACCATGGTTACGCCAAGCGACCACACGTCTGAAGCCGGAGAAACGCTTCCCATCGAGATTTCCGGCGCGTCGTAGACTGTCGTCTGTGCCGGTGCACCCCGCTCGCCAGCAGCGACGACTCCGTCGCATGAAATCTTGAGCTGCTCCTTCACCGCCATGATATTTGCCGGTTTGATATGACCATGAACCAAGCCTTGCTTATGAAGATAGATCAAGACGTCTATCACTGAATGGAGCAGTTCCTGCGCTTCCGCCTGCGTCAGTGCGCGCTGTGGCAAAATCTGTGACAGATTTTCTTCGGCATACTCCATCACGAGGTAGACAAATTCCGTATTGCCCAGCTCGCAGCGCCCCATCCCAAACACACGCAGTAAATGAGGGTGAGACAATTTGGCCAGCCTCCGCCAGCGCGCCAGCCGGCTCTCGGCATTTTCCAAATCGGCAGGAACCAGCTTGATCGCCGCCTTGTTGCGTTGCGCTCCTCCAATCTCCGTGACAAAAACGGCACTGAGACCGGAGCCTCCCAGGTATTCACCCAGGAGAAACTGCCCATTAATGAGCTGGCCTTCCCAGCGCTTCCAGGTTTCGATCATTTCACCAGTCTGCATCACCTCACCTGCCTTAGCGGGCTATTGTATGCGAGCTTCTGCTGTGAGTATCAGTGGAAATAGGACATACACTTGGGAGCCCGTGGGTTACCCGGGTCACCAGCATTGGCTTGCCCCGCTGGGAAAACCGCCTGAGTGTACGGGATTTGTCGATTTCGTATTTCCTGCTGTATACATGTGCGCTGCGTGCAAACACAGGGAGAGTCAATTTGGATCGGCTGAACCGAGGCATGTTCACGAGAGTTTTCATCCTTCTGTTCGCTTGTTTCCTACTCGTTCCGCTCAGGGCCGATGCGCCCTCACGGCGCTTCGAATTGAAGGCCGAATCTCCAGAATTTTGGAAGCTCATAGATCATAATGCCCAGCTCACGCGAGTTGGCGGGGGATTCGGCTTTACCGAAGGCCCAGTGTGGGACCCGGCCAGTTTTCTCTACGTCAGCGACGAAGTCCAGAACAAGATTTATCGCCTTTATCTCGACGGGCGCAAAGAAGAAGTCATTGCATTGGGGGATCCTGACGGGAACACGTATGACCGGCACCATCGCCTGCTCGATTGCGCCAGCGTGCTGCGGGCGATCATTTCGATCACGCCTGACGGCCACTACACTGTTTTGGCCGACCACTACGATGGGAAAAAGTTCAACAGTCCCAATGACGTAATCATTGGTCCAGATGGCGCCATATACTTCACCGATCCCACACTCGATCTTGTCGAAGGACAGAAGCAGGAGATTCCATTCCAGGGCGTTTACCGGCTCGACGATAAAGGCAACGTTCGCCTGCTCACCAAAGACCTGACTCAGCCCAACGGTCTGGCGTTTTCACCTGATGGAAAGCATTTTTATGTTGACGACAGTGAGAAAAGAAATATACGTGTTTACGACGTTGCTCCCGGCGCGACTCTAAGCAGTGGTCGGATTTTTGGCGAGGAACCGGGCGAAAAAGATGATGGCGTACCGGATGGCATCAAGGTCGACAAAAAAGGAAACCTATACGTCACCGGCCCGAAGGGAATTTGGGTGTGGGACCCTCAGGGCCATCACCTCGGCACTATCGTCGTTCCGGAACAACCGGCAAATCTCGCCTGGGGAGATGCTGACTACCGCACGTTGTACATCACCGCGACCACTTCGGTGTATCGCTTGCGCACCAAGGCCCAGGGATTTGTGCCGGATTTGCACCACTGATTCTTAGCGACAAGGACAAAAATGAACTTCATCCATTTGATGAGGAATGCTTCGCGATCCTTATTGATTTGCCTGATTTGCGTCTTACCTCTATTCATGTGCTCTCCATTGTTTTCACAAACGATTCGCGTCGATACCACTCATCCCGTAAAGTCCATCATTCCCACCGAAGCTCTCGGCGCAGGCATCGATCGCCTTCCCACTGCTGCGACTGACAAGCTCTTCACCGAAGCCACAATCAAACAGGTGCTCACCGCGGGATGGCAACCGGTCAGCTACCGGCAGAATACGGAATTGTTTGTTGAAGCGTGGCACTGGAATCCGCAGGGCACATGGAGCGATCCCAGCGGCAAGGGGTACTTTGTAGGGAACGCGAAGCCGGGCGATTTTATCCGGCACTCGTTCGGATATTTTCTGCCTCATCGTGGTTTCACCCGCAATGACGGCACCGACCAGAATGGATTCTCTCGCATAACGGACGGCAGCACGGATACATATTGGAAAAGCAATCCTTACCTGAGTAAGGCATTCACCGGGGAAGATGACTCGAAGTATCCGCAATGGGTTGTCATGGATTTAGCAACAACTCATCCCGTCGATGCCATCCGCATCGCTTGGGGAGAGCCCTTTGCGCGGCATTATCTCGTGCAGTACTGGACCGGCGAAGATCCCATCAAGCAGCCCACGAAAGGGGCGTGGCTGACGTTTCCGGGTGGCGCGATTGAGGACGGCTCCGGTGGGACCAAGACTCTGCAGCTCGCATCGTCTCCCATGCCGGTGCGGTATTTGCGAATTTGGATGACGGAATCTTCCAACACCTGTGACAGCCACGGCTCGGCGGATCGCCGGAACTGCGGCGGTTATGCGATTCGCGAAATTTATTTGGGAACAACTTCTGCGGATGGAAAATTCTATGACCTCGTCCGGCATACGCCTGATCCGGATCAGACCACGACCTACTGCTCGTCGGTCGATCCGTGGCATGAGCCTTCTGATATCAACGACAAGAAAGATCAGGTGGGATTCGATCTTTTTTACACCAGCGGCTACACGCGCGGTCTGCCCGCCATGATACCGATTGCGCTGATCTATGGTACGCCAGAAGATTCCGCGAACCAGATCGCGTATCTGAAAGCGCGCGGCTATCAGATTTCTTTTGTCGAGATGGGCGAGGAACCCGATGGCCAGTACATGCTTCCAGAAGATTACGGAGCACTCTACCTGCAATGGGCCACAGCGCTTCACAAAGTTGATCCGAAGCTCAAGCTCGGCGGTCCGGTATTTCAGGGGGTGAACGAAGACATTCAGGTTTGGCCGGATGCGCAGGGGCGAACTTCATGGCTGGGAAGACTTGTGAATTATTTGAAAGCTCACGATCGCCTGTCGGACCTAGCGTTCATGTCGTTCGAGCATTATCCGTTTGAACCGTGCAAGATTGCCTGGAGCACGCTGTACGAAGAGCCGGAGCGCATCAGCCACATCATGCAGGTCTGGCGTGATGACGGAATACCGGCAACCGTTCCGTTCTATATCAGCGAACTGAACATTGCATGGAATACGGGCGAATCTTTCGTCGATACATTCGGCGCCTTGTGGCTGGCGGATTTTGCGGGCGCTTTCTTTGCTGCTGGCGGCGACGGCCTGTACTACTTCCACTATCCGCCCATGGGCCTGCACCAAGGCTGCGGCAGCTCAATTGGAACTTTTGGGATGTTCACTACTGACTCAAACTATCAAATTCAACAATACACATCGCAGTATTTCGCCAGCCAGCTCATCACTCAGGAATGGGTGCAGCCGGGAAACGCAGCGCATCAGGTCTTCCCTGCCGCGAGTGATGTGCTCGATCCTGCCGGACACGTTCTGGTGACTGCCTATGCGCTGCATCGACCCGATGGCCAGTGGGCACTGATGATTGTTAACAAGGATCAGGAAAACTCGCATGCGGTTCGGATTAATTTTGGTGATGGTGCCGCGGGTTCTGACAATGCCTTCTCCGGTACTGTAGACGTGATTACCTTTGGCAGCGAGCAGTATCAGTGGCATCCGACGGTGACCGGAGGATCGGCTGATCCTGACGGGCCGGCGGTGCGCTCTCAGATGACGACTGCTGCGAACACGACGTTTACTCTGCCCAAAGCCTCGGTAACGGTACTGCGAGGAAAGATCGCATCCGGCGGAGTGGCTGCGGCGAAATCAAGATAATCTCAGACAGGGCTTGCCAGTTCCCGCTCAGGCTGCGTATGATGCGGCGTTTATGGCTGCGCAAAACATCACGGCTCCGGTGAAGCTGCGCGAAAAGGCGCAGTTGATGACGGCCTCTGAAATGGAAGCCGCCCTTGCCCGAATTGCCGCCGAAATCGTCTCGAGAAATGATGGCGTGAATGGCTTGGGATTCATGGGAATCCGCCGCCGTGGTGTGCCTATGGCGGAGCGCCTAAGCAAGTTGATCAAGAGCATGCACGGCGCCACCATTCCCATCGGAAGTCTCGGCATAAGCTTCTATCGTGACGATCTTTCCACGGTCGGGCCGAAACCGGTAGTGCAGGAATCGCAAATAGAATTCCCGCTTGAGGCCAGCAAGATCATCTTAGTCGATGATGTGCTCTTCACCGGGCGCACGACGCTGGCTGCGTTAGAGGCGCTGATTTCGCAGAACCGGCCGATTCAATTGCAATTATGCGTGCTGATTGACCGCGGTCATCGCGAGTTGCCGATCGCCGCTGATTTCGTGGGCCGCACCGTCGCCACCACCATGAATGAGGTAATCGAGGTAAAGTTCATGGAGACAGACGGAATGGAAAAAGTTCTGCTGATGGAAAAAACGTAGCGCGGCTCTAACACGTTGCGTTTTGAAAGGGCACGGCCTCTGGCGTACGGGAAGTCGTTTACGACGATGCTGACGTAGGCCCGGACGCCCTCGTCCGGGCGGGCGCAGTTCGCCTGGTCTTGCATAAAGCCCAATCTGCGGAGCTTCGCTCCGCCGGCGGGTGAGGGCACCCGCCCCTACGTAGTCGGGTTGCGCGCCATCCACTCTGTGTCAAATCGCGCACGATCGTAAAACGACTTCTGGGTTCCAACCCCAGTAGTCGAAAGCCCGGCATAGAGATTGGCGCGACGCACTGCTTCGCGTTCACTGAGCCCTTCTCCCAGGAATACTGCAAAGCTGCCGATAAATGCATCACCCGCGCCGGTGCTATCGAGACTCTTCACCGTGAAGGCGGGCAGATGCTCCATCCCATCGCGGCTCGCCAGCAACGAGCCGTTGGCGCCGAGCGTGATGATGACACGGCCGATTCCGTCACCCAGTAGCTTCGCCGCACACTTTTTCGCGTCGTCAAGATTCCGGACAGGCATTCCGGTGATCGTCTCAGCTTCACTTTCGTTGGGAACGAAGTAATCCAGGTCTTTGACCGCTGTGATGTCGATCGGCTGTCCCGGGGCGGGATTCAAGATGCAGCGAATCCCATGCTTTCGCGCAAAAGCAATTGTGTAATACACGGTCTCAAGGGGAATTTCGAACTGCAGGACGATGCAATCGACGGTCTGCAACATCTCAGCGGCGGCATCGACATCGGCAGGCTTGAGTTCGTCGTTGGCGCCCTTCACCACGAAAATCCGATTTTGTCCGCTGGATTCCACGAAAATGGGCGCCACGCCGCTGGATACTCCCTCGACCTGTTTCACATAGGTGGCATCGATGCCGAGCTTCTTGAAATTTTGTATTGTCGCCGGGCCGAACAAATCGCTGCCGACTCGGGCCACCATGAATACTTCTGCGCCGCACAATTTCGAGGCAACTGCTTGATTGGCGCCTTTGCCGCCAAATCCCAGATCGAACTTCTGGCCGAAGATAGTTTCACCAGGTTTAGGAAAGCGGTCGGTGAAAGTAGTCAGATCAACATTGGCACTGCCAACCACGGCAATTCGAGGACGTTTGGGCATGGGAATTCGATCTTGAAAACTCACTTCCACGTACGAAACGAAAATCAAAGAACGCCGAGTTTATTCAGCGGCCCTGATTGTGTCAACGAGCTTTCCAGGGAAAGTGGGAGCCGCCTCAACCCGGATACATGCCCCGCGCAATCGGCAACGTGGATTCGCCCGCATCTATGTGGAATATCGTTCCGGTCACCTGCGATGACTCGTCGCTGAGCAAGTAGACAACGGCGTAGGCAGCATCGAGCGGTTTCTGCTGACGCCCGAACCGCAGCTTCTCCCCTTCCTTCCGCAGCAATTCTTCGCCATGCCCTTGTGCGCGCTGGATTGCAAGTTCTCCCTCCGTCAGCACCCAGCCAGGGATCACGTAGTTCACTCGTATGCGGTCATCGCTCAGCGCTCCGGCCAATGTCCGCGTTAGCGACAGCAATCCTCCTTTTGCAGCTCCATACGCCACAAGGTTCGGCAAGCTCTGGATCCCGCAAATGGATCCAATATTCACGATGCTGCCGCCCTTCGCTTCCCGCATTCTCGGCACAGCATGTTTGCAACAGTAGAATGCGCTTCGCAGGTTAACTTGCAGGATCTGCTCCCAAAGTTCAGTAGTAGTCTCCTCGAGCGTAGCTCGCGGGAACCAGCCGGCATTATTCACCAAGCCGTTCAGTTTTCCATAGCTCTGCACGGCCTTTTCTATCAGCGCTGCACATTGTTGTTCCTCCCTCACGTCAGCAGGGCAGAAGAGGGCTTCGCCGCCCTCTTTGCGAATGATAGCGGCCGATTGCTCGCCGCGCTCCTTTTGAATATCCCCGAGAACGACGGCGGCGCCTTCTGCGGCAAGGAGGCGGGCGCATCCGAATCCGATGCCCTGTGCCGCTCCTGTGACAATGACAACTTTCTCCTGAAGTCGATTGCTCATTTTTACGGTTCTCCGACCGGAGGGCGATCAATGCGAACCCGACAGCTGACGAGATTTGACTGTATCTGAAAGGGGAGGGAGCAGAAAAGGCGTATCGGAGTCTCTCGTTCCAAATCTACTTCTGGAAAGAGCTAAGATTTCGCGCTATCCAGAGTCGCGACGGGTCACTCCCCATACGGCACCCAAATATTTTTTACCTGGATGGCATGCTCAAGGAACCAGCGGCCTTCGCCTTGCTTTACGTCAAACCAGTCAATGGCGCGGCCCTCGTTAGTGAAGACCTGCTTGAGATTTCCAACCGAGAAAGACTTCGCGGCTGCGGCGCTGGCTTCGTCGGCAAAGCACCAGATGGCATCGACGTCGTCGTGCTCGGCGAGCGTTTTCAGGAGCTGGCCTTGGTAGCCGGTGACGATGTTCACTGCGCCGCCGGGCAAATCGCTGGTATCAAAAAGCTGGTAGATATCGCCCGTGATCAAAGGATAAGTCTCCGAGGGGACGACCACGACGGTGTTGCCCGTTGCTAGCACCGGCATGACGAGCGACAGAAACCCGAGCAGCGGGGCGTCATTCGGACAAATAATCGCGACAGTGCCGATCGGCTCGTGCATGGCAATCGCGATATTGCGAAACGGCGGATTGTGTACCGCGCCATCAAACTTGTCCGCCCACGCCGCATAAGAAAAGATGCGCTCGATTCCAGCGTTCACTTCGGCCGCAGCCTGAGCCTCTCCAACCGCAGACGCGAGAGCGCGAGAGATCTCATCACGCCGCTGCGAAAAGTTCTCCGCCATGTAATAAAGAACCTGTGCGCGATTGTGGGCTGTCCCCTTACTCCAACCCGAAGCTTTACGCGCCGCCTCAACTGCATTACGAATGTCTTTTCGGTTGCCCAGCGGCACTTCGCCGAGCAGCCTTCCATTCCCGTCGCGCACTTCCATGCTGTAGCCGGAATCCGGGCGCGCCTGCTTGCCTCCGATGTAGAGCTTCACCGTTCGGTCAATCGCCGGTAGCGCCACATCAGAATCGTCGCTTGGTTTCTCACCGGCAGCCGCTTTGGGCGCAGGCAGCACAGGAGCATTCTTGAACCACGTAGGCTCGAGATATTCCAGCAGGCCTTCCCTGCCTCCTTCGCGTCCGTAGCCGCTTTCGCGGTATCCACCGAATCCGCACGAGGCGTCGAACAAATTCGTGCAATTGACCCAGACCACTCCGGCTTTGAGTTGTGCTGCGACATGAAGCGCAACGTTGATGCTCTCGCTCCACACGCATGCAGCCAGACCATAAACCGTGTTATTGGCCAGCTCGACTGCCTCGCTGGGCGTTCGGAAGGTCATCGCCGCGAGCACCGGGCCAAAGATTTCCTGCTGCGCCACGATCGAGGTTGGATGCACATTGCTCAGAAGTGTTGGCGGAAAGTAAAGTCCGCGCGAAGGCAATTCGATCTGCGGCTGCCAGCAGGTTGCGCCCTCGGCGACCCCTTGATCCACCAATCGCTTGATCCGATCTAGCTGGATGCGGTCAACTATGGCGCCCAAGTCAATGGCTTTATCGAGCGGCGGCCCGGCGCGCAGCGTCCCCATGCGGTCGCGCACCTTCATGATGAGCGGCTCGGCAATACTCTCCTGCATCAGCAAGCGCGAACCGGCACAACAGACTTGCCCCTGATTGAACCAGATTCCATCCACCAGGCCTTCCACGGCGCTGTCGAGGTCTGCGTCTTCGAAGATGATGAACGGCGACTTGCCGCCCAGCTCAAGAGAAATTTTCTTATGACTGTTCGCAGTAGCGGTACGGATCGCGCGCCCAACTTCCGTAGAACCGGTGAATGCGATCTTGTCCACGTCCGCATGCTTCACCAGCGCTTCGCCGGTCGAACTGTCACCAGTAACAATGTTGACCACACCGGGTGGCAGTCCGATTTCCTGACAGATTTCAGCAAACGCAAGCGCGGTAAGCGGAGTGAACTCTGCAGGCTTGAGTACGACAGTGTTGCCCGTGGCCAGCGCGGGCGCAATCTTCCATGCCACCATAAGCAACGGGAAATTCCAGGGAATGATTTGCCCGACAACACCGCAAGCCGTGTAACCGGGAAATTCCTGTTCAAGCAGTTGCGCCCAGCCAGCGTGATGATAAAAATGACGAGCAACTAAAGGGATGTCGATGTCCCGGCTCTCGCGAATGGGCTTGCCATTATCCATCGTCTCCAGCACAGCAAGCCGGCGGGAATGCTTCTGCACGGTTCGCGCGAGCGCATAGAGATACCGGGCTCGCGCGTGAGGAGTGAGCGCCTGCCATGCAGGCAGCGCTGCGCGTGCTGCCCGAACTGCGGCGTCGACATCTTTCGCCGATCCTTGCGCCACGGCAGCGAGCATCTCGCCCGTGGAAGGATCAGCGGTCTCGAAGTAGCTGTCTTCGGCGGGAGGCTGAAGGGTCCCGTTGATGAAATGTCCGAAGCGCCGCTCATGGCGATCGAGCCAGGTTAGCGCCTCTTTCGGATCCTCTGGCGCGGGGCCGTATTCCATAGTGACGAATTTTTCAGCGATGCTCATGTGGCCGTGCTCATTCTTGTGCGCGGACCTCTTTCGTCCCTACGGGACTCGCTCATTCGCAAATGCTACCCAGGGCTGCCGCCCTGGGCTGCATTATTGCGCCGCTTTGCGGCTGACAGCGCTCGACAAGGCAGTCACGCAATCGGATGCCGATAATCCGCCGAGTACCGCCCTGTTGCGTGATGTTCGAGCTGACGCTCAATATCACTTAAAAGGCTGCTGGCTCCGAAGCGAAACAGTTCCGCTTTCATCCACGGCGTGCCTAGTTCTTCTTTCATCAGCGATAACCATTCGATGGATTGCTTCGCCGTGCGGATTCCTCCTGCGGGTTTGAATCCCACCGCCATGCCGGTTTCTTGCGCATACTCGCGAATCGCGCGCGTCATGACAAAGCCGACCGGCAACGTTGCATTAGTCGGCTCCTTGCCAGTGGAAGTCTTGATGAAATCTGCGCCCGCCATCATGGCAACGAAGCTGGCTCGGGTAACGTTGCGCAAAGTAAGCAGGTCCCCGGCACCCAGAATCACTTTCAGGTGGGCCGGTCCGCAGGCCTGCTTGAAGGCAGCAATCTCATCGTAGAGCGCTTGCCATCGGCCACCAAAGACATGGGCGCGGGTGATGACTACATCAATTTCCTGCGCTCCGGCTTCGATGGAACGGTGGATCTCTGCCACGCGCTCGGTGAATGGAGAAAGTCCGGCGGGAAATCCTGTCGAAACCGCCGCAACCCGCACCCCGCTGCCCTCGAGTGCCCGCAGCGCTGTTTCCACAAACGTGTGATAAACGCAGACGGCGGCAACCTTGATATTCAGCTCTTCGATTCCCAGCCGCTGTACCAGGTCATGCTGAATTGGCTGCCGCGCTTTTGCGCAAAGCCGGCGTACACGTTCCTCGGTGTCATCGCCCGAGAGCGTTGTGAGATCCATGCACGAGATGGCCCGCAACAACCATGCCGCCTGCCAATCCTTCTTCACTGTCCGGCGAGCAACATGAGTTTGCGCCCGGCGTTCGACGGCACTGGTGTTAATTCGAACTTGCTTCAACCAATCGAGGCTCAGAGGAATGCCACGATTCGATAACAGAGGCCGTCCCGAAAGCGTGGCGATCGGCGCAGCCGAGCCCGTAAGCATGGCGTTCGTCGCGGGGCGGTCGTTTAAACGATCCGCGACACCATAACGTTTTCTGTTCTCGACAGCCATCAGTGAATGCAATTGTACGGCAGACAAGATGGAAAGCGTAATGGACCGGCAATTTCGCCTTGACACGATTTTGGTCGTGCGGCTAGGCTACGTCGCTGCTGCGTTTCCGGAGAAAACAAATTCTGAAACATTTGCAACACATCAGCCTTCGCGAAATTCTGTTACTGCTCTATTTGGCCGTTACGCTTCCTGCATTTGCGGCCGCAAAGAAGATCATCCTCGACACCGATCCCGGGTCCGATGATGCATTGGCCATGATGCTGGCGCTCAACTCGCCGGAACTGGACGTGCGCGCCATCACCGTCGTCCCGGGAAATGTGACGGCCAGTCAGGGCCTGGAGAATGCGCTGCGCATGGTTTCCCTGGCCAACCGTTGTGACATCCCAGTGGCAGCCGGCGCGCAGCATCCGCTCTTTCAAAAACTGATCACGGCCGAGTTCTGGCACGGCAAAAATGGTCTCGCGAATGTCGAACTGCCTGCCAGCAAATGCAAGGTAGATTCGCGCTTTGCGCCGGACCTCATAATCCAACTGGCTCACGCTGCCCCGCATGAAATCACGCTCGTCCCGGTCGGGCCGCTGACCAACATCGCACTCGCGGTCGAAAAGGATCCTTCTATAGTGCCGCTGGTCAAAGAGGTCATTCTCATGGGAGGTTCGATCAGCGGTGGCAATGTGAATGCCGCGGCGGAAGCCAATATTTACAACGATCCTGAAGCGGCGCAGATCGTTTTCCAGGCTGGCTGGCCGTTAACAATGGTGGGCCTTGACGTCGGCGACAAAACACTTCTCTCGCAAAAATACCTCGATCAACTGGGCCAAACCCACGGTCCGGTAAATGACTTCATCTATTCGGTTGCGAAATTTCTGATAAATCGTTCCGCGCAGTTCGGGTGGCTGGGTACCCCGATGTACGACCCGCTCGCCGTCGGCGTTGCAATTGACGCAACCCTAGTGAAATCTCCGGAAATGCACGTGGATGTGGAGACCCGGGGCGAGTTCACGCGCGGCGAAACCGTTGCGAATCGCCATGGCGCGGTTGAACGCAACGTCCTGCACGGCGATCATTACGTTATTGAGGGTGTGGATAAGGTCGCGCCGAATGCGAAAGTTTGTATCGACGTCGACGCCGACCGATTTCTACAGCTTTTTGTTTCGAGAATCAGAGGCAAGTAGAACTTTAACAAGGATGGCCGGAACTCACGATCGACGGCAATTTCTACAAGCCCTCGCGACCCTTGCATCCACGGCGGTGATCCCTGGGGCAGATCTCGCCAGCGCAGCCTCCAGCGCTTCCGCTCTGCGCTGGCCCAAACTCACCGGCAGCCCGGTGCTGGACAGCCTTCATCCCGTGATTGAGCACTCACGCGACGTTCGCACTCACATTGACAAGATCGCCGAGGTCGCCGGCTGGATGGCTTACGAAGAACTTCCCATGCCGGACTACCAACTTCCTTTTGACTTCAACAACCCGGATGACGTGATCGACTTCATCCTGACTGCTGATTGCGTGGACACTGCGTTCACCGATTTTTCCACTCACGTGAAATTCCAGGTGGACTATGCCGGTCGGCACTGGTCCGATTCCGACGCCCTATTCGGTTGTATGAAACGGGCTATGGACAATGGGATTCCAATTCTCGATGGCAAATTTCTCGCCCAGATAACTCGTCCGCAACTCGAACGCATATTCGCTGGCAACATCGAAATGCCCATGCTGGACGAAAAGATGCAAGTCTGGCGACAGGTAGGCTCGGTGCTGGCACAGAAATACGACGGCCGTTTCCACAATTTCGTGAAATCCTGCCCTCGTCGCCTGTACGACAACGGCGCTGGACTCATCGATCGCATGGTGAAAGAATTTTCGCGGTTCAACGACGTCAGTCCCTACGATGGTGAGACCATCAAGATCTACAAATTGCCGCAACTGGGGATCTGGCTGGCTTATTCGGCGCTGAGGAAGAGCGGCCAATTCCGCCTTGAAGACATAGATAAAATGACCGCGTTTGCCGACTATATCGTTCCAGTCGCGTTGCGGCTTCTGGGAATCACCAGTTATTCAACTGAACTCGAACGCGCCATCAACACCTACCAGATGATCCCGCGCGACAGCCGATGGGAAGTCGAGATCCGGGCACACTGTATCTATGCCACGGCGCTTCTCAGCGAAGAGATCAACAACATTCGCCCGAAAAACCAGCAGATCATTATTCCCCAGATCGATGCCCGCCTCTGGACCCACTATCACACCACGTCGTGGCCACATCATTTGACCAAGACGATCATGTACTAATGAACCATTCCCTTCCCTTTCGCGCCAGGCGTCGATGGGCAGCCTGTCTCATACTTTTAGCGTCAGCCGTCGTTTTTTCCGATGAATGGAAAGCCCGGCATCCACTCATCCCGCCGTCTGGAGTTATGAACCTTCCCGAGCCTCCGCCGCCAGGCGAGGTCTTCTTCTCCGGGCCGCAAGATCCCGCTGATGCTGGTGCCTGGCTCGATGGCCTCAAATCATGGCGCATCGACCGTCTCATTCGGCTGCGCTATGACAATGCGCAATACAAGCGGCCAGAGTTGACCTGGACCCAGCATGTTTTCTCCCAAGTCCAGTTGCTCATCTGGGATCGCACCTTTTACGACCCGGAAACCGGCGAATACACGGTGGACCGTTTTCTGGACGACACAGAACACCGCATTGGTCCGATCGATGCCATCTTGATTTGGCACGTCTATCCCAACCTCGGCGTTGATGATCGCAATCAATTCGATCTGTTGCGCGATCTCCCGGGCGGCATTCCCGCGATTCGTCAGATGGTTCAGAAGTTTCACAGCCACGGAGTCAAGGTTTTCTTCCCGTTCATTACGTGGGACACAGGCACGCGAGAAGAGGCTACGCCGGCTTGGGTTGCTCTTGCGCAGCTCCTTAAAGATGTCGATGCGGATGGGGTCAACTTTGATACGCTTGAGAGCGTTCCCGTTCAATTCAGACTGGCTTCTGACGCCACGGGTCATCCCCTCGCACTCGAGCCGCAATTTGATATTCGTGATGAATCGCTCGCCTGGGCCAACATTGGTTGGAACGATTGGGTGACCTGGGAAGGAAAGGAATATCCCTTTGTGCCGATGGTGAGCAAGAGTAAATGGCTCGAGCCGCGGCATATGGTGAATGTCACCGATCGCTTTACTCGCGACAAGACCGACAGCCTGCAGCACGCCTTCTTTAACGGACAGGGTTACGCCACCCTCGAAAATCTCTGGGGCCTCTGGTATGGCATGACCCCGCATGACGCAGAAGCTGTCCTCCGCGTGACCCGAATCGAGCGAGCCATGGCCGTGAACCTCCGAAGCCCCGGATGGGAGCCGCATGCGCAGACTCTGCAGCCAGGGGTTTTCGCCAGCCGCTTTCCGACGGAAGAGAGCACGCTATGGACCATTGTCAATCGCAATGAGTACGACATCATCGGTGAGCACCTCCGGGTATCTCACCGTGCTGGAATGCACTACTACGATTTATGGCACGGCATCGAGCTCAAGCCTTCGGTGCGCGGAAGCGAAGCCACCATCAGCTTCAACGTTGAAGGCCTCGGCTTTGGGGCAATCCTCGCCACAGAATCTCCGCTCTCGGATGCATACAAAAACCTGTTGGCTTACATGGCAGAGCGCTCCAAGCGCCCGCTCTCCAGCTACTCGCGCGATTGGAAGTTCCTGCCCCAGGCAATCGTCGAGATCCCGCCCACGAAGTTGGCACAAACCCCGCCTCCCGGAATGGTTCGCATTCCGAAAGGGGAGTACGACTTTCAGGTACGCGGTACCGAAATTGAAGGCGGAAACGATCCGGGCGTCGATGTGCAATATCCCTGGGAAGATGCCCCGCGGCGGTTACATCGCCACCGGATTCACATCGCAAGCTTCTTCATCGATCGCACTCCGGTGACCAATGCCGAGTTCAAGAGATTCCTGGCCGCCACCAGCTATCGCCCCAAGAACGACCATAATTTTCTGCGCGACTGGAAAAACGGCGGCTACTCAGCAGGGTGGGAAAAGAAGCCCGTGACCTGGGTTTCAATCGAGGATGCTCGGGCGTATGCGAAATGGGCTGGCAAACGTCTGCCGCATGAATGGGAATGGCAGTATGCCGCCCAATCCAACGATGGGCGCTTTTATCCTTGGGGCAACGATTGGAAGTCCGAAGCCGTACCTCCCGTAGATCGAGGCCGCACCATGCGTCCGGCCACAGACGTGGATGCCTTTCCTAAAGGGGCAAGCCCATTTGGCGTGTTCGATCTCGAAGGAAATATCTCCCAATGGACCGATGAGTACCGGGACGAGCATACACGGGCGGCGATCATTCGTGGTGGCGCATTCTACCAGCCCTCTGGCTCCATCTGGTATTTCCCGCAAACTTATCGGTTAGACGAGCACCAGAAATATTTATTGATGTCGCCCGGACGTGACCGCTCCGGCACCATCGGCTTTCGCTGCGTGGTCGATGCGAAGTAGGTTTGAGCGGTTCAGGGTGTGTGGTTTCCTAAATTGGGACGATTCCAAGAGCGGGATTTGGTTGACAGTGGAGGGCAAATGGGAATATCGTTTCGCGCACAGATTTAAGTCGAAATAGTCAATCGCGACCGATCTATGGTCGCGACTGCGACGTGGGGTTAGATCGCTTATTACTTTTTCAAGGCAGAACAAAGAATCTTCCGTTAGAAGGGCGCGGCCATGCGTAGGCCGCGTTCGAATCAGGGAAGCTCCGAATTCCAAACGAGGAGAGCGCGAGGGGGATGTCGATGCTGACCAAGAGAACGTTGATCGCAGTTCTTTTCTGTTCGGTTGTATTTTCTATTAGCCCGCTCCTGTACGGTCTGGCAAACGGCAATTTTTCCGGCACTGTTGTTGACAAGACTGGATCTGTAATTTCCGGGGCGACGGTGAAAATCACCTCGCAAGGTACAGCTGTGTCTCGCGAGGCGAAAACTGACGACACGGGACATTACCTTGTCCCCTTGCTGCCGATCGCGTTTTACACAATTCGTGTGGAGGCACAGGGATTCCAGGCTGCCGAACAGAAGGACCTGCGGCTGCAAGTGGACGAACATCGCGAAGTGGATTTCACCCTCGCGCCCGCGTCAGTCGCATCAACTGTTGAAGTAAGTGCGACGGAAGTGGCCGTGGAGACATCCACTCCGACCCTGGGTCAGGTAATCACCGCCGAGCAAGTGGCCGACCTTCCTTTGAACGGGCGCAACTTCGTCCAGTTGGCTACTCTGACGCCTGGCACCACACAGGAAACAAATCCTAACAGCTTCTTCAATGCCGGCCCCAGCAGCGAAGTCTCCGCTCGCGGCACTTACTCGCTTTCTGTAGGTGGATCACGTGCGCAGAGCACGGATTGGCTGCTCGACGGAAACGACAATAACGAACTCA
>Ga0137403_10002718_pt1 | contig 21522 bp, 17 predicted proteins | sample CZOMad2_1_16fung_FD_122057 | JGI IMG/M metagenome (GOLD analysis project Ga0137403, IMG submission 122057) | Vadose zone soil fungal communities from Angelo Coast Range Reserve, California, USA - CZOMad2_1_16fungal (Hybrid Assembly) | ecosystem: Environmental > Terrestrial > Soil > Vadose zone...
CTCTTCGAGGGCATTCCGCTCGACCGGGTCTCGACCTCGATGACGATCAACGCCACCGCGGCCATCTTGCTGGCGCTCTACGTCGCGACCGCGCGCCGCCAGGGCGTCGCGGCCGATCGCCTCAGCGGGACCGTGCAGAACGACATCCTCAAGGAGTATATCGCGCGCGGGACCTACATCTTCCCGCCGGGCCCCTCGATGCGGCTGATCACCGATACCTTCGCGTACTGCATGGATCGCGTGCCGCGCTGGAACACGATCTCGATCTCGGGCTATCACATGCGCGAGGCCGGGTGCACCGCGGTGCAGGAGGTCGCCTTCACGCTGGCTAACGGCATCGCCTACGTGCAGGCGGCCGTTGAGACCGGCCTCGGCGTCGACATCTTCGCCCCGCAGCTCTCGTTCTTCTTCAACGCGCACAACAACCTGCTCGAGGAGATCGCGAAATTCCGGGCCGCGCGCCGTCTGTGGGCGCGGATCATGCGTGAGCGGTTCTCCGCCCGCGACCCGCGCTCGCTGGCCCTGAGGTTCCACGCGCAGACGGCCGGCAGCATGCTGACGGCGCAGCAGCCCGAGAACAACATCGTCCGCGTGACGGTCCAGGCGCTCGCGGCCGTGCTCGGTGGCTGCCAGTCCCTGCACACGAACTCGATGGACGAGGCGCTGGCGCTGCCCACCGAGCGCGCGGTGCGGATCGCGCTCCGGACCCAGCAGATCCTCGCCCACGAGTCGGGGGTCGCCGACGTGGCCGACGCGTTCGGCGGCGCCTTCGCGCTCGAGCGTCTGACCGGTGACATCGAGGAGGCGGCGCGAGTGTACATCGCGAAGGTCGACGACCTGGGCGGGGCCGTCGCGGCGATCCCGTTCATGCAGCGCGAGATCCAGGATGCGGCGTATCGCTACCAGAAGGAAGTCGAGGACCACGCGCGGATCGTCGTCGGAGTCAACGAGTACGTCACCGACGACCTTCCGCCGGCCAACCTGTTCCAGGTCGACGCGACCGTCGGGGCCGCTCTCGCCGAACGCGTCATCCGCGCCCGCGCCAGCCGGGATCGCGATGCCACCCGGCGGGCCCTCGATGGGCTCGAAGCCGCGGCGCGCGGTCGCGACAACCTCCTGCCGCTTCTCGTCGCGGCGGTGGAGGTCGGGGTCACGCTCGGCGAGATCTGCGACCGCTTGCGAGGAGTCTTCGGCGTCCACAGGCCTTCGGTGACCTTCTGAGCATGCGGGCCTGGGCGATCGGCGGACTCGTCGTGCTGAGCGCGCTCGCGAGCGCCTCGGGCGCCGCCGCCGGGATGGCCGATCGGATCGGGGCCACCTTCGCGCTCATGGTCGACGATTTCACCAAGGCGTTCCGCCCCCTCGAAGGCCTCGTGATCAGCGTGGAGGGGAGCACACTCTATCTGGATGTCGGCGAGAGCGGCGGCGCCCAGGAGGGTCAGGAATTCACGATCTTCCGCAAGGGGGACGAGTTCTATCACCCGATCACGCGGAAGGTGCTCGGACGCTACGAGGAAGTCCTCGGCTACGCCCAGATCCGCGCGGTGCAGCCGCGGTTCTCGGAGGCCCTGTACGTCCCGATGGAGGGCAAGGCGAGCCCCCAGCCCGACGACGGCGTCAGGATCACCCGGGGGCGGATCAAGGTCGCGGTCACGCCCGTCCTCGATTTGACGGAATCCAAGTCGAAACCGGACCTCCGCCGCGTTCCGTATCTTCTGGCGGTGGCGCTCGAGGGCTCGAAGCGCTTTCAAGTGTCCGATCCCCTCCCGGTGAGCGACCTCTTCGCGAGCGGCGGCGCGCACGTCCAGGAAGTTCTGGCCCTCCCGGACCGCGCGGTGCGCGTCTCGAGGAGGTTCGAGGTGGCGGGCTGGGTCGTGCCGGTCCTGATCGAGCGCCGGGGAGTCGTCTATCTCGACGCGACCTGGATCTCGGCCGTGACGGGCACCGCGCTCTTCTCCCGCCGCGCGCCCCTCCTGCCACCCTCGGCGGCGGAGGAGCAACGGTTTCCGTGGGAACCGGCCAGCGAAGACTGATGTCTTGTCCGGGTGATCCTGCTATGGTATGGGCGGCATCATGACTGTGCGACGCCTCGCGCTGCTCGTCGCCGTCGCCGTCACCGCGTTCGGCTGCTCGACGGCGAAGCAGGTCATCGGTGTCCCCAACACCGGCGATCCGTCGATCGCGATCAAGTCGGCCGAGACCAAGTGGCTCCTGATCAGGAATCCCCGGTTCGGCGACGTGCCGAGCGAGCCCGAATACGTCTGGGTCGAGGAAGACAAGACACCGATGACCCTGTCGACCGTGGTGTTCGGCAAGGGCTCGATCATCGCGCCACCGGAGATCGTCGTCCGGTACGGCTCGCCGCCCGGCGGTGGCAAGATCAGCCCGCGTCAGGGCATGCCGACGCAGACAACGGCCGGAGCTCCGGCAGCGGCCACGACGACCGCGGCCGCTCCGCGCGGTACGGTCCCGGCCGCCGCACCCGCACCCACGAACGGCAAGGCGCTCGAGGGTCCGAAACGGGGATTCGTGGTCTATGTGGACACGACCCGTATCGTCATCGACCTGACCGCCGCCGACGGGATCCGGCCGGGGACCCTCGTGAGTCTTCGTCGCCCCGACGTGATTCCGCTCGTACATCCCGTGACGGGTGAGGTGCTTGGCGAGCTCGACGAGGAAATCGGGACCGCGCGCGTCACGGAGATGCGCGAGCGGTTCTCGGTCGCTGACGTTCAGACGGTGGCCCCGGGCGCGCGGATCCAGATCAAGGATCGGGTCGTCCCGAAGTAATCGCTCGCGTGGCCACACCCACCCTCGAGCGGGTCCTGAAAGAGCGCGTCGCCGGCCTGGTCGGCGCCGACCTGGAGCGCGTCGAGGCGGAGATCCGACGCGAGCTGGACTCGCCCGTGCCGCTGATCCAGGAGATGGGCGGGTACATCGCGGGCGCCGGCGGCAAGCGCCTTCGCCCGATGCTGCTCTTGCTGGCGGCGCGCCTGGCCGGCTACGCCGGCGCGCGAAGCGTGCGCCTGGCCTGCGTGGTCGAGATGCTCCACACCGCGACGCTCATCCACGACGACGTCGTCGACCAGGCGCCGCTCCGGCGCGGGCGGCCGTCGGCGAACGCGCAGTGGGGGGATGACGCCTCCGTCTTGGTCGGCGATCATCTCTATTCGAAGTCGTTCGCGATGCTCGTGCGCGACAACGACCGCGCCGTGATGGAGACCCTCGCGCGCGCGACGGTCTCGATGACGGAAGCGGAGGTCTTCCAGCTCCAGCTCAAGCGGAGCGGCGTCACCACCGAAGCGGACTACCTCAGAATCATCACGCAGAAGACGGCGTCGTTCATCTCCGCGTGCTGCCGTATCGGCGCGCTCCTGGGGGGGCTCCCGGCGGGGCAGGTCGACGCCCTCACGCAGTACGGCATGGACATCGGCGTCGCCTTCCAGATCTCGGACGACTCGCTCGACTTCGTCGCCGATCAGGATCGCCTCGGCAAAGCGATCGGCGCCGATCTCCGCGAGGGGAAGCGGACCTTGCCCCTCATCGCCATGCTTGCGCGCGCGACCCCCGCCGAGTCCGAGCGCGTGAAGAGTCTCCTCAAGCGTCATGCCCTCGGCGCCGAGGAGGTCGATGAGATCCGGCGCTACGTCCTCGATCACGAGGGGGTGGAGTACGCCCTGGCTCAAGCCCACGAGTATGCGCGGTCCGCCAAGGCCGCGCTGGCGGCCTTCGTGGCGTCGGAGGAGCGAGAAACGCTGGCATTGGTCGCGGACTTCGTGGTCGATCGCGATCGTTGACGTGGCGGTCATTACGCTGACGACCGATTTCGGCACGCGCGATACCTACGTGGCCGAGATGAAGGCCGCGATCCTCTCCATCACCCGCGACGTCTACGTGGTCGACATCACCCACGAGGTGGCGCCCCACGACGTCCTCGGGGGCGCCCTGGCCCTGGAAGCGGCCGCGCCCCGGTTTCCAGCCGCGACGATCCACGTGGCCGTGATCGATCCGGGCGTGGGCACCGCGCGCCGCGGGCTTGCCGTCGCCTCGCGCGGCCAGATGTTCGTCGGTCCCGACAACGGGCTCTTCACGCCGTTTCTCGGCGACCCGCGCTGGCGCGCGTTCGAGCTTACGGCGGCGGAGTTCCGCGCAGCTCTCGTGAGCCCGACGTTTCACGGGCGCGACATCTTCGCGCCGGCGGCTGCGCACCTGGCGCGAGGTCTCGATCCGGCGCGGCTGGGGCCGTCGGTGACCGATCCGGTGCGTTTGCGCTGGCCTGAGGTCCGCGTAGCCGAAGGCAGGGTCGGGGGGGCCGTCGTCCATATCGATCGCTTCGGCAACCTGGTGACGTCGATCCACGCCGACGCCATCGCCGCGCTCGGATCGGCGCTCGCCGTCCGGGTGGCCGGCAAAACACTGCCCCTGGTGCGGACCTACGGTGAGCTGGGGCGCGGGGACCCGGGAGCGCTGGTGGGCTCCAGTAACCGTCTGGAGATCGCGGTGAACGCGGGGAGCGCCGCCAAGGCGCTCAGGGCCGGGCGCGGGACTCCGGTCGTCGTCAGTCGGTCTTCGCCGGTGGAGCGGCGGGCGCGGAGGCGGTCGTAGTGCCGTCGGTGCCCTTGGAGGCCGGCTTGTCGGTCGGCTTCTCGGCCGGCTTGTCGCTTGGCTTGTCCGATGATTTTTCCGAGGACTTTTCCGACGACTTTTCCGATGATTTTTCCGATTGCAGCGCTTGTTTGCGAGACTCCGATGGATAGTCGGTGACGTACCAGCCTCCGCCCTTCAAGATGAACGGGGCGGCAGAGAGGAGGCGGCGCACTTCACCCCCGCACACGTCGCACACCTTCAGCGCGGGCTCGGAGATCCGCTGGCGAACTTCGAAGACGCGTTTGCACTTGAGGCATTCATATTCGTAGGTAGGCATCCCGTTGAGGCTACATGGGGAGGATTGATCGTGTCAAGAAGACACGGGCTTTGGGTGACTTTGGTTGTCCTCGTTGTCGCAGCCGGATGTACGAACGCGAAAGAGGCGGAGAAACGAGCGGAGGTCCAGAAGCTTCAGGCTCGCGCCGCGTACGATCGAGCCCTCAGCTACCTCAACGACAAGCAGCCGGCGGGGGCGCTCGCTTCCCTTCAGGAGGCGATCAACATCAACCCGTCGTCCCCGCTCTATCGCGACACGCTCGGCGTGGTCCTGCTGGAGCTCGGACGCCCCGACATGGCGCTCGAGCATTTCAAGAAGGCGATCGAGATCAATCCCATGTACGCCGACGCTCACTTCCACATGGGGACGGCGCTGGCCGAGTCTCGGCGCTGGGACGAGGCGGTGGTGAGCTATCGGAAGGCGCTCGAGCTGCCGACCCTGACGATCCCCGAGACGGCGAACCAGAACCTTGGTCTGGCCCTCTACCACCTCAAGCAGTACCGCGAAGCCGAGCAGACGCTGCGCTTCGCGATCAGCCTCGATCCGAAGATGCAGACGGCCTACTACAATCTCGGCCTCGTTTTCGTCGCTGAGAATCGGAAGGACGAGGCGAAGGCCGCATTCCGTCAAGCTCGCCAGCTCGGCCCTGACTCGCCCGTCGGTCGGGCTGCGCTCGATCGGCTCAGGGCCCTGGGGGACGGCGGGTAGCTTCCGACCTCCAAACACGTAAGTAGTTGGTTTTCCAGGCATGATTTTTTCTTGACGATCATGCTGTCTATGCAGTAAAAATTGCGCGGTGTGCGGGGCCGTGCCGTGCACACTTGATATCAGCCGTGACGACCCGCGCGAACAGCGCCCAGGGCAGTGCCGCCCGGCTTCGGGGAGGTCCGAGATGAAAAGGCCCCTCGTTCCTGTACTCCTTGCTCAGATGTTCCTGGTGATTCTGGCGACGCCGGTCTTCGCTCAGGCGCCGGCGCCGAAAGTCACGATCACAGGGCTGTTCGACCAGGTAACGGCGGCTGGGCGGAACTTTTACGACGCCAACTTCTCACGTGACAACGATCGCGAGTGGTATGCCCGGACGCGCTTTCGACCCGACTTCGAGTTCGCGGTCGGTCGGACGAAGGCCGTGCTAGGCCTCGAGATCGATCTGGGCTACGGCCAGATGGGACCCAACGACGGCGGGTTCCCCGGCAACACCACCGGCGCGTCGAACTGCAAGGCGAACACGAACGGCTGCCTCGACATCAACACCGACGTCGGCGGCATGATCGAGATCAAGTGGATCTACACCGAGTTCGACCTCACCGGGAAGGATAGCCTCCTGCCGTTCATTCCGGTCGGGACGGTCGCTCGCGCCGGCGGTCAGCCCTTCGCCAGCCTCGCCAGCTACAAGACTGCGGCGTATGCCAACGGCGACTTCGCGGGCGTGTCGGCCGTCACGACGTGGGCACCGAACATCAAGACCAGCCTCGCCTACGTGATCGTCGAGGACCAGCTCGCCGGCGGGAATCGGTCCCTGGCCCAGGTACGGACCAGTCGTGGCGAGGACTGGGCGGTGATCTTCAGCCCGGAGATCACGCCGTTCAAGGGCCTCGACATCAAGCCGCTGTTCTCCTACTTCCACGCAGACGGCCTGACGAGCTCGAGCGTCCGCGGTAACCACGCGAACATCCGGACCGTTGGAGGGACGACCAACGGCCCTGGGGCTGCAGGCACGACGACGACGGCGGGCGATTCCACCCTCCACGAGGACCGGTACACCGTCGGTGTGGATATGCGGTTGCGAGTGGGTCCCTTCGGATTGGACCCGACGGTCTACTACCAGTGGGGAAATAAGGACAGCCAGGCTTTCAGAACCGACGGCTCGGCCGGCAAGGTCGAGGCCGACATGAGCGCCTGGTTCGCCGACATCATCGCCAGCTACCAGCTGGGTCCGCTTCTCTTCGAAGGTCGTGGCGTCTATACGACCGGCAACAAGGCTCGGGACAACCTCGCCAAGAGCATCCGCTACTACCAGCCGCTCGACGGCGACGGGAGCTACTTCACCGGGTGGGGTCAGATCTGGACCACCGGCGTCGACTACTTCAACGGTGGCTTCCTGCCGATGACCCGATGGATCACCTACGACCGGTTCGGTCTCATGACGCTCGCTGGAAGGCTCACCTACAGCATCACCCCAGCGCTCAGCGTGTACGGAATCGCCGCGCCGATGTGGACGGCGGAGAAGGTCGATACCGACACCAACGTGACCCCGGCCAGTACCACCGCGAACGCTGGGGCCGGGAACGTTCCGCGCACGACGGTTTCCGACAAGAGCTGGGTCGAGGGCAACTCTCGCTATCTGGGCACGGAGGTGAACCTCGGCGTGACGTGGCGGTTCGCTCCGAACACCGCGCTCGATCTCGTCGGGTCATACCTGTTCGCCGGCACCGGGTTGAACACGTCCGAGTTGCTCAACGGAGTGCACACCCAACGCGAGGCCAACGACGGCTACCAGGTAGCGGCGCGCATTCGGCTGGCCTTCTAGATGTTGTTGCAGGCGGAGTTGTTGGTGATGTCGGCGTTGAGTTGTCGGCAACGAGCTGATTGCTGCTCACCATATCTGAGGAGGCAGTAATGAGGAGATGCCTGGTCACCGCAGTATTCGCCTTCGTCATCTTCGCGATGCTGGCCCCGCCTGTGTTCGCGCAGGCGCCCGCGGCCCCGCCAGCACCGAAGGTGACGATCACTGGTCTGTTCGACCAGCTCACGACGGCGGGCCGGAACTTCTACGACGGCAACTACAGCCGGGACAACGACCGTGAGTGGTACGCGCGGACGCGCTTCCGTCCCGACTTCGAGTTCGCGGTCGGACGGACCAAGGCCGTGCTCGGACTCGAAATCGACCTGATGTACGGCCAGGGTGGCTCGAACGACGGTGGGTTCCCGGGGAACACCTCCGGGTTTGCCGGTGGCTTTTCCGGCGGCTCCAAGAGCGGCACGAACGGCGCTCTGGACACCAACACCGACGTCGGCGGCATGATCGAGATCAAGTGGATCTACACGGAGTTCGACCTGACCGGGAAGGACAGCGTGCTGCCGTTCATTCCGTTCTTGACGGTGGCGCGGGCGGGCGGTCAGCCGTTCGGGACGATCGCCAACTACAAGGTGTACTACGCGAACGGCGACTTCGCGGGCCTGGATCTGTATTCGACGTTCACGCCGGACATCAAGAATCACTTCGCGTTCGTGATCGTCGAGGACCAGCTAGCCGGCGGCAACCGGGCGGCGGCCACGGCGCGCACGAGCCGTGGTGAGGACTACGCGTTCATCATCAGCCCGGAGATCACGCCGTTCAAGGGGCTGGACCTGAAGCCGATGTTCTCGTGGTTTCACGCGGACGGACTGACGGCGGGTGCGGCCCGGCGTAGTGCGACCAACATCCGGAGCATCGGTGGCAACATCGCCGGCGTGGGCGCGGTGGGCGGCGGAGCGCCGGCCGGTGACTCGGCCAACACTGAAGACCGCTACACGGTGGGTCTGGACGCGCGGCTGCGCATCGGGCCCTTCGGGCTGGACCCCACGGTCTCCTATCAGTGGGGAAGGTACGACTCGCAGGCGTTGCGGACGAACGGTACGGTCGGCAAAGTGGATGGTGACACCTCGGCCTGGTTGTTCGACCTCATCGCCAGCTACCAGCTAGGGCCGCTGCTTCTGGAAGCCCGCGGTGTGTACAGCACGGGTAACAAGGCGCGGGACAACCTGGCGCAGAGCAAGCGGTACTACGAGCCGCTCAACCTGGACACCGGGTTCTGGAGCGGTGGATGGCTCGGCATCCTCGGCCTCGGCGTCGACTACTTCAACGGTGGTGGCGGCGCCAACCAGCAGATGGACACCAACATCGGTTACGACCGCTACGGTCGCGCTCAGTTCGCGGTTCGGGCGACGTACAGCATCACGCCCGCGCTGAGCGTGTACGGAGTGGTGGCGCCGACGTGGGCGGCGGAGAAGGTCGACACGGACACCGGGTGCGGGGCGAACACCGTTGGGGCGGCCAACACGGGCTGCGCGACCCGGACGGCCGTGAGCCCGGCTAGCTTCGCCGAGGGAGATTCCCGCTACATCGGGACGGAAGTCAACGGCGGCATCACCTGGCGGTTTGCTCCGAACACGGCGCTAGACCTGGCCGCCTACTACCTGGCGGCGGGACCGGCGTTGAAGACGACGGAGCTGCTGAACGGCGTCGCCGTGAAGCGCGATCAGAATGACGCCTACTACGCGTCCGCGCGTGTGAGGTTGTCCTTCTAAGTCGTCGTGGTCACGACGGGGCATGGGTGGCTGGATCGCCCATGCCCCGTTTTCTTTTCCCCATTCCTTGACTCTCCCTACCCCCTGGGCTAGCCTCGGGCTGATGCCGGCATCAGTATCCACATGAGCCCGTCCGCGGCTCGTATCGTTGCCCTCGGTGTCCTCGTCGCTCTGTGGGGTTCTGGGACGTCGGGAGCCCAGATGGCGACGCCCAGCCTGGGTGTGCTCGTCGATCAGGTCCAGGCGCTGTTCCCGAAGGTCGACGGCGAGGTGATCGAAGTCCAGAACGGCATGGTTACACTTGGGCTCGGCAGCCGGGACGGCCTCGTTGCCGGCGTGGAACTGGCCCTCTACCGGCAAGGGCGCGAGCTCCGTCACCCCAAGACTGGTGAAGTCCTCGGTCGGACCGAGCAGCAGCTCGGACGGCTCGCGGTCCAGCAAGTGTCCGAAGCCTACTCGACCGGTACGGCGAGCCCGGGCAGCGAGGTGCAGCCGGGTGACCGGGCCAGAATCTCAGCCGGAAAGATCAAGCTGAGCCTGGTCCCCCTCGTCGAGACGGGCGTCAGAGAAACCCTGGCGGACGCGGCGATCCATGAAGTGATCGACGCCTTGAATCGGACCGGGCGCTTCCAGATCGGGCTCGGGGACGCCATCGGGGTGTGGCTCAGCCAGCAGGGGGCCAAGCGGGAAGACGTGCTCGCCGGCAAGGGTCTCGATTCGGTCGCCGAGCGATTCAAAGTCGAGAATCTGCTGATCGTCGCGTTCTCACGCGTGCAGAACAAGCCGTACATGGACGTCCGGCTGTTCAGCTTTCCCGGGACCAGCTCCCGCCTGAGCACGGCGCTCTTCGTGCCACCGACGATCAAGCCGATCGCCAAGGGCGACTACTCGGCTGGCGGCCGGCGCGAGAGCCAGACGGCGACCCCGGTGCGGTCGTTCCTCGCGCGGCTCCTCTACGGAGAGCTCGACGCCGGCACGTACTCGAGCGGAGAGTCGTCGATCCCGCTGAAAGAGGTCGCAAAGTTCCCGTTCATCATCGCGTCGATGGATGTCGCGGTCGGATCGAAGGACAAGGTCGCGCGCATGGTCATCACCGATGGCGAGCGCGTGTATCTCTATCGGATCACGCCGGATCGGGTTCTCGAGCCCGAGTGGACCTATCGCACCGACAGCCGGGCGCGCGTCTTCGCCGTGCAGCTTGCCGAGCTGTCCGGAGACGGGGGAATTCACGTCGTCGTCAACCGCTACAGCCAGATCCCGGCCATTCTCATCAATTCGCTCATCCTGACGACCAAGGATCAGAAGGCGGTCGTGGCCGTCGAGGACGTGACGGACATCCTCCTGGCCGTCGACTCGAACGGCGACGGCGTCAAGAAGACGCTCTGGTCCCAGGCATTCGCGCAGACTGGTTTCTTCAAGCAGGGCGACGCGACGCGCGTGAGCCTCCGGAATGGCAAGCTCGTGTCCGAGGGACGGGTCCGGGTGCCGAGCAGCTTCCGCGCGACCGGCGCGGTCTACAGCAACATTCCGGGGAAGGGTGCGCGCGCCCTGGCCTTCATCGATGAGTTCAATCGGCTGCGGATCACGATCGACACCGAGGACGCGTTCCGGTCCTCGTCGCCGGTCGGGACCGGGATGGCCAAGCTCGGCGTCGACACGCAGATCGAGAGAGGGGGCCGGACGTACATCTACTCCCCTGAGCCGATGCCGCTGTCGGTGGACCTGGACGGCGACGGGATCGAAGAGATCGTCGTGCCGCAGAATCAGATTCCGGGTCGGCTGGCGGTGGTCTACAAGGGCCCGGCCGGGTACCGTTTCCAGACGGTCAACTCCGGCTTCGAGGGCACCGTGATGGCGCTCGGCGCCGTTCCCGGGGATGGCACGCCGGCCCTCGTCGCCGCCGTGGTCCGCTACACGAACTTGCGGAACACGGAAGGCGAGACGCAGATCATCATGACGACCTCGGAGTAACCCCGGCACGCGTCCGTCCGTCGGCCTGATCCCGTCCCGCCTCTCCCCATGATCCCGCGTCACCCGACCGCGCTCGCGAAGGCTTGCCCATGGTCGTGAAGCTCGACACGGCGCCGCCACGCGGGATGAAGGATCTGCTTCCACCCGAGGTGGAGCTTCGCGATCAGGCGTCGGCCACGATCCTGGCCACGTACAAGCGCTATGGCTTCCGGCGCGTGGAGACTCCGGCCCTCGAAAACTTGAAACTCCTGCTGGGCAGCGGCGGCGGCGAGAACGAGAAGCTGATCTACAAGGTCCTCAAGCGGGGCGCGAAGCTCGACGCGGCGACGACGCAGCGGGAAGACGATCTGGCCGACCTCGGGCTGCGTTTCGATCTCACGGTGCCGCTCGCCCGCTACTACGCCCACAATCGGGCCACGTTGCCGGACCCGTTCAAGGCGATCCAGATCGGCCCGGTCTGGCGAGCCGAGCGGCCGCAAAAGGGTCGCTTCCGGCAGTTCACCCAGTGCGACATCGACATTCTCGGCATCCCGTCCGAGATCGCCGAGATCGAGCTCATCCTGGCGACCTCGGAGGCGCTGGTCGCGCTCGGCCTCGAGCAGCCGCGGATCCGCCTGAACGATCGACGAGTCCTCTCCGCGATGGCCAGCCACTGTGGGGTGGACGCCGCTCGCCACGGCGAGTTCTTCATCACCCTGGACAAGCTCGACAAGATCGGGCGTGAGGGGGTCGAGCGCGAGCTGCGCGAATCCGGTTACGACGAGGGCGCCATCGGGAAACTGTTCGAGTTGTTCCTATCGGCCGACGACGGCTCGTCCGACGCACGGCTCGAGCGACTGGCCCGGGTCATTCCGGCGGCCGGCGACGCCGCCGAGAGCCTGCGCACGATCGTACAAGCCGTCGCGCGGGAGGCGGGCGTTCGCACGACATTAGAGTTCGACCCGAGTCTGGTGCGCGGCATGGGCTACTACACCGGCCCGATCTTCGAGGCCGTCTACGGCGGGGGCACCTCCGCGATCGCCGGCGGGGGCCGATACGATCGCATGGTCGGCCGGCTGCTCGGCCACGACGTCCCGGCGTGCGGCTTCTCGATCGGCTTCGAGCGGGTCGTGTCGATCCTCGAGGAGCGCAGCGGCGGCGCCGGATCGCCCCGCGAGCGGATCGCGTTCCTCTTCGATCGAGACGATCCGATGACCGACGTGGTGGCCTCGGCGGGTCGGCTGCGGAGCGGCGATCGTGTCGTGTCGCTGACGCTCAAGCGGAAGAACCTCGCCAAGCAACTCGACGACCTGGCCGGCGAGGGATTCGGCTCGTACGGGGTATTTCGGCCGGATGCGGCGGCGCCCGAGATCAGGCCGCTGGCGCGACGAGCCTCGAGCGGAGGCGGTGCCGATGCCTAGTCTCAGGACTCACACCTGCGGCGAGCTCAGGCGCGAGCACGCCGGGCAGACCGTGAGGCTCTCGGGATGGCTTCACCGCAAGCGTGACCACGGCAATCTCCTGTTTCTCGATCTCCGCGACCACTACGGGATCACGCAGTGCGTGCTCGACGGCTCGAGCCCGCTCTTCAAGACCGCCGAGCCGCTGCGCCTCGAGAGCGTGATCACGGTGGGCGGTCAGATCGTCCCGCGGGCCCCGGCCGCGGTCAACCCGAGATTGCCGACGGGCGAGATCGAGCTGGCGGTCGTCGAGCTGACCGTGCAGTCCTCGGCGGATCCGCTGCCGCTCCAGGTCAACAGCGACAGCGAGTTCCCCGAAGAGACGCGACTGCGCTACCGCTTCCTCGACCTCCGGCGCGAGAAGCTCCATCGCAACATCGTGCTCAGAAGCCGCGTCATCGCGTCGATTCGCCGGCGCATGATCGAGGCGGGCTTCACCGAGTTTCAGACGCCGATCCTCACTTCGAGCTCGCCGGAAGGGGCGCGCGACTACCTGGTGCCGAGCCGCGTGCACCCCGGTAAGTTCTATGCCTTGCCGCAGGCACCGCAGCAGTTCAAGCAGCTCTTGATGACGGCCGGGTTCGATCGCTACTTCCAGATCGCGCCCTGCTTCCGCGACGAGGACGGCCGCGCCGATCGCTCGCCGGGCGAGTTCTACCAGCTCGACTTCGAGATGGCGTTCGTCACACAGGAGGACGTCTTCGCCACCATCGAGCCGGTGCTGCGCGGGGTCTTCGAGGAGTTCGCCGGGGACGCCGCGGTGACGCCGGCGCCCTTCCCGCGCATTCCGTTCGACGAGGTGATGACGAAGTACGGCACCGACAAGCCCGACCTCCGCAATCCGCTGCTGGTCGCCGATGTCACCGACGTCTTCCGCGGCTCGGGCTTCGCGGCGTTCGCCACGGCCGTCGCGGGAGGCGCGGTGGTCCGGGCGGTGCCGGCGACCGGCGCGTCGACGCAGCCGCGGAGCTTCTTCGACAAGCTCGGGCAGTGGGCGCGCGAGCAAGGGGCGCCGGGGCTCGGCTACGTGATCCTCGCGGACGGCGGCGCGAAAGGACCGCTCGCGAAGTTCCTCGACGGAGACCGGCTGGGCCGACTCGTCGCCGCGACCGGCGCCCGCGAAGGCGACGCCGTGTTCTTCGTGTGCGACAAGAAGGCGGTTGCCGAGAAGCTCGCCGGGCGAGTTCGAGTTCGGCTGGGCGAGGAGCTCGAGCTCGTCGAGGGCAACGCGTTCCGGTTCTGCTGGGTCACGGACTTTCCGATGTACGAGCTGAACGAGGACACCAAGAAGATCGAGTTCAGCCACAACCCGTTCTCGATGCCGCAGGGGGGGCTCGAGGCGCTGGAGCGATCCGACCCGCTGACGATCAAGGCCTACCAGTACGACATCGTCTGCAACGGGGTCGAGCTCTCGAGCGGCGCGATCCGAAACCATCGTCCGGATATCATGTTCAAGGCGTTCGCGATCGCCGGCTACACGCGCGAGGAGGTCGAGGCTCGGTTCGGTGGCATGCTGAACGCGTTCCGCTACGGCGCGCCGCCCCACGGCGGCTCGGCCCCGGGCATCGACCGCATCGTGATGCTGCTCGCGGGCGAGACGAACATCCGCGAGGTCATCGCGTTTCCGATGAATCAGCAGGCGCAGGATCTTCTGATGGGCGCGCCGGGGCCCGTACCGCCGGAGCGGCTCAAGGAATTGCACCTCAAGCTCGATTTGCCGAGTGAAAACTCGGGGAAGGATCCCAGGAGTTGAGCGAAACTGCAGCGATCACCCGCCGGATCTCACTGGCCACCGATCTCGACCTGCTCCCGCTCCTCGGACGCAACGACGATCACTTGAGGACCCTGGAGTCGGAGCTCGACATCCGCATCGTGGCCCGCGGCCACGACATCATGCTCAAGGGCGACGAGCGACAGGTGAAGAAAGCCGAGCGCGCGCTGGTCCAGCTCGCGGAGCTGGTCCGGGCCGGCACTCCGCTCCGGGCGGGCGAGGTCCGGGCGGCGCTCCGGATGCTCTCCGACGACGAGCAGGCCGATCTCAAGAGCGTGTTCGCCGATGCCATCGCCGTACCCTCGCGCAAGAAGTGGGTCGCGCCCAAGTCGGTGAATCAGAAGCGGTACGTCGACGCGATCCGTAATCACGACATGGTCTTCGCCATCGGCCCGGCCGGCACCGGCAAGTCGTTCCTGGCGGTGGCCATGGCCGTCGCCGCGCTCATGAAGCGGGAAGTCGCGCGGATCGTCCTGACGCGCCCGGCGGTCGAAGCGGGCGAGCGGCTCGGCTTCCTGCCTGGGGATCTCTACGAGAAGGTCCATCCGTATCTGCGGCCGCTCTACGACGCGCTCTACGACATGCTCGAGACCGAACGGGTGACGAACTTCATGGAGAAGGGCGCGATCGAGATCGCGCCGCTCGCCTACATGCGAGGCCGAACCATGAACGACTCCTTCATCATCCTCGACGAGGCGCAGAACAGCACCGCGGAGCAGATGAAGATGTTCCTCACCCGCCTCGGGTTCAATTCGAAGATGGTGATCACCGGCGACGTGACCCAGGTCGACCTGCCGGCGTCGCGTGGCTCCGGGCTCATCGAGGTGCAGTCGGTGCTCCGGGGCGTTCCGGGCATCCGCTTCGTCTTCTTCGACGACGGCGACGTGGTCCGGCACCAGCTCGTGTCGGCGATCGTGAGGGCCTACGACGCGCACGACGCCCGCAAGGCCGAGCGCGGCTCCACGCCGGCCCCTTCCTGATGTCGGCGGCGGTCGCGAATCGCCAGGATCGAGTCGCCGTGTCGCCGGCGCGACTCGCCCGGTCCGCCGAGCGCGCGCTGGCCGCGGTGGGCCGCGCGGCGGGTGACGTCGACGTGCTCGTCGTGGACGACGCGGCGATCAAGCGCCTGAACCGACTTCACCGAGGCGTCGGCCGGCGCACGGACGTCCTGGCCTACCCGCTCGAGACACCGGGAACGCCGAGCCCACTCGTCGGCCAGATCGTGATCTCGGCGGAGACGGCGCGGCGCCAGGCTCGTCGTCTCGACGTCCCGCTGGCGACCGAGCTCGACCTGCTCGTCACCCACGGCGTGCTCCATCTCGTCGGTTACGACGACCGCGATCCGGTCGAAGCGCGGCTGATGCACGAGCGTGAGCGCCAGATCCTGTCCACGGGGCGTCGCCAGCCGCCGGCTCGACTCTGGCGCGGCCTCCTGGACGCGCCACCAGGGCGGGCGCGCGGCTCGCGGGCCTCGCTCCCATGAGCGGCCGCGCCGGCTTCGTGTCCCTGATCGGTCGGCCCAACGCCGGGAAATCGACGCTCCTGAACCGCCTCGTCGGCGAGAAGCTTTCGATCGTCTCCCCGCGGCCGCAGACGACGCGGAACCGCATCACCGGGATCAAGAATCTACCGGGCGCCCAGGTGGTGTTCGTCGATACGCCCGGGCTCTTCCCGGCCGACGGCAAGCTCGGCGCCTTCATGCTGAAGACCGCGCATCGTGCCGTCGAGGACGTCGATCTCGTCTGCCTCGTCGTCGACGCGGCGACGGGAGAGGGCCCCGACCGGATCGTCCTCGACCCGCTGCGCGCCTACACGGGGCCGGTCTTCTGCGTGCTCAACAAGACCGATCGTGTGCGCCCCAAGAGTCGGATGCTGCCGCTCATCGAGACATGGCGCCGTGGCCATCCGTTCGCCGAGATCGTGCCCGTCTCCGCCACGGAGGGGACGTACTGCGACCGCCTCCTCGACATGATCGTCGGCAAGCTGCCCGAGCATCCGCCGTTCTTTCCCGCCGACGCGACGAGCGACCAGCCCGAGACCTTCTATGTCGCCGAGATGATCCGCGAGAAGATCTTCCATCTCACGCGGCAGGAGGTGCCGTACGCGGTCGCGGTCCGGGTCGAGGAGCTCACGGAGCGCCAGCATCCCGCCTGCCTGTACATCAGGGCGACCGTGTTCGTCGAACAGGAGTCGCAGAAGGGGATTCTCATCGGCAAGGGCGGCGCCATGCTGAAGCAGATCGGCACCGCGGCCCGGCGCGACCTCGAGGCATTCTTCGGAATCAAAGTGTTCCTCCAGTCCACCGTGGAGGTGCGCCGACACTGGCGCCGGGACGAGCGGGCGCTCCGTGAGTTCGGGTTCCTCTTGACGTCCTGATGCTCGGAAAGACCGCCGCCGTCGTGATCGGCTCGTTTCCGCTGGGGGAGAGCGATCGCCTCGTCACGTTCTACTCCCGCGATTTCGGTAAGATCCGCGGCGTGGCGAAGGCCGCTCGGCGAATGCGGTCGAGGTTCGGCAGCGCGCTCGAGCTTTGCACGCTCGGCGAACTGGTCTTCTTCGACAATGGACGCAGCGAGCTGGTTCGCATCGACCACTTCGACATCACGCGTCCCTTCGACCGTGTGCGCGAGGACCTCGAGCGGCTGGCGCAGGCGGCGTGGATGATCGAGTGCGTGGCGCGACTGACCGCCGAACGCGATCGGCACGTCGCCCTCTTCGGTCTGCTGGTCCGGGGCCTCCGGGCGCTCGAGAGTCCGCGGCAGCCGGCTCGGGTGGCGATCGCGTTCGGCGTCCGGTGTGTCGAAGCGCTCGGCCATCGGCCCAGGCTCGACGCGTGCATCGCCTGCGGGCGGGCCTACCCGTTTCCACGGCCGGCTCTCGGCGACGGCGGCTTGATCTGTGAAGCCTGTGCGCGCCCCGACGGGGACGCGCTGGCGATCTCACCGGCGACAATCGGCAGCTTCGAGCGCCTCCGCTCGGTGTCCTGGGACGAGGCGCTGGCTCTGCCGCTCGGCCGGGCCGAAACGGAGCTGCCTGCGCTGCTGGAGGCACAGGTCGCGCGCCTCATCGGCCACCCGACGCGCTCCACCAAGTTTCAGCGAGAGATTCAACGGCTGTCCCCGATCCCCGGACGCGCGGTTGCAGGCGAGGCTAGTCTATGAATATGGCCGTGCCCCGCCGGCCGAGGTGAGCTCATGAATATGGCGGTGCACGCCGCAGGCCGTCGCGGGGCTGGGGCCCCGCCGGCCGAGGTGAGCTTATGAATATGGACGTCCTGGTTTCGTTGTCGAAGCGCCGGGGCTTCGTCTTCCAGTCGAGCGAGATCTATGGCGGTACGGGCTCGTGCTGGGACTACGGTCCGCTGGGCGTGGAGCTCAAGAACAACATCAAGCGCGTCTGGTGGCGCGACTTCGTCCAGACCCGGGCGGACATGGTCGGCATCGACGCCTCGATCCTCATGCACCCGACGGTGTGGAAGGCCAGCGGCCACCTGGACCATTTCACCGACCCGATGGTCGACTGCCGCGAGTGCAAGCACCGCTTCCGCGCCGACCATGTGGACGCGCTGCCGTGGGTCCACTACTGCCCGGCCACGAAGGGCAACAAGTTCACGATCCCCGCGGGCGAACCGTGCGGCCATTGCGGACAGCGCCGGACTCTGTGTCCCAATTGCGGCAAGGGCGATCTGACGGCGCCGCGCCAGTTCAACCTGATGTTCAAGACGTTCATGGGGCCCGTGGAAGAGGACGCGGCGGTCACCTATCTTCGTCCCGAGACTGCCCAGGCAATGTTCGTCAACTTCGACAACGTGCTGCAGTCGATGCGGCTCAAGCTCCCGTTCGGCATCGCCCAGGCCGGGCGATCGTTCCGGAACGAGATCACGCCCGGCAACTTCATCTTCCGCACGCGCGAATTCGAGCAGATGGAGATCGAGTACTTCGTCAATCCGAATGACCGCGTCGACGGGCGTCCGGCGGACGAGTACTGGCACGACCGGTGGATCGAGGACTGCATGGCGTGGTTCCGGCGCTACGGCCTCTCCCCCGACAACCTGCGCCTGCGCGAGCACGAGCGCGACGAGCTGGCGCACTATGCCAAGCGCACGGTCGACATCGAGTACAAGTTCCCGATCGGCTGGAGCGAGCTGATGGGCATCGCCAACCGGACCGATTTCGACCTCAAGCAGCACTCGAAGTGGAGCGGCAAGTCGCTGACGTACTTCGACGACGAGCGCAAGGAGCACGTCGTGCCCTTCGTCGTCGAGCCCGCCGCCGGCGTGGACCGCGCGCTGCTGGCTTTCATGGCCGACGCCTACCGCGAGGAAGAGGTGCGCGGCGAAAAGCGGGTGGTGCTCAAGTTCCACCCGGAGCTGGCGCCGATCAAGATCGCGGTGCTGCCGCTCCTGAAGAAGCGCGACGACATCGTTCGCACGGCGCACACGATCCGCGCCGAGCTCGCCAGGCACTGGCGTGTCGTCTACGACGACACGGCGGCCATCGGACGACTCTATCGGCGGCAGGACGAGGTCGGCACGCCTTACTGCGTGACGGTCGACGTCCAGACGGTCGGGGACAGCGAGCGCGGAGAAACGGGCGACTTCCGGGTGACGATCCGAGATCGGGACTCGATGGAGCAGGCGAGAGTGCCGATCGCGGAGCTCGGCGCGGTGTTCCGTGAGCTGCTCGAGGGCGCCGCGTGGTCCCAGGTCTCGGCGCGCTACCCCGCGCCGCCGGTTAAGGCGTCTGGCCCTTGAGCGGAGCGCCGGTGGCGGGCGGCGTGGCCGGCACGAGTGCCGGGCCGGCCGGTACGTTCGGCGCTGACGGTGGGACGGGCGCTACGGTCGGTGGCTGCGGCGTCGTCGCCGGCGGCGGCGTCGCAGCTGGCGGCGCCAGCTGGGCTCTGGGCTGCCCCACCCCGTTGCACGCCATCCCCGATTCGGTTCCCTTGACGAAGGCCATCGGCACGGGTCGTAGGCACTCACCCGACGGGTCCTCGTCGACGAGCATCGACACGACGTGGTCGGGGACGGGGAAGTCCTCTTTGGGGCTGTCGCCGAGGACCTTTCCCATGTACGTGACCCAGATCGGGACCGCGACGCGGGAGCCAGTCTCGTCCTTGCCGAGGCTGCGAGGCCGATCGTAGCCGACCCACACGCCGGTGGCGAGCCGCGGCGTGAACCCGACGAACCACGCATTCGAGTAGTCGTTCGTCGTCCCGGTCTTGGCAGCGACTGGTCGCCCGAGGCCCTTCGCAGCCTGGCCGGTCCCGCGCTCGACCACGCCGCGGAGCATCTGGGTGATCACGTACGCGGTCTCGGGCGCCAGCGCCTCGCGGCCCTCAGGCACGTGCTCCTCGAGAAGCTTGCCCTGCGCGTCGGTGACGTAGCGAATCGTCACCGGAGGCATCCAGACACCCTGATTGGCGAGCGTGCCGTAGGCGGACGTCATCTCGAGGAGGGAGACGTCGGATGTGCCGAGCGCCAGGCTCAGGTTGACGTCGAGCGGGCTCGTGATGCCCAGACGCCGCGCGACCTGGATGGTCTTCGCGAGCCCGATTCGGTCCTGCAGCTTGACGGTCACCACGTTCACGGACTCCTCGATCGCCTGCTGGAGCGTGGTGGAGCCGCGGAACTTGCGATCGTAGTTTTCGGGCTTCCAGACCTGGCCGTTCTTCCCGCCGACGGGGAAGGACACCGGTGAGTCCTCGATCTGTGAGGCGGGCGTGAAGCCGGCCTCGAGCGCGGCGATATAGATGAAGGGCTTGAAGGCGGAGCCGGGCTGCCGCTTGGCCTGCACGGCCCGGTTGAACTCACTGCGAAAGAAGTCCGAGCCGCCGACCATCGCCTTCACGTAGCCGGTCTGCGGCTCGACCGTGACCACCGCGCCCTCGGGTGACTCGCCGGGCCGGGCCTGAGTCGCGCTCGTGCGGCCCTGCAGCGCCTTCAGGCCTTCGCGGAGCGACTGCTCCGCGGTGAGCTGCATCGTCGGGTTCACGGTCGTGTAGACGTTGAGCCCGCCCTTGAGGACCAGGTCCGGGCCGTACTTCGCTTCGAGCGTCTGCTGGACGTAGTCGATGAAGTACTGACCGGTCGTCCGGCGCCGTTCCGGTGGGATCAGGCCGAGGTCGGTCTTCGCCAAGCGCTTGGCCTCTTCGTCCTTGATAGTCCCGAAGTCGACCATGCGGCGCAGCACGACCTCTCGCCGGCGCTTGGCGGCCTCGGGCCGATCGAACGGCGAGTAGTTCGTCGGCGCCCGTGGCAATCCGGCGATCAGCGCCGATTCGCGGACGGTCAGCTCGGAGACGCCCTTGCCGAAGTAGGTCCGGGCCGCCGCCTCGACGCCATACGAGCCCTGGCCGAAATAGACCTGGTTCAAGTACATCTCGAGGATGCGGTCCTTCGAGTAGCGGCGCTCGAGCTCGAGGGCCAGCACGGCCTCCTTCAGCTTCCGCTCGAGGCTTTTGTCAGGAGTGAGAAAGAGGACCTTGGTGAGCTGCTGGGTGATGGTGCTGCCGCCCTCGACGATCCGCCCGCGTCGGTAGTTCTGGACGACCGCCCGTGCCACGCCGATCGGATCGATCCCCCAGTGGGAGTAGAATCGGCGGTCTTCGGTCGCGAGGATCGCGTCGCGGAGCGATTGGGGGATCTGAGCGAGCGGCACCAGGATGCGGCGCTCCACGTGCAGCTCGGTGATCGGCTCGTCGTTGTCGTCGTAGATTTTGGTGCCCTGGATGGGCTGGAGCGTCTCAAGCGCGGTGACCGACGGGAGCGAGCGCGGAAGAATCGTGAAAGCCCAGAGCGCGGCGATACCGACAACCAGCAGGCCGAGCAGCGTGAGCCCGCCAACGCCGATGAGGACCCGTCGGAACCAGCGGCGGCGCCAGAGCGGAGGCTTGGGAGGCCCTGACGAGCGTTCCTTCACGACAGCCATCACCCGACATTATAGGCCTGGACCGCCCGTTGCCTTGCACCCCTAGAATCGGTGTGATACAACCCCGGTGCTTTGAGCCTCGTGGAGTTCCGCCCGGTCGACGAGCAGCTTCAGATCATCAGGCGCGGGGCCGCCGACATCATCGTGGAGGCCGAACTCGCTCAAAAGCTCGAGCGTTCCCGGCGCACCCGGACGCCG
>Ga0137403_10002719_pt1 | contig 21518 bp, 13 predicted proteins | sample CZOMad2_1_16fung_FD_122057 | JGI IMG/M metagenome (GOLD analysis project Ga0137403, IMG submission 122057) | Vadose zone soil fungal communities from Angelo Coast Range Reserve, California, USA - CZOMad2_1_16fungal (Hybrid Assembly) | ecosystem: Environmental > Terrestrial > Soil > Vadose zone...
GCCAACGGCGCCCCGTCAGCGGAAAAAACCTTTGTATTTTACAACCCACCGGTCGTCAACCGCGCGCTCGGCATCCGCCGCAGCTACATCAATGAAGGCTCGCGCGTCGCCCAGGAATTCCTGAAACACGATTTGCAGACCATGGTCTTCGCCAATTCGCGCCTGCACACCGAATTGATCCTGACTTATCTTCAGCAGGCGAATCCTCAGCAACCTGGCAAACCGGAGACGATTCGCGGCTATCGCGGCGGCTATTTGCCGAATGAACGACGCGAGATCGAACGCGGTTTGCGCGAGGGCCGGATTCGAGGGGTCGTCACAACCTCAGCCATGGAACTCGGCATCGACGTCGGCTCACTCGACACCGTCGTCATGACCGGCTATCCCGGCACGATCGCCGCCACCTGGCAACGCGCCGGTCGCGCCGGTCGCCGCAGCGGAAGCTCCTGCGCCGTGTTGGTGGCTTCTTCCGCACCTCTCGATCAGTTCATCATCCGCCATCCCGACTATTTTTTCGGCAACACGCCGGAGCATGCGTTTATCCAGCCGGACAACCTGGAAATCCTGATCAATCACCTGAAATGCGCGGCCTTCGAACTGCCCATCGGCCCACAAGAGAAATTCGGCGAAGTAAACGTGCCAGATTTGTGCGCGCGCCTGGCCGAAGCGGGCTATCTCCACCGGGCGGGCGAAAATTACCACTGGACGCACGAAGCCTATCCGGCAGATACCGTCAGCCTGCGCTCGGTCACCAGCGACAATTTTGTGATCGTTGATATCACCGGCGCTCCGCAAGTGATCGGCGAAGTGGATTTTCCAAGCGCGCTCACCACCGTGCACGAAAAGGCGATCTATCTGCACGGTGGCCAGCAATACCACGTCGAGCATCTTGATTTCAAAGAGCGCAAGGCCTACGTGAAGCAAGTAAACGTGGATTACTACACCGATGCCATCCGGTATACCCAAGTGCGGGTACTGGAGATTGCGGAGACCGTGCGGCCTGCCGGTCAACAGCATTCAGGCGCTAGTTCTCATTCCTGGTCCCATGGCGACGTGCTCGTACGATCGCAAGTAGTCGGCTTCAAGAAGATTAAATTTTTCACCAACGAGAATATCGGCGCAGGCCAGCTCGAATTGCCAGAAAACGAGATGCACACAACGTCCTACTGGATTACGTTGGAGCGCCCGATGCTCGAATCACTCCCCTACAGCATCAGCGAACGACAATCGGGAATGTTCGGCCTGCTGTATGCCCTCGCCTCGGTGGCCACGCTGCTGCTGATGTGCGACGAGCGGGATCTGGGCACCGCCATCGGCGAGCGGCCGCCGGCGCCGGGTGAAGGAAGCGAGGAGTTCACTCCCGCGCGTATGGAAGAGGCCGTCGGCGTCCAGGCAAAGGAATTCTTCGAGCCGAATCTCTATCTTTTCGACGCCTATCCCGGCGGAATCGGTTTTTCAGAGCCGTTGTTTCGCGCGCACGCCTTGCTGCTCAGGAAGACACGCGAATTGATCCAGGCTTGCCCTTGCGATGCCGGCTGCCCTTCGTGCGTCGGGCCCGCGGGGGATTTGGCGCCGAAGGCAAAAGAAGCGGCGCTCGCGATCCTGGATCGGTTGTGCCAGCAAGATAGAATCATCACCGAGAACGCTGACTAAGAACATAGAGGAGGCATCATCGATCGTTTTGCCAGATTGGCGGCGTTGAAGCCGGCGCGCGCGCTGCGGCCGAAGCCGGCGGATTTGCGCGCGCCGGATGAGACAGACTCGCTCAGCCGGTTGCTGGGCGCGGGGATTGCCCGAAACCATTTCGGCGAACACCTGGCGATTCGCAACTGGTTCTCTACGCCAGAGTTCGCGGCGCCATCGCCCGCTGCCCTCGAATTGTTGACGATGCGGCCACTTTCACAACGGGGCCGCAACAAACGGCAAATGCAAAATTCACGGGCCGCTCTGGAAAATCCGGAGAAGTGGCTGTTTCTGGATACCGAAACTACCGGACTGGCCGGCGGCACCGGAACCTATGCATTCCTTGTCGGCCTCGCCTGGTGGGACGCCGGCGGCCTGCAGGTGGAGCAGCTCTTCCTCCGCGACTTTTCCGAGGAGCATTCACTCTTGCACGAACTTGCCGCGCGCCTCGCCGAACGACCGGTCCTCGTCACCTTTAACGGAAAATCCTTCGACTGGCCGCTGCTCGAAAACCGTTTCACCATGACGCGCACGATCAAGGTTCCGCCGCTCGCCGCTCACCTGGACCTCCTGCATCCCGCCCGCGCTCTCTGGAAATTGCGCCTCGGTTCTGTTCGGCTGGTGGAACTCGAACGGCACGTTCTCGATGCGGCCCGCCTCGGCTGGCATCGCGGCGACGACGTAGCCTCGGCGCTGATCCCACAATTCTATTTCGACTACTTGCGCGGCGGTACCGCGGACCCGCTCGCCGGCGTTGTGAAGCACAACCAGATGGACCTGCGGGGACTCGCCGCCCTCTTCGGAAAAATCAATTCCCTGCTCGACGAGCGGCAATCGCTCGCGGACGAAGATTCCCTTGATCTCTTCGGCTTATCCAAATTTTTGCAGCGGCGCGGCTATAACCAACGCGCTCACTCAGCCTGTGTCCAATCTCTCGACGCGGGACTTCCGGCCGAATTCTGGCCGCATGCCACGCGTGAACTCGCGCTCATGGCCAAACGCCGGGGCGACAGCGACGCCGCGGTGGCACTCTGGCTCGAACTCGCCCGCGATCCCGCGGACGGCCTCGAAGCCTGTGAACAGCTCGCCATTCACTATGAACGTAAAGCCAAAGATCTCGAGCAGGCCCTAGAATTCGCGCAACTCGCCATCGCCAAACTCCAGCACCAATGTATTCCTTCGCGCGACCCCTGCGCCCTGCAGCGTACCCGGCGTCTGAAGGAAAAACTGATGTGCCGGGTGGAGCGTTTGCGGCATCGCATAAAGAGGAGTGATGCCGCCATCACATCGCCTTTGCTGGCAAAACCAGCGGCGGCGGGCAGCGGCGTTCGATAGTTTTTCAGTTTCCCTTCCCTCTCATAAACCGTTCGAATTTGGAGGCACAAAACGGATGGAATCCCCAGGCGCCAAGCAGCAAACTGTCAGCATGGACACCACAACTCAATCGTACCTACACACCGAACTCGAGCGGCGCCGCGCCAGCTTGCAAGAAGCAGCCGCAGCGAACGTCTCCGATGCTTCGGTCCACCAGTTGATCCACAGCGTCGACGAAGCTCTCGCACGGCTCAACGGCGGAACCTACGGCATCTGCGAAGTCTGCCACGACTCGATCGAAGCCGACCGCCTGCTCTGCAATCCCCTGCTGCGTTTCTGCCTGGACCATCTTTCCTCGGAAGAACAACGCGCCCTCGAACGCGATCTGGTCCTGGCGGCGGGCATACAACGCGGACTTTTACCGCGAAATGACTGGTCGCTCGGCAACTGGCACGCGCGCTATCACTACGAGCCGGCTTCCATGGTCAGTGGCGATTATTTCGATCTGATCGAAAACGACGACTCTTTTCTGTTTCTTCTCGGCGACGTTTCCGGCAAGGGCGTGGCGGCCTCCATGCTTATGAGCCACTTGCATGCAACGTTTCGCACACTGGCCAGCCAGAGCCTGCCGCTAGGCCAGCTCGTGGGCAATGCCAACCGCCTCTTTTGCGATAGTACAACCGCCGGGCAATACGTCACTCTGGTCGTGGGACGCGCCTGGCATGACGGCAAAGTGGAATACGCCAGCGCCGGACACTTGCCCCTTCTGCATGCTTCCCGCACTGGCGTAACATCGCGCCGAGCTACGGGTGTTCCTCTGGGAATGTTCTGCACCGCAGACTTCCCTGTCTGCAGTCTCCAACTGGATCCCGGCGATTCACTATTTCTCTATACGGATGGGCTTTCGGAAGTCTTCAATCTCAAAGGCGACGAGTACGGTCTCTGCAGGGTAGAAGAACTCCTCGCGCGCCATTCTTCGAAACTCCCGGATCAGATGCTCTCGGCCTGCCTGAACGAAGTGCGCAGCTTTTCCGCCGGGGTCAAGCGCACAGACGACCTGACCATGCTGGTGATGCAGCATACCAACTGACTCGAGTTCGCTTCTGGCGAGCACCAGCGCCTAAAACCCGGGAAAGGAACCAAATTCCATGGCCATGGCGTGGGAGTGCGCCGTCTTGATATCAGAAGAAGCGGGCTGCTGCGGAGCTTCCGGTATCAATCGCCAGTTCAGCTTCGCGGTCCACTGCAGGAACAACCCGGAACTTCCGCCTTCCAGGCTGATGCATTCCCTTCCATTGCACCGCAGAAATACGCTGCCGTCCGCGGATTGAAACGTCAGGAAATTCGGCCGGCGGGAAGCGTCTGTGCGCCCCGGATATTTCTTTTCCAACGCGTCGGCATATTCCGTGAAAAAACGTGACGCGGCAACAATGTCCACCAGGCGAATACGCGCGAACAGCATCAGGTGCTTGGAATTTTTCTGCTCGAAGCTTGCATAGGCGTCGCCGTCCCATCCGGCGGCCGTTTCCCTCGCGCGCTCTTCGTCCAGGAACTGCTTCAGCACTTCTTTCCACCCCAATTCACCCAAAGAATTTTCTTCCATCAATACCCAGTTTTCCCCTGGTGCCGCTGCCGGCAATTCTACTTTCAGCGGAGTAGGCGCCCGGTTCGCGAAATACATCTCCGGATGCAGGATTTGTTGGGTGTTCGCGGGAGGCCGCGCAAATACCGCGGAGAACGCCGGCCAACCGCCCGATTTCAGCACGCTCATCGAAAACGTCAGGCCGCTGAAGTAGGGAAACATCAGCGAATCCTTGATAAATGGAGGCGCCTTCTTCAGGACGGGGGTTTCCGCCAGATCGCCGACAAAGACGGACGGATCAAACTCGGGCAAATCCCTCAGCTTTAATCCCTTCCCCTTTAGCTCGTACTCCAGCATCGCAGCCATCGCGCTTCCTTCCAGCACGGACTCCCGGGCCATCTCCGCGTCGTCATTCGGCCGCGCCGCGTGCACCCAGGGCTCGATGTCAAAGTGTTGATCCTCCAGCGCATGCGTCAACTCGTGCGCCATCACCATCCGTTGCTCATCGGCCGGGATCCAGTCCGCAATATAGAACTCGTGCGCTTTCGGGTCATATAGCCCGGCGATTTGCTCGGTTAACAGATCAACCAGAAAGGTGTCCAGGTTAAATCCTTTAGGAATCAATCCAAACGCTTCGGCACTCCGGGCGGACGCGTAACGTTCTTTCGCGTCTTTTTCGTCGTCCATTTGCTTCAGGATGTACGCATGAATGTCTGCCCGTGAGCGGATGGATTTCTTCAGCGGAGTCTTGATACCCCACCCTGTGATTTGGCTCATCTCCTTGACCACTTCGTCAGCGGTGGCAAGAAATTCCGGGTTGCTCGTTCCCACTGAGGGGGCAGGTGCCGCCTGTTGTGCGAATCCAGGCGGGGTGGCGGCAAGAATTGTGATTCCAAACAACAGAAAGGCGAGAAAATGCGGGAAGAACCGGTAACCAGGGGCCATAGAAGCTCAGGATAGCAAATTCTTCCAAGCAAAGCCGAACCGAGACCCATCCAAGGCTCGATGGCATGTTTCACATCGCAACATGTTCCCGGCGATTTCCACAGAGGTGTATGGTGTTCTGTATTCGTAACAAACTGGTAATTTGATAGAGTTGCAGTTGCGGATAACTTCACCTTCGGGGGGAAGCCATGTATCCACCGGGACTCCGTTTGCGCCAGGCACGGGAATCACTTGGATTAACCTACCGGGAAGTCGAACAAGCCAGTTATGAGCTAGCCGCCAAGCGCGGCAGGCCGGACTTCATTCTGCACATCAGCCGCCTCGCCGACATCGAAAACCGAAATGTCGTCCCCAGCCTTCACAAGCTCTATTCACTTGCCGCCATCTACCATCTTAGCCCAATGGAGATTTCCGGCTGGTATGAAGCGCCTCTTCAGCAGACGTTCGAAGACGGTGCCGCATTCCCCGCCCCTCGTACACATTTGCACGAGTTCCCCGTGAATTATTCCTTAAGCTCGCAACCCGGCTTAAACTCTGTCTCCGACAGCACCGCGCTGCTGAGCGCCCAACCGGACAACGTTCGCTGCTTCCCGGGAATGAAGCAGGAATCCACCATCCGTTATCGATACGGATATATCGGTCTCTCGGACCGGCGAATGGCCCCAATCCTCCGGCCGGGAAGCATGGTGGTCGTCGACACGGCAATCCGAAGCATTGCTGGGGAAGAGTGGAGTACCGAGTATGACCGGCCCCTCTATTTTGTGGAAACAAGAGGGGGTTACCGCTGTGGCTGGTTCATGAAGCTGAAATCAAGGCTGCTGATGCAGCCGCACATGCTTTCCCATTGTGCGCCCGAAGCGTGGCGCACTCCCGCCGAAGCAGAAGTGGTGGGAAAAGTGGTCGGCGTAATTACATACCTGAACGATCCTTGTGACTCCGCTCGCGGAGCAGCGCCAGCAATGCAGTCAGATTGGATCTAAAAAGTTCCTTGAGATAGTCTGGTGCGTTCAAAGGGATCCAATCCTCTATCCTCTTTTGGCAAATTTCGATCCCTTCCTGTTTTCCCTCAGGGAGTGTTCCGACGAACTGCTGAAGTTCCTCTTCCTGCTGGGCCAGGGGCATCTCCAGCAATCGCTCGAATAGTTCCTCGTGACAATTGGCCAGTGACTCACTCACAGGTTCTGGACCATACACCGCGGCCAGGCGGTCGTGCTCATAGGTCGGGGAGGAACGCTTCTTGAGGCTCGCTAGATACGCCAGCCTGGAAAAACTCCCGTTTAGTGGCTCCAGATAATGCAGAGCCAGGTCGTAAAGAATCTGGCGGTGGATGCGAAGTTGTTCCTGCACTCGACTCCCCTGCTCGCGGAATTGTTCCGCTGCCGGAACTTCTTCATCTGCCACCAAGCAACCGTTCAGCTTTGGGTCACCCTTCGCTGCCAGGAGGGTTCCCATGAAGAATCATTTTCTCATACTCAAAGTTACACTTTCGGTAAGTCTAATCGTACTTTCCATCGCTGTTCCGGTCAACTGCGGGCTCGCCCGCGGTGCTGGCTGGGGAAACACTCACGCAGCCGACGGCGTGCCACTGCCTCCCCCGATTAAGCCAGGACCGAATTACCGGGCCATCCTAACCGCAGACGGCGTGCCACTGCCTCCCCCGATTAAGCCAGGACCGAATTACCAAACCATCCTAACCGCGGACGGCGTGCCACTGCCCCCTCCCAATCCACCGTCTCCAAAGCTGGCTACCGCCTGAAGATCCCAAGAGCTAGGGTGAGAGCCGGAGCTTAGAACTTTCTAATACCCTCAGCTATTCGATCGCGAATTGAACGGGCTTGGCTATTTACTGGCCAGTTAAGTTATGGTAGCGTTGCCAGCGTATGGTTGAGCCCCTTCAACTACAGACGGCCGCCTGGGCCCTCACAACGGCTTTGGAACTGTCGTTGTTTGTTCAACTACTGCGTCGCAAACTTGCCCGAATTTACCCGTTTTTCTTCGCCTATCTCTTGTCCGCCATTCTCCAGAGTGCTGGTTCGGCTGCCCTGTACAGATATCCGAATATCGACAAGCCAACGTTCTGGAAGATCGCCTGGGGAATGCAGGGCATGGTCGTAACCATAAGAGCTCTGACACTGGTGGAACTCAACCGAAAAGTGCTCTCTCCCTACATCGGCATATGGGCCTTGGGCCGCAGGCTGCTCCTCGGTGTCGCAGCGGTCGTGATTGTATATGACCTGCTGCTCTCGAAAGGCCAGTGGCAGTGGTTGGTCCTGAACGGGGTTCGTGGCCTGGAATTGGCGATGGCTGCCGTGATCGTGAGCATGCTCCTATTCGCGCGCTACTATCGCATCCCGGTCAGCCCCCTGCAGCGCGCCCTGGCGGTGGGATTGTGCCTCTATTCCACTTTTTATGTAATTAACTACTCGTTGCTGGAAAAAGTCCTTCAGCAATATGCCGTTCTTTGGAATTTTCTGGGCATGTTTGCATTTATCGCCAGCCTGTTGGTCTGGATCGGCGCTGTCCGCCGGTATACCGCGGTTGAAGAGGTCAGGGCGCCGCAAACAATCCCCGCCGAACTGTACGGAACGATTTCCTCTGAAGTGAACGCCCGCCTGATTCTGCTCAATCGTCAGTTGATGCAGCTCCTCCACCTGGAGAATCGCGGCCAATGAGCCTACCTGTAATTTTCCTCGTCCTTTTTGCCATCCTCTTGGTTGTCTTGCTGTCTTGGGCATTGCGCCCGCCTGCACGCGAACCCCGCCCGGCGCTGGATGTTTTTGAGGCGCTTCGTCAATCCCGCCATTCTTCGCGGATGTCACACATCCTGCAAGCCCTGGAGCCACACGATACCGAATTCCTCCGAAGCTCCGGCCATGCGGCCCTGATGCAGACCATTCGCCGCCAGCGCAGAGCCATCGCCCTGAGCTATTTGCAGCAGCTGCAGGATGAATTTGAAATGCTGCTCGAGATTTCCCGGTTGTTGGCGGTGATGTCGCCAGAGGTTATGACAATGGAGGAATTGGAACGCTGGAAACTGAGCCTGGCGTTTGCGGCAAACTGCGCCTTCTTGAGATGGAAGCTGCGTCTCGGCCTTCAGCCTTTTTCTGGCTTTGCCCTGCTTTCGAACATGGCGTATTCCTTCGCCCGCCGCCTGGAAGCGGCAACTACGCGCATTGCGGAAGCCGCGGTGCGAACCGCCGAGCCTGCCGGCCCGTGGCACGAAAATCCTGGCGGCTTCTGACCTCTCCCTCGATCCTACTCTCCCACTGTCAACGGCTCAGGGTCGCTTCCCTCAGCGGAGGCGTCTTCGCATCGAACTGCAAAGGCAACTCGATCCGGAAACATGCGCCGCGCGGATGGGAATTCTTCACCCGTATCGTGCCGCCGTGCTCTGTGACAATGCCATAGCAGATACTCAGGCCCAGGCCCGTGCCTTTGCCCACCGGCTTGGTTGTGTAGAACGGGTCAAACACTCGCGATGGATCCTTTACACCAGGGCCGCTGTCCGTGAACTCCACGAAGATACATTTCTCGTCTATGCCGGAGGCGACCCATAGGTCTCCCTCACTGGAGTGCTCCAGAATCGCGTCCACCGCGTTGTTGATCAGGTTCAGAAAAACCTGCTGTAACTGGTGCGGGTCGGCCGGCACCAGCGGAAGCTCTTTCGAGAGCTCCAGATGCACTCGTATCTGATTCATGCGGAGATCGTAATCGCGTAGCGTAAGCGTATCCTCCATCACCGTGTTGACGGCGACGGGTACCCGCTCCGGTTTGTGCTGGCGCGCGAAGCTCAGCAGGTTTTGCACGATGCGGTGGGTGCGCTGTGCCTGCTTATACATTTTCTCGGAGTAGCTGAGCGCCAGCGGCCCCACCTGCCCGCTCGATTCCAACAGTTGGCTGTACCCCAGGATGGCCGTCAGCGGATTGTTCAGCTCGTGCGCCACGCCCGAAATCAGTTGCCCCACGGCCGCAAGTTTTTCGCTGTGCAGCAATTGTTCCTGCGTCCGCCGCAGATTTTCGTAGGCCTGCCGCGTCTCTTCGTAAAGTTGGCTGCGCTCGACCGCGCTGGCCATCTGGCTGCCGACCGCGATCAGCAGGCTGATATCCGGCGCTGAAAATTCCCGCGGCGTCCGGCTTCCCACCACCAGGCCCCCGACAATTTTGTCCTTCGACCACAACGTAACGATGTAAGCGGATTCGATCTGCTCCTTCTTCCGTAGATCTGCAATCAGGCCGGGCAACGGCAGCCCCTGCGCCGACAGAAACGGAGCACGCACCGCCCGAATCTGCTGAATCAATTCCGGGGGCACCGCCACCAGTGGAAAATTCTTTGCGAATTCCGAGCGGTGCCCGACTGCGGCTGCTCGGCGCAGTGTCAACCCATCCGGTTCAAATAGATAAAGCGAAGCCGCGTCTATGCTGAAAAGTTCCAGCAACTGGCGAAGCGTCCTCTGCAGGGAATCATGCAGATCGATCGACGACACCAGCGTTTCCCCGATCGAATTCAGCACCAGCAGCTCGCGATTTCGCCGGCGAATCTCCTGCTCCGCGCGCCGCCGCTCCGTCACATCCAGCAGGAATCCCTGATACGCGGTCACGTTCCCGGCAGCGTCCCGAATGGCCGTGGAAGATTCGCTAACCGTCCTTACTTCTCCGTCCTTGCACCGGATTTCAAATTCAAAGTCGTTGACCGAACCGTGCTCCTGCAGCAGCCGTTTAAGGCGGTCGCGCTCCTGCGGATTCACATACAGCACCTGCGCGATTTCCACGCCCAGCAACTCATCGCGGTTGTCGTACCCCACGATGCGCATAAGAGCGTCGTTGAAATCCAGGAAGCGCCCCTGCATCGTCGAAATAAACACGCCCTCCTGGACGCTGGCCACCAGGTCGCGGTATTTTTCTTCCGCCTTTTTTCTCTCCGTGATGTCCTTCAAAACGTGAATTGTTCCCAGCTTCCGCCCGGCTGGATCCGAAAAATCCGAATTGGAAGCCAGAAAGAAGCCCTGCAGCCACGGGTCGGGAGCATCCGCGTCACCCGAACACCCTTCGCAGTACGGACAAATCTTGAAAAACGCTGCGCGCGGGCTGAAAAGGTCGCTTACCGATCGGCCGATAACCGACGCAAAGTCTTTGCCCAGCAGATTCGCCAGCCGCAGGTTTCCTCGCACGATCCGTCCTTCGCTGTCATGCACCAGGATTGGATCGCCGATGGAATCGAATGTGTACACCCACTGCTGCTGAACCGTCTTGATCTGTTCGAACAGGTTTACGTTCTCGACCGTCGTGCCCAGGAAATTCGCCACGTTCACCAGGTACGTCAACTCATCTTCGTGGAACCGCTTGCCGGGAAGCGCGCCAACGTTCAGGAGCCCTACAATTCCCTTTTTCCCCCGCAAAGGCACGCTGATCAGTTGGGTGATTCCACTATCGGCCATCGCCCGCCGGATCTTCGCATCCTTCTCATCCTCGAATCGCGAAACTCGATAGGCCTCCTGAATCATCGCCTTCAATTCGGGTGAGGACGCCGCCATCCGCTCCAATTGCTTCAGATACGTTTCCGTGTAACCCACAGACGCCCGGCACACGAATTCCGCGGCGTCAGCCTCCCCTTCCTTCAATCGAATGATCCCGTGCGTAACGCCCAGGCTGCCCGTGATTTGTCCCAGCACCTGCTGCAGCATCGCCGGCAGGGAGAGAGACTGGCTGCTCGACGCAGTCAGCAGCGTGAACTGACGCATTTTTTCGCTGATTTCCAGCGAACGCGTTCGCGCCGCCTCCAGCAGCAAAACGATCATGCCGATTCCCAGGCTGGCGTTCAAGAAATGGTCAAAGGCAAACCGAAGCAACTGAATCTCGCCGATCGTCCATTGCGGCCGGTTAATGTTGTTCAGCGCCAGCAGTGTAAACGCGCCGGCCAGCAGTTTCGTCCCGTGGCCGCGAATCGAATCCGCCGCCCGCCACAGCAGCCACCCGGAGGCCAGGCAGATCATGCTTTCCAGGATGCTGCTCTCCCAACGGGCTTGCCCCCACGGGCCCGCTTTCGCCTGATAGTAGCCGGCGGTCACCGCCATCAGGACACAGAGCCAGATCATCGGCCAGAAAAAACGATTCTGGCCCAACGTCAACTGCACGATGGAAGCAAGAAACAATACCAGTGCGGCAATTCCCGACCCTGTCGCAAGAATTCGAAGGAACGCTGGATATCCGAAAAAATACGCCAGTTCACTAAAGGAAGCTATCGTGAGCGAAACCCAGCCGAACAGCCAAAGTTTATAGAAAACGCCCGGGTTATCGCGCTTCAGGTGGACGAATAACACCAGCAGGGTCAGGCAAGCCGTGGCTTCAAAGAAAGCGATCCCTTGGATGCCCTGCGTCGCGATCACGGCGGCCCCTCCTCGGGGTGAACATTAACCTGGGGTGAGAAAAGTGCCGTGTCCCTTCCCTGAAGCGAAGCAACGACACCATGCTGACTAAACGCTAACACGCTATTTTCTTACTGGGCAATAGCACCACAAACAGTGTGTGCCGTCCCTTATAATGATGCTTGGGAGATACACAAACGTGGACCTGGAACACATCCTGGTAGTGGATGACGAAGAGGCAATTCGCGAAGTTGTCTCAACGATGCTGGAATCCCGCGGCTACAGTTGCACTGCCGTTAGCAATGGCCGGGCGGCCCAGGAGTGCGTCCGGCGCCAGACACCAGACCTAGTCCTGAGTGACATGATCATGCCGGAGATGGACGGCATCAAACTGCTCGACTGGCTGCGCAATCACGACCCCGAAGTCCCCGTAATTATGGTCACCGCAATCCACGACATTTCCACCGCCCTCGAAGCCATCCGCCGCGGCGCCTACGACTACATCCTGAAACCCTTCGAAAAAGATCAGCTCTTCCTCGGCGTTGGCAGGGCCTTGCAACACCGCCGGCTGGTGCTCGAAAACAAGAGCTACCAGTTAAATCTGCAACAGCAGGTGGACGAGCGCACCCAGCAGCTCACCGTGGCGATCACCCAACTAGAACAATCTTACGACGACACTCTCGAAGCTCTCGGCAGCGCCCTGGACTTGAAGGACGCCGAAACCGAAGGGCACTGCCAGCGCGTGACCGCATTTACGATTTCCATCGCCAAGGCCGTTCCCGTTCCCCTTCCCTATTTGCCCGTTCTGGCGCGCGCCGCTTTCCTGCACGACATCGGCAAGATGGCCATCCCAGACATGATCCTTCGCAAGCCCGGCCCCCTCGACAACGATGAAAAGACCATCATGCGCACCCACTGCGAAATCGGCTACAACATGCTGACCAAGATTCCTTTTCTTCGCGACGCCGCGGAGATCGTCCTGGCCCACCAGGAATTTTTCGATGGCACCGGTTATCCCCGCGGATTGCGCGGCGAGCAGATTCCCCTCGGCGCCCGCATATTCTCTCTTGCCGACGCGATGGACGCGATGATCAGCGATCGCCCGTACCGCAAGGCCCTGCCGATGTCCCACGCCCGGGAAGAGATTCGCCGCTGCGCCGGCACGCAGTTCGATCCCAAGATCGTGGAAGTCTTCCTCTCGATTCCAGAGCAGCACTGGGTTGAACTCCGGCAAAACCTCGGCTCACCCTTCCGGCTCGCCCATTTGAAGAACTTGAATAATTAAGCGGAACTCGCCGCACTCTAGCGCTGGTACTTTCTGGGCCGCTCAAGCCGTGCTATCGTGTGCACCAGCAGCGAACATAGCGCTCTTTCCCATAAGAACCGCATCCAAAACCGGATATTGCGATTGTGCCTGCGGTTGCTATGAACTGGCCAGCCTGCGCGACGATGACACCGGCAAAGGCTACTGCCCCGCCTGCGCCAAAGATCACCTGGACTGGAACGCAGGTATCGGCATCCCTCACCCTGCGCCCATAAAAGTTGTGGCCAACGTTGCAGACCGGAAGCGTGTGCCCGAACTCCCCCCAGGCGCCGGGCCGCTCGCGTTGATATTCCCAGCAAATCATCTCCTCATGCCGGCCATATCGCGAGGGCGAACACTGAAATCGTTTCAGCTACTCAGTTTGAGTGCGGGCGGGAAGCGGGAGGCTCCGTACTCCTGCCGCTTCCAATTCTGCGTACGTCAATGCGGGCTAGAACTCAAACCGCAGGGAAAACTGCATGACGCGCGAAAGTTCCTGCCCGACTTGGGTTGTGATCACTCCAAAAGTGCTGCTGGCAATGTTCGTGTCCGGGAAACCAAAGTTTGGATGGTTGAACACATTGAATGCATCCGCACGGAATTGCAGGTGATAGCGTTCGCCGACAAGGGGAAAAGTCTTGGCGACTCCCAGATCCACATTCGAAAAATGCGGCCCGTAGAGGACGTCGCGGCTGCCGTTTTCCTGGCCGGAAACGAATGAAAACGCTCCCAGCGCGGCTGTTGGGTTGGAGAAGAATTGGATCTGATTGCTGTTGGCCTTGTCCGTATGGATACCGGCTTGGATGGCGCCGGTGTTCCCGTTGAACAGCGCCCCGTCGTCCGCCGCAAGGCTGGTGGTGCTTCCCAGTCCGCCGACGGCGTTCATCGCAAGACCCGTGCGCAAGGTGACCACACCTGATACCTGCCATCCTCCCACAATTTCATCCACCCAGCGCGGAGCATCATGGGCGAAGAACTGGTTCTTTCCAACCGGCAGATTATAAAGGAACGAAGCATTCACCTGATGCTTGGAGTCGAATTCCGAATTGCCCTTGCACGCACCAAGGTTATAGGGATCGCAGAGAACCGAAGCTGTCCCGGCAACAAAGTTTCCGTTGTTGTTGGCGACAATTGAGTTGTTGTCGATAGAATGCGAGAAGGTGTAATTGAAGTCGAATTGCAGATTGTGCGAGAGCCGCTTGCGCACGGTGGTGAACATCGCATTGTAGGCGGAATAGCCCTTGTTGGTGCCCAACGCATTCACGAAAAATTGCGATGGTATCACTACGTTTTGCGGCACCAGTCCGAGAATGGTCAGCGCTACGGAGCTGAGGTTTCCCTGCTGCAGCGCGACTTGATTGAGCGCATAGATTGCCTGGGTGCAGGTGCCAAACGGCGTGCCGAAAATTTGCGAGTTGATCTGCGCGCACGTCGCCCCAGTGCCGGCCTGCAATTCATTCTCAAAGAACGGTAAGGCCGGTACATTGTTTGGATTCGTATTCTGCCGGGCAAGATTCTCGAGGGTCGTAGTGTCGCCCACGAAGCTGTGGCCCGAAGCCTTGTCCGTAAAGTTTACCAGCTGGCCTGCATCGGCAAGCACGAACAGCCTGCGCCCCAGACGTCCGAAGTAATCCACTTCCAGTTGAAATCCGCCAGGAAGCTCTCTCTGCACGCCAAACGAAAAAGTCTCGGAATACGGCGTGTGCAGGTGAGTGTCCAATCCATAGTTGAAGATGGCCGTGGGCGTCACAGTGTTCTGGAACGGCGGCGCAACCACAGGGAACGGAACCGAGTCCGGAGCGGAGAATCGGGGATCTGATTGGAGAGACGCATTCGCTCCGCCTCCGCCGAAATTCGTAGCCACCGTGTTCCCGAATACATAGTTGCCCTGATCTTCCAGGTTGGTGATCGCGTTGATGACGGTCTCATCGTAGACCAGCGAAGCTTGTCCGCGAATGACTGTCTTATGATCCCCCAAAATGCTTCTGAAAACTCCCTCGCGGAAACTGGGGTTCCAGGCGAATGCGATTCGTGGCGAGAAATTCAGCTTGTCTGGGCTGTACAGAGGGGGGGCGTGATTCGCTTTGCCGGACAACTGGTACGTGAGTTGCGGAGTAGCATCCGGTCCGGAAATTCCATTCAACCCGTTTTGCTGGCGGACCTGCAGCAACTGGCTGAGATCCGTGTTGAAGAAACTTGCTTGCAGCCCATTCACTTCATACGGCACTGAAGCGTACTGATAGCGCACCCCGCCCGTAAGCGTGAAGTCGCTCCTCAGCTTCCAGGAGTCCTGCACATATGCCGCATAGAGGTTGGATCGATAATCGCGCCGGTGTGTCTCCTCGCCTGCGGGAACCACCTGTCCATCCCGCGTGTACGTGATGGCGCTTTGCACGTTGTTAATAATCCCCAGCGCGCCGACGAAGAAGTTGTCCCAGTTTGCCGCTGCAACACCATTCTGATCCACAGGTTTACCGGTGGCCGGGTCAATTGTTGCAGGGGTCAGAATGTTGGCGGGGCGCAGCGTGTCCGGAAGGCTCTGGATGCTTCCGCCGAGTCCCTCTTGAATGAAATTGAAATTGTTGGTCAACGTGCTGCGCACTTTGGTGGGATTCCACTGCCCGCCGAACTGAATCGTATGGCGGCCACGGACCAGCGTGACGTCGTCGCGGAACGTCGGAATCGGCGAGATGTGCCCGATCTGGCTTTGCCGCGCAAAAGGAGTCGCCAGCGAGCCGCCGAAGAATGACAGCTCCACCAGTCCACCAGCAGGATTGAAATCAATGGGTTGGTCGAGATTGTTCCGCGTTTCCCCGATGACCACCTGGTTCACCGTGTTGGCGCTCTTGGTCCACGTTTCACCGAACACCCATCCATAGTCTCGAAGTACGTTCGGGCCGGTGGTCGGGTCCCCGGGAAATTGGACCGGCACGTTTATCGAGTTCAGATTCCGGAAGTTTACGCGCCCAAAAATCTTGTTCTTGGCATTTAAAATGTAATCCCCCCGCCCCAGGTACGAATTTTCGGTCAACGGATCCGGAGAGTTGAAGCGGAATCCCGCCGTATTGATCCCGTCCCCCGCCGAAAAATCGTTCGGTGCGGGATAGCGTGTCTTGAAGAGATTCAAAAGAGATGGTGCAACTCCCGGCGCTGTGAACCCAGGCGCATTCGGGCATCCCCCAGCCTTCGAACACGGATCCAGCGCTGCGACTTGCGGGGCGGAGAGAATCGTCACGCAATCCGTGCTGGTGTCGGCCGATGTAAGCCGGCTCGTCGGGCTGCAGGGTTGCCCGGTAGCGGAGCTTGTGGCATTGATGTACGCGAGTTCGCCGTTTTGAACGTGGGTAAGCGGGACCAGTTGCAGTTCGTTGGCCTGCCGCGCGTCGCGTCGGCCTTCATAATCGAAAAAGAAAAAAACTTTGTCTTTCAGGACAGGGCCGCCCAGGTTGGCGCCGAATTGGTTGCGAACCAAATTTGTCCGTGGAACTCCATTCTTGTTGTTGAAGAAAGTATTGGCCTCGGTCGCCGCCGTGCGGTTGAACTCATACGCCGCGCCATGAAAAGTGTTCGTTCCGGATTTCGTCACGATCACCGTTTCCGCCCCGCCTCTTCCCCCATAGGCGGGGGTGAAGCTGCCAACCTGCGTACTGAATTCCTGGACTGCTTCCACCGGGATGGCCGCTTGCGTCTGAAACGACGTCCCAAACGCGTAGTCCGTCGCATCGATTCCGTCGACCGTGATGTTGTTTTGGTCCGCTCTCGCGCCTGCTACTGCGCCGTCGCGGCTGCCGGAGGGATCGGCATTGAGCCCGCCCTGTGCGCTGACCACGCCCGGTTGCAGCCGCAACAGGTTCGCGGGATCATCCCGAAATTCGTTGGGAAGATCGGCGACTGCGCGCAAATCGAAGTTGTTCCCAATGGTGGAGTCCGAGGTATTGAGGCTTACCGACCCCTCGGACTTTACCTCCACGGTCTGGGTGACCGTGCCAATCGCCAATTGAATGTCCTGCGTCCGGGTCGTGGCTACCGCCAGATATAAATTGGAAATTGTGAAGCTCCTAAATCCATCCTTGCTGACCTTCAATTCGTATCCGGGCCCCGGCGCCAACTGCACAAAACGGTAAGCGCCCGTATCGCCCGTTTGCGATTGCATGGTCGCTCCGGTTCGCGTATTCACCAGCGTCACCGTCGCTTTCCCGATCGCTCCCCCGCTTTCGTCGGTGACTGTGCCTACCAGCCCAGCAAACTCCTGCGCGTGCAACAACGCAGGTGTAAAAACAAACATCGCAAGCACCAAGACACACAAATGCGTACGCGCAGATCGAGTCATCGACGCAACTCCATTTTTTAGATTTTTACCGAGTGCGGGCACACGAGTGCCGCATCACTGGAAGACTCGCTCGCCTAAGAATCGCGGAATCACAGAAAATTGCGTTGCTCGCGACTCTATATCCTCATGCCAACTTGATTGAGAGTAGCTTCAGGGTCCGGCCCGCAGGCAACGGAACCCTCCGCCTAGCAACTCTCAAGGACCTCGCGCGGAAAGACCGGGATACTGTTATCCCCAGCCACCAACTGAAGAAAAACTACGGTCGTTAGCCATACTGCAACTCAACGGCCAACTTGAACTTCTCGGAATATGCAGAAAAACGAGGATTTAGACACACCATCCCCCGCACAAGCGAAATACCGCTACCAAATTCCGGAGGAGTTTCTGGAATCGGAAACCTCGGTGGCGAACTATCACTCTTCTTCGCCGATCTGCTTCTCTTACTTGCCAAGATACAGCAACGCCAGAAGAAACAGCCACAGCGCGTCCATGAAGTGCCAGTAATACGAAGTCACTTCCGCCGCTACGGATCGCGTCACCTGGGCCTGACTAAAATTGCGCGTGGCTACGAAGATCAGCGCGGCGACTCCCCCAAACAAGTGCAGCGCATGCGCACCGGTGAAAATGTAGAAAAAGCTGCTGGCGGGATTGTTGGCCAGGTAAATTCCTTCGCCCACCAGCTGGCGCCACGCAATAATTTGTCCGGAGAGAAAAGCTACCCCCAGGACCGTGGTAACCGCCCACAAATTCCGGTAAGCGGAAAGCCTTCCTTGCGCCAATCGCTGGCGTGCCAGTTCGAGTGTCGCGCTGCTGGCCAGCAGCACAAGCGTGTTAACCCACATTAGAGCGGGAATCCGCACAGGAACCCAATGGCTGCTGCTCCGGAGAACCAGGAAAGCCGCGGCAAGCGACATGAAGAACATCAGGATGGACACGATCCCCAACGCCATCCCCGTGTAGTAGCGTTTGGACGTGGGATTTCCGCCCTTCGGCCGCTTTCCATCGTCGCCGCCGCCGTTTCGGCCGGTCGGCGGAAGCTCTCCCCCGCCTCCGTCGCCAGTTTTTTTCTCGATGATCAAGTCAAGTTCGTGTGTTGCGGTTGAGCCCGGCATAGCATCCCTTTCCTTGCGTCAACGTACTTTCTGGGCCAGCAGCTCGGGTGCGAGGTGCTGTGGGGCAAAATCGTTTGCAATCCCCTCAGGGAATTCATACGCTCCTCGATAAACGATCGGGCCGGCAGCCCCAAAATTTGACTCCGGCGCCGGCGAAGCCACGCTCCATTCCAGTGTCGTCGCACGCCATGGATTGTCTTCCTCTTTCACGATCTTCCGCCGCATCAGCGCTTGCGCAAAATTAATCACGAACAATATCTGGGCGGAAACCGTGCAAATTGTCGCCACGGTAACCAAAGTGCGGATCGAAGCCCCGGCCGAAGCAAGCACGGCTCGCTGCGCATCGGGCAGCAAGCGCGACTGTGTCAGCAATCCCAGCCAGTGCATCGGCATGAAAATCAGATACACTCCGGCAAACGTCACCCAGAAATGCACTTTGCCAAGCGGCTCGCTCAACCGGCAACCAAACATTTTCGGAAACCAGAAAAACAGCGCCGCAAGAATCGCAAACGTCGCCGCCACGCCCATCACCAGGTGAAAGTGCCCGATTACAAAATCTTCGCTCACCGCCGCGCTGCTCAAATCATGCCGCGCCAGAAAAATTCCCGAAAGTCCGCCGGCAATAAACAGCGAGATAAACCCAATGGAAAAAAGCATCGCTGTAGTGAGTTGCAGTCGCGCTCCCCAAAGCGTGCCCATCCAGCTCGCCAGTAAAAATACCGCGGGCACTCCCAGCGAGCTCGCCAGCACCGCAAAAACCAGCGGAGCGTAGGGGTTCAAGCCGGTGGCGAACATGTGGTAGCCCCACACGCAGAAGCCGATCAGGCCGACGCCGCACAAGGCGAGCACTACGAGGCGTTCCTTCCACACAGGCTTCCGCGAAAATGTGGACACCAGATGCGTGATGATCCCAAAACATGGGAGCATCGCCACGTAAACCTCGGCTTGCGCGAAATACCAGAACAATCGCTGCCACAACACCGGCAGGCTACCCTGACTCACGAGATTCTGCGGCTGCGCGGCGAGAAAGGAACTGACGCTGAAAAACTGCGAGCCGAGCAATCGGTCCGAAAGCAGCGCGGCGCAACCCGCCAGCAGCACGCTGAAAATCAACATGCTGAGAATGGAATTCAGAAACCATGCCCAGACGGTTATCGGGAGCCGCGGCAGCGTCATTCCCTCGGCGCGCAAATCGATTGTCGTCGCCGTAAAATTCAGCGCGCTCAACAAAGCGCCAACGGCGAAGATCGCCGCGCTTGCCAGCCAAACATTGATGCCAGTCTCCGGCACGTAGAAAAACGAAGCAGTCATGCCGACAAGTGAAACCACGGTCAGCCAGAAAGAGACCAGATTCAACGTGGGAAAGGCCATCTCCGAAGCGCCAATCTGCAGCGGCAGCAAATAGTTGCCGAAGCCAAGCTGCGGCGCCGCGGTCAGCACAAAGAAAACCATCAGCGAACCGTGCAGCAAGCGAACCGCAGCGTAGCGCTCGGGAGTGTTTTCAAAACCATTCAGGAACGGGATCGCGGTATCAGGCCAAGAACTGTGCATACGAAGCAGCGTCGAGAGAACGACTCCTACAAGCACACTCGCCAGGGCGAGCCAAAGATATTGGAGCCCAATCGTTTTGTGGTGGGTGGAAAAGACGCAGCGCGCGAGGAAAGAGGGACCGGTGGGCTGGGGCGCGTTGGCGCCGTCGTCGTAAGTGACCATTTTCTATACAGTTCCGCTATCGGCGGGACCCTGAACCTAAGCCCGTATCTTAGCGCTAACCCGCAGAATTGCAAGGCGGCGGAAACCGCAAGAACTTCACTGAAATTGCTTCTGAAATGTGGCGAATTGCTCGCGAAGAGTGTTCAGTTCCCTTCTCAATTCCATAATCTCTGCTTCGAGTTGCGCGACGCGGTCTCCGTCGTGGGAAATCTTGGCCGGGCTATGTGCTTCAGTGCTGTGCTCTGCTGCCGCTTGTTCGGCGGGCGCGGTGTCACCGGAGAACAGGTGCATGTAACGCGACTCTTTGGTTCCTGGCTGCCGGGGGAGGATTTTCGCAAGGGCCGGCTCGCGGCGCATCAGAAGATGCAGCGCGGAATGCACGGCTTCCAGATCCTCGAAGGCGTACATCCGCTCGGCGCGCGTGCGTAGTTCGCCCGGCGTCTGCGGGCCGCGCAGAAGCAAAACGCAGAGCACGGCAATTTCGTGGCGGTGAAAATTGTAAAGTTCGTTCAGCCGGTGCTCGAATTTTGCGACGCGGGAATCGCCGCCCGCGGAGCGCACCAAGGCCTGCTCGGAAAGCGAGCGCAGCGCCTGGCGCACCGCCTCTTCCCCAAGCGTCATCACCGGATCACGGTTGGATTTCTGGTTGCACGCATTGACCAGCGCGTTGAGGGAAAGCGGATAGTAATCCGGAGTGGTGATTTCCTTTTCCAAAAGAGCGCCGAGAACTCTGGCTTCAACTTCATTGAGGACGAGATTCACAAGCTCAGATCATACCGGAAGCGCGAGAGCATGCCCAAACCGAACTGCGATGAACTCGTCCAGCAATGTTCGCGGAAACTATCGCAGCAGTTTTTCAACGCGTCTGGCCGACAGCGCCTCGCGCAGCATACCTAAAACGTCGGAGATTCGGAAAGGCTTCTGCAACTGACGAGTGTGGCTTGCGGCCCCATTGTCTTCAACGAGATCTCCGGTCATGAAGATCACTTCCGGCTTTGCAACGCTGCGCGATGACGCGGCGATTTGCAGTGCAACCTCGCGGCCGCTCGGTCCCGCTCCGCCGCCGGACAGATTCACATCGCATAGGACCAAGTCGAAGGCGTGATTGCTGACCAATTCCAGCGCTTCCTGGGAAGTAGCCGCGCAATCGACACGCATGCCGTGAGCGGAGAGG
>Ga0137403_10002720_pt1 | contig 21512 bp, 20 predicted proteins | sample CZOMad2_1_16fung_FD_122057 | JGI IMG/M metagenome (GOLD analysis project Ga0137403, IMG submission 122057) | Vadose zone soil fungal communities from Angelo Coast Range Reserve, California, USA - CZOMad2_1_16fungal (Hybrid Assembly) | ecosystem: Environmental > Terrestrial > Soil > Vadose zone...
GAGCGGGCGTATCCCAAACTGATCCACTACAACAAGCTCGACAAAGGCGGGCACTTTGCGGCTTGGGAACAGCCGCAACTCTTTTCAGAAGAGGTTCGCGCGGGCTTCAGATCGCTGCGCTAGTTAGAGCGGAGTGGCGGCGCGTACGACGTGCGCGCCGCCTTCCCTTGGAGCACGCGGCAACAACTGAAAACTCAGAGAAAGTACGCCGAAGTGAAAGTCGGAACTATTTGCCAGGTCCTGATAAGCCGGGAGTAATGGCGCGATCAGGTCCTGGAATTACTTCCGCATACCCCGTGGCACAATCACGGAGGCGCCAGAAACGACCGAATGTCGGGCCTTGTCGAACACCCGTGGCAAGGTAGGATTGTTCGAACGAAAGGGGTCGGCCATCACCATGACTAAAGATGACATTCAGCTACTCTTCGAGTTCGACCGCTGGGCGAACAACATGGTATTGCAAGCGGCCTCCACCCTCAACGCTGAGGAGTTCACGCGTGATCTGGGCGGCAGCTTCCGTTCTGTGCGAGACACGCTCGTGCACATCGTCGGCGTCGAGCGGGGCTGGCTAACGTGTTGGAAGGAACCGTCCCCCAGCTCCACCTTCGTCAAAGATTACTGGACACGGCACAACGCCCTATTTAATCCGAATGCGTTTCCTGACCTCGCTGCGGTGCAGTTAAAGTGGGCGGAAATCGAGAGAGAACAAGTCGAGTTTGTGAATCGCGTAACGAACGAATCCTTGGGAAGGATGCTTCCTGTCTACGCAAAACAAATCAGTCTGGCGCACCTCATGCAACATTTGGCAAACCATTCCACTTACCATCGGGGTCAAGTCTCGCTAATGATGAGGCAGCTTGCCGCAGGGCCGGTCGCCACTGACTTCGCCCTGTTTTTAATGGAGGGACGCTCCGAGGCAGCCACAGCACGCTAGTCTTGATACAGCCGGGAAAGCTAGAGATGGGCGTCTCCCACCGTAACAGTGGCCGCACACGGCATTTCGATTGGGGCCGGCACGAGACAACTCCGGACATAGCTTCGAGCATACCTCAAAGTGATTTTCATGGGGTTTCGCGGGCCGGAGGCCCTAAAGGACAACTTACAAGACCGGATCCCAGCCGCAGCTTTGTCAGGCTGAATCAGCGCGCGTCGGTTTTGGATCCGATTCGGGCACGGATTGCTGTTGGCCAAACTTTTCGATCCGACGTAGATCGCCAAATCGGAGCAGCGCACCGAGTGCGAGAAGGAATGTCGTGAGGGCCACGACCTGCTGCCACGCCAGTTCGGTTACGCCACGCAAGATGATTTCCCGCAGAGTGGCCACGATTCCAAGTTCGACCATGAAGTCCACGGCTACCCGGTGCTCCTGGAGGTAGATAATCAGGAGACGCACGACCTCGACCATGACCAGGATGAAGAGCACCTCGGCGATCACCTGACGGAAGTTCAACGCAGGCTGAAATACTTCTCGAAGCAGCCAAAAAACAGTACGGCCCATGAGTCCAAAGAGCGCCAGGCCAATTGCGAGGACCAGGAGATCTTGAGCCGGCTCAAGCAAGTGTCTGGTAAGACGGTGAATATGAGTGTGTGGAATGCTGGGGTTCAGCGCCACGAGAAATGTCCTTTCTGGCGATCAGGGCTCGGCGCCTCTGAGCGTCCACAAAAATCGTTTGCTCAACCGGAGGCCAGGTAGCGGTGCACGAAGGTGACAGCCATTGCTCCTTCACCGACAGCGGAAGCGCAGCGCTTCACGGAACCGTGGCGAACGTCGCCCGCTGCGAATTGTCCCGGGATGTTGGTTTCCAGATAGTAGGGATCGCGATCGAGGGGCCAGACTTCAATGGATTTCCCGTTGCGGCGAAGGTCAACGCCGGTGAGCAGGTAGCCGCCCTCGTCGCGTTGAATGCCCGCAGCGGCGGCCCATTCGGTGCGGGGATTTCCTCCGATGCAGACGAAGAGCCAACGCGTGGGATAAGTTTGCGATCTAGAGGTAGCGCGATTCTTGAGTGTGACGGAACGCAAGATCGTGTCGCCATCGACAGCGGTCACCACAGTGTCCGTAAGAACCTCGATGCGTTTATTGGAGTAGATTCGATCGATCAGATACGCGGAAACCGTGGTCTTCAGAGAGCCGTCTCGAACAACGAGTGCGACCTTATCGGCAATCGTGGCGAAATAAAGCGACGCTTGAGCAGCGGAATTGCCGCCACCGACGATGAAGACGTGTTCGTTGCCGCAAAGAAAGGCTTCGCTGGCACCGGCGCCATAGTAAATGCCGGCGCCGGTGAATTTTTCTTCATTGGGTAACCCGAGGCGACGGTAGTCAACGCCGGTGGCGCAAATCGCAGCTCGGGCAACAATTTTTGTTCCATCGGCAAGATAACCGACGCGCTTTCCGGTTGAAAAATCACCGCGAACGCCTTCGCGATCAAGCAAGAGTTCCGCGCCAAAACGAACGGCCTGTTCTCTGGCACGTTCCATAAGGTCCGCGCCGCTGATACCGTGCGGAAAGCCCAGATAGTTTTCAATTTTCGGGCTGCTGCTGGCCTGGCCGCCGACGGCCCAACGCTCAATGACCACAGTTCTGAGACCCTCGGAGGCTCCGTAAACTGCGGCGCTTAGACCGGCCGGCCCGGCTCCATAAATGGCCAGATCGTACTCGAAGTTTTTTGGATCGTGATACCAACCGAGTTTTTCGATAATTTGCCGAATGGTAGGCTTTTCCATCCGGGATTCGTCCCAAAAAAAACAGACGGGCAGCCGGGGGTCATTGGCGTTCTCGAGACCGATCTGACGAGCCTGTTCATCACGGTTAATTTCGATCCAGTCGAAAGGAATGTCGCAGCGATGCAGGAAATCGCGGATGGCATAGGCCGAGGGTGCGCCTGTCTTGCCGTAGATTCTGACGCGAGCAGAACCATTGTTTTTTGGATCATCGGGCATAGGTCAGAGTGTGCGCATGGAGCGCTATCGCGGTAAATATTTGGCGCGGGCTGATTGCGCACGCGCGAGGCTACGTTGCTTGCTTCTCAATGAGTTTTCGCGCGGCGATGGAGAGCATGAGCCGAGCCATACCGCTGAAGAGCATGCTTATTCCAACCAGCGTTCCGATGACCCACGCGGCGCTGAGTGGCCAGGTGCGCCAGATTATTACGGCCAAGATCAAAGTGATAATAGCGTCCACGAACAGCCATCCGGAACCTGGCGCAGGGCGCAAGCGAACCGCCAGAATGAATTCCAGGATGGCTTCGACCACGAGATACGCAGCGAGGCCAAGCGTGAGGGAGACGAGACCCAGGATTGGATTCCACAAAACATAGGCGCCCGCGGCAATGTAGAGAAGGCCAAGGAGCAGTTCCCCAATCATGCCTCCCTTCTCACGCGTTTGCCATCCGTAGACGAGATGGGCTACGCCGCTGAAAATCAGCAGCCAGCCGACAAGGATGGTAACTCCCAGTCCGGCGATCGGGGGCAAGACGATCGCCAAAATCCCGGCAAGCACCAGGAGCACGCTGAGCACAATCGACCAACCCAAAACTTTCCTTTCAGCCGTAACGAGGGACGTTGATGCGGTACTCATTTTTCCTCCTAATTTTCGATCGAACAGACTCAAGGGAACCCGGCATGTGAAGGTCAAATGATGGCGCGGGACTCGCGCGCCTTGATTTGGTCGAAGACATTTTGGGTACGTAGGTCTGCTGCACGAAAACATGCGCGGCCACGACCTTGCCAGCGGCATCGCGAATCTTCAGCGGCTGACCAGTTTTGGGATCGACGAGGTCAACGCGGATTGATCGTGGCGGACCCTCCGCGGATGGATTCGAAGACGTGTAGGTAATGACATACCGGATGCGCAGATTTTCCATAATGTCGTCAAAAACGGCGGGGAGCTCGACCTCTGACTGGAGGGAGTAAGCACGCCCGCCCGAGGTTTGCGCCAGCATTTCGAGACGTTTTTCGGCGGCGGTCCAATCAATGCGCGCGAACGGAGCCGCCGGTCCCATCACGCCAACTTCACGGCTAACCATACTTGAAAGGCTGATGACGTAAATGGGTATACCGGCGGCGCGGACTTCCTGCAGGAGCTGATCGAAAGTTGTCTTGCTGAACGTGTCCATGCCGGTGGAAACGAGAATGATGGCGCTGCGGCCAGCCACGCCGCTCATCGACTGGGTAGCCTGTGAGACGGCATCAAAGAGATTTACTTCGCTGGATTCGGGTGTGCCGAGATGATCGAAGACGGCGTCGAGCGATGCGGCGTCCTGATTAAAATCGACCACCGGCGTCAGTTTGTCGGCATATTTGAAGACCGCAACTTTATCGTTGCGTCCAAGAACTTCCAGGAGTTCCTGGCCAACCATGCGGGCTTCCGAGGCCAGGGTCTTGTTCAGTTCGTGGAACCTGCCGCCAAATTCGGTGACGAACGCCACAGTTACGGGCGCGTGTTCGACTTCCATGGTGACACTTCGCTGGCGAACACCATCCTCGTAGACGGCAAAATTCTCGCGGCGGATATTTGGAAGAAAATAACCATTCGGGTCCTGGACCTGAAGCTTCAGGGTAACTGTGCGGGTCAACGGAGCAAATTCGATTTCGGACTGGGGAGCGCCGGACTTGCCGCTATAGAGAGGATTCGCGGGTCTGTTCGGAACAGTGACCGAGGTTGAGCTCTGCGTTCCAGGTTGGCTCTGTTCGGCCTGGCCGGAAGACTGGTGGGTCTTCCAGACTCCCGAACCGAGCCAAAGTAGAGAGGACATGGTAATCGTGGCAACTGCATGTCGTGTCATTTTTTCTACCCCTGGCCTTTGAGTAATGTTCCTGACGTTCACATTTCCGGAGACGGAGGCACGTAAACTCTGGAAGCGGAAACCAACTCAACCTTGGGGATCTCTGATTTAACTTTCACGCTGGCGAATCCGCCTTTTTTCATCGGTTTTGGGACAAAGAGAAGCAAGTATTGGTTGTTGAGGCGGCGCATCAGATCCGAGAGGTAGGGAGAAAAGGAAACAGCCGTTTCGTAACCGAGGAAATAGGCTTCGCCGCCAGTTTCGTCGGCAACTCGGGAAAGGAAATTCTGTCCCCAGTACATGCGCCAATAACTCCGCGCGTAGTGGCCCACGCCGTTCGCATAGATGGCATGGATCAACACACCTGCTTTTTGGGCGTCATCGATGAGCGTATCCACATAAGAGTTCACTGGGCCGGAACCACCGAAATAATCGATACCGTCGGAGATGACCAGGATCTCGTGCCGCGCGGGGCTTGCCGGCCAACGTTTGATCAAATCGGAAAGCGAGAGGTAAATGCTGGAAAACGCGCCACCGTTGCCGAGAGGAAGACGAAGAGAACTCGCCGCAGCAACGTGGTCGATGGTGGGGGCTTGGGTGATGTCGACCGTGCCGTCGCGCATATAGCCCACTCCAACCATCGTGGTATCCGGCTGGAGCAGCATGAAGGCGCGCAAATCATCAAACTGCGAACCAATCGAAGGACTGGCGCCATCGTCGAGGAGAACGAATAACTCGAGTGCGGCGCGGTCGCCTCTCAAAGGGATCCAGTCCGCTACCTGCACTCGATCCCGCCCCTGATAGACTCGCACTTCGTCGGAAGTGATGAGGGGAACATCTCCACCGTGGCGCGCCTCGGCAGTGACGACTAATGAAACCGGAACGGAAGCCGCCGGGGAAGGTTTGCGGCCTTCGAGAGTCAGTGAGCCACTCACGATCGCAACCAGGACAAGAAGTGCCTTGTGCGTGAAGTTTCGAGTTCTCATCGTTTCACCTTTACGTAGTTTTTTTTAATCCTCGTTCTTTGGGTTCCACTTGCTCCAAATCTTCAACATGGTTGTCTTGTCGAGCTTCACCGGTAGCCGCTCAGCAACTGCACGACGGAATGCGTCCAGCGGCGGTAGTCCTTCGAGCGCACGAGGGAATACGCATGGTTCACTGTTGCGACTTGCGCGGGAGAGGAAATCTTCGGCATCACCAGTTCAAGAATTCCATCCTTTAATTGGGCGGAGGTTTGCAGTGGATCCACTTCCGCGGGAAGCGTCAGGCTCAGGAAAATCTGATCCGTGCAGCCGCTTGCGCAAGAAACCTTCTTGCCGGCGGCATGGCTTAACGGTTCGCGCTGGCCGGCGATGGTGATGGATCTGGGCTCTACCTTCAGGACGAGGTTGTCCGAATGGAAACCGGGGAGTTCGGCAAATACTACGAGAAGGACATCCGTTTCAAGAACGGTTGTATGCACCTGATGGATTAGTTCGGTTTCCGCGCAGTACCAGTCTTCCTGATCGGAGCCTGACGCCTTGCCGCGCTTCTGAAACAACTCGTAGGCTCGGTGTGCAATAGCGTCGCGGATCTGCCGGATGCGATCGAGCGGACCGTTGACTCGGACGCGCGCGGAAGAAGCGCCCAGATCGGTTGGAGTGGTCTTGAGTGAAACTGCGCTGCTCATGACGTTATCCTGCAATCCTCAGCGGCCGAGCGGCCTTTCTTTTTTTCAAGTACCAGACCGCCCGGCTTTCGATGAATCAACTGCAAACTGCGAAATGACAACGCGGCCCAACTAGACAGTGGCCGTTTTGCCTTTTTCCTTTTCCTTCTCGCCGGTTTTGATTTCGATCTGTTTGGGGAGCGCCGATTCCTTCACTGGCGCGGTAATCTCCAGCACTCCGTTGTGAAAGTCGGCCGAGAGTTTCTGTGCGTCGACACCTTCTGGAAGGATGATCGTGCGCTGAAAGGACTGGTAGGAGAACTCCTGATCCAGATAATCGGCGTCCTTCTTTTCCTTGGACTCTTTGTGCTCGCCTTCGACGGTGAGGTTATTCCCATGCTGGTAGAGCTCTATCTCCTTGGGATCGACGCCGGGTAGAGCGACGCTCAAGTGGTATTCCTTTTTATCCGGGTCCATCCAGGCTTCGATCGGCGGCACAGCAAACAGCAACGCGGGCTCGTGGCGCTCCGTCGCTTGCGAAGAATGGGACATAAGGCGATTGAACAACCGGTCAAATGAGTGACGGAAATCGAACAACTCGTTAAATGCGTGATCTTTCTTTATCAGATTTGCCATTTTCAGCTCCTTAATCTCCAGAATTTTGAAATTGACCAAAACCAATTTGAGAATTGCACCATGCCTCGAGGCGTCACGAACTGAACGGAAGCGCGGCCGGGCTTATGCGGCCACGGCGATATCGCCGACCGTGATGCGGTTGTCCACCATGCGAACGCCGGGAGCCTTCCACGCTGCGCGTTCTGCTTCGTTGCGTTCGGCCCAAGAGCGCACGGTGCCGCGGAGAGTCACCCGGTCACCATCTGTTTCGACGGTGATACGGCTGGCGTCGAGTTCCGCACTGCGTTTCAGGGCTGCTTCGATGGCCGCCTTGACTTCGCCCTTGCTGACTTGAGGCTTGACTTCGATGAGATTGGAGACGCCTTTTACTCCGATCAGATGGCGCACGACGTTTTCAGCGGCGACTCTCTGGTAATTCCATTCGACTGTGCCTGCCAGGGTGATCCAGCCCTTGGAAACAGTCACCTTGATGCGATCTGCGGGCACTGAAACCGCCCAGTTGAGGTGATTGACCGCTGTCCGCGCGATGTCCTCATCTGTGCGTTCGCTGGAAGTAGGCAAACGGACTTCCAGTTCGTTCACGACCGCTTTCACACCGCTGACGCGGGCTGCGGCACGTTCCGCGGAGAATTTTTGCCAGTAACTGGATATGTTGCCGCTGAGGGTGACAATTCCAGATTTGACGGCGACTCCAATTTCCGCGGCATTAACGCTCGGCTCCCAGTTAAGTTCGGATTCCACGCTTTTCTTCAACTCCAGGTCGGTCATATAAATTGCTCCTCTCTTATTGAAGACTGGCCAGTTGCTTTCGGTCAGGAAAGCACCAGCCAGTCAAAAAGAAATGTACGGCTACAAATTCAATTCTCTTGCATCCAGCAAACCCACCAGCTTTCTGCGCGCACGAAAGATGCGCGATTTGATCACGCTGATGTTTACGCTCTCCACAGCCGCCGCTTCCCGGGTGGAGAGATCTTGAATGGCCTGAAGATATAGAGCAGACCGAAGAATGAAGGGGAGCCGGCTCATCCCTTCTTTGAGAACTTTATGGTTCTCGACGCGTGCGAAATTCTGCTCCGGATCGGGGTTTTCCAAATCTGCCATCGCGGCCCAAGGTGGAACGCCGTCTTCAATGATCTGGTCGAGCGACAGTTGACGATGCGCGCACGCGCGGCGCCGATTCATGAGCGCGGAATTGAGAACTATACGAGTGAGCCAGGTCGAGAACCGAGACCTGCCTTCGAATGAACGCAGTTTTGTATAAGCGGACAACAGGCCATCTTGCACGGCCTCCTCGGCATCTTCCTTGTTCCGAAGCAGCGAAAACGCAGTGCGATACATCCGCGCGCTATTCGGCGCGAAGAGCGCCGTGAGCGCATCGGGATCGCCCGCAATGGCGCGTTGAACAATGTGCCACTCTTCGTTTCTTGGCGTTGGCCTTGTTCTCTTGGCGACGGTCACAAGGCCGCTGGCGCGCGGAGCTGAATCTTTCCGCCAAATTCCCGATAGAGGCTTGCTTCCCACGTTCCATGCCAGAGGGAGAGATTGAAATGTTTGTGACGCGTAAGTTCCTTCTTTCATTGGCCTCTCCTGACAGGACGAAACGACCGCTTGGTAGAACAGTAGCGAGTGGAGCACCTTTCATTCCAACGTGGGACTTGCAATAGCTGTTTTGAATATTGTTTTTCTTATGAGGGGCCTAGCGTTAGTTTTGCCGATCGCTCCAGCGGCTGAGCAGGGGAAAAAAGCGAGAATCGAGCCGGATATTCGACAGTGCTCCGACAGAGGTTTGCGGATATTTGTGGGGAAGGTCGCCTGTTCAATTCGCCAGACGGCCTTTACATTTTAGTATTTGGAGAATATTTTCGGATAATTCTGACGACCGATTAAGCGCTGAGCTTCCTTAGAGGAGACAGCCGCACATAGATACGACGTTCTGATGCTAACGCGTGCGCTAGATCAGAGTTAATGCGCATGTTGAAGTCAGACCCGCTCACGCGCAATCGTCTACTTCCTGCAGTGCGTTGCAAAACGATCTGAAGCTCGTTGCCGCGTGGTTTTAGTACTTCTAAGGTGTCTACCCTATGTTCATTTACGGGAAAGACCTGATGGTAAATCCCTTGAACTCGTGTTATTCCGCTTCCCGTTTAAGACTGCCCATCAAATTCATGGGACAGTTCCCGAATGTGCCCACTGCGGTGTATCTTTCCGCGCACCTTAGGGTACAGCTCACGGAGAAGACAGCGGCGGCCACAAACCGATCCTTAGGTTGTAGCGTTCAGGCCGGGGGTTTCTTTGTCAAACAACGTCCCCATCCCGCGCCTTCCAGAAGAAGTTTCAGTTCCAATCAAGGTATGTCTGTCCACCCAGCAAGGGACAAGGACCATCCTTGATTCGCTAAATCACCATAGGCTTGCCGTACACCCCTTCACGTTCTTAGCGAAGTCCCGCGACAGAATGTCGACTTTTCTCCTGGGCATCGAGAATTCGAAGCAGGTTGGAACGACAGTTTGCCTCCCGAGGTCCGATAAAGACAGTCTCGCGAACGCCCCGAGACCATGTACCTCAGCCCAAAGGTCATTTCTTGGAGACGTGCCATGATCTTTTTCGACAGCCTTTTTTCTTCCAACGATTTTATGCCCCACGGCTTCTGCTATTTGTGGAAGCCGGGCCTAGTCTGGCTCCACGCGGTTTCGGATGCCCTGATTGCGCTGGCCTACTTCTCGATCCCCATTACACTGATCTATTTCATTCGAAAGAGAAAAGATCTGCCGTTCAATTGGATGTTCTTGTGTTTTGGAGCGTTCATCCTGGCCTGCGGCAGCACACACGTCATGGAAGTGTGGACACTTTGGCATGGTACATACTGGCTCTCCGGTGCGATCAAAGTTCTCACTGCGATGGCCTCACTCCCAACAGCCGTACTGCTTGTCCACCTGGTTCCTCGCGCGCTGGCGCTTCCCAGCCCGGAAGCAATGAGGCTTGAAATCGCCGAACGTAAGCGCGTCCAGGAGGAGTTGCGCAGCGCGAAGGACGAACTCGAACTGCGGGTTCAAGAGCGGACTGCGGAGCTTAGGAAAGCGAATCAGGACTTGGTGGCTGAGATCGCGCAACGCAAGCGTTCAGAGGAGCAATTGCACACAGCGCAAGCGCAAATGGCCCACATGGCCCGCATGACCATGATGGGTGAACTCACCAGCTCAATTGCCCACGAAGTGAATCAGCCGCTTGCCGCCGTGGTAACAAACGGCGACGCCTGTCTGCGTTGGCTTGGCAATGAGCCTCCCAATCTTAATAAAGCCAGAGAATCGGTAACCGGCATCATCAGAGAGGCAAATCGGGCAAGTGAAATCATCAAGCGCATTAGAGCCTTGGCGAAGAAGACGCCGCCACAAAAAACCCTGCTGGCGGTCAACGAAGCGATTGAAGAAGCAATCGGCCTGGTCGGCGCTGAACTGGCTAGGCATCGCGTGTCGCTCCTAAAGGAGCTCGGTCCGGACCTTCCCCCGGTGTTAGGCGACCGCGTACAATTTCAGCAAGTTATCCTGAACCTTATTGCAAACGGGATAGACGCAATGGACGCGGTGAACGAACGGCCAAGAGAATTGTTCATCAGCTCCAAGTCAATCGACGACGGCCGAGTGTTGATCAGTGTCTCCGATTGCGGCGCCGGGATCGGACAAGGATCCGCCGACCATTTATTCGAAGCTTTTTTTACGACAAAACAACATGGAATGGGGCTAGGGCTGTCGATCAGCCGGACGATCGTCGAAGGGCACGGCGGCCGCCTATGGGCCATGGCCAACGAGCTGTACGGGTCCACATTCCAATTCACACTGCCGATGGCTGTGGCCGCAGGGGCTTCTGCATGAGTGCCATTGAGCCGACAGTCTTCTTAATTGATGACGACAAGGCGATTCGCTCCGCCGTCAAAAACCTTCTTGAATCCGTGGGCTTACGCACGGAGGTGTTTTCTTCGCCCCGGGAGTTTCTAAAGGGAGAGTCGAAGGACAAACCGGGATGCCTCGTCCTCGACGTACGGCTGCCGGGAGCGAGTGGTCTTGATTTCCAGGGTGAACTCGCTAAGGCTCATGTCGAAATTCCCGTCATTTTCATAACTGGCCATGGCGATATCCCGATGAGCGTACAAGCAATGAAAGCCGGTGCCATGGATTTTCTCACAAAGCCATTTCGTGACCAGGATCTCTTGGACGCAATCCAGAGGGCAATCGGCCGGGATAAGGCCAGACGCCAACAACAAAACGAGGGAGTCGAGATTCGTAACCGTTTCAACAGCCTCACGCCTCGCGAACGCGAAGTAATGTCATTAATAGTTGAAGGCCTCCTGAATAAACAAGCCGCCGCCCAACTTGGTACGAGTGAAACGACGGTGAAGATTCATCGCGGACAGGTCATGCGAAAGATGCAAGCGCAGTCCTTGCCGGATCTGGTACGAATGTCCGAGCGGTTGGGGCCCCTTCCCAAAAGTATTAGTCCTTCTTCCGACTAGGTAATAGACTCCCGGTTCGCCGCGCCCTATAGTCGCGGTAGTATGAACGCCGCGGAGGAAGTAATGGTCATGACAAAGAAAGCCAATAAGCCTTACGTGGTATCCGTCGTGGACGATGACAAGGCAGTCCGCGACGCTTTGGGCAATTTGCTGGAGTCGGTCGGCCTGAGCGTGGAGCCGTTTGCTTCCGCGGAAGAGTTCGTAAAGTCTGATGACGTCAACAACAGGGCTTGCCTGATTCTGGACGTCCAGTTGCCCCGCATGAGCGGGCTGGAATTGCAGCACCATCTGTCCGCCAAATCAGGCAACCTTCCAATTATTTTTATAACCGCTCACGCCAATGATGAAGTGCGAAGCCAGGCGCTGCAAGCGGGTGCCGTGAGTTTCTTATATAAACCGTTCAGCAGTGAGGATCTCCTGAGCGCTGTGCATTCGACCCTCAAGTAGACAACAGGGAAAATTGTGGACAACTTGGGGTCCATCAGGACTCCGCCACAACCTATGAACGTGTGTCCCAGGAGGCTTCGCAGCCCGTGATGGCAAGCAATTGAAAGGTTAGTGGATCAAATCCAAGGGAGTTTGGAAAGAATCGAGGGTGCCATGGTTGACGATGCCGTAACAAACAGAAATCACGAGCTCCTGAATCCAAAAGTGGAGCCTTCGAGCCAGAGGCCGCCCTGTCAAGGCCAGAGCAGCTCCGGACCAGACATCATCGGGCTAAGCAGCGCTCTGCGTCTGGTACTGAGGCAAGTCGAGACCGTTGCCACAACGGACTCGACGGTGCTCATTCTAGGAGAGACCGGCACCGGGAAAGAGGTCATCGCCAGGGCCATTCACAACCTGAGTTCTCGGCGACACCGCAATCTGGTCAGAGCCGACTGCGCATCCATTCCGGCGGGACTGCTCGAAAGCGAACTGTTCGGTCACGAGAAGGGAGCATTTACCGGGGCCATCGCCAGAAACATCGGGCGTTTTGAACTGGCGGACGGAGGGACACTCTTTCTGGACGAAGCCGGCGACATTCCTCTGGAGCTTCAATCCAAGCTGCTGCGAGTACTCCAAGAGCAGGAACTCGAGAGACTAGGCAGCACTCGGACGATTCACCTGGATTTCCGTCTCGTAGCCGCAACGAATAGAAATCTGACTGAGTTGGTCGAGAGCGGTCGTTTTCGCCGCGATCTTTATTACCGGCTGAATGTATTTCCTATTGAGATTCCCCCGCTCCGCGAACGTAAGGACGATATCCCGCTCTTAATATGGCATTTTGCCAGGAAATACGCGCAGCGCTTGAATAAGCGGATCGAAAAGATTAGGGAGGAAGATATGGCTACGCTGAATCAATATCACTGGCCCGGCAATGTGCGGGAACTACAGAACGTCATCGAGCGTGCCGTGATCTTGTCATCGAGTCCAGTTCTTCATCCGCCTCTTGAACAATTGAACCGCGCCGTCAGTAGTACCGCGTCAGCCGCCCGGACTCTGGCGGAAGCAGAACGCGAACACATTCTGCAGGCGTTGCGCGATGTTGACTGGGTTGTCGGCGGACCTGATGGCGCTGCGGCAAGGCTTGGAGTCAAGCGCACGACGCTGCTGGACAAAATGCGGCGGCACAGAGTCTCGCGCCCCCAAATCTGACGCGTGCTGTTTCGAGGCCTGATTCTTCTCCACGGAGCGCCACGTTGTGGTCTCTAGTGTAAACGAGACTTAGCGGTCTGTTCCAAGCTCAGGGCTGACGGGCCGCTGTCGACCTGCTGACGCTTTTCCACATTTCTTCGCTTGCGGAAAGATCCAAGATCACGCTTTTAACCTCGCTAACCGATTCAGCCAAGTAGACCTACGAGTCGTCAGCAGATTCCCAACAGTTTGGAGAAGTAGCTGCCGAGGAATCAATCGGGTTCGCCGGTTTGCGTTAGGGATTCGTATTGGTGTCATCAGCAACCATCTGTACCGAGCCTTGGAAGGGTGAAACAAAATGCGCTCACCAGTTCTTCAAGACGAACATCCTGGGAAGGATGCCCAAGTGCCACAAACTCCTGCTATGAAGCCGGGGCCGGCTTTCCTATTTGATTTGGATGGCACGCTTGTAGACAGCGTCTACCAGCACGTGCTGGCCTGGCGAGAAGCGCTGGAAAGGCTAGGCATCGAGCTGGCGGTGTGGCGCATTCATCGCCGGATCGGAATGAGCGGCGGTCTGCTGGTAAATGCCCTGCTGAGAGAGATCGGACGCCGCGTGACAAAGGCTGAGGCTGAGCGTCTTGCACGCTTCCATGGCGAGGCTTACGCGCGCCTCGTTCCTCAAGTTCGTGCGCTCCCCGGCGCCCGGGAGCTTTTGGAATTTTTGTCAAACGCTCATGTGCCTTGGGCCATCGCGAGCAGCGGCCGCATCGAAGGCGCCCGGCCCATGCTGGAGCTGCTTCGGCTAGGCTCTGAAGTTCCGCTCATCACCCGAGACCAAGTAGAGCGCGCAAAACCGGATCCTGATTTGTTTCTGTCAGCTGCTAATAGCTTGCGCGTTCCAATCAGCGAATCCATCGTGGTGGGAGACAGCGTTTGGGATTTACTCGCGGCCCGGCGAGCCAGGGCGCTGGGAGTCGGCTTGCTTTCCGGCGGATACGGAGAAGAGGAGCTTGAGCGCGCCGGGGCATACCGCGTTTACCAGGATCCGGCCGATGTTCTCCGTCACTTAGATGAAGTAGGAGTTCGAACAGCGCAGTAAGCAGGATCGAATTCACCAGAATGCGGCTTGGGCGTTCTGTTTTTCTGAGATTTCGGCACAGCCTCAGGTGGAGGGCTAGATATAGCGCCGGATAGGAGTCGGCAAAACAATATGAGGACTAGAACAATTTCCAAAGTCTCTCGATGGATCGCGCCGTTTCTGCAAATCCTGCTTTTCTCAGCGGCGCTGTTGGGAACGGAGGCAGCATTCGCCGAAGACAATCCGCCGGCGCGCGTTGCGCGAATCAGCTATTTGAAAGGGAAGGTTTCCTTCGAGCCTGCTGGCCACGACCAATGGAGCGAAGCCACGCGCAACTTCACAGTGACGACGGGAGACCGCATTTACACTGACAAGGACGCCAGGGCCGAACTCGAAGTTGGCCCTTACTCCGTCCGCCTCTCAAGCGCTACCGATCTGCTTGTGACAAATCTAAATGACCAAATCATGCAGCTTGGCATAGAGCAAGGTACTCTCCGGGTCAGCGTCTATGAGTTGACGTCGGGCAATACCATTGAAATCGATACCCCCAACGGAGCTCTCACCATTCTCGCAGCGGGCACATATCGCGTCGACACCGATCCGGACGGAAATACTACATTTGTAACCGTAAACAGTGGAAGCCTCGATATCTCTGGAGAGGGCGTCTCGCAAACTCTGCAGACAGGCCAGGCCGCCAAATTGACTGGCCACAATCCGATTCAGTTCACTTCGATCCCTGGCCCGCCGCTGGACAGCTTCGATAAATGGTGCGAGGAGCGCGACAGACGTCTAGCATCCTCCAACTCAAGCAAATTCGTTAGTCGGGGCGTCCCCGGTTATGGCGACCTGGATGATTACGGGCGCTGGGAGGTGGTCGAGGAATATGGGCCGATCTGGTATCCCGCAGGAATTCCTGTTGGGTGGGTGCCCTATCGTTTCGGCCATTGGGCGTGGATAGACCCTTGGGGCTGGACCTGGGTGGAAGATGAGCCTTGGGGCTTCTGTCCGTTTCACTACGGCCGTTGGGTCTTCATCGGAGCGGCTTGGGGCTGGTTGCCGGGTCCGTACGTTCCGGTTCCGGTCTATGCGCCAGCCTTGGTTGCCTTCGTTGGAGGACCACACTTCTCCATTGGTGTGGCTGTCGGAGGTGCCAGCTTGGCGGCTTGGTTTCCGCTGGGGCCGGGCGAGCCCTACTTTCCCTGGTACCACTACGGCGGCGACTACCTTCGCGTACTCAACGTTACCAATACCCGGAACGTAACGAACATCACCAACATCACAAACATCACGAACATTAATGAGGTTCACTATGCCTATCGCACCGTTGCGGCCACTGCTGTGCCCGCCAGGGTTTTCAGCAGTGGTCAGCCGGTCGCACATCAGATCGTTCGAATCACCCCCCAACAGCTTGAGCGAGCTCAAGTAGTTCCCCACCCTACCGTTACTCCGAGGATGAGCGCTGCTCTGCCCGGAAGACCAGTCGCTGCCCCGCCTGCGCACACGGTGCAAGTCATCTCCGCTCACGCCGCACCAAAAGCACCGACGATGCGTTCCGCCCCGGGTGAGGCTCGGACGCAGCCGCCACTTGTGACAAGGAATTCAGGGCCATCAGCTAGAGCCGAGCGGATTCCGCCTTCTACGAATGCGAGACCTTTGCCTTCGACATTAGGCTCAGAGCGCGGTTCGCCGAAACCCGCTTCACCGGGGCTGACCACGAAAAATCCGCCGCCACCACCAAAGGTCACTTTCGTAGAACGGCAGCGCGTTATGGCCGAACATCCAGGCCGGCCGCTCGAACCACAGCAATTGGAAAATCTTCGTGCGGGGAGACAACCCGGTCCAATGGTGGACCGCGAGTTCCCGCCCCATGTGATGCCGGTTCCGCGCGCAAGAGTGGCGCCGCCGACGCCGTCTAGGGAATGGAAGCCGTAGAGCGAAAACAGGGAGGCATGAACCCAAATGTCATCCGAGTTTTCTGCGAAAGGATACGAAATGCAGCGATCGCGGATTCCGTTTTATTTCAACCCCAACGGCATCAGGATTCCGGAGTGAGAGATGCCTATGACACCAGGCGATATCGTTTGGATGTTTTTTATGCTCTCAACGCTTCAGCCGGTTCTCAAGCAGCGTTTTCTGGAGGCGGCGCGGCAACGGCTCATCGCGAGGCTCGAGAGCGAGCGAAACTCCAGGGTCATTCTTCTCGTGCACCGCCAGGAGGGCATGAGTTTTCTGGGTTTTCCAATTCTTCGCTACATCGATGTGAATGATTCCGAAGAAGTCCTGCGCGCCATCTATCTCACTGATCAGGCCGTGCCGATCGACATTGTGTTGCACACGCCCGGCGGACTAGTCCTAGCCTCTCTGCAGATTGCCCGCGCCATCCACAAACACAAAGGCAAGGTGACTGCTTTCGTACCGCATTATGCAATGTCCGGGGGCACGTTGATCGCGCTCGCAGCGCATGAAATAGTTATGAGCGAACACGCCGTGCTCGGTCCCGTGGATCCCCAGTTGGGCCAGCATCCTGGGGCTTCCATCCTGAAAGCCGTGGAAAGAAAGCCGGTCGCGGAGCTGGACGACGAAACCCTCATCCTTGCGGATCAGGCTGAAAAGGCCATCGTGCAGGTGCGGGAGAGCATCCGCGAACTTTTGGCCGATAAGTGCCCTGCGGAGAAGGCTGAAGAGCTTGCGCGCCTCCTCTCTCAGGGGACCTGGACGCATGACCACCCCATTACTTTCGACAGAGCCAAGAGTTTCGGCCTTTCCGTGCGAAGCGATATTCCAGCCAAGTTCCTGGACCTGATGACCCTTTATCCGCAACCGGTTCGTCACCAGCCCACAGTGGAATACCTGCCGATTCCGCGCCGGCTTAAGGACGTCCCGACACACGGGGATTGAATTGGCGTGTCCGTGCGTTCATCGAAGTCGCGAAACTGGAACTCGATGCTACATCGATCAGTCGTGTTCGAGTTCGTCTGAAATCCTTGTCCGGCCTAACCTGAAAGAGGTGTTGCCATGAAAAAGTCTGTTGGAATTACATTTACCGCTCTGATGGGCATGCTTGCATTAAGTCTGCATGCGCGCGCCGACGCTCGCAGCGCTGATCTCAAGCGCATACAGAATTCGCGCGAGGTGTTCCATGAATTGATGCAAACCCCAGATCACGCCATACCGCACGAACTACTCGAGTCCGCAAAATGCATCGCCATCATCCCAGGAGAAAAAAAGGCTGCTTACATCATTGGTGGGCGCTACGGGAGGGGAGTAGCCATGTGCCGAACGGACAAAGGCTGGAGCGGCCCGGTGTTTCTGAAAATCATCGGCGGAAGTTTCGGACTTCAGATCGGTGGTTCTTCAACTGATGTCGTCTTGGTTTTCCGCAACCGCGAAGGCTTGCAGCGCCTGCTGAGCGATAAATTCAAAATCGGAGCAGATGCTACTGCGGCGGCGGGACCAGTGGGCCGCGATCTTTCCGCTGCAACCGACATCGAGATGCACGCGGAGATTCTCACTTACTCGCGCAGCCGCGGTATCTTTGCCGGTGTGAGCTTGGACGGTTCCGTTGTCGAGCCCGACCACACTGCCGACCAAACCCTTTACAGAGCTGAGGTCAACCGCGAGGACGTCTTGAACGGAAGAGTCCCCGTGCCTGACGCAGCGCAGGAGCTCGTCGCGGAAATCCGCCGGTACACGGAGGCTGAGAAAGCAGCTCACAAGTCGAGTGGAAAATAGATGCGCCTTCTGCGCTGGATTTGCCCTAGCGCGAAAGGGATCGCCGCTGCAACCGCAGTGGTCGTTGTATGTGCGGGGGACACTTCGGTTGGTCCGATTGCTGTCTAGCAACCGACTCGCGCGCAACCTCACTGGCATCGCCATTTTGAGCCCTTGGTGCCACCCTTGAGGCTCTTATTACCGCTTCTTGCCGCCTCGGCAAATCGCTAAGTTGTTGCTGGAAAAAAGGATGGATGATAGGGGCGGTGGAGATCGAAAACAACACCGATAGGAATCAAAAGGACTTAGGAGAAATGTTGAGGAGCGCTAAGGCATTGAAAAGGAACAATTGGGAATCCAAAGGAATCCTTATTGGCACCTCAATGGCCCCTCTTTTTGTTCGTGCTTAGATTCCATCGTTTGTTCCTGCGAGGCACCCAAAAGACGGTGGTCGGCTTTGAATCAAATTTTGGGGTGCGGATGGCAAGCCGCCTATCTGAACAAATGAGAGTCCCACGAAAGTGCAGGAATTCCGCAGGACCTCATATACACTTTCCTGCCGACTGAGGAATGAAGGTCATCACCCCCGTCCCCAAACACAACCTACTCCCACTTTCCGCCAGGTTTTGAATCCGCGCGAGCGCAGCGGTCTTTTGTCGACTTCGATTCTTATTTTTTCAACGAGGTCGGCTCAAAAAACTGCACGGTAACTCTAAGGCCTATCGGCATTGACAGCGGATTACCCTCCAAGCCGATCACAGCCTCCAGGATATCGCGGTCGCTTTTGTCGGATGGATCGCCCGTCGAAATACTCTTCCTGCCCATCATTGATGAAATTCGGACGACTGATCCATTAAGCTTCTTTCCATCGAGAGCGTCTGCCTGGATAACCACCTTCTGTCCGACCGACACCTTATCAACGTCTCTTTCGTCAATTTCCGCCTTAATACGCCTGGCGGAAGTATCCGCGAGGCTGAATAGCGGGCGCGGAGTGACGGTGCTAAAGGACTCACCGCGTCTTGCGTATACCCTCAAGACGGTTCCGTCGATCGGAGCAAGAATTGAGCACTTCTCGATACGCTCCTGGACTGTGCGGGTGCGGCCCTCCGCTGCGAGGACCTCAGCATCGGCTTTCGCCTGATCTTCCTGCAGCGGAGGCGCAGCAAGCAATTCCTCGGTTCGAACAGCTGCTTTCAGGTTGGCATCGGCCACGCCCAGATCGCGGACAGCTTGCTCGTAGGAAGACCGGGAAATCTGTTCCTTTTGATACAGAGCGCGCTGCATCTCCAGCCGCGATTTGGCCTCTTCAAATGTAGCGCGGGCGGCAGCCGTCTTTTCACTTGCTATTTTCTTTTCTTCATCACGCGCGCCCCGCAAAATCCGTGTTCTTGCCTGGCGAGCGCTATCGGCCTCGGCCGTCGCCGTTTGTAAATTCGCCTGCAAATCATCACAGCCGATCTCGCCGAGCAAGGTTCCTCTTTTTACGTACTGACCTTCTTTTACGTATACGGCCTTCAGGATGCCATCCGCAGCAGCCCCTACCTGCGTCGTTTCCGAAGCGCCTTCGACTCTTCCCGGGGAGGCGAACGAAACCGCCACCGCGGTTTCGGACGGTATCCCGCGGGCTTGCACCGAATTCCTGCTCCGCGTGGTCCCCAGGAACGCGGCGGCCACAATGACCAGTACGATCGCGAAAACACCAATGCTCCATCTGGTGCGCGCCGTCATGAATTTCTCTCCTCTTGCTCCAGTTGGCCGTCGCACAGGTTGATTGTCCGGTCGGCAAATTCCCGCCAGCGTGGATCGTGGGTCACGACAACAACAGTTCTCCCATCGTTATCAACCTGATCGCGAAGAAGTTGGCAGACACTTCTCCCTGCCTGGGCATCCAGGGATGCAGTCGGCTCATCGGCCAGAAGAATGGGAGGATTTCCGGCCAGCGCCCGGGCAATTGCAACCCGCTGCTTCTCGCCCGGACTGAGGTCGTTTGGCTCCTGGTGAAGCTTTTCTCCCAAACCGAATCGAACGAGTAGATCCTTTGCCATCTCCGCTCGATCAGGCAGGGCTGGATCGCGAAGTTCAAAGCCAAGGGCAACATTGTCAATCGCGGAAAGCGAATGAAAAAGCCGAAAGGCCTGGAAGACAAAACTGATCTTCTTTTGCCGGACAGCTGTCCTCTCCGCTTCGCTCAGCCCGTTTACAGCGACACCGTCCACGAAGACTGTCCCTTCATCGGGTGACAATAAACAGCCAAGCAGAGATAACAATGTGGTTTTTCCGCTCCCAGAGGGTCCCATGACCAGCGAAAGTGTGCCACGCTCGAAGAACTGCGAAACGCCCCGCAATGCACGGACCTGCGCGTCCCGCTTGCCGAAGGATACGCTCGCACCCTCAACTCCCAGGAAGTGATTAGGCACGGAACACCCTCCCCGGCTCAACTGTGAGAGCGCTTCGCACGGAAGCAATCGACGCCAGTGAACACATGGCCAAGCTCGGCAAGACCATGACAAGGAGTAACCACCACGGCGTGTAAATCCACGGAATCAGCGATTTTGCATAGCCAATACAGGGAACAACTGCCAGCAGACCCAGAACGCTGCCGAGCACTCCGCAAATCAGCGCTTGGGTAAGCACGATACGCGCCACGAAAGATTGCGATGCTCCTAGTGCTTTTAGTGTCGCGTATTCCTCTATGTTTTCCATTGTGTTGGCGTAGACAGTCTGGGATACAACCACCAAACCGATCAGAAACCCCAACACAGCGGCGGTTAGAATTGCACCCCCGGCCCCGGTTTTTATCGTCCAGTACGTCCGTGATTTCCGTCCAAATTCCTCACGCGTGAGCACATCCACCTCTGGAAGACGTTGCTTGAGGTTTTCCTGCACGTCCGATATTGAATATGCCTTGTCGACACGCAAGAGAATGTACATGGCTTCTTCAGGGCCAAACCCCATGTACCGAGTTGCATTCCGGTATGAAGTAAACAGAAAGGGGACACCAAGGAACGCCCCGTACCCGGTAATCTGACGCTCGATGATGGCACGGTGCCGGTTTACTTCCACTTCTGCCGGCATGGCCGTCACTTGAATCAGGTCCCGGTCGCTGACGTCATAGAGCACCGCATCAGGTGACATCCCTGCAGCTAACCCAGGGGCATTGGGAACCGGGAACCGCTTTCCTGCATTGGAATCCGCACCAACCAGAGCTACAACCTGTTGTTTTCCGTTTGGTGTGCGATATACGGCAAAAGCCATGCAAACTCGACTCGTTTCCAGCACACCTGGAACGCCGGCAGCCATCTCTCTGACGCGGCCTTCGATGGGAGTCCCAAACTCAAACGCCTGCACGCCTCTCGCTGTAATCCAGATGTCGGAGTCGCTGGCATCAATAAGCCTGGATGCTGCCTGCAAAAAACCCGCCAGGAGACTCCCTTGAAAGACCATCAGGAATACGGCAAAAGACACGCCGAGCACCGTTACCGAGAAGCGGGCTCGATCGTGAATGATATTTTGCCAGGCAAGTTTCAT
>Ga0137403_10002721_pt1 | contig 21506 bp, 25 predicted proteins | sample CZOMad2_1_16fung_FD_122057 | JGI IMG/M metagenome (GOLD analysis project Ga0137403, IMG submission 122057) | Vadose zone soil fungal communities from Angelo Coast Range Reserve, California, USA - CZOMad2_1_16fungal (Hybrid Assembly) | ecosystem: Environmental > Terrestrial > Soil > Vadose zone...
TTTCGAGAACTTCATGAACGGTTCGATCGCGGTCACGGATCTGATCTACTTCGCGCTGCTGACTGCAACCTTTCTCATCCTTTCGGTCCGGCGTCTTGATGCCGATCGCTTGCGCGCATGAAACTGAATCGCAAACTCAGATTGCAACTGCTGCTCCAGAACGGCTTGTTCGTGGTGCTGCTGCTCGGACTGGCCGCCGCCATCGCTTGGGTTACCCGGGACGTAAAGGTCCAGTGGGATATGACGCAAAGTCAACGCAACACCCTGTCGCAGGCTTCCGCCGAGGTGCTCAAACAGTTGACCGGACCGATTGCTGTCACTGCCTACGCCACGGCACAGGATGCCGAGGGCGACGTGCGCAAAACCGTCCAGACCTTCCTCGCCCCGTATCAGCGCGCCAAGAAAGACTTCATGCTGGTATTCGTCGATCCGCGCGAGCAGCCGCAGAAAGCGCAGGCGGCGGGGGTGCGCATGAACGGCGAGTTGGTGATCGAGTACAACGGCAGAAACGAACACCTGACCAGCCTCACCGAGCAGGAACTCACCAACCTGCTGGTCAGATTGGCGCGCTCCTCGGAGCGCCAGGTGATGTCCCTGGACGGGCACGGCGAGCGCAAGCTCGGCGGTCGTGGCAATCACGATCTGGGCGAGTTCGGCAATCAGCTTGCCGCCAAGGGATTCAAGACCGCGGCGTTGAACCTGGCACAGGCGCAGGATATTCCCGACAACCTGAGCGTGTTGATCATCGCCGGACCGGGCGTGGACCTGCTGCCTGGCGAAGTGGGTAAGATCAGGCGCTGGGTGGAGAAGGGCGGCAATTTGTTGTGGCTGATCGACAGCGGTTCGCTGCGCGGACTGCAGGCGCTCGCCGACGAACTGGGTCTGGACCTGATTTCCGGCACAGTGGTGGACCCACGCGCCGGCGGTCTGAACCTGCCGGCGACCTTCGCACTGGCCTCGGGCTACGGACCGCATCGCATCACCGAGAATTCCTCGATTACCAGCGTGTTTCCCTACGCGCGCCGTATCGCGGCCAACGAGGGAACGAAGTGGCATTTCCAGCCGCTGGTGGAAGCCGCGCAGAGCGGCTGGCTGGAGACCGGTGGCATCAACGACAAAGTCGCCTTCGACCGCAATCACGACATCCGTGGCCCGATCGTAGTCGCAGCGGCGCTGGAGCGCGATCTTGGCAGCCGCAAGCAAAGAGTCGTGATTGCCGGCACCGGCCAGTTCCTGTCGAACCAGTATGTCGGGTTGCTCGGCAACCTCGATCTGGGCGTCAACATGGTCAACTGGCTGGCAGGGGACGAGGCTCTGATCACGGTTCAGCCGCGCGCGCGTTCGGATCTTTCGCTGGAATTGTCACGCGCCGGCCTGGCGCTGATCGGCATCGGTTTCCTGGTGGTGTTGCCGCTGGTTTTCCTGGTCGCCGGCGGCGTGATCTGGTGGCGCCGCCGCCAGGCATGAAGTCCAAAGTCCTCGTGAATCTGGTGCTGGTCCTGTTGCTGACGGGGCTGGTGCTGTACGCCTTCTTCCGTCCCAAGGAACAATCCGATCCGGGAATAAGACTGACACAGCTGAAGCGCGACGACATCACCCGCATCACCGTGGAACGCCGCGGCAGCCCGACCATCCAGCTGGAAAAGCGCGACGGCGGCTGGCGCATCAGTGCGCCGCTGCAAACCCGCGCCGATCCGATCCAGGTGGAGCGGCTGGCCGACCTCACCACGGCCACCGCCAAGCACAAATTGCCGCCCGGTGATCCCAGCCGCTACCAGCTCGACCCGCCGCAGGTCAGGCTCACGCTCAACGATCAGGCCTTCGCCTTCGGCCGCATCAACGACGTCACCAACGAACAGTATGTGGCGACCGCGGGAGCGATCTATCTGGTGGCACCTTTTTTTGGCTATGGAATTCCCACCGAGGTGGGCAAGCTGGTGAGCCGCAAACTGCTCGACGACGCGGAAGTGCCGGTCACATTCGACTTCGGCCGCTACCGCATCGTCAAGGATGACCGGGGCACCTGGACCATCGAAGGCGCGTATCCGGCGCAACAGGGCAAGCCGCTATCGCAGGACGATTTCAACCGCTGGGCCGACGAGTGGCGTTTTACCTCCAGTCTCGGCGCCGAGCCGCGGCGCGGCGTGCGCGGCAGGGAGCACCTGGTGGTGCACTTCAGGGATGGGAAGAAAGTCGCTATGGAAATCGTGCAGAAGCAACCGGAGTTCCTGCTGGTGCGCAGCGACGAAAACATGCAGTACCGATTCGGCGCCGAAGTCGGCAGACGTCTGCTCGACCCCCACGTAGTTGCCGAGAAGTAAACGCGACACGTGCCCGAACTGCCCGAGGTAGAGATCACCCGCCGGGGACTGGTCCCCCACCTGGTCGGCAGGCGCGTGGAGACGGTGGTGGTGCGCAACCGCAATCTGCGCTGGCCGATTGCGCGTAATCTCGGCACGTGCATCAGCGGTTGCACCGTGCGCACGGTGGAGCGCCGCGCCAAGTATCTGCTGATCGGCTGCAGCAGCGGCTGGCTGATCGTGCACCTGGGAATGTCGGGCAGCCTGCGAGTGTTGCCGCACGCAACGCCGGCCGGGAAGCACGATCACTTCGACCTGGTGCTCGACTCCGGAATGAGCGCCAGGCTTACCGATCCGCGCCGCTTCGGCGCGGTATTGTGGAAGGCGCAGGATCCGCTGGCCCACCCCTTGCTCGCCGATCTCGCGCCGGAACCGCTCAGTGCCGAGTTCGATGCTGGCTGGCTGCACGCCCGCACCCGCGGCCGCAGCGCCGCAATAAAAACGGTGCTGATGGACAGCCATACCGTGGTGGGCGTCGGCAACATCTACGCCAGCGAGTCGCTGTTCCGCGCTGGCATCCATCCGACAACGGCGGCGGGCAAAATTTCTCGTGAACGCTGCGACCGTCTGGTGCGGGCAATACGGGAGACGCTCAGCGCAGCCATCGACGCCGGCGGCAGCACGCTGCGCGACTTTGTCGGCTCCGATGGCAAACCCGGTTATTTCCAGCAAAATTACTACGCCTATGGCAGAAGCGGCGAGCCCTGCCGCGTGTGCGGAAAGGCTATCCGGCTGCTGCGTCAGGGTCAGCGCGCGACCTTTTATTGCCCGCGGTGCCAGCGCTAGCGCCATCCGCTGCCCATTGATTCAACTAGTGTTCGTTAGCAATGGCTCACTTTCCCTTGACTAGCCAGGTAAACATCCCGAGAATCGCGCGGTACCGAAGTGCGAAACCGGGCCCTCGAACCCGGGTTCGAGGCTGTTGTCGCGCCTCCAGCAGTTTGGCACTAGGAGTGGATCAGGTACGGCAAGTCGCCTGCCTTCCGGTGTTAATCCAAAGAACGACCCAACGGCGACATTGCAGTTTCTTGGGGAAGAGCTAAAACTTTTAGAGGAAAATCATTATGAACAGCAACAAGACTCGCTTCGCGCGCGCTGCGCTCGCGGCGGCCCTGTTTGTAGCGGGCAGCGCAATTGCCGCAGATGTGGACGGCAATCGCCTGCTCAATGCAGACAAGGAGCTCGAAAAAGGCAACTGGCTCACGTATCACGGCTCTTACAAGTCCTGGCACTACAGCCCGCTCGACCAGATCAACACCAAAAACGTCAGCAAGCTTACGGAAGCCTGGTCGCACACGGCTTCCCGCGCCAATCGCGGCCTGCAAAGCTTCCCGCTGGCCATCGACGGCGTACTCTATTACTCCAGCCCGTACAACCAGGTCTATGCGCTGGACGGCGCCACGGGTCATATCCTGTGGACCTACAAACAGAAGCTGAACGAGGACCTGGTGGCACGGCAAACCCATTCGCCCTATAACCGCGGCATCGCCGCCGGCTACGGCAATATTTTCATCGGCACCCTCGACGGCAAGCTGGCCGCGATCGACATGAAGACCGGCAAGCTCAGCTGGGAAACCAAGCTGATCGACTCCGAGAAACTCACGGTCGGATTCACCGGCGCCCCGTTGCTGGTCAAGGACAAGGTGATCATCGGTTCGCAAGGCGGCGAGTGGCCCTACCGCGGCCCGATCTTCGGCGTCAACGCCAAGACCGGCGAGAAGGTCTGGGAATTCTTCACCGTCGGTGGTAACGATGGAACCAAGAGCGACCGGCGCGACACCTGGGGCAATGACTCCTGGAAGGTCGGCGGCGGCGGCGGCTGGATGGCCGGTGCCTACGATCCCGAAACCAATTCGGTGTGGTGGGGTACCGCTAACCCGGCTCCTCTGTACGACTGGTCGGGCGATAATTGGATGACCGAAGGTGCGCGTCCCGGCATCAACCTGTACATCACGTCGGTCATCCTGCTGGATCCGGATACCGGCAACCTGAAGGCATATCACCAGGAACTGCCGCACGACGCCTGGGACTTCGACTCGTCGATGGGCGAATTCGTGTTTCTGGAGCGCGACGGCAAGAAGTATGTCGTGCACCCCAACAAAGGCGGTTTCATTTTCGTCTATGACCGTTCCGGCAAGCCCGTCAATGTGTACAAGGGCGTCGATGCCATCAATTTCGTCAAAGACATCAAACCCGACGGCACATTGGTCGGGCGCGTCGACTACAAGGAAGGCAAGCACGAGAACCTCTGCCCGGCAATTGCGGGAGGGTATAGCTGGAACGCGGGGACCTACAATCCGAAGACCGGCCTGTTCTACCGGGTCGGCTACGAGTGGTGTATCGACCTTACGGTTGTGAAGACCGAGCCGATCACGGAACCCGTGGTACAGCTGAACATCGGCGCGGACTTCACGTTCGTGCCGCCCAAGGGCAAAAAATCGATGGGCGGCCACATTCGCGCGCGCGATCCGCTCACCGGCAAGGTCAAGTTCGAAATCCCCTACGTGGGCGCAACCCCGCATGCCAGCCTGTTGAGCACCGGCGGCGGCGTATTGTTCGTCCCCGAGGCGGATGGCACCCTGGCTGTGTACGACGCTGCCAACGGCAAGAAGCTGTGGACGCACAACGACGGCCAAGGCCATAACGGCGGCATCATCACATACCTGGCCAAAGGCAAGCAGTACGTCGCAGTCATGACCGGCTGGGGTTCGCTGGTCGGCGACGGCTATGGCGATTGGTATGGCGAGCCGTGGAAGAGCATGCCGAAGGACTCAGGCGTCCTGAAGGTGTTCGCGCTGCAATAAGGGCAAGCTGTTTATATTTTGGAAGGGCGGGAACGGCGTTCCCGCCCTTTTTTATCCCGGATTGTCCACGCAGCCGGGATCGGACCGTTAAAGCGGGCAAGCGGCGTGAACCATGCGCGGCGAATTTATGTCTATTCAAAAAAGAAGGACGACTGCATTGAGAGCGACCGAAAATTTTTCCTGGATGCGACACCTGCTGATCGGCGCGCTGTTGGCCTTGGGCCTGTGTTGTTCTGCGCTGGCCGATGAGCAAAAGCCGGCGGCCAAACCATTTGACGTCAAGAGTACGTTCCGCAATATTTGCGGTTTCTGTCACGAAAACTACGGACGCAAGGCCGCCAAGGGGCCGCAACTGATGAACTCGGAGCGTACCGACGAATTCCTGTTCAACCGAATCAAGAATGGCATGCCGGGACGTATGGCCGCGTTCGGTTCCGCATTCGGCGATGACAATATCCGCCAGATCGTAAAATTCATCCGCAGCCTCAAGGCGGATGAAGAGCCGCAGAATCCGTCATGACCAAACCAACCATGTATCGGCGAGTGCAAATAGCAATAGCGTCGTTGTTCCTGTTCGCCGGCTTCGTGTCCGCCGGCGACCTGTCTGCCCGCACGCTCGCCGAAGTGAAATCGCTGGGCGTCATTTCCATGTGCGCAAACAAGGACGCACTGCCCTACGCGAGCAACAAGCCGGAAACGCCGGGATTTCAGATCGAGATCGCGCGCGCCATCGCAGAAGGCCTGGGCGTGCCTCTGACTATCGAGTGGATCCTGCCGCGCCGACGCGCCAATGTCGCCAATTGCGACATGCTGCTCGACAATATCAACGACCCTGAAGTCAACGAGGGCAGGATGCGCTTGTCGCGTCCTTACCAGAAATCCGGCGTTGCCCTTGGCCTGCGCAAGGACGCCGAAGATATCAGCGACTTCAGCGAACTGAAGAAAGGCCAGAAGATCGGTGTAATGATCAACTCCTATGTGGCCATGGTTCTCGGCAAGGCCGGCAAGAGCTTCTCTCCTTACGCCTTCCAGTCCGACATGGTGGAAGATCTGCAGAAGGGCGAGTTGTACGGAGCCGCCGTATCGGCGTCGACCATGAGCTATTACATTCTGCAACACCCGGATTCGGGGCTGCGAGTGGTAAACGCTTTCAACAACGTGCCTCAACTCACATGGGAAGTGGCGGTGGGGCTGCGCAAGTCCGACGCCGCAATGGTGGACGCGGTCAACGAAATTCTGGAAAAACTCATCTCGGACGGCACACTTACGCGTATCTACGCCAAATACGGCATTGAGCACCGCATTCCCTGAACAACCCGGACGGGTCAGGCAGCCGGTGCCTTGACCTTGCGCTCGATGAGACGCAGATATTTCCGATATAGCTGTTCCCGGCCCTCGACATAGTCCGGATTCAGGGGAATGCAGTCCACCGGACAGACTTCCTGGCACTGCGGCCGGTCATAGTGACCGACGCATTCCGTGCATTTATCCGGATCGATCCGATAAATCTCCACGCCCTGCGAGATGGCATTGTTCGGACACTCGGGCTCGCACACGTCGCAGTTGATGCATTCGTCGGTGATGATCAGGGCCATCAGCTTCCCCGCGCGAGCCTGGCCTTCATGTGGGGAATCACCATGGGATTCACGAAAGGCGAAACGTCACCGCCCAGCGAGGCGATTTCACGCACCATGGTGGCGGAGATGAACATGTACTGCTCGGCCGGCGTCAGGAACAGCGTCTCGACGTCGGGATAGAGATTGCGGTTCATGCCGGCCATCTGAAATTCGTACTCGAAGTCCGACACCGCGCGCAGCCCGCGCAGAATGATCTTGGCGTCGTGCTTGCGCAGGAATTCCATGAGCAGGCCGGAAAAGCCCTCCACCCGCACGTTCGGGAATGCCATCAGCGTTTCCTTCGCCATCGCCACTCGTTCATCGACATCGAAAAACGGTCGCTTGCCGCGGCTGTCCGCCACCGCGACGATTATTTCGTCGAACAGGCTGGAAGCACGGCGCACGAGGTCCTCGTGTCCGCGCGTGATCGGATCGAAGGTTCCAGGGTAGACCGCCCGGTTGATTCGCGTTTTCATGGTTGCAGGTATTTTATCAGCAGACCATGCACCTGCCCTGCCCGGGTCTGCCTGAGCACTTCGAATCCTTCCGGCATGGCTACCGGCGCTTCGGCCTCCAGATAGACACGGGCATCGGGCGCCAGACGCACGGGCAGCAATGGCAGCAACCGCGGCAACCATCCGAGCTGGAATGGCGGATCGAGGAAGATCACGTCATAGCGGCGCGCATCCGTTTTGAGGAAGCCGAAGGCATCCGCGCGATGCATCTCGACCTGTTCGGCGCAAAGCATGGTCTGCGTTTCCTGCAATGCGCGATACACACCGGTATTCTCCTCGACCATCACGACCCGGCGCGCACCACGCGATGCGGCTTCAAATCCGAGGGCGCCGCTGCCGGCAAACAGGTCGAGGCAGGTCTTCCCGGTGAGATCTTGTCCGAGCCAGTTGAACAGCGTTTCGCGCAGCCGGTCAGGCGTCGGCCGCAGGGATTGCGCATCCGGAAAGCGCACGATGCGGCTGCGCCACTGGCCGCCGATGATGCGCACCTGGTTTGTCTTCAAGCGCGGGAAACCGATGGGATTGACGATGGAGCGCAGGCTAGCATGCCTGTGCTGCATCCCGAAACAGTGGCCGCCGGTCAGTGCGAATCGGCGCCGGCGACGACCACCGTGGCCATCCGCTCCGGTCGAATGCGCCGGCTCCAGGCGTCTTTGATCTGCTCCAGCGTGACGCGTTCGATCTGAACGGGGAAATCATCCAGATAGGTCAGCGGCAGCCGGTAAAACCCGATGATCGAAAGGTAATCCAGAATTTTCCTGTTGCTGTCTATGCGCAGGGGGAAGCCACCGATGATGTTCTGCTTGGCCGCATCCAGTTCCTGCGGCGTAGGCCCTTGCGCAACGAACTTCGCCAGCGTGTCCTGCGCAACTTTCAGCGCGTCTTCCGTCGTATCCTTCTTGGTCTGCACGGCGATCTGGAACGGCCCTTCGAGCGCTAGCGGATTGAAGTAACTGTAAGCGCTGTACGCGTATCCGCGCTTCTGCCGGATCTCTTCGTTGAGCCGGGATGCAAAGCCGCCGCCGCCGAGCACGTAATTGCCCAGAAACAACGGAAAGTAATCGGGATCCAGGCGCTTGATCCCCGGCTGGCCGATGAGGATATGGGCCTGGGTTGCCGGATGCGCTATGCGGCTCACCTGCGCGGTTTTCAGTTGCGCAACCGGCGGCAAGGACGGCAGTGGTTCCGATCGGCGGCTCAGGCCCGCGGTCAATTGTTCGGCAATCGCACCGGCCTCGCTGCGGGTGATGTCGCCGATGATCGATACCACGGCGTCGGCTGCATTGAAGTACCGGCGATAAAAATCCACCAGGCCTTCGCGGCGTATCTTCGCGACCGTTTCCGCTTCGCCCGATCCGCGCTGGGAATAGGGATGCCCGCCATAGAGCAGGTGCCTGAATTCGCGATCCGCCAGGACTTCGGGTCTGGTCTCGCCTTCGCGCAGGCCGGCCAGCGTGCGCTGCTGTTCGCGTTCGAAAATCTTCTGCGGGAAAGTGGGTTTCTGCAACACCGCCGCCAACAACCCCAACGCCTCATCGCGCTCGCGCGCGCTCGACAATGTGCGCAGCCCGTAGCCTGCCCGGTCCATGTCGAAACGTCCCGACATTTCCGCGCCGATGCTTGCGAGGCGCTCCGAAATTTCGTCTTCGCCGAGCGCTGCCGCCCCGCTGCGCATCAGTCCCAGGGTCAGCGATGCCGTCCCGGACGTGTCGGCATTATCGCGACTGGCACCTGCTGGAAAATCCACCGCGAGATCCAGCATCGGCAGATCGTGGGTTTCGACGAACAACACCCGCGCACCACTGGTCGTCCGCCATTGCTGGATCGGCAAGGTGGCGTCGGCTGCCGATGCCGCAACCATGCAGGCAAGCGCAAGCAGCCCTTTCAAACACCGCACACTAACGTTGGTCACGCCCGACTCCTTCAGCGTTTGGGCGCGGGCGCTTGCCGCCGGGCAGGGATTGCGGATCCAGCACCGCCACGGTGAGGTTGTCGTCGATCAGGTATTTGCGCGCCACCTCCCGCACCTGCTCGGCGGTGACTTCCTGCAATTTCTTCACCTGCAGATCCGACGAGTCGAACGGCAATCCGATGGTCTGCAACATTCCGATGCGCATTGCTTGATAGTAGACCGAGTCGCGCGCATACACCTGCGATGCCGTGACCTGCGCCTTGACCCGTTGCAGTTCCTCGTCGCTGACACCCTGATCCACCAGTATGCGGATCTGCTCGCGAAGCGCCGCTTCGACGTCGGCCACCGTTTTGCCTTCGGCGGGAACCCCGTCGAGAAAGAACAGCGCCGGCCCGCGATTGATCAGGTCGTAGCTGGAATTGGCGGAATCCGCCACGCGCGATTTTCTGACCAGTTCGCGATTGAGCCGCGACGCATCGCTGCCGTCCAGAATGCCGTTGAGCACGAATAACGCATACGGTTCCCGGTCGTTTTCGACATCGCGCAATACCGGCGCGTGATAAGCCATCACCAGATAGGGCAACTCGGCGGGAGCCTTCACGACAATGCGCTTGATGCCAAACTGCTTCGGCTCGGTTTGTATCTTGCGCTGAGGCAGCACGCGTGCCGGGATTACCCCAAAAAACTTTTCAGCGAGCTTTAATACTTCGTCCGCTTCGACGTCGCCGGCAACGACCAGCGTCGCGTTGTTCGGCGCGTACCATTTCTCGTACCATCCGCGCGCGTCGGCGAGCTGCATGTTCTGCAGGTCGTTCATCCAGCCGATTACCGGTGAACGATAGGGATGGGATATGTAGATGGTCGCCATCAACTGCTCGTGCAGCTGCGAATGCGGATCGTCGTCGGTGCGCGAGCGCCGCTCTTCCATCACCACTTTCGATTCCTTGGCGAATTCCTCCTCCGCCAGGGACAGGTTGACCATGCGGTCGGCCTCCAGCTCCAGTGCCAGCGCCAGCTTGGATTTATGCAGCTGCTGGTAAAACGCGGTGTAGTCGCGCGACGTAAACGCATTCTCGCGCCCTCCGGCGCGCGCGATGGTTCGCGAAAATTCGCCCACTGGCATCTTCTTCGTGCCTTTGAACATCATGTGCTCGAGCATATGCGCAACACCGGTGGTGCCGCTGACTTCGTCCATGCTGCCAACGCGATACCAGACCATGGAAACCGCGACCGGCGAGCGGTGATCCTCCTTGACGATGACGGTCATGCCGTTGGCCAGCGTGCGCTGCGCAACCGGCGCCGCGAACGCAGCCGCGCTCGCGCACAGCAAAGTCAAAGCGACGAAAACCGATCGAATCGGGAAAGGCGTGGTCAACATGCTTGTGGGTGAACCGGGAACAAACAGAATAGAATTGATATTGTTAGTGGTATAACGAGCATCGATGTGACAGCGCGAGAGTATGTTAAGTTTCCTGAAGCGTGACAAGAGCGAGATAACGGATACCGGCTGGGCGACGAAACTGCGACAGGGATTGGCGGCCACCCGGGCGCGCCTGGCCGCACAGCTGGCAGGCGTCTTCGGGGCAGGACGCAAGATAGATGAGGCCCTGTTCGAGGAAATGGAGTCGATCCTGCTTTCCTGCGACGTGGGTGTCGACGCAACCGCCTATTTGCTCGATGTAACGCGTGCAGGGGCACGGGCGCAAGGATTGACGGACGCCTCGCAAATCCAGGGGGTCCTGAAACAGGCATTGCTCGAATTGCTCGCGCCGCTGGAACAACCGCTGCAGATTTCCCGCGCCAAGCCCTTCGTCATCCTGATCGCCGGTGTGAACGGCGCCGGCAAAACGACTTCGATCGGCAAACTCGCGCGACTCTTCCAGACTCAAGGCAAGACCGTTTTGCTGGCGGCCGGAGACACTTTCCGTGCCGCGGCGCGTGAGCAATTGAAGATTTGGGGCGAGCGCAACGGCGTGACGGTCATCGCGCAGGAAGGCGGCGACACCGCCGCGGTCATTTTCGACGCGATTCAATCGGCCATTGCAAAAGATATCGACGTGGTCATCGCGGACACCGCGGGACGCCTGCCCACGCAATTGCATCTCATGGAGGAAATCCGCAAGGTCAAGCGGGTGATCGCCAAGGCCATTCCCGAGGCGCCGCATGAAGTGCTGCTGGTGCTCGATGCGAACAACGGACAAAACGCCGTCAGCCAGGTGAAGGCCTTCGACGCAGCGCTCGGCGTCACCGGAATCGTGCTGACGAAACTCGACGGTACGGCCAAGGGTGGCGCGATTGCCGCCATGGCGCGCAACAAACCCATCCCCCTGCGCTTCATCGGTGTCGGCGAAGGGGTGGACGATCTTCGGCCATTCTCCGCCGCGCAATTCGTGGAGGCATTGTTCGAGTGAGCGCAGAGGCAACCCGTGGCTCGATGATCCAGGTCAGCCATGTGTCCAAACGCTATGCCGGCGGCTATGAAGCATTGCGCGACGTCACCTTCTCCGTCGAATCCGGGGAGATGGTCTTCATCACCGGTCATTCCGGCGCGGGGAAAAGCACGTTGCTGAAACTGATCACCGCCATCGAGAAACCGAGCGCGGGCAGTGTCATCATCAATGGCCAGAACGTTTCGGCAATGAAGGGGGGCATGATTCCGTTTTTCCGCCGCAATTTCGGGCTGATTTTCCAGGACCACAAGCTGCTGTTCGACCGCAGCGTGTTCGAGAATGTGGCATTGCCCCTGGCGATTACCGGATTCCCGCGCGGGGAGATCGCGAAACGTACCCGGGCGGCCCTCGATAAAGTCGGCTTGCTGGGGCGTGAGAAAGCCAGGCCGATCACGTTGTCGGGCGGGGAACAACAACGCCTTTGCATCGCTCGCGCCATCGTCAATCGCCCCGCCATCCTGCTCGCCGACGAGCCCACCGGAAATCTCGACACTGCTTATGCCGAGGAAATCATCGGCATGTTCAAGTCGTTCAACCAGGTCGGCGTGACGGTGGTCATTGCAACGCACGATGAGGACATGATCGAGCGGCTCGGCCCCCGCATTCTGCATCTCGACCACGGCGGGATCGCGGCATGAACTGGCTGCTGGTTCACCTCGATACCCTGCGAGAAAGCCTGGCGAGGCTGGGGCACCAGCCGCTCGCCTCGGCGCTGAACATCATCGTGATCGGCATTGCCCTGTCGCTGCCCGCCGGCTTCTATCTCGGGTTGAACAATCTGCAGACGTTCTCGAGGCAGTTGTCCAGCGATCCCCAGGTAAGCATCTTCATGGCCATCGATGCCGGTGCCGCCGAGGTCGCGGCCGTGGAGCAGCGGTTGAAGTCCAATCCGGAGATCGGCCGGGTGGAGTTCATTTCCCGAGACCAGGCTTTGGCCCGTCTCAAGCGCAGTGCCGGCCTTTCGGACGTCCTGGCGAACCTCGGCCGCAACCCCCTCCCGGATGCGTTTGTTGTTACGGCACGCAGCAATGATCCCGCCGTGCTGGAAGCACTGCACGATCAGGCACGGAAGTGGCCGAAGGTCGAACATGTGCAACTGGACGCCGAATGGGCGCGCCGGCTCGATGCGGCCTTGAACGTCGGGCGCATGCTGGTGACCCTGCTGGCGGTCTTGCTGGCGGTCGCGCTGGTGGCCGTGACCTTCAACACCATACGGCTGCAGATTCTCACCCGCCGCGATGAAATCGAGGTATCGAAGCTGATAGGAGCAACGAACCCTTTCATTCGCAGGCCGTTTCTATACTTTGGCGCCCTGCAGGGACTGGCGGGTGGATTCGCAGCATGGGCAATCGTTGCCCTGGCGGTCCTGGTCCTGAATATTCAACTCGCGGATTTGAGTGGGCTCTATGGCACTCCTTTCAAACTGGAATGGCCCAGGGGCGACGACACCCTGATATTGCTGAGCTTTTCGGCCGGGTTAGGGTGGTTGGGAGCATGGCTATCAGTGAGTCGTCACTTATGGGTTATAGAGCCCCGGTAGCGGACCTTGGTGGATGAGCGCAGAGAACTTTCGAGGCGATTGGCACTCTTAAGTCACGAGTGCTAATATTTGGGCAAAGGAGATTTATTCCATGACTAACGCTTTGGCTCTATCAATTCCCTATCCGTCAATGACGGGCAGTCTGGATACTTATATCCAGGCCGTGAATCGTTTCCCGCTCCTGACTCAGGAAGAGGAAACCGCCCTCGCTCGCCGCCTGCGCGATGACGAAGATGTGGAAGCGGCACGCCAGCTGGTGGTGTCGCACCTGCGCGTAGTGGTGTCGATCGCCCGCGGCTACCTGGGTTATGGTTTGCCGCATGCCGACCTGATCCAGGAGGGTAATGTCGGCCTCATGAAGGCGGTCAGGCGCTTCGACCCGGAACGGGGCGTGCGGCTGGTTTCATTCGCCGTGCATTGGATCCGCGCCGAAATCCATGAGTTCATCCTGAAGAACTGGCGCATGGTCAAAGTCGCCACCACCAAGGCACAGCGCAAGCTGTTCTTCAACCTGCGCAGCCTCAAGCGCGGCCATTCCACCATGACGTCCGACGAGGTCGATGCGGTTGAAAACAACTCAACGTCAAGTCCGGGGACGTGCTTGACATGGAGACCCGCATGGGCGGCCACGACATCGCCCTGGAACCGCTCAGCGACGACGACGAAGATAGTTTCTCGCCGATTGCCTACCTGACCAATGCCGAGCACGAGCCCAGTCTGGTGCTGGAACACGAACAGTCGGAACGCGCCCGCAGCAAGGGCCTGGAGAACGCGCTGACGGCACTCGATCCGCGCAGCCGCCGGATCATCGAGGCGCGCTGGTTGCGTGAACAGGACGGCGCGACGCTGCACGATCTGGCCGGGGAATTCGGTGTTTCCGCGGAACGCATCCGCCAGATCGAAAGTCAGGCGATGAAGAAAATTCGCGGCCTGATGGTTTCTGCCGACTGAACTTCGAACGCTGTTGCCCTGGAAAAAAGCCCCGCGGCGCGGGGCTTTTTTTTTGGCAATGCTCAGGGCTGCTTCAACAACAGGTCGATGTCGTGCGCAAAAACTTCCGCACCGCGCCCGTAGCCGACATACAGACGCAAGCGGCCCTGCCGGTCGAAAATGTAACTTCCGGCCGAATGATCCATTGCGTAGTTTTCCGGACGCGGGCCGGCCACCTTCTGGTAAATCACCTTGAATTCCTTCGCCACGCGCGCCGTCTCGTCGGCGTTGCCCCGCAATGCCAGGAATTTCGGATTGAACGCTGTGACGTATTTCGCCAGCAACTCGGGCGTATCGCGCTCGGGATCGATGGTCACCAGCAAAACCTGAACCTTTTCCCCGGCAGGGCCTAGTTTCTTCACCGCGCCCGCAAGTTCCGCCAGCGTCGTCGGACAGACATCGGGGCAATGCGTGAAGCCGAAAAACATCACCACCACCTGCCCGCGAAAATCCTCCAGCGATCGTTGCCTGCCGTTATGGTCGGTCAGCGAAAACGCCTTGCCGAAATCCGCGCCAGTGATGTCTGTGGACTGAAAGCTCGGCTGTCCGGACTGGCAGCCGGCCAGGATGAATGCGGCAGCAAGGGCCAAGATGCGCAGATGCGAGAGCACTGGAATGGGGGATTGGAAGAGGACCGGGCGGCCGGTTCGCTCAGAACCGCAGGTAATGGTCGACCAGAAGTGCGGCGAACAACAGCGAAAGATAAAGGATCGAATAGCGGAAAGTCTTTTTCGCCAGCTCGTCGCTGTAGGCCAGGCAGATTCGCACCGCATAGACCAGAAACAATCCGCCCAACCCGGCCGCCGCAGCCAGGTATATCAGCCCACTCATGCGCGTGGAAAAGGGCAGCATCGTCACCGCGACCAGAATCACGGTGTAGAGCAAAACATGCAAGCGCGTAAATCGATCGCCATGCGTGACCGGCAACATCGGTACGCCGGCGCTTGCATATTCCTTCTTGCGATACAAGGCCAGCGCCCAGAAATGCGGTGGCGTCCAGGCAAAGATGATCAGGAACAGCAGCAGCGCGTCATGCGAAATTCCGCCGGTAACCGCCGCCCAGCCCAGTACCGGCGGCATTGCACCGGAGGCGCCGCCGATCACGATGTTCTGCGGTGTAAGCGGCTTCAGCAGTACGGTGTAGATCACGGCGTAGCCGACGAAGGTTGCCAGCGTGAGCCACATGGTCAATGGGTTCACCAGCACATAAAGCAGGGTCAATCCGGCGCCACCGACCGCTCCGGAAAACAACAGGGTCTCCTGCGAGGTGATCGTGCCCATGGGAAGCGGCCTGGCGCGGGTGCGCGCCATCACCGCGTCGATTTTCTGTTCCACCAGGCAATTCACGGCAGCAGCGGAGCCGGCCACCAGCGCGATGCCCAGCGTTGCGAACAGGGCCGCCGTCCAGAAGTGCGGCGATGACAATTCTTCTGCCGGCACTGCCAGAAACATGCCGATCACCGCGGTAAATACGATCAACGAAACCACGCGCGGCTTGGTGAGTTGCAGAAGCTGTTGCAGCCGCGAGGCGTAACTCCTGGAGGGAAGCGAAACGGACATTTACCGGCCGGATGGGGATGAAGAACGAATGGCGAAGTTTAGCATTACCAGCGCAGCGAGTAACAGCGCGGCAACCCCGTTGTGCGCGACGGCCACCGGAAGCGGCAGGCTGCCGAGAACATTGGCGATTCCCAGCGCTATCTGCACGAATAAAAGCACCAGAAGCATCCCGCCCAATTTGCGCAATGCCGGCAGACGCATCGCGCAACAGGCGACAAACGCCACGGTGAGGAAAGTCACCAGGGCACCGATACGATGCGCCCAGTGAATTGCATTCAATGCATCGTTCGACAACGGCCCACCTTCGGCGGTCATGCCCAACTCGCGCAGAAAATGGAATCCATGAGCAAAATCCGTGGCCGGTTTCCAGCTTCCGTGGCAGGTCGGAAAATCCACGCAGGCCAGCGCGGCGTAGTTCGTGCTGACCCAGCCACCCAGCGCGATCTGCAGGCTGAGCGCCACCAATGCGATTGCCGCCAGCGGACGAATGCCGCGCAAAGCGGAAGGCTGGCCACCTGTCAGGCGCAGGTGGCGCGCGGACAGCCAGGCCAGCAATGCAACCAACGCCATGCCGCCGAGCAGGTGCAGCGTAACGATCACCGGTTTGAGCAGCAGTGTCACGGTCCACTTGCCGAATAATCCCTGCAGCACGACAAGGAGCACGAGTGCGAGCGGCAGTCCGATCTTGCCGGCCGGATCATACGGGCCGGTCGAGCGTTTGCGGCGATTGTTCAGCGCCTGTATCGCAATCGCCAGAATCATGACACCGGCAAATGATGCGAAATACCGATGAACCATCTCACGCCACGCTTTCGGCAACGACACCGGGCCGTCCGGCGCCGCCATCTCCGCAGCCTGGATCTGGTCTGCGGCATGGGTGGGTGAAAGCTTGCCGTAGCATCCCGGCCAGTCCGGACAACCGAGGCCGGCGTTGGTCAGACGAACATAAGCGCCCAGCATCACCAGCGCCAGGGTGGCCAGCAGCGTTGCCACCGCCAGCGTGCGCAGCGTCACGAAACGCGAGAAGGCAATCAGCGCGACGAGCAGTGAGCCGCCCCACATCGCCGCATGCAACGCGTTCAATGAAAATTGCCAGACCGCTGGGTTGTTCACAATAATTTCCGCGCTACTTCCCGGTCTGGATCCAGCCGCCGGAAATTTTCATCAGCCTGTTGACGTCCTTTTTCATGCGCTGCGGATCCACGTCGCGCGGAAATCGCATCATCAGGTTGCCGAATGGGTCGATGACGTAGATGTGGTCGCGCGGCGAACCGGTAGCCGGCAGGCGCGCGAGAAAATCGTCGGTGGCGGACAGGATCGTGCGCGTGCCCTGATACTCGGCTTCAATGCCCGGCGGGGGCCGCACGCCATCCGGAATCAGCCAGACGCGTTCAATGCGTTCCCGGTCCTTGCCCTGCGTGAGCCGGATCTGGCGAATGACGTACAACTTCGATTGGCAGTAGTCATCGCAGTTGCCGGCATCGGCCGTCAGGAACACCCAGTTGCCACGCAAATCGTCGATGCGAAACGGCCTGCCATCTCTCACGGGAATCGTCACGCCGGCCAACGGCACCACCGCGATGAGTTCGCCGTAGTTGGTGAAAGACTGCGGCTTCCAGAAATAATATAGCAGCAGCGAGCCGACGAACGGAGCCAGGCTAATCGCGCCCAGGATGAGAAGCATCCTCCTGGTTTTTTTTCGATCGGGAACGTTTGACATGAAAAAATACGTAAAGAAAAATAATCAGGCCGCAAAAGGAAAACCACTGCACCGCGTAACCGTAATGCCTGGAGACACCGAAATCCGGGCGCTCCCATGAGCGCAACAGCCCGTCGCCCAGATCATTCTGTTGCTGCACCACGACCGGGAGAACCTGCATGCCGGTACGGGCCACATAGCGCCCGATAGTCAGGTTCTGCCATACCGGACCGCCGTCGTCGACTTTGGAGAGTTCGAGAAATCGCCCCGGCACCATCGCCATCCCGGTCACGTGGACGACGGCTTCGGGCGTTTTTATCGCGGGCAGCCGGGCACGTTCGGGGCCTGCGGCAATCCAGCCGCGATTGACCAGTACGTGCACAGAAGAGGCGCCGATTTTCAGCGGCATGACGACTTCGTAACCCGCCTCGCCGTTGCGCGTCTTGTTGTCCAGCAGCACCAGGCCTTTGGGTACGAATTCGCCTTCGGCTTCGACCCGCCTCATGCGCAAATCCTCTACGCTGAGGGGCGCGGCCGTCAATCGAATGGGCGCATCGGACACGCCGCGGTCGTAAGCCTGCTGCGCACGTTCCTTTTCATGCGCCCGGCCGAGTTGCCAGTTGCCAGCCGCCGCGGTCAACGCAACGCCGATGGTTGCCACCAGCGTTGGCAACCAGCGCGGCCGCTTTCGCAGGGAACTCGCTCGCACGGGATCTTGTCGCATATGGAAGCGTGCTGCCTTATCCTTTACACTGCAACGAACTGACCATTCGTCTTCCGCCATGCGCTACGTTGTCATCGCCTTTCTCGTCATCATTCTCCTGAGTCTCGGTTCGGCGATGTTCTACCTGATCCGCGACAAGGGGAAATCCGACCGCACCGTCAAGGCCCTGACTGTACGCGTCGCCCTTTCAGTGACGCTGTTTGTGCTCCTGATGCTCGGTCATTACTTCGGCATCATCCCCAGGTCCGGCCTCTAGAAAAAAACAGCCGCACATCCGTGCGGCCCTAGTTCCCCGCAACCTTCGTGGGGGCCTTCCTCTGTTGTTCTTCTTATGCTCTTATTTCGTTGCCGTCAAAGCCAGTAAACAAGCACGAACAGCAGCAACCAGACCACGTCCACGAAGTGCCAGTACCAGGATACGCCTTCGAACGCGAAATGATGCTCGGCGGTGAAATGCCCGGCCATCGATCTGCCGAGGATGACGATCAGCATGATCGTTCCGACCGTCACGTGAAAACCGTGGAATCCGGTCAGCATGAAGAAAGTGGCGCCGTACGCCCCCATTCCCAGCGTCAGGTTCAGCTCGTGATAGGCGTGCACGTATTCGTAGGCTTGCAGCGTCAGGAACAGGATACCGAGCGCCACCGTCGCTATCAGGCCCGTAATGAGCTGCGCGCGATTGTTCTTCTTCAGCGCCCAATGCGCCCAGGTTACCGTTACGCCGGACGAGAGCAGGATCAGGGTATTGATCGCAGGAATGCCCCATGCACCCATCGGCGTAAAGGTTTCCTCGATGCCCGGACCCGAAACATTCGGCCAGTGAGGCGCAAATCCCGGCCAGATTTGTTCCATCGTGTCGCCGCTGCCCAGTCCCGGAACCGAAAGCACGCGCATGTAAAACAGGGCGCCGAAGAATGCGGCAAAGAACATGACTTCAGAAAAGATGAACCAGCTCATGCTCCAGCGAAAGGAGAGATCCACCTGCTTGTTGTACTTGCCGCCCTCACTTTCGCGGATCACGGTACCGAACCAGCCGAACATCATGTAGATCATCGTCACCATGCCGGCGATGACGACCCACGCCCCCCCTCCGATACCGTTCATCCACAGCACACCGCCGAATGTCAGCAGGAGCAGCGCGCACGAACCGATGACCGGCCAGTGCGACGGTTCCGGCAGGTAGTAGCGGGTAGATTGGCTAAGCATTTGTCGATTCTCCCTAAATATCGCAATTGTTCCGATTCATTTCCATCAGCAACTCAGCTTGTAATGAACCTGACCAGCATGACCAGCGTGGTGACGAATATTACCGCGCCGATCACTCCCGCAGCGATTATCTGCACCGGCGTAACGCCGGCAAAATCGTCCTGATTGTCGATGCGCTTGCGCACCCCCAAAAACGACCAGAACACCGTCTTTAACACCCGCAGTGGCGACGCCTTCGGCGCCGGCTGCTTTTCTTCCGGATTAGCCGGCCCTGCCATTTTTTGGCGAGGCCGCGGTCGGCGCCGCACCCTCGACATTGAAGAAGGTGTACGAGAGCGTAACTGTCGTCACATCCTTCGGCAACCCGGGCTCGATCACGAACACCACCGGCATTTGCCGCACTTCTCCCGGCGCAAAATTCTGTTTCGCGAAGCAGAAGCAATCCAGTTTGCGGAAATACAGGCCTGCAATCTGCGGTCCATAGCTCGGGATCGCCTGTCCGGTGATCGGACGATCCGAAACGTTGCGCACTTCGTACATGACCTGCACCAACTGCCCGGGATGCACTTTCATGCCCACCTGCATCGGCCTGAACTTCCACGGCAAATCGCTGCGCACGTTGGCATCGAACTCCAGCGTTACCAGACGGTCGGTGTCGACCTGCGTATTTGCAAGCGGTGCATTCGCCTTTTCGACTTCGTTGATGCCGGTGACTTCGCAGATCTTCTTGTACAGTGGCACCAGCGCATAACCGAATCCGAACATCCCGATGGTCACGATCAGCAACTTGACCAGGATGACGCGATTCGCGTCTTTCCTGCTCATGACCAGTGATTCCAAATAAACCCCACAAAAAAAGCCAGCGCAACCGCGAACAGAATCAGCGCCGTCCTGACATTCTTCGCTTTAAGCCGCTTCGCCTGCTGTTCATCCATGACTAAAAATCAGGCCGGCGAACGATCCATGATCACTTGACCGTCGGCGGCGTCTCAAAGGTGTGGTACGGAGCCGGCGTCGGCAAATGGGTCCACTCCAGCGAATCCGCCCCTTCCCACGGCTTCTGCGGCGCCTTTTCTCCGCTGCGTATGCAATTCACCACGATGTACAGGAAGAGCAATTGGGTCAAACCAAAACCGAATGCGCCGATTGACGAGATCATGTTGAAATCGGTGAACTGCGGCGCGTAGTCCGGGATTCGGCGTGGCATGCCGGCAAGGCCGAGAAAATGCTGCACGAAGAAGATCATGTTGAAAAAAATGAAGGAAAGCCAGAAATGAAGCTTGCCCAACTTCTCGTTGTACATGTGACCAGTCCACTTCGGTAGCCAGAAGTAGATGCCGGCAAAGGCCGAGAACAGTGCTCCCGCCACCATTACGTAGTGAAAATGGGCGACCACGTAATAAGTATCGTGCAGCTGGATATCCACCGGCACAATCGCCAGCACCAGACCGCTGAAGCCGCCGAGTGTAAACAGGATCAGGAAACCGATCGCGAACAACATCGGCGTTTCGAAGCTCAGCGAGCCTTTCCACATCGTCGCCACCCAGTTGAACACCTTCACCCCGGTGGGCACAGCGATGAGCATGGTCGCGTACATGTAGTAAAGCTGGCCGGTCACCGGCAGGCCGGTGGTATACATATGGTGCGCCCAGACCAGAAAGGACAGGATCGCGATCGAGGCAACGGCGTAAACCATCGAGGTGTAGCCAAACAGGGGCTTGCGCGAGAACGCCGGAATGACCTGCGATACCACGCCAAAGGCCGGGATCGCAATGATGTATACCTCGGGGTGGCCGAAGAACCAGAAAATGTGCTGGAACAGAACGGGGTCGCCGCCACCGGCAGCGTTGAAGAAATGCGTGCCGAAATGGCGATCCGTCAGGGTCATGGTAACCGCACCGGCCAGCACCGGCATCACTGCGATCAGCAGGTAAGCGGTGATCAGCCAGGTCCAGACGAACAACGGCATCTTCATCAACGTCATTCCCGGCGCCCTCAGGTTGAGGATGGTGGTAACGATGTTGATCGAACCCATGATCGAAGACATGCCGAGAATGTGGACCGCAAAAATCGTCATATCCATTCCCATCCCTTGTTGGATGCTAAGCGGCGGGTACATCGTCCAGCCCG
>Ga0137403_10002723_pt1 | contig 21496 bp, 18 predicted proteins | sample CZOMad2_1_16fung_FD_122057 | JGI IMG/M metagenome (GOLD analysis project Ga0137403, IMG submission 122057) | Vadose zone soil fungal communities from Angelo Coast Range Reserve, California, USA - CZOMad2_1_16fungal (Hybrid Assembly) | ecosystem: Environmental > Terrestrial > Soil > Vadose zone...
TTGTGCATCCTCTCCTCGGCCCGCTTGCGATCGTCGATGTCCGTTCCGCTCGCATACCACCGGATGATCCGTCCCTGATCATCGCGCAGGGGGTGATAGCGGACGACGAACCAGCGGTACTGCCCATCCTTGCGGCGTAGGCGCTGCTCGATCTCGAACGGCACCGAACCGGACAGCCCCTGGCGGCGCTCATCCTGCAGTCGGGCCCAATCCTCGGGATGGACGAACCGGTTGCGGAATTCCGGTGCCATCACCTCGTCCACCGTGAATCCGGAGTACTCCAGCACGGACCGGTTCGCGTAGAGGAAGGTTCCGTCTGGCCCCCGGACCACGATGAGCTGGGGTATGGCGTCGACGATGCCCCGCAGCTCCCTTTCGTCCTGACTTAACTTCTCTTCCACCCGGCTGCGTTCGATAATTTCTCTTTTCAGCTCTTCGTTGGTCGCTGCAAGTTCTCCGGTCCGTTGCGCGACCCTTTGATCGAGTTCCCTTGCGACCCGCTTCTGTTCGCTCAAGAGCTGAGCCTCTTGCAGCCCGATCGCCGCCTGATTCGCCGCTACACTCAGAAGAAGTCTCTCGGTCTCCCCCGGGAAATCGGCTCGCTGAGACCCTGCTACTATGACGCCGAGCTCATCCCGAAGCCCCAGTCGCAATGGCACGATCGAAACGTCTCCGCCTCCAATCGGATTCCGTACCAGTAAAGGCCATTTCTCTTGGTCACCTCCTACCCAGCCGTTGAGCACCTGACCGATCTCTTGCGGCGGGGCCGTCGGATTGCGGGAGTGAGCCAGCCGGACCATCTCGATGGGCGCCCCGCCAACCGGGTCGTTAAACCGCGCATAGGCGAAATCCAGGCGCAGCATACCTACCAGCACGTCGAGCAGCGTACTGACAATCTGCGCTGACTCCTGGCCCCTCCACAGAGCGGGAATGGCCAGGACACTGATCAGATCATTGATACAGCCCTGCAGGCGCCTGATCTCGTCGGCTGTCTGTTCCATCTCACCGTCCTCGCGTCCGTTCGTGCGGGTTACCGACTGCGCCGGGCCACGCGCTCACGCGCAAACGGCTTGGCGGCACGATCATACGTCATCGCCGCGTCATCCCCGGTATGGCTTGGGTGGCGCGCCGCTGCGCTGCAGGACCTGACGCAGAAACTGCTGCGGCGGCACGAAGAACGGGTTCTCGTATAGTAAGCCGCCGATGATGGCAACCGGGTGTGTGCGCAGAATATCGACCGCGATGGTGCCGTTGATGAGGTTGGCGTCATACGTACAGATCACCGGATCGTCGTAGCGCGGCAGCACGTCATTCAGCCGCGTCTCGTACTCGATCCACTCATTGACGCTGGACCAGTCCTCTGGGTGCCAGAGGACTGTCTCCGCGTGCGCAATCAGACGGGTGAGTGGGAAGCCAAGCGTGGGCCCTGCCTCGAGCACTTCCTGGATGAGGGTGAGCATAGCGTCTTGGTCGAAGTGCCCACCACGCAGGTAGGTCTCCTGAGGCGTCGCCACCTCGAGTTGACCGCGGCGTTGCGCCGCCGCCACGTCGATGCCGGCGCTACGCAGGTGCTCGAGATGCTCCTCTCGGTATTGGGAGGGAAGGACATGATAGGCGCGCTCTCCGCGCTCAAGACCGTCGCGCACGAAGGGCAGCAGCGTGTCGTACTCCTCCTGCGGTGAACTGAAAAAGGCGCAGACATGCCGATAGCCACCGAGCATCGAGCCGGCAAAGGGAATGGGTGCCGCGGTCGCCTTCATGGTCTATTCCTCCATGGTCGTTCTCCAGGCTGGCTGCCTTCTGCGACTATCGAGGTGTTGTTGCGATTCCGCGCGAGCCGGACGGGCCGAAGTACTCATCCTACCTGCCGCCTGAGATATACGGCCCGCCGCGGCACGATGAAAGGCTCAGTTTCCGAGCCGAAATCGAGTTGCTGGACTTGGCTGCTGCGCGGGAGGACGGCAAGCGCCGGGCCATGGCTAACTACTTCAATTGCGGTGAGTTGGCCTCAGTGGTGATGCCGACTGTTCGGCTAAATTGCCGACCGGTCAGCGTCGTTGAGGGGAGAGCTTGTCGATCTGGAGGGCTTTGATTTTCGACTCGAGGGTCTGGCGGGGAATGCCGAGCTTGGCCGCCGCTCCTCCAGGACCGGAGATCCGTCCGTGGGTCTCGGCCAGCGCGGCTTCGATCAAGCCCTTCTCATTCTCGGCAAGCGTCGTCACCTGGCGGCCTGTCCGCTTGGACGGCTGGCTCGGTTTGGCCTTCAGCCACGATTCATCGATGGCGAACGTTTCGCCATCGCACAACACCACGGCGCGCTCGATCACGTTCTGCAATTCCCGCACGTTGCCGGGCCAATCGTAGGCTTGAAGCAGCTCCAACGTCTGCTTCTTGATGTGGCGGATGGTCTTCCCAGCTCTTCTGGCGTACCGCTCGACCAGATATTCGACCAGGACGGGAATGTCATCGGCGCGCTCACGTAGCGGGGGGATCCGGACGGGAAAGACATTCAGCCGGTAATAGAGATCCTCGCGGAAGGCGCCACTTTCCACGGCGGCGTCGAGATCGCGGTTGGTGGCAGCGAGGACGCGCACATCCACGCCAATCGGATGACTGCTGCCCACCCGTTCGATCTCCCGTTCCTGCAGCACGCGCAAGAGTGCGATCTGCGTCTCGGCCGGAAGCTCGCCGATTTCGTCGAGGAAGATGGTGCCGCCGTCGGCGGCTTCGAACCGGCCGAGCCGCCGCTGCAGCGCGCCGGTGAATGCACCCTTTTCGTGCCCGAAGAGCTCGGAGGCAATGAGCGAGGGGGGAATGGCCGCGCAGTTCACCCGGATGAAGGCCCGGGTCGCGCGGCCGGACCGCCGGTGAATGGCGCGGGCGACCAGTTCCTTGCCGGTACCGGTCTCCCCCAGGACGAGCACCGTGGCATCGGTCTTGGCCACCTTCGCCACCTGCTCCAGAACGTGGTGCAGGGCTGGGGATGAGCCGACGATCTCCTCGAACATCGACGCTCGGTCGACCTCTTCCCGCAGCGCGAGGTTTTCGTTGTGCATCCTCTCCTCGGCCCGCTTGCGATCGTCGATGTCCGTTCCGCTCGCATACCACCGGATGATCCGTCCCTGTTCGTCGCGCAGGGGATGGTACCGGACCAGGAACCAGCGGTACTGACCGTCTTTGCGCCGTAGGCGCCACTCGATTTCGAATGGCACCCCGCGGGACAGCCGCTGGCGGCGCTCATCGTGCAGTCGAGCCCAATCCTCGGGATGGAAGAAAGCCGGGTTGCCGCGCGAGTCCGGAGCCAGCACCTGTTCCGCGGTGAGTCCCGTGTAGTCGAGCACGGGCCGGTTCGCGTAGAGGCCCCTCCCGTCCGGGCTGAGGACGACGATGGTCTGGGATATGGCGTCGACTATGTCCCGCAATTCCTGCTCGGAGGTCTTGATTTCGTGAAACGCCTTCTTGAGAGCAGCCTGCGACCGTTCCCCCTCGATCGCTATGACGGCGATGTTTGCCGCGTCCTCGATTAGCTGCAGCTGACGGCCAGTGGGGCTTCGGGGTGTGCCGTGAAACAACCCGAACGTGCCCAGGACTTCGTTGTCCTTCGAAAGGAGCGGCTGGGACCACTGGGCTCGAAGGCCCTGAGCCAGTACCAGCTCGCGCAACTCGACCGGGATACCCGACATCAGCGGATCGGTGGCGACGTCGGACAGAATGACCCGTTCCTTCCGAAAGGCAGCCGTACCACAGGAGGCCATGTTCTCGCCGATCATCAACGGGCTGATAGCTTTGACGAAAGCGCCGGGCATCCGGGGGGCGGCCGCCGGCCACATCCGTTGGCCGTCGGGATCCATCAGCATCACAATCGACATCATGTCGGGGTTCTGATCATCGATGGCGGCGCACAAACTTGTCAGGATATCCGTCAGGCTCGCGCCGGCGGCGATCATTTCCAGGATTCGCTTCGTCGCCGGTAAGAGTGAGACAGCCCCCGCTTGAAGCGCACCATCGGGGGCTTGTTGCGATTCCGTGCGAGCCGGCCGGGCCGAAGTACTCATCAGACCTCCCTCCTGAGATATACGACCCAGTGCGGAAGGATGAAAGGCTGAGTTCGTCTGTAGCCGGAGCCGCAGGACATCCCGGCATACAATCGGGAAGGGAAGACTACGGCCCTGCCGGACGAGTCGTGTCGGCCCCCACGGCTGCCTCTTGGCCGATGAAGAAGAACTTCGGCTCGGCGCTGGTGCGGAGCGAGCGGATGTAGCTCACCAGGTTCCGGATCTGGCTGTCCGCGAGCATCGGCTTCCACGTCGGCATCCCCATCGGCCGCCCGTCGCGGATGGAACTGTAGATCGCCGTATCGGTGCCGCCGAACTTCCATACCGTGTCGCGGAGGCTCGGTCCGAAGCCGCCGCCGCCTAGTCCGCCGTGGCAGCTGGCGCAGTTGTACTCGATGAACGTCGTCCGCCCCGCCCGGGCCTGCCGCGGGTCGCCGTGGAGCGGTCGCGTCGCCACGCTTCCCACGCCCGCGGCATTCCTCCCGGCCGAGGACGTGTCAGCGCCGGACGAGGCGGCTCCCTGGCGCTCCCTCGTGCGGCACGCGCCGAGGGCCAGCGCCAGGATGAGGGTCGCGGCGACCCCGGACATTCTGCGATGTGAAGAGCGCATGGTCGGTCTCCCTTCGTACCTGCCAGGCAGGGTCATGGCGCGGCGCCCCGCGCGGCCGTGTCGGCCAGGGGGAGCTGGGGCACGCCGTAGCGGGCGAGGATGCGCTGAACGGCGGGCCGCTCGCGCACGAGAAGCGTGTCGAGCCGCGCAGCGAGGGCCGTATCTCCGTGGCGTACGCCCAGCGCGATGTCGAACGCGAAGGGCTGCCCCGACACGTCCTGGCTCGGGAGCACTGGCACGATCGCGAGTTGGACCGGGGAGTGCTTGGCGAAATATCCGGCGAACGGCCCCCAGACGACGGCGATATCGACGTCGCCGCGCGCCACCGCCTCGACGAGGCGCGCGGGTGGGTTCGCCTTCGAGTAGTCTCCGATGATCGGATAGCCGATCACGTTGTCGATGATTCCCCGCGCGGCGAGCGCCTGCGCCGGAGGCGGATTGGCGTAGTCGTCACCCACCACGTGGATGCCGATCCGCGCTTGCCGCAGCACGGAGTCGTCCAACGACGTCACGCTCGGACCCCCGTGGGCGCGGTACACGAACACGTAAGTGGAGCGGTAATACGGTCTGGTGGTCAGGACCGGGTCGTAGCGCGCCGGGACGCCCATGACGACGTCGCACGCCCCCGCTTTCAGGGTCTTGCGGAGGAACCCGCGCTGCTGCGGCATCCATTCGTAGCGGACCCGGGTGCCGAGATCGCGGGCGATGAGCTCGGCGAGTCGGTTCTCGAACCCCTCGCCGCGCCGGTTACTGAAGGGGAGGTTGTTCGGGTCCGCGCACACACGGAACTCGCGCGGCGAGGGCCCGGGCGCGGCGCCCAACATGCCCGCCGCGGTTCCGATAATTGCGACGCCGACCACCCGCCGCGCAAACCGCGCCCGCAACCCGCCAATGTGCGACATGGGGCTCACTCCACCGCGAAAACGTGGACCGCGCCGCCAGGCTTGGTGTCCTTGGGCAGGTCCGGCACGGCCCCGACCGCGCCCAGCGCGGCCCAGGGGTCGTCCGGCGAGAGGTTGCCGGGCACGATCGCGCCCATCCAGCCGCCGACCCCGGAGTACACGGCCACGTACTGCTTCCCGTCGGGACCGATGTACGTCATCGGGTTGCCGACGATCCCCGATTCGAAGTGGGTCTTCCAGAGCTCCTTCCCCGACTTCGCGTCGACGGCCTTGAAGTCACCGTCAAGGGTACCGTAGAACACGACGCCCCCCGCCGTGACGAGCGCGCCGCCCCAGAGCGGGTACTTCTCGGTGATCCCCCACACTTTCTTGCCGGTTGCCGGGTCCCAGGCCAGAAATTCGCCGCGGGCATCGTTGCCGTCCGGCGCGGCGTACATCCGCACCGCGGCTCCCACGTACGGCGTGCCGGCGATGTACTTCGCCTCGATCCCGCCGTAGTCCATGCACAGGTTTGTAGACGGCGTGAACAGCAGGTGCGTCGTGGGGTCGTAGGCCGCCGGCTGCTGGTCCCGCGCCCCGCTGGCCGAGGGGCAGATATTCTTAGTCAGCCCCCCCTGGTGCGTCGCCTTGTCGGGCACCTCCAGCGGGCGCCCCGTCTTGAGGTCTACCCCCGTGGCCCAGTTGACGAACTTGAACGGCTGGGCCACGAGCACCTGGCCGTTCGTCCGGTCGATGGTGTAGATGTAGCCGTTCCGATCGACGTGGATGATCACCTTTCGCGCCTGGCCGTTCATCGGCAAGTCGGCCACGATGTTCTCGTTCACTCCGTCGTAGTCGTAATTGTCATGAGGCGACATCTGGTAGGCCCACCTGGCCCGCCCCGTGTCAGGGTCGCGCGCGAAGATCGCGGTGGACCAGAGGTTGTCGCCTGGGCGCATGTCGGGGTTCCAGACGCCAGGGTTGGACGTGCCGTGGAAGACCAGGTTGGTCTCGGGGTCGTAGGTGATCCACCCCCAGACCGTGGCGCCGCCGATCTTCCACTGCTCGCCGCGCCAGCTCTTCACCCCCATGTCCTTCCCCTGCATCCAGGAGTAGTAGGGCTTGAAGTCCGGCCCGAGCAGCACGTCCCGATCCGGCCCCGTGTTGTACGCCCGCCAGGCCACCTTGCCGGTCCTCGTGTCCAGCGCGGCGATCCAGCCGCGCACCCCCATCTCACCCCCGCTGACCCCGACGATCACCTTGTTGCGCACTACGAGGGGCGCCATGGTCATCGTGGCCCCCTTGTTCACGTCATCGAGCTTGGTCCGCCACACCTGCTTCCCCGTCCTGGCGTCCACGGCGACCGTGTGGTTGTCGAGCACATTGTAGAAGATCTTCCCGTCGGCGTACGCGGCCCCGCGGTTCACGTCATCGCAGCACGCCTTTCCGAACGAGGCGGGGTCGATGGGCGGCGAGTACGTCCACTTGACGGCGGGGCCGGGCTTGGTGAGGTCGAGGGCGATCAGCTTGTCGGGATACGGGGTGACCACATACATGGTGTTGTCGACGACCAGGGGCTGCCCTTCATGCCCGTCCTTGATCCCGGTGACGTAGGTCCAGACCTGCTTCAGCTTGCTGACGTTGCCGGTGGTGATCGCCTTGAGCGGGCTGCGCCGGGTACCCTCGTAGGTCCGCGCGGGAGTCACCCAATTGCTGTCATTGCCTGCCGGCGGTACCGTGCCGCCGCGGCCTCCGGCCGCCGGGCCGGTCGCCGCCCGCTCCTGCGGCGACTGCTGCGCGACCGCACCGGGCGCGAGTAGCGCGGCCGCCAGTAGCGCGAGAGCAAGAAGCCGGATCGGATCGCGCTGAGCGCACTGTCCCATGAGGGACCCCCTGTGGTTCTGTGTGGACGTCAGCTCTGGCTGCTGCGCGGGAGGGAAGGCAAGCGCCGAGCCACGGCTAACTACCTTCAATTGCGATGAGTGGCTTCAGCGAATGATGCCGACTGCTCGGCATTTGCCGACCGGTCAGCGTCCTTGGTAGGAGAGCTTGTCGGTCTGGAGGGCTTTGATTTTCGACTCGAGGGTCTGCCGTGGAATGCCGAGCGTGGTCACCTGGCCCCCCGTCCCAAAGGCGGAGCTCGTCTGCAGCCGGTGCAGGCGCGGCGACCGGCGCCGCGCCTACCCCAGCAGCGAGGTCGCGCTCCGGGCCAGGCATCTCTGAGCCGGAATCGAGGAGGTCGTCACTCTGCGTCCTAGCAAACCCGGAATGAGGAGCTCGAGGCGGCGGCCGAAAACGATCCGGTCATATTCACGCGCCGGTCCTCCCTGTTCGGCTCCGCGGCCAAGAAGCCGATCGCGTCGACTTGAAACCGCGCGGCGATCAGTTGGCCCGACGCCGCGGTCACGACCAGCCAGCCTGACTCGCCCCGGAACGTGCCGGTGGGGCGGGTGGGCGAGCCGGTCAGGACCAGGGCCAGGATCTGGTCCGGTTCGTTCGCGCCCTCCGAGATGCGATAGCGGCCGACCCCGAGAGGAGTTCCGTTCCGCTGGGTGAACAGGATGGCGCCCTGGGGGCTGCACACCCCGAGCGACACGACGAAGGCGCCCGAGGAACGATCGGGGTTTTGGACGGCCCCGAACTCGGCTTCGCCCCATGCGCTGCTGGCGACATCCCCACGAATCTCGGCCTGGAAGGAAGACGCGCCCCTGGCCGGCTTACCTGGGCGGGCGCGATGCTCGACCCGACCCACCAGGGCCCGCTCACCATTGATGTGGAGGATGGGTGTCAGGTCAGCCCGCTCGGCTGTCGTGCCCCCGGGCGTTCCTCCGATTGCGTAGTCGACTGCGATGTGGCGCATGATTGTTCTGTCGGGCGTCTGCGCGTGAGCGGTCGATGGGAGCACGAGGCTGGCCACCAAAAGGAATTTCCGGTACATGACTTCACCCTCCTGTGCGAGAACCTTGCTCCCGCGACTGTGGTGTACGACTTCGTCCGGGCACCCCGGAGCGGGCCCCAGTGGAGGTCGAATATGACCAGTCGTCTTAAAATGTCAAGCCCCAAGATTGGCGGTTCATAACAGACTTGACTCCTATAAGGCGACTGGTCATATTCACGCCATGCCAAGACCGAGTTCACGCAATCATCTGATCGACAGCGCGGTAGAGACCCTGCACCGGCAGGGATTCAACGGCACCGCCGTGCAGGACATCACCGATGCCGCCGGCCTGCCCAAGGGGTCGTTCTACAACTACTTCAAGAGCAAGGAAGCGCTGGCCCTCGAGGTCATCGATCGCTATAGGAAGGAGGACGAGGCGCGGGCCCGCGTGCTCAGCGATGAGTCGATCTCGCCGGTGGAGCGGCTCAGGCGGTATTTCGCGTCGCTCGCGACCAATGCGGCCGAGCAGAACTACGAGCGGGGTTGCCTGATGGGCAATTTCAGCACCGAGCTCGCCGATCAGAGCCGGCTCATTCGGGATCGGCTGAGCTCGAACTTCGCGGCCTGGTCGCGGCAGATCGAGGGCTGCATCCGGGATGGGCAGAAGGCAGGGGAGATCTCGAGGGACATCGATCCCGACGTGCTTGCCGCCTTCCTGCTCAACTCATTTGAAGGGGCAATCCTGCGCGTGAAGGTCGAGAAGGACGGCTCGCCCCTGGACCACTTCATGACCTTGGTCTTTTCGCGCGTTCTCGCCTAGGACATTGACCCCTTGTGGCGCCGATCACGGCGATCACTCTTTCATCGTTGGGTGACATGTCGCTGCTCATGCTAGGGCGCTCGCGGGCAATTTGGATTCGTCCGCGAGTCCTTGGCTCAGTGCGGGCGCGACCCGGGTGCCGATCGCTTCGATGGCTTGCATGAGCTTCCCGTGCGGCAAGGAGGCGGCGTTCATCATAAAGCTCATGCGGGAGATGCCGCCCAGCGCTTCGTTGTATCGACCGATCTTCTCGATCACTTGTTCGGCGTTACCGACCAGCAGGGCGCCATCCGGCTTGAGCTGAGCGTCGAACTGGGCCCGGGTGACGGGCGACCATCCGCGCTCTTTGCCGACGGTGGTGAAGGCACGGGCGTAGCCGGGAAAGAAGTCGTCGGCGGCCTCGCGCGACGTCGCGGCGACATAGCCCAGGGCGTGGACGCCGACCTTCAAGCGATCGGGTGAGTACCCCGATCGCAACCCGGTTTCCCGGTAGAGATCGACCAGTGGCCGGAAGCGCCTGAACTCACCCCCGATGATTGCGACCATCAAAGGAAGTCCGAGCGCCCCGGCGCGAGCGAACGATTGTGGCGTCCCGCCAACCCCCAGCCATATCGGCAACGGATTCTGCACCGGCCTAGGGTAGACGCCCTGGCCCGTCAGGGCGGCTCGATGTCGGCCGGACCAATGGACCTGCTCGTTCTCACGGATCTTCAGCAGCAGATCGAGCTTCTCGGCAAACAGCGAGTCGTAATCTTCCAGTCGCAGGCCGAACAGCGGAAAAGCCTCGATGAACGATCCCCGGCCTACGATCATTTCCGCCCGGCCTTGCGACAGAAGATCGAGGGTGGCGAACTCCTGAAACACCCGCACCGGGTCGGCCGCGCTCAGGACCGTGACGGCACTCGTGAGACGTATGCGGTGGGTCCGTGCCGCGGCTGCGCCCAAGATGACCGGCGGAGCGGAGTCGAGAAACTCCCGGCGGTGGTGTTCCCCGACTCCAAAGGAGTCCAGACCGACCTGATCGGCGTGTTCGATCTGTTCGACCAGGTTGCGCAGACGGTCCGACGCGCTGACCGCTAGGCTGGTGTCGTCGAACGCCGCTGCGAAGCTATCGATACCGATTTGCATCTGTTGCCTAACCCCTCCCCTGCGCTTACGCGGTGGCTGCCACGGCCGCGGAGCGGCGGCGGGCCAGCAGGTTCAGCACCCCACCAACCGCACCGACGGCGACGGCGGCCACTTTGAACGCGGGCGTCCAGATGTGGTCGATCCCCAGCACCACGTCGAGCGAGAACAGTCCAGGGCCGGTGAGCGCGACTGCGACCGCGCCGGCCGCGTACAGCAGCGGCACTTCGATGCCGTTTGTCCCGGCGAAGAGGCCGTGTCCCCAGTGCACGCTGACCGCGGCCACGATCATGACCGACAGTATCAGCGCCGGCCCCACCGGCCCGAAAAGGCCCAGCGCGACCAGGATGCCGCCTACCACCTCACTGAGGGACGCGGTGATGACGAACAGCCGGCCGGGACGGAAGCCCAGCTGCTCGAAGAACGGGGCGGTGCCGGCGATCCCATAACCGCCGAACCAGTGAGACAGCTTCGCGGCGCCGTGCGCCGCCATGAGCACTCCAACGATCAGGCGGGCGAGCAGCAGGCCCGTGCTCAGGCTAACAGCGTCAGTGACGTAGGTTGTGGTCGACATAGGACAGCCTTGTGGTAAAGGGGTTCGCTCATTCAACTACATGTCATAACATCGCATGTTATAACATATGCATAACCAAAAAGGTTTCACAGCGCGCTCCGGATGTCCGCCAACCCATCGATGACGTGCTGCAGCCGCTCGGCGTCGAGGTGGCCGAAGCGCTCGCGCTCGAATGCGTCGAGCTTGGGGCTGGCCTCATCCAGGACGCGCAGGCCCTTAGGGGTGATGCGGGCTGTGACGTGCCGGCGGTCGGTGGCGTCGCGCTCGCGGCGGAGCAGCTGCATGCTCTCCATGCGGTCCAGCAGGCGCGACACGTCGGGCACCTTCGAGACCAGCCGCTCCGCGATCTCGCGCCCGCACCACCCGTTGGGGCCGGCGCCCCGGAGGATCCGAAGCACGTTGTACTGCAGCTCGGTGATCCCGTAAGGCCGGAGGACTTCATTGATCTGGTGCTCGAGCAGTGCCGCGGTCCGGAGCACGCTCAACACCGCCTCGCCGCTCCGGCGGGGGAACGGCTTGGTCTGCTTGATCTCGGCCTGCAGTCGGGACGCCATAACGTACATTACATGTCATAACATGCATTGTCAATGGGTCCCGGGACGTGCCCTGGCGGCGGCCGCGCCCGGGGGCCGACGTGGTACGCGGTATATTGCGGCTCTCATCCTCCGCTCGGTCGTGCCGAGGGTACGCTGAACTCAAAGGTGTGAATCGGATCTATGCACACGCACGTGTTCGCCACAACCGTGCTGACGGTGGCGGCGCTCGGCGCCACCCCCGCCCCCGCCCAGGTAAAACCCTTCCCCGCGGCCTTTCATAACCAGCGGATCGCCACCAACGGCACAACCCTCTATGTCCGCACCGGCGGCAAAGGGCCCGCGGCGGTGCTGCTACATGGTTACGGCGAAACCGGTGATATGTGGGCGCCTCTGGCCGCTAAGCTGGCGGCGCACTACACCGTCATCGTCCCCGATCTGCGAGGGATGGGCCTTTCCGCCCGGCCGAGCGGCGGCTACGACAAGAAGACGCAGGGGCATGACATCGCCGGACTGCTCGACGCACTCAAGATCGAGAAGGTCGACCTGGTCACGCATGATATCGGTAACATGGTTGGATATGCGTTTGCCGCGGAGTATCCGGCCCGGGTAAGCCGTTTCGTCCTCATCGATGCGCCGCTGCCCGGCGTAGGACCATGGGACGATATCGTCCGCAGCCACGCTCTGTGGCATTTCTCGTTCTGGGGCCCCGACGCCGAGCGGCTGGTGGCGGGTCGCGAGCGGATCTATCTCGATCGGTTCTGGAACGAGTTCTCGGCGAATCCGAAGAAGTTCTCGGAGGCCTCGCGCGCCCACTACGCCAAGCTGTATGCGCAGCCCGGTGCGATGCATGCCGGGTTCGAGCAGTTCAAGGCCTTTGATCAGGATGCTATCGACGACAAGGCTTTTGTAGCCACTGGCAAGCTGACGATGCCCGTGCTGGCACTCGGTGGTGAGAAGTCGTTTGGTCCGACGATGGCGCTGGTCATGCGCTCCGCTGCCACGAACGTCGAGGAGGGGATTGTCCCCCAGTCCGGGCATTGGGTGATGGAAGAGAATCCGGGCGCTACTATCAAGCTCGTTACTGACTTCCTCGCAAAGTGACGAGTACGCGATTCTTCCTTCCGCTCATCCGGATGCCGGCGGAAGTGAAGGCAACCGGCGTGCCGTTCAAATAATACTTGGCGCCCGGCGAGTCGTTCCCCTTGAAGATCACATTCCATTCATCGTCTTTAGCTTCGACGCTGTATTCGACTCCCCTGGCGGTCTTGCCCCGTGAAAACGAGAACACGTTGGTTCCAATGGGAAGATTCTCGATGCTCATATCCTCCCAGCCGGCAGGCACGTGAGGGTCAAAGACAACGGTCTTGCTCATCGCATCCGGCTGAATGCCGAACACGTGCTGGATCAGCGGAAGCACGATGCCGTAACTGGTCCACGCGATCGTGAAGCAGCCATAGTCGGGCATCATCTCCGAAATCGACCCTGGTGACCGCCGGTTGAATGTCTGCGCGATCTTGTTCACATACCACAGCGCTTCCGCGGTACGCCCGTAGTTGGCTTCCGAAACAGCCTGTACGCCGGTCGAGATGGTCATCATCGCCCCTCGGTTGACAGCAGACAGGAAGGGCCCGTACGCTCCGACATCTTCCCTTCGGATCTTGTCCAGCAGCTGTATGGCTCGTGCCCGCGGGGCGATGCCGGTCTCCATCGGCGTCGTGATGACCCAGTTCTTGTTGGTGGTCCATCCTCTGGTGCTGTCCGGCATGGCGGCGAATTTGCGCTTGAGCTGCTGGTAGTAGGCGATCAGCTCCCGGTCTCTGGCAGTCAGTTTGCCTTTCCCCTTCAGCTCTATCTGCCTCACGGCACCCCGCGCCGCGCTGATCGCCTGGGCCTTGGTGCCATAGAAGTCGCCGTACGAGCCTTCCTCTTCGATCCAGAAGCGCTCGTTGATTTTCTGTGCCAATTGTGACGCCAGCTGCTCGTATCGCTCAGCGGCGGCCGGCTCGCCGAGAATGCCCGCCAGATGTGCGGTGGCCTTCAATGCCTGTTGGGTATACACCGCAACATCGATCAGTTCCGCATTCAGGCCATACACTTCCATGATCCCGTAACCCTCCGGGAACTGATCGTGATTCTGGTCCATGTCGGTCAGCAGCCAGTTGATGCCCAGCTTCATGGCCGGGTACATCTCTTTGGCGAATGCCAGGTCGCCGGTCCAGTCGACGAGCTTCCCCACCGTCAGGATAAATTGAGCGGTTTCCTGGGTGTTGCCGCGATTCACAACGGCGCCGTTGGTCGTGACCTCGTGCACGACCCGGCCGTTGCCGTTGGCCTTCATCGACTGATTCCTCAGCAAGCGGAGGGTCTGCTTGACGAGGTCGTAGTCGCCCGTCGCCATGAGGGCCTGCAGTGAATAGGTCTCCGTGCCGAACCACCAGGGGTATTCCATCAGGCCGGCACCGAGACCTCGGCCGATGCCGGGAACTTCCCGGACCAGCCACTCGGCGTTGACCCTCACCCAGTTGTAGACCTCCTGCAAGCGTTGATCGGGAATTCTTACTCTCGCCCGGTCAATGATCGCGGCGTAGTGTTCCCGCTTCTTTTGAAGGAGCATCACATGGTTTTTGGCCAGATACTCGTAGGCTTCGACAGCTGCGTTCTTGTCGGTTGCTGATCCCGCGATGACGAACGTCAGGGTGGAGGTGGCGTGTGGGTCGACCGATAGACTGTACTGGGACGCGGCGGTCACTCCCATGCCATTGGTGTGGATCGGTGGTGGATGCGCGATTGGCTGAGCATCCGCTGAGGGGCCGGCTCCCCACACGGCGAACCACGGGTTACCGGCGTCCGTAGCGACGAACAGACGGCTCTCGGGTTGCCAGGCGACAGTGTCCCGAGCGTCCTTGATGCCGAGGCTGTCCGAATACCACGCCGGCCGCAAATCCGTCTTGACAGCGAATTGAAGCTGCAGCTCGCGCTTGCGGGCGCTGGCGTTCCGGATCTGGTACTCCACGATCAAACCTTGCTGGCTGTCCGGACTGAACTGAAAACGCTCGATCTCCAGGCTGTCCAACACCTGACCGTACCTGAACCGATTGCCATAGGGGTAACTGATGAGCTCAGCACTCTCCGAGAGGGCCAGTTGCTGATGGGTCGCTCGGTCGGTAATCGTTGCCCAAAAACCGTCTATCAGTTTGATCGGGTGCAGCCATAGCCCGCCCATTTCACCCGGAACGTGGCGGCCCATATCCGGGAAGTTCCCGTCCTGGGTTCCAATCAAGTACGCTCTGTCGCCGGCCGTGACGTAAGGCTGGCCCTTGTTTTCTCCGTGATTGCTTATGCCGGCCATGATGGGCGCTGCATAATCACTCTGGGACCGCAGCAAGTGCGGGTTTGTCAGGGCGAGCAAGAGAGAGAGAAAGAGGGAAGGGGTCAGGTGCTTCATCGAGGTGCTTGCGACGTGAGGCTGAACCGGCTTCGGTAGTTCCTAGGTGTCACGCCAAGACGACGTTCGAATGCCCGGTAGAACACGTCCTCACTGCCGTAGCCGACGGAGCGGGCGACGCTCTCGATATTTACCCGTCGCGACAAGAGTCGGCGGCTGGCCTCGGCCAAACGTGCTCCCTCGACGAAGGCGGCGGGCGTGGTACCGAACTCGCGCTTGAACGCACGGGCAAAGTGGCGCACGCTCAGGCATGCTCGGCCGGCCAGTGCCTCGACCGAGAGATCGCCGCTCAGATGCGTCTGGATCCAGGCGGCAACATCCGCCAGCTGGTCGCCGGCATCAAACTGGAACCGCAGAAGCTCGGAAAATTGATTCTGACCGCCCGGGCGCTTGAAGAACACCACCAGCTCGCGGGCAACGGCGAGCGCTACCCGGCCACCGTGATCCTCTTCGATCATCGCGAGGGCGAGGTCGATGCCCGCGGTAACTCCGGCCGACGTATAGAAGCGCCCGTCTTTTAGAAAGATCGCGTCGGCATCGACGTTGAGGCGGGGATAGCGCCGCGCGACATCCGCCGAGGCACTCCAATGAGTGGTGACGCGCCGTCCGTCGAGGAGACCGGTAGGCGCAAGACCGTAGATGCCGGTACATACGCTGGCGATGCGACGGAGGGACGGCGCGACAGCAGAGATCCATGAGGCGGCGCGCCCTGCCACGCCCGGTCGTCGAAGTCCAGCTCCTCCCGGAACGATCAGGGTGTCCAACCTCAGCCTCTTCGTCGTCGGCACGTCGGCGTGCATCGTAAGGCCCGAGCTGGTAGTGAATCGCTTGCCGGTGAGACCGATGACGACGACCTGGTACGGCTGCTTCGCGTCGGCTTCCTCGTGGTGGTCATTGTGCGGCGACAGGAGCCCTGACTTGAAGGCGTCCGACACGAATGCGTCGGCAGGGCCGACCAAGTCGAGAGTCTGCATGCCATCGAATCCGAGAAAGCCAATCCGACGTGTCATGTGCTGACTATTTCATCTTCATGTCGGTGGAGGCTTGCATCTTCACGCTGGCGGATCCATCTCCCTTCCACCCAGTGCCTTCATACTCCATGGTCCGCGCCGTATTCTCCGCGACTTGGCGGCCATAATAAAGCTCGACGATATGTAACGCCAAATCGATGCCGGCGCTGAGGCCACCCGAGGTAAAGATCACGGGGCCGCTCTGCACGTAGCGCATATTGCGTTGGAGTTTGACGTTGGGGAATTCGTGCTGGAAGTCTTCCCAGGCGTCATGGTGGGTAGTTGCCGCCTTCCCGTTCAGCAAACCCGCCTCCGCGAGTTTGTAAGCGCCGGTGCACACGGACATGACCACGTCGCTATGACTGGCCATCTTGCGGATCCAGGCCAGCATTTGCGGCGAGTTGCCGCGCTGTGCCGGAACGACCACGATGTTGGGTTGAGGAGCGTCGTCGAAGGTGTACTCGGGGATAACCTGCATCCCCTTCGAGGTGCGGATGGGTTTCCTGCTGTCGGAAACGGTGTAGAGATCGAAGACATGCATGTCGTGCATCGAGGTGCCCCGAGGGAGCATGACATCCTGGAAGACCTCCCAGGGGCCGGCAAAGTCGATCATCACGGCGCCGTCGGTCAGGACGAAGGCGACGGTTATTCTACCCTTGGCTGACGCGGCCAGCCTTTCCGCGGTACCCGGAAATGGATTCGGCTTCTGCTGGGCAAGCGCGAGTTCGGTGGAAGCGAAGAGAATCAGAAGCAGCGTTCTAATTGTAGTCGACATTCTGGCACCCTCGGGTGGTGGCGGCGGGGAGACCTCCAATCATCGGTCGCCGGCGTGGTTTACCAGAACGTAGGGGAGCCGACCCCATGGCCGCTATGACAATATTCCGACGATTTCGGCCACAGGGCACTACGCGCTTACCGCCTGAGCGACCCGGGCCCGTCCTCAGCTGTCCAATGAAAGGGGGAACTTGGCTCGTCACGCTTTCAAGCTTTGGCGGTGGGGGGTCTAGATGACGAGCTGTGACCCTCAGTGGGACGTGGATCGCGGTGAACGGTGATCCCTTACGCTATGCGCAAGCCTCGTCTGAATCCTACTAAAGCCTGCGTCGCCCAGGAGGAGCGGGTAGCGTTGCTCTTGAACTTCTCATTGGTTCACGAAGCGCGGCTGATCGGCCATCCGGCTCACTCTGTCAGAAGGCGTTCAAAAAAGATCCCGGTGCGGCCAGGCGTTTCCACCAAGTGATATCGAACCCAATCGATCTGCAGGAGCGTGATCTGACGTGCCGCGCGCCTCACCCGAGGCGAAAACTGCGGGGCGAGCAGAAAGAGCCTGGGTTGCAGGGAGAAGTTGATCGCCAGCCCTCGAAACATCCGACGCAGGTTCGGCACGTTGCCGACCGCCCAGTCGAAATGACCGAGCGCACGGATCAGGAACTCGTCGCTCGAGGTGGTTTCGAAGTCGATGATCGTGAGCTGATTGGCGCGATCGACGGCAAGCAGATCGATCTCGCCGCAGGGTGGACAGGGAACCTCGGCGTCGATTGCCCTCAGCCTTTCTTCGAGGGCCCCCGCGAATTCATTCAGGGCCGCAGCGACCTGGTCCCGGGTAACCTGAGCCGCCGGCCGAAGCAGGAGCGGGGACGAGGCGGACTCTTCCCGGGGGAGCGGTCGTGCCGCGCGCCTTCCGCTGCTGCGATCGGTGCCCGGCGGGTCCGCCTCCTGCGACAGGAACACGTGCGAGACATCCGCGAGCCCCCGACCGAGCGGCCGGTCCGGTCGGCCTGCTCCCGGCGCTCCGACGCTGCCCGGCTCAGGCTGTTCCATGGTCGTCACCATGAGGAACCGGCCATTCGACGGATGGCGACTGGTCCAGCACGAGCACGGAATCGTTCCCGCCAAACGGGCTCGGCTCGACGACCGTATTACCCGGATCGGTGCGCCACTGTCCGTCGATCACGTAGCGATAGCGATAGCGACCGGGTGCCAGCTTCAACATCTTCTTCCAGACCCCACCCATCGGCTCCATCTCGCTGGCGTCCGGCGTCCAGCCGTTAAAATCACCCGCGAGCTGAACGTGCCCCGCGTTGGGCGCCGCGATGGTGAACACGACTCCACCCGGCGTCACGGCCGGCGCCGTCGCCGAGCTGCAACCGTCGCTGGCTGCGATCGCGGCCTCCTGTTGCAGAATCTCGTCGGCCAGAGCCCGATAGTCCTCGAAGCCCACCGAGTGCGTGGCATAGCGGGTGATCGGGAGACCGTGGCTGGCAGCCTCCGCCAGCTTGACGCTCTGACGGACGACCGTCTGGAAATGATGGCCCGCGAGATGACAGCGCACCTCCTCGAGGACGGCCTTGACGAACGGAGAGCGGCCGGAGTAGAGGGTGACCAGCACTCGCGCTGAGATGCGGTGCCCGGTCTGCTGTTCCAGCACCTCGAAGGTCTCGAACAGCTTCCCGATCCCGTGCAGCGAGAAGAAGCTCGGGTCCATCGGGATGAGTGCCTCGGTGCAGGCTTGGAGGGCGTTGAAGGTCAGCAGGCCGACGTTGGGTGGGCAGTCGACGATAACGTAGTCGTAGCGGTCATCGAGCCCGCCGAATGCCCAGGTGAGGATGTTTTCGCGGCCGGCGAGCCCGGCAAGCGCCTCGGGAACGGCGCTCAAGAGGATGTCGGCGGGTGCCAGGTCGAAGTTCTCCTCCACCGGGCGCGCGATATCAGGGATGGTGATCTCGCTGCCGCCGTTTCTGCTCCAGAAGACGTCGTACATCGTTCGGGTGGGCGCAGTGACGGCGAGGCCCAAGGTGGAATGACCTTGCGGGTCCAGGTCCACCAGCAGCGTTCGTCGTCCGGCCATCGCGAGGAAAGCTGAAAGGTTGATCGCCGTAATGGTCTTTCCGCACCCACCCTTCTGATTGACGACCGCGATTGTACGCATGGCGCCCCCTGTTCGGTCGGTTCCTTACGGGGTGATCCGTACGGGGTAGTCCGTCGCGCGACAGGCACCTGCCGGGACTTGCCAAGCTATTTCTGGATGAGTAGTAGCAAAGCCAACTCCACCCGCGCCGTCAAGGGATACCAGCCGCCCCGGCCAAGACTTAGGCGTTCGAGCCTTGAGTCCACGTCGCCTCGAGCGGGCTAGTCCTCGGCCGCGCAAGCCGCTTCCTTGCCCGCCCCGCCCCGCGCGGGACACATTCTCCCCAGGGGCGGAAAGGCCGGGGCCATGGGACTCCTCCACCGCCGGCGCGTCGCCATCAAGCTGCTCAAACCCGAGCTGTCGGCCCTCCTCGGCAGCGAGCGGTTCCTCCGCGAGGTCGAAATCGCCGCGGCACTCCAGCACCCCCACACTCTCCCGCTCTTTGACTCGGGAGGCCGGTGGCCTGCTGTACTACGTGATGCGGTTCGCCGAGGGCGAGTCGCTACGGCAGCGACTCGCACGGGAACCGCAGCTCCCGGCCGCCACGAGTTCGCGCCGTTGTCGGGCTTCATTGCCCCTCCTAGGCACGAATGGGCCGGCGGCCCCGAGTCCGGCGTGTGTCCGGTCCGGCCGCTCGGCGACCGTCACATCAGGCGCGGAGGAGGAGGCTCAGGATTGTGAGGGCCCTCTAACTTCGACAAGGGAGCGGGCGCCTTCTACTTCCGCCGGGGTGGTTCGTGCCAGACGTCGGGTGCGCAGGCCTGCTCGTTGTGGACACCCTTTGCGGGCCGATGGCTGCTTTGCCGCCTGAGGGTACGCTCCTGATCCTTGAAGACATGCCTGTCAAGGCGGGCGGCTGCGCCGCGAATGTGGCGATCGACCTGGCCAAGCAGGGCATCGCCGTCGACGTGACCGGCTGCGTGGGCTGTGACAGTGCGGCCGACGTTCTCCTCAAGACCTTCGAAGCGCACGGTGTCGGCCCGTCGAGGATTGTGCGCGTCGACCGATGGCCCACCAGTAGGACTGTTATTCTGCTGATTGAAGGGCAGGATCGCCGCTTCCTGCACGTCACCGGCGCAAACAGCGTGTTCACAGTCGCCAACCTTTCGCTTGAATGGCTTTCGTCGCTTAAGGTGTTCTACCTCGGCGGCTTGTTTGCCCTGCCGGGAATTGATCTGGAGAAATTGGTGAGGCTGCTAGAGTTTTGCCGAGAGGCGAAGGTAGCGACCGTGGTCGGCGTGGTTGTTCCAGAGGGGTATCGGGGCATGGCGCCACTCAAGTCGCTTCTCCCCCTGATCGACGTATTCGTCCCGAATCACGATGAAGCCGACGCCCTCACCGGCGTCACCGATCCTTTCGATCAGCTGCGCGCGCTGGAGAGCGCCGGGGCGAACACGGTCATCATCACCCGGGGGGCGCTGGGCGCGGTGGCGGCCCGGGCGGGCCGGACGTGGAGCTGCGGCGCGTATCAAATGAGTGTGGTCGATCCGTCGGGCTCAGGCGATGCGTTCACCTCGGGGGTCATTCGAAGCTTGTTGCTTGGTTGGGACTTACCGTGCACGCTGCGGTATGCGAGCGCTATGGGCGCCTCCGCCACCCGAGCGGTAGGCACGACGGACGCCGTGTTTTCCGCCGCCGAAGCGGAAGCGTTTGTGAGCGAGCATCCTCTCCCGGTGATCGAGAGCCACTGACGCAGGGAAATATGAAGCGATCCGAGATCAACACTCTGATTGATGACGCGGTCAGGCTGCTCCATGCGAATCAGATCCGGCTGCCGCCGTTTGCCTATTGGAGCCCGGCCGACTGGCAGCACAAAGGCGCAGAGTGTGATGAGATTCGACGCTGCAGGCTCGGCTGGGACGTCACCGACTTTGGGTCTGGTGCGTTCGATCGGGTGGGGCTCGTGGTCTTCACCTTGCGCAACGGTCATCACCAGCTCGCCCCGTACACTGGAAAGCCGTATGGGGAGAAGATCCTGATCGTGCGCGAGAACCAGCACACGCCGATGCACCATCATATGCGCAAGTGTGAGGACATCATCTGCCGAAACGGCGGCACTCTGCGATGCCAGGTGTACAACCGGGCTAACGGCGGAAGCCTTGCTGACACGGAGGTCGAAGTCTCGCTGGACGGGGTGCGTCACCGCGTCGAGGCCGGGCATACGTTCGGGTTGCCGCCCGGGACGTCCATCACGTTGCCGCCGCTCCTGTACCACGAGTTCTGGGCGGAAGGAGGCACGGGCACTTCGATCGTTGGGGAAGTCTCCTCAGTGAACGATGATGAAACGGACAATGTGTTCGTCGCCCAGGTGGGCCGCTTCCCCTCCATCAACGAAGATGTGCCCGCCATGCACAAACTCTGTACGGAGTACTAGGACCAGCGAGCACGGCATCAGTCAGCGATCACGTCGCCTAAGTGATCCCTTGCGCTACGCGCAAGCCTCAGCACCTGCGTCGCCCACTTCACTGGCCCGGTCTCCTGCTGAGCTGCCCCCGGTCCACCTTCCCCAGGTGCGTGGTCGGGAGGGAGTCGACGAAAATCACCTCGCGCGGGTGCTTGTACGGCTCCAACCGATCGCGTACAAAAGCTTTGAGCTCTTCCGCCAGGCCGTCGATGCGCTCGCGAGCTACGACGTAGGCGTGCGGCTTGACCAG
>Ga0137403_10002724_pt1 | contig 21488 bp, 27 predicted proteins | sample CZOMad2_1_16fung_FD_122057 | JGI IMG/M metagenome (GOLD analysis project Ga0137403, IMG submission 122057) | Vadose zone soil fungal communities from Angelo Coast Range Reserve, California, USA - CZOMad2_1_16fungal (Hybrid Assembly) | ecosystem: Environmental > Terrestrial > Soil > Vadose zone...
TTGCGGAGTCCGACAGTCTCGCGATCCTTCACACGTTGATCGGCGACCGCGCCGTGCCACAGCATGTTGTCGAGCGCGATCACGCCGCCCGGCCGCACCAGTTTCAGGCAGAGCTCGTAGTAGAGATCGTAGTTGCTCTTGTCGGCGTCGATGAACGCGAAATCGAATTTGCCGGCACCCGCTTTCAGCAACCCTTTCAGAGTTTCGGCGGCGGGCGCGATGCGCAGCTCGATCCGATCCGCAACACCGGCGCGCGTCCAGTAAGGCCTGCCGATTGCGGGCCGCTCGTCGCCAATATCGAGGCAGATGAGCTTGCCGTCGGGCGGCAGCGCCGACGCGATATTGTGGACCGATGTCTACGGTAGTCAAAAGGGTCTATGGTATCACGCCGTCATCTGGCCACTCTACTGGCTGGGCAGACGGTCGAGCAATGGCTTATACTGGTTCCGATATCGATATGTCCGCCGTCACCAGTACAATATCATCCGAACCGATTTACCGCCCGGATATTATGACGAAGATATCCGTATGCTGCACGCCTGTTTCGCTATACTTGAATCATATGTCGATTGGCACGGCGGCGATGACGAACTTGAAAAATTCACACAAGAGCTGCGCGATCAGCCTGATCGGAATGCTCCGGAGGGCATGAATACCGGCCAGATCAATCTCCAAACCGAAGCGGTCGCGCTCTATCGTTGGTGGAAGGTCGATCGACCTGCCGATCGGGCTCGGCGCGATAAGATAATGAATACGTGGCATGATGGCCGTGGCAAACCCGGCACAAAAGAACGCTGGGACGCCCTTAATGAGATTGAGCAGCGGGTCGATAATGACGAGCAGACCATGCTGCACCGGTTAATCGAGATCCGGCCTGGGCTCTGGACATAGAATTTTGCGGGGTGGCTCAGTGGTACAGCGTCGGCCTTTGAAGTCGATATTCGCACGTTCGAATCGTGCCCCCGCAACCAATCTGCCCGCGTGGCGCAACGGTAGCGCAGCGCTTTTGTAATGCGAAGGTTCCGAGTTCAAATCTTGGCGCGGGCACCATTATGCCGATATAGTTCAATGGCCAGAACGGCTGTTTCGTAGTCAGCAAATTTCGGTTCGATTCCGAGTATCGGCTCCAGTTTAGAGGACATCCATGAAACTCGGCGATACGATCATTCTTCCAGAAGATAACTGCCCGGTCTGCGGCCATAAGGTCAACGCCAGTTGCGCGAGTGACGCTGATGGGCCGGATCTATCGCCAGGAGACTTCTCGCTCTGCCTGCATTGTGGCGGCATGGGTGTGCTGGATGAAAATTTCCGGCTCCGGCCGCCAACCGCTGATGAGCTGGACGAAGCCAGCCGCCACGAGGATTTCAACTTCAAGCGCAAAGCCGCTGAGGCCTTTCTTCGCGACCGCCGCCAGCTGTTCCGAACAGAAGCATTGACGAGCCACGCTTTCCGGCATATGTTATAGCCAACGCCCTTGTAGCCCAACTGGTAGAGGTGCCGGTTTCAGATTCCGGAGGTTGCAGGTTCGAATCCAGCCAAGGGCACCACTATGATGGTCGATGAAAATGAACGGATTGCCGAAATTATGCGCGAACTAGGCCTTGATCATTTTTGGGTCAAAACCTCACTCGGCGACGACGGCAAGCTTTATGATGAATTGCGAATTCACATTCGCGGCGATGCGCCCAATATCACGTCGACGGCTAATGAATGGGAAACTCCAATCTTTGCTGTCTTAAAGGAATTAGAAACGCTCGTAATGGGCGAAACCTCTTAACGCTTCCGTAGCTTAGCGGCAAAAGCATCTCGTTTACACCGAGAAGATCGCAGGTTCGAGTCCGTGCCGGGAGCACCAACTATTCGCCTGGATAGCCCAGCGGTAGAGGCAATGCGTTGAGGGCGCATCCAGGGTGAGTTCGAATCTCACTCCAGGCACCACGGTCCTGTAGCTTAATGGAATAGAGCGCTTGATTACGAATCAAGTAGATGTTGGTTCAACTCCGACCGGGATCGCCAATTTGAAATCGCAGAACAGCATTGGGCACGTAGCTCAACCGGAAGAGCAATCGAATTCTAGTCGATTGGTTGCGGGTTCGACTCCTGCCGTGCCCACCATGAAACGGTGCCCAAAATGTGAAGTTATCAAACCGGCAACCTTGGAATTTTTCTACACCGGGAAAAAATGGCGTGACGGATTTAAACCGTATTGTAAATTATGCCAGATCACAATGGCGGTTAGATGGAACAAAGCCAATCCTGAAAAAACCGAGCAAGCCCGTAAAAACTGGAGGTTCGCCAATCCAACCTTCCAAAGACAATATGCCATCCAATGGCGCAAAGACAATATAGAACGCGCCAGAGAACTGGATCGAGTTAAACAGAGCAGACGACGGCAGAAATCGTTGTTCAGGCTTAATTGTCGAATTCGACATCAGATTTACAAGTGTTTATCTGGCGGCAAGGGTGGCAAACATTGGGAAACGATCGTCGGCTATAACCTAGGAAATTTACGTCGCCATATCGAGCGACAGTTCGAGAAAAACATGAATTGGGAGAATATGGGAAGTTGGCATATAGACCACATTATTCCCGTTGCTAGTTTTTCTTTCAAGGACGAGCATGACCCCGAGTTTAAAGCGTGTTGGGCGCTAACCAATCTCGCCCCACGATGGGCTATTGATAATCTGAAAAAAGGATCAAAAAGATTATATTTGCTTTAGAGGCGCGCCATGGTTGCCAAGAAAGACGTGATGATGACGAAAGAGCTGCTTTTCTCGATTACGGCCGCAGACTGCCGCTTTGATTATTATCGCGGCAGCGGCGCGGGTGGACAGCATCGGAACAAAACCGATAGCGCCTGCCGCTGCACCCATGAAGCGTCTGGCGCGGTTGGGCAGGCCGAGGATACGCGCTCACAGCATAAGAACAAGCGACTGGCCTTCGTCCGTATGGCTGCCACCAGCAAATTCAGAGCCTGGATGCGCCTGGAGATTGCCCGCCGCACCGGCGCACTGCGCCAAGCAGAAGAGCGCGTCGATCAGGAGATGCGCACAAATATCAGGGTCGAGGTTCAGGAAAATGGCCGTTGGGTCCCAGAAGCTAAATGATGTCGCGATCCTGAGTTCGCTGGAAAACAACGGCTATCAGAATATCACTTTGCTACCGACCGGTGAATGGGCGGCAACGCTAAGAATGTTTTATACAACCGGATTGTTCGTCGGCCTGGACGAAATAACATATCGAACTCGGTTCTGCTTCGAGACAGAGCATGACGCCCGCGCGGCGCTCCTGAATTGGGATGGTACCGGATTTCCACCCGGCTGGTGGATCAAGCAGAAGCCAGAAGAGATCATCGGCCCTGGCGCGGGCGATCGCTATAAAGCAGATAAGGTCTCATAGCTCAACGGATAGAGCATCAGAATCCGGATCTGAAGGTTAAAGGTTCAAGTCCTTTTGAGATCACCACTTTAGACAGACCACCGGGTGAGTACACCATGAAAGCCTACGAAATTACACTGCAGATTATCGACTTCGATCAGCTTGGTCCTGATGAAATCAGAACCGTTCTGGAAAATCAGCGTTATCCGAACCACTGTATCGCCCCGACGGTCGCCGATATCCGCGAAGCAGATATCGGAAAATGGGATGACGATCATCCGTTGAATAAGAAATCAACGGCCGAGGCTGAGTGGAATAGATTGTTTGGGAGATAAGCCCAAATTGGCATGTGGCCGACAGGCAAGGCGACTGGCTGTTAACCAGTTTCATGTAGGTTCGAATCCTACCATGCCAGCCAAATTCGAAGAAGGAGAAACCAATGGCCGTTTATGAACCAGAGCTGACGCCCAGCCAGAAGGCCGACCGCGCGCTTTCCTTAAAGCTGGAGGCCGAAAAGTTTGGCCGGGGCATGAAGCAGGCCATGATGGCCGAGCTGCCAATCATTAAAGCGCTGAAGGGGGACCCTATGCAGGCTCATGATTTCGACGACATCGGTCTCTGCCGTCAATGCGGTTCGCTAAAAGGCCAGACCAGCGAATATTGCCGGGGCCGCATTGAACGCGCACTGCTGGATGGCACCAAGGTCGACAATTACCAGCATGTGCTGCGCCGCGATGGCGACCGGCTGCGGGCCGCAAAAGAAACCAGCCCAAAGGCCATCAAGCTCGAAGATCTGCCGCCAGAATGGATCGCCGCGATTAAGGCGGCCGAACAGCCGAAGAATCTGGATGCGCTGCTGGAATATACACCAATGCCGAAGGCGCTTCTCAACAATTTTGAGGCCGCCGCGCCGTCGCCAATCTTCGCCGCGATGACCGCGATGTATCGGCAGTTCGATGATGGTGATCTCGCGGCGCGGTTCGAGCCGAAAGAATAATGCGCGACTAGCCCAACTGGTAGGAGGCACGGGCTTCAAATACCCGGCAGTGTCGGTTCGAATCCGACGTCGCGCACCAAAGAAAGCACAATAAATGGCAGTCATCAATAAAGAAAAGCATCTCGCCCTTCGTATGCTCGATGTCATCGAATTGCGGGAGGGAAGCCAGCGCGAAGACCTTGCGACCGCGCTTGGCGCTATCACCTGCCTGCTCGTGAGCTTGTTTCATCTCCTGCCGAAGGAGGCCCATGAGGCCGCCGTCGAGATGCTGGCGAAGCAGATCAGGACCGGGTTGACTCAGGACATTCAAATACCATCGCCCGATCCAGAATCGCCATGGGCGCACTAAGGTCCGGTAGCACAACGGTTAGTGCAAGCGACCGATAATCGCTAGATGTTGGTTCAATTCCAGCCCGGACTACCAATTCGGCTCTCGTAGCTCAACGGTAGAGCAAGCGCCTTATAAGCGCTAGATCTGGGTTCAACTCCCGGCGGGAGGATCAGATGAATCGCCCCTGTAGGCCATTGGCAGACCGCTTCCATGGTAAGGAAGATGCAGCAGGTTCGATTCCTGCCGGGGGCACCAATTTCAAGGACTAGCTCATGGCCGACGAACACTGCACCTGTTTCAAATGCGCCAAACTCCTGCCGAATCTCCGTGATCCGGAGACGGGCCTGCAGCCGAACTGTGGTCTCGCTTTCGCAACGGGCGGCCATTATGGCAGCACCTATTTCGATATGCCAATGTTAAGCCAGGGTGATACGCTGCAGATTGCAATCTGCGATGAGTGCGTCAAGCAGGGTGAAGCCGATGGTCTGGTTTTTCGCGGCCAACACATCGTTCGGACCGAAGTGCGCAGAGTAAAAATGCCGACATGAAAATGCTACCTTAGCTCAACGGTTAGAGCACTCGGCTGTGGACCGAGATATGGTCGGGTTCGATTCCCCCAGGTAGTACCAAATAACGAGACGCCGATGAAACCAATCACTCTGCATATCGTCGATCGCAATCGTAGCAATATTGAGGCCATTCGCCGCTGTTTTCCGGACGTCAATACGATGTGCGCCGACATCAATCAGGCCACCGGTTATGATGTCCTAATCACGCCGGGCAATTCTTTCGGCATCATGGACGGCGGTTTCGACGCGGTCGTCAAGACACTTTTCGGCGCGTCGATCGAAGAGAAGATCCGCACCGCTATCGACGATGAATTTCACGGCAAGCTGCCGGTTGGGTGTGCCGTCTGTTGTGGCAACGCCACAGGTCCGGACGTTATCTATGCACCGACAATGCGGGTGCCGATGCAGATTACGCGCACTGACAATGTTTACCTTGCGATGCGCGCCGCACTCCTCTGGATCAGCCGCTATAACGATTACGAAACGGCCGGCGAACACGAACCGCAATATATCGAAAATGTGATGACACCGCTACTGGGGGCCGGAGCCGGCAAGATGCCGGCGCTGCAGGCCGCAACACAAATGCGGTTGGCCTGGGACAGCATCTATGGCGATCGCCGCTATAAACGGCCGGCAAACCTGCAAGAAGCCGATGCCATTCAGGCCGCCATCGGCCTGGGGCTCGGCGGTGATCCGGACCATTTCTGATGCATGAAGATGATGTTGCCCGCACAATTGAGCTGACCAACTGGGAATTGCGCATCCTCTTCCGCAATGTTGAGCACCTTGCCGAAACTGTCAATCGGCATATGCCGCATACCAGCGAAAACCAGCCGACCATAGACCGCTGGGATGCGCTGCTGGAGAAGCTGAAATAATGGGTCGCTTTCCCCTCACGAGGCTGTAAACCGCGCGGCTACAAACCCCGAGGCAGTACCAAGTTGGAGATCATCATAATGGATACGCTGGAGAGCGCGAAACGGTGGCTTCGCCAGCACTTCGATGCCAGAAAAGCGGTACGCTGTCCCTGCTGTGGACAACGTGTGGCGCGCGATAGACGGAGTCTGAACTCAGGCATGGCTCGCGCGCTACTGTGGATGTGCAAAACATCGAAATTTACCGAAAGCTGGATCAATGTTCCGTTGACGGCACCTCCTTACGTTATAGCCAACCGAGAATATCCCCGCTTAGAAGATTGGGGACTTATCCGGCAGATGCCAAATGAGGACCCAACGAAGAAAACATCAGGAATTTGGTCTGTTACGGCATCTGGACTTGCCTTCGCTCGCCGCGAGAAGACGGTTTCAAAATTCTACTTCATGTTCGATCGGAAAATTGCCGGTTGGTCAAAAGACGAGATTTCAATCGATGACGCGCTCGGAAAAAAATTCGATTATCGAGACGTCATCGGAGACTAATTCCCGTTGCGTCCCCCACGGCGGACTGTAAATCCGTTGGCTTGACAACAGTGGGGAGGGAGCCGAGTAGTTCAATTCTACCGCAACGGACCAATTTGCGCACGTAGGCCAATCGGTAGAGTCAGGGCTCTTAAAAAGCCCACAGTGTCGGTTCGAACCCGACCGTGCGCACCAAGGTCCTTAGCCTCGCCGGAGGGTCATGACGGGGCAAGGAGATAAGCTACTCTGGGATTTCCTCCGTCCTCCTAGCACCACTTGACACCATTCAATAACCGGCCTATATTCGCTTTAGAAATCCAGTCATTGGTCGAGACCAATCCTATGCGCCGTCACCTCTCCTCGCGATCGAGTTGATCCTGAACTCTCCGGAAATTCCGGATAGTTGAGTATGGAGAGGTGGTCGAGTGGTTTATGACAGCAGTCCTGAAAACTGCCGGGGTGCCGCAGGGCATTTCGTGGGTTCGAATCCCACCCTCTCCTCCAAATACGAAACATCCGTCAAATGAAACTCTGGCACGTCAAAATCCATGCGTCTCGTAGCGCAAAGCGCTTGATCGGTGAAGCAGAAAGCATAACCCAGGTCCACGCTGAGACTGCAATCAAAGCCATGGAGGCCGCGATTAAAATGGCCAATCTGGATGATACCCAGGATATCCAGCGTATCGAAGTCGAATGCCTGCTTTAAGGACGGTTGGCCGAGTGGTTTATGGCACTGGTTTGCTAAACCAGAGAAGGCAGCAACGTCTTCCGCGAGTTCAAATCTCGCACCGTCCGCCACTTTCCCATTGACGCTCTCTGTTTACCGGCTTATGTTCCGTTTGTCCGCTGAGAGCGTTTATTCCCCATGATGAAACGCGCGATTCAGCTCAGCGGGCACCCTTCAATGCCCAACGGCCCCCGGTGCCCCCATCATCGGGGGCCAATTCATGAGTCTCTATGTTCAAAATCTCTCGCCGCTCCCTGCTGAAATCTCTGCCGGCCGCGCCGCTCGTTGCCAGACAGGCGCAGGCTGCGGCCGAACATGCCGTCGGCGCGGGCGTCTTCAGCGACAAGTCAAATCGTCTTCAGGAGCTTATGCGTCACGGTGCGCATCCAATCTCCTTCGATGATGATAATGAGGATGACCAAAAAGAACGTACGCATGCTACACGGCTGCTCGACTTCATCAAAAAATCCGGGATTCCAGAATGGAAGCAAGCGGATCTGCGCAGAACCGCCCGGCGCACACGCCAGCTTGATCCCGATATTGCATCACTGCGCTCGGTGTCGATCAGCGGCAAGCTGCAAATGCAGTGGCAGCGCAATGAAAAAATAATATTGGAGAGAGAAATCTCACGGCGGGAAGAAGATCTATTCCGCTGGAACTGGCTTGCCCAAGCCGGAATTAAATGGTGGTAGGCCGGCCCGAAAGGACCGACCTCCAAGACCTTAGCAGCCCTTGCTGGTGCCCTTGCCGCCCTTCGCGCCCTTCGTCGGGATATTCGCCGACGAACCGGAACCATACTGAGTACGGGGTTTGGTGCCACCGTTGCTCGGCTTCATGCTACCACTTTTCGTTGCCATCGTCGTCGATCTCCTTGTGAGGAATTAGGCCTTATTGCCACTTTTACCCGAGCCTGCGCCCTTGCTTCCAGCGCCGCCGCCGCTCTTGGACGTGGGATAGCCGCCCCCTGCCGCGCCGCCACTCTTACCGCCTGATCGCGGCGTCATCTTTGAACTGCTATCTGTCATTTTGCCACTTGTGGCCGCCATTGTCATCTCCGCTATCTGATTATATAGAGCTTTACGCTTACAATGATTCGCACCGAATCATTTACGTCTTTCTGCAGGCCTCATATGATCCGATCGCTCGTTTCAAGGCCCGATTTTTTGCCCGGGTTTGTAATTTCAGCCGACCTGAAATCTCTTCCCAGGTCTCGCCCTCAACAACGGCGTCGCGGCGGCTCTCGGCCGCAATATCAGAGGCCAGTGGCGGACAGCGCAGTGCCGTCTCGATCTTCGCTGTCTGTACTGTTTCAGAGCTTGCGCAAGCGCTCAAGCTGAGCAGCGTCACGCTTACAAGAGCCTGAAGTAAGCGTCTTGAGCATGGCATCGAACTTTTCCTTTTCCTTGGCAAGCTCGGCATCATCGGTCTGCTTGCGTTGGGTATCGGCCTCGATCAGTGCATCCTTCTGTTTGGCAGCCTTGCGCAACTGTGAAACCTCGGCGACATAGGGCGCGGCGGCATTGTGCCTGATCCAGGCGAGTGCGCCGAGCCCAACCAGTGATCCAAGGATGGTGATGGCCGTGTAACGGATCACCGTATTGCCCAACAGCGTCAGAATGATCGCCATCTTACTTCCCCAGATTTATGCCGAGCCGGTGCTCGATCAATCGGCGCAGTTCAATATTGCGGCCCCATTTCCAGAACGCGAACGCCGCGACGATGCCGGCAATCCAGAGATGCGAGGTAGCCCAGGCCGCCGTCTCCGCCATCAGACTGGTGATCGCCTTCCAAGAACTGACCTCGGACACGACGTCCTTCGTTCCCGCGATCAGGTCGACCGACGTCGACGGCGTCATCGTCTGTTGCACGGCCGCGCTGCCGCCCGAGAGCGCCCCAACCACCACGGCCCCTTGCTTGATGGCCTGAGCATTGGCGATCTGAGTCGAACCTGCCGCCTGCAGATCAGCCACTGTCTCCGTTGCCCGCTCACCGGCCGGCATTGGCTTAGCCGCCTCGGCATTCAGCGCGGCCCGGGTCTGTGGACCGATCGAACCGTCGGTGGTCAGGCCATTCTCGGCCTGGAATGTCAAGATCGCGCCGCGCAGGCGTGGACCGAAGATGCCGTCGGGCCGTCCAACGGGATAGTTGAGCGCAGCCAGACGCTCCTGGATGGCCTTCACCATCGCCCCTTGATCACCGAAGGCCAGCGTGTCATTGGCCGTCCCCGAGCCCCCGAGAGCGGCTGTCCAGCGCGAATACCAGACCTGCCGATCGGCCCAACCAATCGGATCGAGCTTCGACAGCGCATTGCCGCGATTGATGCCGTTGCACACCGCCCGCCAGCCGGCCGCGCCGCGATCACAGAATGCAAGCAGCTTCGACAACTCCCAGCAGGCCGCCTTCAGAGAGATCGATGCATCTTCGATCTGAGCCGGGTTGCCCTGGAGATCGATACCGATCGAGGTGCCGATGCGCGCATAATTATCACGGCCCGTGGTCTGCATCAGGCCGCCACCTCGGAAAGCGAAGCCGTCGCCATCCTTCAGATTGCCCAGCGATTTGCCGATCGAGGTTGAGGGGCCATAGATATAATTGAACAGCTTCTGCTCATCATGGGCATATGCTTTGGCACTCGATGCTGTGAAATGCGAGGGCCAAACCTGGACCAGTCGCTCAGCGCTATAATTGCCGCTTTCACGAACGATCGTCAGGCCGCCCGTTTCATGGCAGACACTGGCGAGCAATGCAGCCAGACGGGCCGGAGTATTGATTTGATAGGCATCAAGATCAGCGGTGCCGTTGACCAGCGCGCCAACGTAATCCTCGCGCGCCCGAGGCGCTACGCTCTTGATCAGATCTGCGGTCAGCATGATTGTTCCCCGGTTTATACGCAAGAACGCTAGCTGATTCCATGTCAAGATAAAAGTTCAATTAACGCTAACTGATTGGCAACCCAGCCTGGGCAAAAGGCTGGGACGTGAAAGTCGTGGTAATATTATAGGTTCCGGAGGCGTCATTGATAACGTCTCCGAAAGCCACTGCGGACGTCGCGAGATCGCTGAACGCGCGGCTATCAATACCGCCGCTTAAAGCGATTTGATTGTCTGAACCGCCGACCGCGCCGAAGAGAATGGCCCCGCCATTGCTGTTCGTAACCGCAGTGGTTGCCCCCGTGCCCGGATTGCCCGTGCTGCTAACAACCGTGCCATAACTGGCGACACCGTAAAGCTTCCAATACCCCACGCTACCATTGATTCCTGCAATTGAGGCTGATGCGGTTATAACAACGTTTCCAGAAGCGGAACCTGCCGTCAGCGAGATGCTGAAAAAGTGAACAATCAAGTCCGGAGTCGGGCCGGTGTTGACAACAGACCCGCGCGAGGTCATTGCAACAGCGTTGAAAGTCGCTCCAGTCAAAGTAACGTTTGCCTCGGTACAAACGCAAATAACAAGATCAAAATTTCCAACGTCATTGAGATTGGTATAGGCGGCCAACGAGGTGGTAAATGTTGTACTGACGCCAGCCACCTGAACGACGCCATGGAACCCACCACGGATACCCGTAAACCCGCTCGGCAGAACGCCAAGCGCCGCAAGGTCTGCCGTTGTCGGCGGGTTTGTCGAAACCCCAAGCGCCGTGCGGGAACCGACGGTCGCGAGGTTGACTGCCGATGACATACGATAGGCACCGACATCTGCATCAAAATTTTCTGTTAGGCCGGTCCACGTGAAAGCCTGCGTGTCCGTTGCGAACCATCCGCCTGCGATTGCGAGCGCGCCCGCTTGCTGGCGAAAGTTTGCGGAACCACCACCAACGCCGCCGGTGCCGCAGCCAACGCCGCGCGTGCTCTCGTAAAGTTTGGCGCAGTTATCTAGCTCGTAGACCATAACGCCACCGAGTTCTGTGATCGCACTCGTTACAGTCACGACAATATTAAATGGCCCGGAACCGGCATAGACCGCTGAACAGCAACCCATGAATTGTCCACCCACTGTAATCCAGCCCGCGCGGACACCATTAATTGTAACCTGGGAGAAAAGACCAGCAAATGATGCAAAGAATACCAGGATTTGCTTTGTAGCGCTCGCGGGCAATACGAGGTCAACGGCAGGCACTGTCGCAGTGGCCGTTGTCGAGGCACTGAAGTTACAGGCGTACTCATTGACGAAGCGCGCGGTGATACCCGTTGTGCCGCCCGGCAACCCAAGCAACATCTGAAGCGCACCGACACCCATTACGTCAACCCCGTTCCGGAAATCATCCACTTTGTGGTTGTAATCTTCAGCGCCGTGGCGATACCATTCGCAGCGAGCGTTCGGCTACCCGTGGTGCCCGCGCCCGCCAGAGTTAATGTATCTGTATTGATGGAGATCGTAACCGTGTTGATTTCGTTGGCAAAGGTAATCGCCGTCCCAACTGGATAAGCAACAGAAGCATTCGCCGCAATAGTAAAGGTGCGCGCGTTATTGTCGGCGGCCGGATGAAGAATATGTTTCTGAGCGTCAGTCAGAATAGTGGTGTAGGCCGTGCTCTGAGAGTTCTGGGGAATATTGCTAAAGACCGGCACGCCGCCGAGCGTGAATGTGCCCACAACAATAAGAGAATCATCCGTTTTCCATGTATCGGCGGAATCGCGGTAGAGATTGGTGTCGCGCACCGCGCTTCCGGGGCCGACGGCAAATCCAGGTTTGGTGGTGCCGCCGATATTTAATTCGAACGATGCCCAAGAGGCGATTGCGCCTGGAAAGGTGAGCTGAAATGCTTTCTGTGCGCCCGTTGTCGGAACAACGACTAGGAACGCAGCCGAGCCAGTAATCGCGGAGCCACCCGCGTCAATTGTGAATGGTACATTACCGTCTGCGCCGGTGTAGGTCCAAGATGTGAAGACACCCGCTGTTCCGCCGAAGGCCAATTTTCCAGTCGAATGCGTGGCAGTCACATCGCCGTTCGCCCAGTTGGCGACGCCGCCCGAGGCGAAGAATATGTCGGAGAAGCTCAGCGCTCCTGTGCCGAGCGCCGAGCCATCATTCGACGTTGGCGTGAAACTCGTGTTCACCGTTGCAGCGGTGAGTTGCTTACTCGTCAGAGTCTGCGTACCGCCGACCGTGACCGCACTCGCGGTATTCGTACCCGCATTGGTCACTCGGAAATCACCGGTTCCAACCGTCAGAATACCCGCCGTATGAGTAGCGATCCAGTCGGCATTGATATTGATCACCGCGCCGCTAGCCAGAAAAATATCTGACCACCGCAAAACCGCCGTGCCGAGCGCGCCACCATCATTGGCCGTCGGGCTGATATTGTTGCTATCGTCGATCGTTAGTCCGGAATTCTGCAACCCTCCGGCCGTGCCATCGAACCGCGTCACAGCATTGTCTGTGGACGATGTGGCAAGGCCCAAGATCGCTTGAACCTGGGCGGCCGTCAGATCGGTGGGAACGCCCGCTCCTGCGCCGGCTGCGCGCCCCTTGACCGTGCTCTGCGCCATATTGGCCAGCAAGGCGTTTGACACGCTCGCCGCAACAATATTGGCCTTGGCTTGGTTCGGGGTGGCAAAATCCCAAGAGATCGTTGTCGTTGCCGTAGGAATGCGCGCATTTGGCAACGTAACGTCAGCCGTTCCGATCAGATAGTCGATCGTCTTTGCTGCGCCCAGTGCCGCCGCAGCCTGGATCGCCCGCTGGACGTCGGTCTCAGAAATCGTTGCCGTCGGCGCAAACCGGGTATGGAAAGCGTCGTCCTTCGCACCGATATCTGTCTTAATCGTGGTCACTGGCTCGCCTTCCAAGGCCACAATGCCTTGAGTTGTTCTGGCGACGTTGTACGGCGCGCCCGTTCTCGCCAGTAAGGCCAACGCACGGCATAATCATGCTGCTTGGCGTAATGCTTCATGCGGCGGATTTGAATCTCACGAGCTATCGACATAGGGATATAGATTGGACCGCCATTGTGCGATCGCCGCCATGCATCACGAAACCAGCGATCAGTGGCAATCGCAGAGACGTCGAGCAGTTCGAAGGCGGTGCCAAGATGGCCACAATCTCGATCCCGGATGATATCCAGTGCTTCGGCATCAGTGCAGCCGCCTTGCGTCATCGCTCGGCAGAAACGACGGGCAGCGCGCTCCTGATGACCGGCTGAGATCTGTCGTTGGACCTGTTCCTCGGCATAACCGCGCGGCATCTGATCCCAATAACCGCCGCCCCCGGTCATCCACGCCATGCATTCGGCGGCCGGATGGCAGATCGCCACGCCGCCATCATGGCGCGTATAAAGGATGCGTTCGCGGCGAGGGTTAAACATCATCAGCCGATACGAATGGCATCCACCACACTCCAAGAGACACTATCGCCAGTATTGAGGCTAATATCAAACCTGATGTCACTCTCTGGAGCCTCAAAACTGAAGATACCGTTCGTCGATATTGGCGAAAATCCTGGAAAACCTGAGAAACTAATTCCTAGGACCGGAATAGTAAGGTTCGGCGTGATTTGAACGCCGACACTCCCGGCAAATCCTTGAACGATGACTTGGCCGCGACCTCCTGGCCATTTTATTGTCTGTGACATCGAAGCGCCCGCTCCGACTGATGGAATATTCGTGCTGCCCCATATGCGAAATGCAAAATCACTCATCATATTTTCCTTTCTTACAAGAGATCGCCGATAAACATCGCCGATCCATAGGTCGTTGTACCAAAGCCACCACTATAGATTGTTGTGTTGAAACGCATGAGCGTTGTCGTCACTGCTGTTCCGTTGCTTATTTCACATCCCTGCCCAGCGCTTAAGCTTCTTCTTGAGATACCGGCTGCAGCATAAGAGGCTGCAGAAAATGCCGTCGAAAAGTTGACATCCAAGATACCAGAACCTTGATCTGTAAGGCTGGAAACACCGAGGCTTTGATTGTTAGTAAGAACGCCACCCGTGACATTGTCCCATTTAACAAAAGCCTTAATCGCACTGGGATGGCGCAACTGTATATCGGATGTAACCGCCCGGCCCGACGTCTGCGCTTCCTGAGCGGCAGCATCGGCAAGCTGCACAACGCCTGTTGCCGCTGTGCTGGCGGTGCCGATGCCGATAGAGTTCGAACCAATGCTCAAAGGAGCCGTCGCGGTCATGAGACCGGAAGCGCCCGCACCGCTCGTGCCAAATAAACGGTTGGCTGTGGTTGCCGCCAGATCGGTAACACTGGCCGCAAGGTCCCAAACATTGCTGCCCGTGCGCCGCAGAATTCCTGTCGTGGATAATGCCTCGATAGCCGTCAAATCCGGAGCGCTTGTCGCGTTGAAGGCGTCGCCGAAATAGCTTTCGACAATCCACTTGTCGACGGCCGAGCGGTAGGTGATATGATAAGTGCCGCCCGATCTCAGAGCGGTCGCCGGAACCGCCGTTGCGCCATCTGTCGTCAGAGCTTTCGAACCAAGGCTATCCACATTGATCACCGGTGACGCGCCATTCGCGGTGTGAAACTGGATCAGAAGTCCCGTTCCATTGACCAGACTGGTCAAACCCTGGCTGGTGGCGATGGTATAAGCTGTCGACGTTCCAGCCGTTGTCAGGGTGCCCGCGATATCATCGCGCCACTTCGCGATGGCCGCCATCATCGCCCGCGCAGAGTTGTTTACTGTCGATGGCGCTTGGCCTTCTCGCCAGTTGACCGTACTGTCGATCGTGTTGTTTGTGGCAGCCGTTTGCGACCAGAGAAAGAGCGTCATTCTGGCCCCCTAAGCCTGCTTGCGCCCAAGGCCGAGCTGCATTTGCTGCAACATCTGCTGGAGCTTATTGACGTCGAAACGCGGCTGGCCTGTCGGCATCATTGGGGAATCTCCAGACGCCGCTTTCATTGCCTCAGCAGCACCCTTTGGATTGCTGAGAGACAAATTCTGACTATCGGTGTCTTGACCACCTTGGCCACCAAGGCCCCCCACGCCGCCTTGATTACCTTGGCCGCCCATACTCTTTGCCAGCATGCCAAGTTTACCAAAGACACTATTCGCGCCGAGCGGATCGACATCGCCGATCGTGTTCGCGCCTTCGCCGGGCGCGCCGGTCGGAGCCGTAGCAATCGTGTTGGCCCCCCCAGGATTGGCCGAAGCATCGAGGCCCGCGCCGGTTAGCGCGCTCATGCCGGCTCCAACGCCCCCCATCGGCACCCCGGCCGCGCCGAGCATTTGAAACAGGTTGAACATCGGCTGTGATCCTGTGGATGGTGTGTTAGGCTGCGAAGGCGGTGGCGGGTTGTCTCCAGCTCTGCCGTCGGGGGCGAGAAAAGCGTGGCTGCTGTCTTGGAAAATCTTGGATTTATAGTCACCGGTCGCCGGATCATAACCGCTCCAGTTCGAGCCATTCGGTCCCCAGTCCCGATATTTCGACGGCTCTTTGGCTTCCAGAGCTACCATTGTCTTTGCTGGTGCCAAATAATGCGTGGCACCGCCGACCCAGTCCGAAGTCTGACCGGACATACGTGACTGCGCTAACTGATCAAGCTTCTGGAAATTCGGATCTTTGAGGATGGAATTCAGCCGCGCTTCTTGGCTATCTTCGAATGTCGGCTGATACATCCGGCTGGAAACTTGATCGCTCAAGTCGCGCCCCGTCTTTTGGGCGCGATTGATGATCGCCCCCAAGACGTTCTGTGCGTCTTGCGGGTTCCGGCTGTCCGCCTCCATCAATGACATCGCCGCCGCTTTCTGTGTCGGCGACAATGACATCCAGGTCGGATTGGAATAAGTCCAGTAAGCCATGCCGTTAAGCCTTTATGGCGAACGGTAAACATTCGCCAAGCCTAAAAAAACTCTTGACGCAAGACTAACTGATTCGAGAAAATGTGTCTTGTTATTCGCTGGATGCTGGACTGATCTTTCGGATGGCGGCGTTGATGCGATCCATTTCAGCTTTGGCATCCTGTTCATCAGCGATCAGATCCGGCAGTTTCTCCTGCGCAAGCTGAAGCTCACGCCGCGCCTGGAAATCAGGCGGCTCATCATACTTGATGCCAAGCTCTCGCGATTCCTCCAACTGCTGGATGTGAAGTTCGAGATCCAGTCGGGCGTGTCGCGCCTGCCGTTCCTTATCGCCAGCGACAGCACGGGCGGTCAGATAGCCGGATTTAAGCAACACCTCGTGCTGCTCGATCTTCAATTGCTGCAATTCTTCGCTGAGTGGCCGCGTCCGTTGACGCAAGGCATCGACTTCATCAGTCTGGCCGTTTGCCACGGCTTGGTCGACCTTATCCCACAAATCGCTGAGCTGGCGCTGGAGCACCTCGATCCGACCCTGTTTTCCCGAGCGCGGGAAATTGCTGACGGCGAACTGAATTGTTCCGGTAAAGCCTAATGCGTCGATGGCTTTGTTCAGCATCTTCCGCGTGTCGGCTTCTAGAAATGGAACGGAGGCGTAAAGCCCAGGCTGACCATTGGCGCGAGAATCAAACATATCGAAAACCGAACGGATTCGGGCTGGGTCCCAAAGCATCAGACTATCATTGCCAATATCTTCATGCTCATTGCGATAGATGATGCTATCGTATCCTGCATTATTTAGCGTTCTGATAAGGTCATGCATAAAATCAGCATCAGCATTATCATCCTGGCGCTTCATGCTTTCGGCAGACATCTTGTCGATATCCTGAAGCAGATACCGATCAACTTGATCTGGCCGCATAATGATACGGCCATTATTATCCTTAATGCCCACCCTTAACGCATGTCGCGCATAAATGCCCCATTGTTCAGCGCCAACCCAATAATCCATATCCGGCAGACGCAATGGATTATTGGCCTTGACCAACAGCGGCAGAGTATGGGCTCCTGCCGCTACGTTCCAAAATCCCTGCTCGCCAGCAGCAAACCCCTTCTTGATCAAGAAGTCTTTGATCTTCTGCATCGTGCCGAGATCATAGTCCTCCAGCCCTTGCGTAAACCGTTCGCTGGCCGCTTTCGGTGTGCCGATGGCGACATGGAAGCCGAAATCATGATCTTTCCGCAGCGGATCTGGGATCAGGAAATCGTTCTTTGTCACGTGCCATGCCGGAAGCTTGAATCCTTGCGCGTTGGCGCGCTTTAGGGCAGCCTCTGGTTCCCAGTAGGAGCCGAGATAATCCCGGAGGATGGCGGTGCGGAGCCGGTCGCTGATGAGCCGCCGGTTTCCGAAGGCGCGTCCGATGACGGGGGATCGAGCAAACTCTTCGCGGCCAGGAGTAATTTCAGCGCTCGCGGATGGCCCTTCGGATAGGTTCCGGCCCGTTTGATCAGAAATTGGCCGATTTGCAACTGTTTTAGACGATTCCTGTCTTGCGGCATCGATTTCCTCTTTTACTAGGGACAGAATTGAAGACGAAATACCCTTGTCCGCCGTTGCCGTACTGAGTTGATCTAGCGTCGAATAATCATACTCAAACGCCTTACTAAACTTTCCCGCAAGCAGATCATCAAGAATATCTTGAACCGGCGCAGTCTGCTCTTCAGACAAATGTCCGTGGCTATATAACTCAACGAAATGAGCTGCAGCCTCTTGGTCAAAAGCTTCTTGATACTCTTCTTTGCTTTTATTCTTCCATTTATCGTGATAGGCTTTCCAAATCGGCCCGTCGGTCGAGTGTGGGTCGGTATCACCAAACTGAATAAGTTTCAGATAGGTACGCAACGACATATTGAGAATATGGAGGGACTTCGCATGGCCGACAAGCCGCGTCCATACTTCGGCGGGAAAATCCCCCCGATAGCGAATCGCATGAAGAGCTTCATGCCGCAGTTCACCCCGGAGTCGCTCATCGACAGCATGCGGCGCGTTAAAGCGAACGAAGAAGATCCCTGGATCGGAGTTGAGCCCTGCCCCATTAAAGAACGCACGGGAGCCGAAAAGCGCCCCCCAATCAAAAAGTAGCTTGGTGACTGTGCCATCATCATTCTTAAATTCCGCCCCCACCTTATCCGGCATATCCTTGAAGGGTACTAACCGGATAAGTACGCCCATTTTCATATCAGCCGGGACAATCTCACGCTCATCTGCCAGTTGAGCCAAAGCTGCATCAGCAATCTCATCACCAAGATGGACTTCACGCCCCATCCGCAATTGCGCTTGGGCCACCCTTTTAAAGGCGGCCTCAAAGCCCCCGATCGCCATCGCCTGACCGCTGACGGCGATATCGGCGCGCATGGCCTCGGTGATCGGCAGGGTGAACTGCTGCGGTGCCGCAGAATGTGTCTCCATTAAGGCATGGATAGAGGCAAACTGCACTCCGGGCTCGTGTCGCGATTCAGCGATCGCCATATCCCGGCCACGACGCTGGGTTTCGAACGGCTCATCGGACATATTGATATAGCCATCTGGCTCGATTAGGTAATAGTTTGCTGCTTGCCCCTGAAGACCACGCTGTTTCAAGATCTCATCAATAGATACGCCCGTTTGTTCGAGCTGCGCGATTGCATTACCCATTGCCGCCTTCACGTTGGCGATATGCGGATTTTCATACTGAACAATGATCTGTTCGTCGGTGATGCCGGGAGCCACCCCGCGCGCACCTGATGCCATGCGGCTGAGCGTGCGTTGATCCATCAACGCGATCGACGTCTGCAGATATTTCACCGCTTCTTCACGTGTTACTCCTGGCCGCAATTTATAGAATCTTTCATCTGCGACGCCGGATACTTCACCCTTCGTCAGCGATGCGCCCCATTTCTTGACATATTTATTGACGAAATTCGGGATATTCTGCTCGTAGAATTTGCGCGCGGCATCGATCGGCATCCCGACCGAATTCGAGACCTGTTCGGCCGTTGGCAGCGCGATGCTGTCGAACTTATTCTCTACCGCATATTGCAGCATGCGCTTGAACGCCAATTGCCACCATGCATCGCCCTTATAGGGTGCATCGGGATAGCTGCTCATCGCCCATTGGCGGATCGCCGTTTCCAGCGGTTCCCGCATAAAATTCCAGGCTTGATATTCGGTGATGCTGAGCTTATCCCGCATCGCCTTGACGAATGGCTCGGCGGCCGGCTGCAGGGCCGTCATCTCAGCCTCTCGTTGCGCGATACTGCCAACGCGGCGTTCCAGCTCTTCCATGGTGAACTGGGTATGCAGATGGTGGCCACCGGGAAACGGCGGCTGCACCTCACGGCCTTCGGCCCGCATCTTCTCGTGACGAAGCTTGGTCTCAAGGTGCGTGCTGGCCATCTTGGCGTCAGCTAACCGCCCAGCTGCCTCGCGATAGCGCCGCACCGCATCATTGTCCCAAGTGTCGGCCAGGAGATCAGTGGCTTCTTTGGTGCGATAGCCCTTTTCACGAGCATGCTGATGCAGATCGGATTGGATCTCATGAATGAACAGGACCAGCCGTCCTGTAACAGGATCGCGCCGTATATCGTAGCGAATATGTACGATCTCAGTGTCATTGAAATGTGCGGAGCTATAGCCTTCGGCGGCGAGCTTCAGGAAGCGGATCAGCAGCTCGCGATATTTCTCGCCCTGCTGACTCATATCCAGTTCGTGCCAACTGGTGGCGCGGTTGCTTTCTTTTATGGCTTCGTCGATGGCACCGTTCCAAGAGACATCTTCGGACGCATCATTGCGTACTTCATCAGCCCAGTTGCTGCGCAATTCGTCTTCGAGTTCCTGCTGGGCTTTATAGGCTGCCGTTTCGGCTTCGTCTTCGCTATCGAAGACATCTTCGCTTTCCTGGCTATCGGTCTGGAACTGTGTGCCGGAATGCAGAGTATAGGTCCAGCCGCCGCCATCGTCCGCGTTCCGTTCATAGACGTCATAATTCACCGACGGCTCATATCCGCGCTCGGATTGCTCATCGATATAGCCGTTCAGATTGGCATCATAGATCTCCTGCGCCCGCTTCTGGATCTCTGGATCATTGCGCAAATCGTCTTCTGGCTTTTTCTCGACTTCATCTAACTCGATTTGATGCTCGGCCAGGAAACCAAGCATATCATTCTTCGAGATTGTCTTAGCTGTCTCGCTGTCGAGCCAGTCATTGAGCCCTATCCAACGCACTTGCTCTTGCGGGACGTTCGCCCCCCGGAACACCGCCTTCCATTGCTCGGGCGTGGCCTTTGGCTGTGGGAAGTTCTCGGCAGCGCGGATCACCGGGCTATAGAAGCCGTTCAGGGCGAACATCACGTCATTCGGCGGCCGATTAGCGGCCAGCGCCTGCGCCACCAAGACGCCTTCATTGAGGAGCGCTTGCGGCACATCGGCAAAACCTTGCGTCTGCAGAGCCCGCCGCATTTCTGGCACAGTGCGACTGGGCATTTCGACCAACGCAGAGACAGCCGCAATTGCCGCATCGGAGCCGGGCCAATCCTGGCCACGATAATGCTCGGCCAGGGATGCCTGCCAATCCTGCAGCATCTGGGCTCCGTGCGAAAGCACTTGGGCCATGTCTTCGTCCGTCGGCGCAGTCGAAATTCCGTGCTTATTGGCTACGGATCGGATAAACTGGGTATAGAATTTGCCGAGTGGGCCGGGCTCGGCTTGCTGCAACTGATCAGCATCTTGCAAAGCCCGCCCAATCCGGCTTTCGATGTCAGATAGATCTCCGGCGCGGCCGAGCGTGACGATGTCCTGGATTTTGCTTTTTAAGCCCTGGAAAGCCTGCAGCGCCTGCGGATTGGCCGCCAACCGCCGTGGTCCAGACTCCATTTCGTATTCAAGGCTGTCTTCGAGTGTGCGCAGATCGCTTGCCCATGCGCCCTGTTTCAGTAGTTTCTTTTGAGTTGGCGCTTCTTCTCCGAGCGCAAACATTGGCAAACCGCCCGCGAGGATAGCTTCCTTAGCTTTCAGGCTCAACGGGATGAAGGTGAAGTCACGTTCGAAGGGCGTACCGGCGACTTGAGAATCGCGGAATGAACCCGACGTCGGATTGGCGTTTGCTGGGTTGAGCTTCACCTTCTCCGGCTTGGCATTCCGATCAACCTTGTGCAGCAGTTTCAACAGCGTCTTGGGATACATGCTGTCATAAGTGGCGCGCATGCCCTTGCCGCCGAGTTCCATCTCAACCCCGCGCAACGTATGGGCTCGATATGGCGAACCGCCTCGCATCTCTTCGGTTGGGGCGGCCAGAAGCTTTTGA
>Ga0137403_10002725_pt1 | contig 21487 bp, 23 predicted proteins | sample CZOMad2_1_16fung_FD_122057 | JGI IMG/M metagenome (GOLD analysis project Ga0137403, IMG submission 122057) | Vadose zone soil fungal communities from Angelo Coast Range Reserve, California, USA - CZOMad2_1_16fungal (Hybrid Assembly) | ecosystem: Environmental > Terrestrial > Soil > Vadose zone...
TCCGCCCGGCGGGCCGGGGACACCCTGGTGCCACCCGTCCGACGGCGCAGTGCGGTTCGTGAATAATGCGGGCTAGCTCGAGAAGAACTCCAGCATCCGCCGGTTGACCTCGGGAGCGTTCTCGTACGCGGACCAGTGGCCGGCCGCCGGAATCCGGTGCACGTCGAGCGTGCCGACGGCCTCGCCGATCTCGCCGATCAAGAGGCTCGCGGGCCGGAACGGGGAGTCGTCGCGCTCGCCCCAGAGCAGCCGGATCCGACAGGTGCCACATCCCCTGAGCTGGGCGAGGTCGCCCAGGAGCGTCCCGCCCCCGCTCACCTTGCGGCTGTCGAAACGAGTTCGCCGGACGCCATCGGCCTGGATGTCGATGGCATCCTCGGTGACGCTGGCCGGATCGCTGAGCATGTTGACGAGCAGGTTGTGGCGACAGATCTCGCGGAAGAGCCGCTCGTCGTCCCGGGCTTCCTTGTAGCTGCGGATCGGCCGGTCGCCGAAGCGGCGTGACGGGAAGCCGCCGGGCGAGACCAGGCAGAGGTGGGTCACCCGCGGGGCGAGTCGCCGGGCGAGGCTCGCGGCGATGGCGCCGCCGAACGAGAACCCGGCCAGGCGCAGCGGGGCATCGCCCGGGAACATCTCGACGAACAGACGGTGCACGAGGTCGAGATACGCGGCGCCGGTCGTCTCGCGCGCGACCGGCGCCGAAGCGCCGTACGACGGATGATCGAGCGCGTGCACGGTGAAGCGGGCCGCCAGCGCTTCAATGTTCCGGGCCCAGTGCTTCCAGGACCCCATGCCGCCGTGAAAGAGGACGACGTCCGGCCCGTTGCCGCGCCGGCGCACCGCCATCCCGGGCGAGTCGTCCGGGTTCGATTGGGACGCCATCGACTGGAGTCTACCGTGACGATCCCTCCTCGTTCCAGCCGGCTTGGTACGGAGCCTGGACTTGCCATCGGAATGTCACGATAATCAGGCCCCGGCCGGAGGCACGCGCACGTCGGCTCACTACGTGGAAAAAGGGGAGGCGTCATGACAGAACGTGATCGCACGCGAAAGACACGCACGCTCCGATCCCGGCTCACGGTCGTTCTCGTCGTGGGGGCCCTCTGCGGCGTCGTCGCCGCGGCGGCGCTCGCGCAGAACGCCGGCAAGAGCGCCCTGATCGGCAAGCTCGAAGGTCCGGAGGTCGTGACCGACGCGGCGAAGCTCCCCAAGACGCTGAAGGAGGCGCCGCAGCTGGCGGCGCTGGTCAAGGCCGGCAAGCTGCCGCCGGTGGCGGAGCGCGTCGGTCAGGATCCGCTGGTCATCAAGCCGTTGCACGAGATCGGCAAGTACGGTGGCACCTGGCGCGGCGGGTTCACCGGGCCTGCCGACTTCTGGAACGGCTACCGGTGCTGCTCGGGTCCCGACCATCTGCTGTTCTGGGACTACACGGGCGACAAGGTCACGCCGAACGTCGCCAAGGGCTACGAGATGCAGGACGGTGGCCGCACGCTCGTCCTGCACCTGCGCCGCGGGATGAAGTGGAGCGACGGCAAGCCGTTCACCGCGGACGATTTCGTGTTCTGGTTCGAGGAGATCTATCGGAACAAGGACCTCGTGCCCACGCCCTCCGCCGTGATGGCGATCAACGGCAAGCAGGGGGAGGTGCAGAAGGTCGACACCTATACGGTGAAGTTCAGGTTCGCCGACCCCTACTACCTGCTGCCCGACGTGCTGGCCGGCTCCACCCAGATCGGTGGCCATGCTCAGCAAGGGCTGAACGGCATGGGCGGCTACGCGCCGGCCCACTACCTCAAGCAGTTCCACCCGAAGTACGTCGGCCAGGCCGAGCTGGACAAGAAGGTCAAGGAGGAGAAGTTCGACAGCTGGGTCCGCATGTTCCTGTTCAAGAACGACTGGGCGCGCAACCCCGACCTGCCGGTCCTGACGCCCTGGAAGACGGTCACGCCGAGCCACACCCCCACCTGGACCCTGGAGCGCAACCCCTACAGCGTGTTCGTCGACCCCGAGGGCAACCAGCTGCCCTACATCGACCGGGTGGTGCTGACCTTGGCCGAGAACCTCGAGGTCATCAACCTGCGCGCGATCGCCGGCGAGTACGACTTCCAGCAGCGGCACCTCGATCTGGGCAAGCTGCCGGTGTTCATCGAGAACCAGGCCAAGGGCGCCTACAAGGTCCATTTGGATCCGGGTGACTACGGCGGCGACATGATCATCAAGTTCAACCTGAGCTACGAGGCCGACCCGGAGATCGCGAAGTGGATGAACACGGCCGACTTCCGGCGCGCGCTGGCGATCGGGATCGACCGCGACCAGATCAACGAGACGTTCTGGCTGGGGACGGGCACGCCGAGCTCGGTGGTGCCGGCGGATGGCAACAAGTACAACCCCGGACCGCAGTACCGGAAGATGTGGGCCACGCTCGAGGTCAAGAAGGCCAACGAGATGCTCGACAGGATCGGGCTGGCCAAGAAGGACGCGGAGGGCTTCCGGCTGCGCACCGACGGCAAGGGCCGGCTGCGCATCGAGATCATGACGCTGGGCGGTCAGTTCCTCCAGTTCACGCAGATCGCGGAGATGATCCGCGAGCAGTGGAAGAAGATCGGCATCGACCTCGTCGTCCAGGAAGTCGAGCGGAGCCTCGCCATCCAGCGCACCGCCGCCAACGAGCAGCAGCTCGCCGCGTGGAACAACGACGGAAGCGAGCACCTCTTCACGTTCCCACTCCACGTCTTCCCCTTCGACCTGATCGCCGTGGTGGCGACCTCGGGGCCGCTCTATGCAAAATGGTTCCAGTCCGCCGGTACGCAGGGGAAAGAGCCGCCCGCGCGGATGAAGGAGCTGATGGAGAAGTTCAAGAAGGCCTACGGCGTGCCCGAGAAGGAGCGGATCGCGCTCGGCAAGGAGGTCTGGAAAATCGCGGCCGAAGAGGTCTACATCATCGGCGTGATCGGCATGGGCCCGGCCTCCATGGGCGTGCGCGTGGTCAAGACGAACATGGGCAACATCCCCTCCCGGCAGTACAACAGCCCGGACGGCAAGACCCCGACGATCTCCCGGCCGGTGACGTTCTTCTACAAGAAGTAGGCGGCTGAAGCGCCCGGGTCACCGTCGCCTCCGTCGGTGGCCCGGGCCGAGCCATGCTGACATACATCGGCCGCCGCGTCGTGCTCGCGATCTTCACCGTCTGGGCGATCTCCGTCCTGGCGTTCGCCATCATCCAGCTGCCGCCGGGCGACTACGTGACCTCCTACATCGCCCAGATGGCGACGACGGGCAGCGTCGTCACGGAAGAGGAGGCCCAGAACCTCCGGATCCAGTACGGGCTCGGGCAGCCGATCTACGTGCAGTACTACAAGTGGGTCAAGCAGATCGCGCAGGGAAACTTCGGCACGTCGATGGAGTGGCGGCGGCCCGTCACCGAGGTGATCGGTGAGCGCCTGTGGCTGACGATCGTCGTCTCGGTGGCCGCCTTGATTCTCACGTGGACCCTGGCGCTGCCGATCGGCATTTACTCCGCGGTTCGACAGTATTCCGTGGGCGACTACCTGGCGACGTGCGTCGGGTTCATCGGCCTGGCCGTACCCAACTTTCTGCTCGCCCTCGTGCTCCTCTATCTGGGGTTCGTGCTGTTCAACGCGCACATCGGCGGGTTGTTCTCCGTGGAGTTTCAGGATGCGCCGTGGAGCGCGGCGCGAGCGTGGGACCTGCTCAAGCATCTCCCGCTCCCGGCGCTGATCCTGGGCCTGGCGGGAACGGCGCAGCAGATTCGGATCATGCGCGCCAATCTGCTGGACGAGCTGCGCAAGCCCTACGTGGTGACCGCGCGCTCCAAGGGCTTACCCGAGGCCCGGGTGATCGTGAAGTACCCGGTGCGGGTAGCCCTCAACCCGTTCGCGAGCACGATCGGCTACACGCTGCCGTACATCGTGTCGGGAAGCATCATCGTGTCCCTGGTCCTGGGATTGCCGACGGTCGGGCCGCTCCTGTTGAAGGCCCTCATCGCCCAGGACATGTTCCTGGCCGGAACGATCGTGCTCCTGCTCGGGGTGATGACGGTGATCGGTACGCTGGTCTCCGACATTCTTCTCGTGTGGATCGACCCGCGCATCCGGCTCGAGGAGACCTGATGGCCGCCGATGCGAAGGACCAGCGCATCTTCGTGGCCTCGCAGTGGCAGTTGATGTGGTGGCGCTTCCGGAGGCACAAGGTGGCCGTGGCCAGCGGCCTCGTCGTCATCGGCTTCTATCTGGCGGTCCTCGGCGCGGACTTTCTCGCCTATTCGGACCCCAACGCCTCCGAGGCGCAGCGCTCGTTGATGCCGCCCCAGCGCGTGTACTGGCTCGACGGCTGGCGATTCAGTCCCCACGTCTACGCGGTCAAAGGCGCCCGCGACCCCCAGACCTTCAGGCGTGTCTACCGGGCCGACCCCGACCGGAAGATCCCGATCCGGTTCTTCGCCGAGGGCTTCGAGTATCGGCTTCTCGGCCTCATCCCGACGACACGTCATCTGATCGGCGTCGACGGGGGCCTCGACGCCGGCAAGACGATCTTCGTCCTGGGCACGGACGTCCAGGGCCGCGACCTGTGGTCGCGGCTGATGTACAGCACGCGCATCTCGCTCACGATCGGCCTGTTCGGGGTCACGCTGAGCCTCGTCCTGGGCGTGGTGCTGGGCGGGTTCTCGGGATTCTACGGCGGGATCGCCGACACGCTGATCCAGAGGGTCATCGAGATTCTCCGCTCGATCCCGACGATTCCGCTGTGGATGGGGCTGGCCGCGGCCCTCCCCCGGGACTGGTCGATCCTACAAGTCTATTTCGCGATCACGATCATCATCTCGCTTCTCGGGTGGACGGAGCTGGCGCGCGTCGTTCGGGGGCGTTTCCTGTCCCTGCGCGAGGAGGACTTCGTCGTCTCGGCACGGCTGGTCGGCTGCAGCCAGATGCGGACCATCTTCGTGCACATGGTGCCGTCGTTCATGAGCCACATCATCGCGGCGACGACCCTCGCCCTGCCGGCGATGATCATCAGCGAGACCGCCCTGAGCTTTCTGGGCCTGGGCCTGCGCCCGCCCGCGATGAGCTGGGGTGTCCTGCTGCAGCAGGCCCAGAATGTTCAGACGGTGGCCATCTCGCCGTGGCTGATGATCCCGGCCGTGCCCGTGATCGTCGCCGTCATGGCCTTCAACTTCCTGGGCGATGGACTGCGCGACGCCGCCGATCCCTATGGACGCTAAACTCCTCGGAGGGGGGCTTCACCCCCCTTCGGAGCTTCGGAGGGGGCCTCGACGGCCCCCTCCGATACCTCCCCCAGACCAGGATTGCGCCGGCAAAGCCGGCGCTCGAAACGTGCGTCGCAATGCTCGACATCATGCGTGAACCGACGATGTCTCTCGCAGGAGAGCCGTTGCTGTCCGTGCGCGATCTGAAGACGTATTTTTCCCAGGACGAGGGCACGGTGAAGGCGGTGGATGGGGTCAGCTTCGACCTGTATCCGGGGAGGACGCTCGGCATCGTCGGTGAGAGCGGATGCGGCAAGAGCGTCACGGCCAGATCGATCCTGAGAATCGTCGATCGACCCGGCCGGATCGTCGACGGAGAGATCCAGTTTCGTCGCCCGGCGACCGACGGCGGGGCGGGGGACCGCCAGATGGTCGACTTGACGAAGCTGGCGCCGAATGGCCCGGAGATGCGGTCGATCCGCGGGGCGGAGATCGCCCTCATCTTCCAGGAGCCGATGTCCTCGTTCAGTCCCGTCCACACCGTCGGGAATCAGATCACCGAGGCGATCCTGCTCCACCAAGCGGTCGGTCGCCGAGCAGCGCGCGACCGGGCCATCGAGACGCTGCGGCGAGTCGGAGTGTCGTCGCCGGAAGAGCGGATGAACCAGCTCTCCAATCAGCTGAGCGGCGGCCTGCGCCAGCGGGCGATGATCGCGATGGCCTTATCTTGCAGTCCAACCTTGTTGATCGCGGACGAGCCCACGACCGCGCTCGACGTGACCACCCAGACGCAGATTCTCGAGCTGATGCGCCAGCTCCAGCGGGAAGACGGGATGGCGATCATGCTCATCACCCATGACCTCGGTGTGATCGCCGAGATGGCGACCGACGTGGCGGTGATGTACCTCGGCCGCGTCGTCGAGCAGGCGCCGGTCGACGCGATCTTCCACGCCCCGAAGCACCCGTACACCCGGGCCCTCCTCCGCTCCATTCCCCGGATGCGGGCGCGGACGCGCGAGCGACTGACCCCGATCGCGGGCTCGGTGCCGCACCCGTATGATCGGCCGACGGGTTGCCCTTTCCATTCGCGCTGCGCCGACTTCATGGCGGGAACGTGCGATCGACAGACGCCGAGCTCGCGGCCGGTCGGGGATCGGCACACCGTGAGCTGCTTTCTCTACGAATGAGCGAGACCCAGGCGCCGCTGCTTCGCGTCGCGGGGTTGCGGAAGCTCTTTCCGGTTCGGAAGGGCTTCTTGAAGCGGACGGTGGGCTACGTCCGCGCCGTCGACGGCGTCGACTTTCACATCGACGAGGGCGAGACGCTGGGTCTGGTGGGGGAGAGCGGCTGCGGCAAGACCACCACGGCACGCTGCATCCTGAGAGCCATCGAGCCGACGAGCGGCGAGATCTTCATGCGCCTCGAGGGGGGCTCGGTGGTCGAGCTCGGCCGGCTACGCCCCTCGGAGCTGCGGGCGCTGCGTCGCGAGATGCAGATGATCTTCCAGGACCCGTTCACCTCGCTCAACCCGCGCATGACCCTGCTCGACCTCGTCGGGGAACCGCTGCTGGTCCACGGCATGAGGAGCCGGCGGGAACGCGAGGAGCGCGTGGCGGAGCTCCTGCGCCGCGTCGGGTTGCGCCCGGAGTACATGCGGCGGTTTCCCCATGCCTTCAGCGGGGGCGAGCGACAACGCATCGGCATCGCGCGGGCCCTGGCCCTTCAGCCCCGCCTGGTGGTCGCGGATGAGCCGGTCTCGGCCCTGGACGTCTCGGTGCAGGCCCAGATCCTGAATCTCCTGTTCGACCTGCAGGCCGACTTTCGGCTGACCTACCTCTTCGTGGCGCACGACCTGAGCGTCGTGCGATACATCAGCAACCGCGTGGCCGTGATGTACGTCGGGCGCATGGTGGAGCTGGCGGAGACCGAGGAGCTCTTCAGGGCGCCCAAGCACCCCTACACGGCGGCGCTCCTGTCCGCGGTTCTCGAGCCGGATCCACGCACGCGCTCGCGGCGCGTCGTGCTGCAGGGGGAGGTGGCGAATCCCGCCGCGCCCCCCTCCGGCTGCTATTTCCACCCTCGCTGCCCGTACGCGATCGAGGTGTGCCGGACCCAGACGCCGGCGTGGCAAGAGATTTCTCCCGCCCATTTCGTCGGCTGCCACCGCGCCCACGAGCTCCAGCTGGCTGGAGTAGAGTGAGGCCATGATCGTCTCCCGAGCCGTCACCCTGAATCTGACGAAGGCGTCGTGGATCCGCCGCATGTTCGAGGAGGGCGCGCGCCTCAAGCAGGAGCGCGGCGCCGACAAGGTCTTCGATTTCACCCTGGGCAATCCGGAGATCGAGCCGCCCGCGGCCGTGCTGGCCGCCGCGCGGCGCGTGCTCGAGAGCACGGCGCCGCACCTGCACGCCTACATGCCCAACGCCGGCCACGTCAGGGTCCGCGAGGCGGTGGCCGGACGGCTCCGGGCCGCCACCGGGCTCCCGTACACGGCCGATCACGTCCTCATGACCGTCGGCGCCGGCGCCGCGCTGAACACCGTGCTGAAGGCGCTGCTCGATCCCGGCGACGAGGTCCTCACGGTCGCGCCCTTTTTCGCCGAGTACACGTTCTACGCCGAGAACCACGGCGGCAAGCTGGTCGTCGTGCCGCCCAGGGCCGACCTCACCCCGGACGTCGCGAAGCTCGAGGCCGCCATCACGCCGCGGACGCGCGCGATTCTGGTAAATTCCCCGAACAATCCCAGCGGCGTCATCTATCCCGCGTCGGCGTTCGTCGAGATCGAGGCGCTGCTCGGGCGCGCCGCCCGGCCCATCGTGCTCATCAGCGACGAGCCCTACCGCGCGCTCGTCTTCGACGACGTCGTGCCGCCCGAGGTGCCGCCGCTGGTCACCCGCGCGATCGTCGCGACGTCCTGGTCCAAGTCGCTGGCCATTCCTGGCGAGCGCATCGGCTACCTGGCCTTCTCGCCGCGCATGCCGGAAGCGGCCGAGCTCTTCGAGGCCTGCACGTTCACCAGCCGGGTGCTCGGCTTCGTGAACGCGCCGGCGCTCTGGCAATGGGTGGTGGCCGAGGTCGGCGATCAGGTGATCGACGTGGCGCCGTATCGCGAGAAGCGCGACCTCATGTACGAGGGGCTCACCCGCATCGGCTATCAGTGCGTGAAGCCCCAGGGCGCCTTCTATGTCTTCCCGCGGACTCCGATCGACGACGACGTGGCCTTCGTCCGCCTGCTGGCCGACGAGGGGGTCCTCACGGTTCCGGGCTCCGGCTTCGGCATGCCCGGCCACATCCGCATCTCGCTCACGGTCGAGCGCGACACTGTGGTGCGCGCACTCCCCGGCTTCGCGCGCGCCTTCCACAAGGCGCGCGCCTAGCGCCCCGTTCGCGAAGTCCCGTCAACGATCGACGAGTGTCGGAGGTGACGGGCGGGTGCGGTAGGGATCGACGGGACCCGTTCCCGCCAACGCGGCGTCGGATGCCGAGCGCCCTGGTGGAGCCCAGCTGCCGCGGGGCAGCGAACGCGTGCCGCGTGGTCCAGTCGATCCCTACCGCACCCGCCCGTCGCCTCCGCCTGCGGCGATGTCTCAACATGACTTCTGGGACGGGACACTAGAGCGTCTTGACGACCTCGGCCGGCCAGGCGCGGGCGTCGACGCGCGCGTGCCACTCCTTGATCTTGCCGTCCCGGTCGATCACCACGCCGACGCGCTGGGCGCCCTTCTGTGGGTCGACGTTGGCGCCGTAGGCGGTGCCGATCGTGCGGTCGGTGTCGCAGATCAGCGGGAAGTTGAAGTGGAACTTCTCGGCGAAGCTCTTGTTCTCGGCCGGGGTGTCGAAGGACACCCCGAGGATCACGGCGCCCTTCCGGTCGTAGTCGGCTTTCAGGTCGCGGAACCCGCAACCCTCCGCCGTTCAGCCCGGAGTGTCGGCCTTGGGAAAGAACCAGAGCACGACCGACTTGCCCTTGAAGTCCGACAGCTTCACGGTATTGCCGGCGTGATCGCGACCGACGAAATCGGGTGCCTTGTCCCCCGGCTTGAGCATGAGTCCTCCTTGTATGTAGGTGTAGGTCAGAGCGCGGCGACGTCGAACGCCGTGAGTGGGGCCATCCTGCGCCGGCGCGGGCCCGCCGTCAAGACGTGGGAGCGACGCCGCTCAGCCCGTGCGCACGATCTCGGCGGCGAAGGCCTCGAGCGCGTCCCAGTCGTACGGCCCCTCACGGAGCGCGATGTTGAGCCGCATGCAGCCGAGCGCCCGGAACTCGTCCACCATCGCGTGCGCGTCCTTCACCGTTCCCCGCAGGTAGCCGGTGCGATCCGCGCGCGCGGGGCTGCCGCCGAAGTGGCTCTGGAAGATCGCGTCGGCGCGGGCGGCCCCCCGCGCGTCGGCCCCGAGATAGAAGCCGAGGTTCACGCTGCGCATGATCGTCTTCGGGTCGCGCCCCTCCTTCTCGCACCACTGGTCGAGCACCTGGCCCTTGTGCTTCCAGTCATCCGGACCGATATAGGCGCCGTTCCAGCCGTCGGCGTACTTCGCGGCCGCGCGGAGGGTGCGCTTCTCGCCGCGCCCGCCGATCCAGATGGGAATGCGCGGCTGCAGCGGTTTGGGATTGTTCGGGGCGTCGGACAGGCGGAAATGCTTGCCCTCGAAGCTCGCGCGCCGCTGCTCGGGGTCCAGGAGCAGGCGCAGGACCTGCGCGTACTCCTCGAGCATGTCCTCGCGCGGGCCGATCGACGGAAAGGCGTAGCCGAAGGCTTTCGCCTCGACGTCGTGCCAGCCGGCGCCGAGCCCGCAGTCGACGCGTCCGTTCGACAGGTGATCGATGGTGGTGAGCGACTTGGCGAGCAGCCCCGGGTTACGGTACGCGACGCAATAGACGCCGCTGCCGAGCCGGATGCGCGTCGTGTCCATCGCGGCCGCGGTCAGCGTCGCGATCGCCTCGTAGCAGTCCATGTCCCCGCCGCGCGGGGGCGATTCCTGAAAGTGGTCGGAAACGGAGAACCAATCGAAGCCCTTCGCGTCGGCGAGCTTCCACAGTCTGCGCATCTCGCCGAGCGGCCCGCCCATGTGGCCGATGTGGATCCCGAACTTCATGTCACTCTCCCGCGCCGGTCCTTCGGTTGGCCTGCCCCCATCCCTGGTGCCGCCCGATCATACCGCGTCGGGCGTCGAAGCGACGGCGGCCGAGCGGTCCGCGCCATTGACGCCCGAGGGACCGGCGGCGTACGGTTGGGCTGCGATGACATCGGCCGGTCGCCCGGCGTCTGCTGACCGTCGACGCCGGCCCGTAGACACCGAGACGGAAAGGAAGAAGCGCCATGTCCACCGCAGGACGCGCCGTCGGATTCATCGGGCTGGGCCAGATGGGCTTCGGCATGGCCGCGAATCTCCTCAAGGCCGGCCACGACGTGCTCGCCTACGACGTCGCCGCCGAGCCGCTCGCTCGCTTCGCCGCGCGCGGCGGGCGAGCCGCGCGCCATCCCAAGCAGATCGGCGCCGAGTGCCCGAGCGTGATGGTGATGGTGGTCGCGGCACCATCATGGTCTGCAGCACGATCGCCCTGTCCGAGCTCTTGCCGATCGCCGAGCGCGCCCGCGCCCGCCGCGTGACCGTGATCGACTGCCCGGTCAGCGGCGGCGTGAGCGGCGCGGCGGCGGGCACGCTCACGCTCCTCTGCGGCGGCGAGGCCGCGGCGATCGAGGCGCAACGCCCGCTCCTGGAAGCGGTGAGCGCCAATGTCTTCCACCTCGGCCCGCTGGGCGCGGGACTGGTGGGCAAGGTCGCGAACAACCTCATCATCGGGGTCGGCCGCCTCGCGGTCGGTGAAGCCTTCGCCATGGCGAAGCAGGCCGGCGTGCCGCTGGACCGCCTGTACCACACGCTGCTCACCTGCACCGCTGACAGCAAAATGCTGCGCTCCCTGGAGGGCGCCATCCTGCGAGGGGAGTACCCGCCCGCCACGTTCCTCGGGCTCAAGGACTTGACGGCTGCGGTGGAGAGCGGGCGCAGCGTGCACCAGGCGATGCCCGTCACCTCGCTCGCCCGCGAGCTCTACCAGCTCATCGACACCAAGCTCGGCGGACTGCACGGCTCCAACGAAGTGCTGCGCTACTACCTGGAGCCCTGAGGGTCGTCGCTTCGCTCGGACCCGTCAGTCGATGGTGCCTGCTGGCACCACCCATTCGCAGGGCTGGCCCGTGACCCGGGTGATCAAATCGAAATCTGCGTCGTAGTGAAGGACGGCAAGGCCGCTGTCCTCTGCCGCCGCGGCAATCAAGAGGTCCGGGACCTTCCGCCCCCGAAGGCCGCGGGAAGCAAGCAGACGCTGCACCTGGCGAGCCCGCCGTACGTGCACGGCGTCTGTCTCGATCAGGGGGAAGGCGGCGAGCGCAGCGGCCAGGCGGGTCCACTCGCCGAGGTTGCGAGCAGAGAAGCCGACTTCGAGGTCCGAGATGCCTGCCCGGGCGACCTGGCCGCTGGCGGCGAGGGGCTCGAGCGCCGTACGCACCGCCCGATGGCCGAGTCGGGTCAGCACGCTGGTATCGGCGAGGTGGGTCAGCGCCACGCCGTCCTCCGGTCCTGCAACCTCGCCTTCGCCAGCGTATCGAGCGCCCGGGCGACGCGGCGGTTTCGCGTCGGCGCGGCACGACGGAGCGCCTCGTTGACGGTGTCCTTCAACGTCTTCGTGCCGAGCTCGGCCCTCGCGGCCGCGAGGGCTTTCTCGTCGATGTCCACCAGGCGCTTGGCCATGGTCGAAAGTATATCACCATCGCTCGGCGTATATCCTGGACGCCGTCTCATTCCTCGAGCAGCACGCAATGCCGGGGCTCGGCGCTGACGAACACCTCGTCACCCTCGGCCATCGGCTCCGCCGCCGCCGAGCGCACGATGAGCCGCCGGCCGTCCCAGTCCACGTGGTACTGCGTGAAATCGCCCTGGAACACGCGCTGCCGGATCCGGGCCGGCCACGCGTTGACGGACGTCGCCGGGCGCGCGCGCTCGAGGCGGAGGTGGACGGTGCGGACGGCCATGAGCGCCTCGGCTCCGGCCCGGCGGTCGAGCGCGGTGCCGTGGACCAGCGCGCCCCCGGGCGTCTCGATGACCACGCGCCCGTCGCGCTCGAGGTCGGGGCGGCGCCGGCCCCGGATCAGGTTGGCCGACCCCACGAAGTCGGCGACGAACGTGTTGCGCGGCCGATCATAGATCTCGGCCGGCGTGCCCACCTGCTCGATGATGCCGTCGCGCATCACCACGATCCGGTCGGAGATGGCGAGCGCCTCCTCGAGGTCGTGGGTCACGTACACCGAGGTGATGTCGAGGCGGCGCTGGAGCTCCTTGAGCTCGACGCGCATCTCGGCCCGCAGCTTGGCGTCGAGGTTCGACAGCGGCTCGTCGAAGAGGAGCACCGAGGGCGAGAACACGAAGGCCCGGGCCAGGGCCACGCGCTGCTGCTGGCCTCCCGAGAGCCTGGCCGCGCTGCGGGTGCCGAGCTCGCCGAGCTGGACCAGGTCGAGGGCCTCGCGCACACGGGCCGTCACTTCGGCCTGGGGCCGCCGCCGCACGCGGAGGCCGTACGCCACGTTGTCGAACACGCTCATGTGAGGCCAGATCGCGTAGGACTGGAAGACCATGGAGAGCCCGCGGCGCTCGGCGGGGACGTTCACGGCGGGCGAGGACGAGAACATCGGGCTTCCGCCGATCCGGATCTCGCCCGACGCCGGCCGTTCCAGCCCCGCGATCGCCCGGAGCGTGGTCGTCTTGCCGCACCCGGAGGGGCCGAGCAGCGTGAGGTGCTCGCCGGCGCCGACGGTGAACGTCACGCCCCGCACCGCGGCGACCGCGCCGTAGCGAACGACCAGGTCGCGCACCTCGATCGAGGCCTGGCTCACGCTTACTCTCCTCCGGGCTGCACGGTGCGGCGGGCCACCGCGAACAGAACCGCCAGCGCGGCGGCCACCGCCAGGGTCTGCAACAACGCCAGGGCCGCCGTCAGCTCCGAGCTGGTGGAGAACCAGGACTCGACGATCGCGGGCGTGATGACCTTGGCCTTGGGCCCCATCAGCAAGATGGATGCGCCCAGCTCGCGGACGCTGGCGATGAAGAGCAGCAGCCACGCCGCGACGAGGCCGGGCTTGAGCAGCGGCATGGTGACGGTGCGCAGCCGGTAGCCCCACGACGCCCCGCACATCTGCGCGGACTCCTCGAGCGAGCGGTCGATCTGGAGGATGACGCCCGAGATCGTCCGGAGCCCGAGCGGCAGGAACACCGTGAGGTACGCGATCAGCAGCAGCCAGAGGGTCCCGTAGATCGGGATCGGGAAGACCAGCCACGCCCACAGCATCCCGAAGGCGAAGACGAGGCGCGGGACCGCCTGCGGGAACATCAGCACGTACTCGATGACGCCGGCGCCGGGCAGGCGCGAGCGGTAGATCAGCCACGAGAGGAAGCCCATGACGAAGACGCCGATGCTCGCGGTGGCGAGGCCGAGGAGCAGGCTGTTCCAGAGGGCCGAGCGCACCGCGTCCAGCGACAGCGCGGTCACGTAGTTGGCCAGGGTGAAGTTATCGGCGCGCGGGAACACGGTGGTCAGGCGCTGGAACGAGGCGTACACGATCGTCAGGACCGGCAGGACCACGGCCACGCCCAGGTAGGCCACGCAGAGTCCGAGCAGCGGCCAGCGCAGTCGTCCCACGTCCATGACGCGCGGCCGGAAGGCCTTGCCCGTGATGGTGACGTAGGTGCCGCCGCTCACGATGCGGCGGTAGATCCACACCATCACGAACATCACGGCGAACAGCGACACGCCCATCGCCGCCGCCGTCGGGAAGCGCGGCGGATACTGCGACACGAGCTGGTACATGGCCGTGGTCACGACGTAGAAGCGGTTGGGCAGGCCGAGGACCAGCGCGGCCGAGAACGAGCCCAGCATCTCGGCGAAGACGAAGACCGCCGCCCCCAGCACGCCCGGCAGGACGAGCGGCAGCGTGATGCGCAGCATCGTCCGCAGGCGGCCGGCGCCGAGGACCTGCGAGGCTTCTTCCATCGCGGGGTCCATGGACTTCATCACGGCCCCGATCATCACGAAGGCGACCGAGCCCTCGAAGAGCGCCATGACCCAGGCGATGCCCCAGGGCGTGTTGATGTCGATGAGATGCCCCTCGCCCCCGAGCGCCCGCCAGAGCTGGTTGACGAAGCCGCTGGTGGCCGAGCCGATGAGCCCCCAGGCGAGCGCGCCCATGAGCGGCGTCACGTAGTACGGCATGGCCATGAGCTGCTCGAAGGCGGCCCGGCCGGGCACGTTGGTGCGCGAGAGGATCCACCCCATCGTGAATCCGACGACGATGGCCAGGACGGTCGCCACGCCTGCGACGAGCAGCGTGTTGCCGAAGATGTGCGCGTAGCGCCCCAGGCCCAGGAAGTTGTCGAGCCCGTAGGCCTCCGGCGGGCGGGCCTGCGGATCGCCCACGCTCAGCGACGCCTGGATCAGATAGGCGATCGGGTAGAGGACGAGGACGGCGGCGGCGCCGCCGACGACCAGGCTGACAAGACGCGGGCCCGGCCGCCAGGACCGGGCCCGCTCGACATGCTTCACGTGGGGAAGCTCACAACCCCATGATCGAGTTCCACTCCTTCACGAACACGGGGTGGCTCGCGACGTAATCGTTCCAGTCCGTCGGGAAGAGGAGCTTGAAGTCCGACAGCCGCTTGCCGGTGGGCATCGGCCCGGCGTCGGTCCGCAGCGAGCCGTAGAGCAGGATCTTCTGGTTCTGGTAGACGTTCTGGCCGCGCTTGGACAGCGCCCAGTCCACGAAGAGCTTGGCCGCCTCGGGATGGGGCGCGCGATTCACGACGCCGATGAAGAACGCCGTGGCCGGCAGCCCGTCGGGCGGCGCCACGAACTCGATGTCCGCGCCTTTCTCGGCGAAGAGCGTGTAGCCGGCGTACTCGGCGAGGACGCACATGCGGTCGTCACCCTTGGAGAGCCGGTCGAAGAGCTGGGCGCGCGCGTCGAACCCCTTGGGCCGCTGCTTGGCGAACTCCTGCCAGAAGTCGTTGCCGTAGAGCTTGCGCAGCGTGTACCACTGCGCGTGCTGCATGCCCGAGGTGGCGAGCTTCGCGCTGATCCCGTCCTTGTAGGACGGGTTGAGGATGTCCTTCCACGTCTTCGGCGCCTGCTCCGGCTTCACCTTGGTGCGGTTGTAGGAGATGCCGGCGAACGAGACGCCGCCCCAGCCGTAGTAGCCCGCCGGGCTCGACTGGTGCTCGGCCTTGTACCCGGCGTACTCCGGCGAGGCATACTGCTCGTACCCGCCCTTCTTCTGGAAGTCGATGGCCGGCGAGATGTCGGAGAGCTGGAGCACGTCCACGAGGTAGCGGTTGGCCGAGCGCTCGGCGGTGATCTTCGCGTAGAGCGCTCCCGTCTGCAGCCGCACATAGCTCGTCTTGATCTTCGGGAAGTCCTTGCGAAACGCTTCGAGGAGCACGGCGATGGCCGCCTCGCCGTCGTGACCGTAGTAGATCACTTCACCTTCCTGCTCGGCCTTGGCGAGGTCGGCGCCTGTCGAGAAGTCCAGGACCTTGGTCACCTTCGCCGCCGTCTGGCTCGAGGCGGATCGAGTCGAGCCCAGAATGGGAAGGGCGGCCAGCGCCGCTCCGGCCTGGAGGAAGGTGCGTCGGGTAACCTGGGGCTTCGGAGAACCTGGCATGGCGTCGTTGCCTCCGTGAGTCATCGAGTGCGTTTCGGGTTTCGGGTCGTTCGCGGACGTCGCGGGCTCGGTGGTTTACGTGGCGCGGCCGCCGGCGCGGCATCCGCCACGGCGATCGCGCTGATCTCGATCTTGCAGTTGGCATGGGTCGCCAGCCGCGAGACCTCGACCGTCGTCGTCGTCGGCAGATGGCCGCCGAGCCACTCGGCCCAGACCCGGTTGAGGTCGTCCTGCTCCCGGACATCGGTGAGATAGCGCGTAGCGGAGACGAGGTCCTTCATCGAGCAGCCCGCAGCCTCGAGCGTCTTCTTGAGGTTGTCCATCGCGAGCGCGGCCTGCTCGCGCATGGTTCGCGGCAGGTCGAACTCCTCCGCGCGATGCGGATGGCTGTGGTAGACGGGCGCGGCGGTGACGCCGGAGAGAAAGAGAAGACTGCCGCGCCGGACGAGGAGCGCCGGCGCATACGGCATCATGACGTCGCGCCTGCGGTCGGCGTGGTGGACGGGGCGGACATCCTTGGCCATGACCACGGCATCATTCACTCTCCGCCGCCTCCCGTCAAGCGGGCGGGCACGCTAGAGACCGAGATAGGCCTCGCGCACCTGCGGGCTGGCCAGGAGCTCCGGTCCCGTGCCCCGGAGGGCTACGCGTCCCGACTCGAGCACGAAGCCGCGATGGGCGAGGGCCAGAGCGTGTTCGGTGTTCTGTTCGACCAGGAGCACAGTCACCCCGGTCCGGTTGATCTCGCCGATGACGCCGAACATCTCCTGCACCATGATCGGCGCGAGCCCGAGCGACGGCTCGTCGAGCATGAGGATGCGCGGGCCCGCCATCAGCCCGCGGCCGATGGCGACCATCTGCTGCTCGCCTCCCGACAGCGTGCCCGCGAGCTGGCGGCGGCGCTCGGCGAGACGGGGGAACACGGTGAACACGTGCTCGAGCCGCTGCGGCCGCCGGGAGCGGGCGCCCGGCGGGTAGCCGCCGACGAGGAGGTTGTCGAGCACCGTCATCTCGGGGAAGAGCTTGCGTCCCTCGGGCACGTGAATGACGCCAAGCCCCACGATCTCCGCCGGGGAGAGGAGGTCGATCCGCCGGTCGTCCAGGGAGATCCGGCCCGCGGTCGGGCGGAGCAGGCCGGACACCGTCTTCAGCATGGTGGTCTTGCCCGCGCCGTTGGCCCCCACCACCGCCACGATCTCGCCCTCGGGAATCTCCACGCTGATTCCCCAGAGCGCCTGGATCTTGCCGTAGGCGACTTCCAGCGCCTCGACGCGCAGCACGGCTAGACCACCCGCGTGCCGAGATAGGCCGCGATGACACCGGGGTCATTCACCACGCGCTCCGGAGGCCCGTCGGCGATCTTCTCGCCGTGATGGATCACGACGATGCGGTTCGAGATCCGCATGATCGCCTTCATCACGTGCTCGACGAGGATGACGGACACTCCGTCGGCGCGGATCTGCTCCACGAGGGCGCACGCGGCGTTCACCTCGCGCGGGTTGAGCCCGCCCATCGGCTCGTCGAGGAGCAGGAGCCCGGGATCGGTCGCCAGCGCTCGCGCGATCTCGAGCCGCTTCTGCTCGCCGAGGGTCAGGTCGGCCGCCAGCGAGCCGAGCTTGTCCTGCAATCCCACGCGCTCGAGGATCTGGGCGGCGAGCGTCTCCGCGCGGCGCCGCGCCGCCTCGTGGCTGAAGGCGGCGAGGGTCACGTTCTCCCGGACGGAGAGCCTGGGGAAGGGCTTGACCACCTGGAAGGTCCTCGCGATGCCCCGGCGCGTGATGGCATGGGGGCGGAGCCCGACCACGCTCCGTCCCTCGAGCAGGATCCGCCCGGCGCTCGGACGGAGAAAGCCCGTGACCAGGTTGAAGACCGTCGTCTTGCCGGCGCCATTCGGTCCGATGAGTCCGAGGATCTCGCCCGGCTCGGCATCGAAGGAGAGGCGGGAGACGGCACGGAGCCCTCCGAAGTCCTTGGTGAGATCGGTGACGGTCAGCAAGGGCATGGGCGTTCCGTCAGGGCCGTTTCGCCCAGGCGCGGCGGGCGCCGCCCCAGATGCCCTCGGGCAGGTACCGGATGACCAGCATCATGAAGAGCCCGTAGAAGATCAGGTGGCCGACGAGGAAGCGCTCGCGGAACATCTCGCCGATGGTCGTGAGGAACACGGCACCGATCACCGGGCCGATCACGGTGGCGAGGCCGCCGACCACCGCGATGAACACCATCTCCACCGAGAGCGCAATGGGGAAGACGGCGTCCGGGTCCACGTAGCGGAAGTACAGACCGTAGAAGCCGCCACCCAGCCCGGTGAAGAAGGCGGAGAGCGCGAGGGTGAGGACCTTGGCACGCACGGTGTCGATGCCGACCGACTCAGCCGCGTCCTCGTCCTCGCGGATGGCGAGGAGATAGGCGCCGAGCCGCGCCCGGGACAGGCGATAGGTGGCGAGCATCGAGGCGAGGGCGAAGGTGGCGATCATGTAGTAGAAGGGCACCTTGCTCTCCCAGTCGAGTATCCGTCCGCCCCACGCCACGCGGGGCAGGGTGGTGATGAGCAGGCCCACCGGTCCATTGGTCAGCCCCTCCCAGTTCAGCGCCACTAGCCTCACGATCTCCGCCACCGCGAGCGTCGAGAGCGAGAAGTAGGGCCCCCGGAGGCGGAAGCAGATCAGGCCGATGGGCAGCGAGACCAGCACGGCCACGATGCCGCCCAGGGCCATGCCGTACCACGGCGCGAGCCCTCCCTTGAGATAGAGAATCATGGTGGTGTAGGCGCCGACGCCGAAGAACGTCGAGTGCCCGAAGGAGACCTGCCCCGCGAAGCCGCCGAGGAGATTCCACGCGGCGCCCAGCAGCGTCCAGAGGAGCACGGTGATGGCGAGGTGGAGGAGGAAGGGGTTCGACGTCAGGAGCGGGGGTACCAGGACCAACACGAGGACAGCGGCGCCAGCGGCCCCCCGCGTCATGACTTGCCCACGCCGAAGAGCCTCGACGGGCGGAAGAGCAAGACGAGGAGAAACATGATGAAGCCGATCGTGTCCTTGTAGGCGACGGAGACGTAGACGGCGCCGAGCGATTCGACGAGGCCCAGCAGGACGCCTCCGGCGATGGCGCCCGACACGGAGCCGAGCCCGCCCAGCACCACGATGACGAAGCACTTGGCGATGAGGATCTCTCCCACCGTCGGGTAGAGGTAGAGGGAGGGGGCGAGGAGCACGCCCGCCGCGCCGGCCAGCGCGCTGCCGAGGCCGAAGGTGAGCATGGAGATGCGCTCGACGTCGATGCCCATGAGTGCCGCCGCCTCCGGGTTCTGGCTCGTCGCGCGAATCGCGCGCCCGGGGTCGGTGCGAGAGAGGAAGAGGTAGAGGGCGGCCGTGATGACGATGGCGAGGGCGAAGGCGATGGCGAGGGGGATGGGCACGGCGATGCCAAAGGGACGCAGCGGGGTGATCGCATAGGGGAGCTTGATCGTCCGGTAGTCCCCCGTCCAGGCGAAGAGCGCGAGATTGGCGATGAGGAGGGAGAGGCCCGCCGTGTAGAGGAGGGTGTTGAGCTCTCCGCCGGGGATGATCGGCCTCAACAGGAAGCGGTAGACGAACATGCCGCCCAGGAACATCAGCGGCACCCAGAGCGCGATGGACAGGAAAGGGTCGAGCTTCCACAGCGCGTGCGCCCAGAACGCGCCGTACATCCCTAACATGACCAGCTCGCCGTGGGCGAGATTGATGATGCGCATGACGCCGAAGACCACGGTCAGCCCCACGCCGATCATGGCGTAGAGCGAGCCCGTCAGGACGCCGCTGACGACGCTCTGGACGAAGGTTTCCACGGGGCCGGGTTGTGCGCGGAGAGCCACCCACCCTCACCCTCCTTGGAGGGTGAGGGTGTCATCTCGATCCCCTCGCCCCCGCAGGGGGAGAGGGTCAGGGTGAGGGGAGGCCCGGGCGGAGTTACCGCTTCACCGTGTTGTCGGGGAAAACGTAGCTGGCCTCGGCGTTGGACTTGGGCCAGACGTTCTGCAGCTTGCCGTCGAGCCACTGCGCCAGCACCGAGTGGTCCGGCGAGTAGATGTTCTGGTTGGTGTACGGGTCTCCGAGTGGCCCGGCCCAGTTGCCGAACTTGAGCTTGCCGAACACCGTCGTCATGTCGGTCTTGAGCAGGGCCTGGCGGATGGCCTCGCGGTCGGCGTCCACGTTGCCGGTGAGCTGGGCGCGGCGCATGGCGTCGGCGATCACGAAGACGATCGCATAGCCTTCGACCTCGTGCTCCTTGGGCCAGATGCCGTACTTGTCGTGGAACTTCTTGTAGAACTCCTTCACCGTGGGGTCGTTGGGATTGCCCGACCACGCCGCCGACGAGAAGACGTTCTGGCTCTGCGGCCCCAGCTCCTTGGCGAAATCCTCCACCCCGAACCCGCCGCCGAAGCCGACGAAGGCCCGCGGGGCGACGCCGATCTCCTTGGCATGCTTGGTGAGGAGGATGGCGTCGGTGGTGGCGACGGCGACCATCAGGAGGTAGTCGGGGTTGTTCGACTTCACCTTGGTCATCACCGGCTTGAAGTCGAGGCTGTTGACCGGATAGGCCTCGTCGTTGACGATCGGCACGTTCTTGGACTTGAGGAAGGTCATGGCCGAGTTGGAGATGGTCTTGCCGAAGACGGAATTGTCGTAGACCACCGCGGCCGACTTCGGCATCGCCCCCGGCACCTCGCTGATGAACTTGTTGAAGGCCTGCGGGTAGATCGAGCCCGTGGGATTATTGCGGAACACCCACTCGAAGCCCTTGGCGGTGATGATGTCGGCCGAGGGATGGTCGACCACGTACGGGGTCTTCAGTCGCTGGGCGACCGAGGCAATCTCGACGGCCTGACCCGAGGCGCGGCCGCCCGTGAGCACCAGCACCTTGCCCTGGGTGATGAGCTTTTCCGCCACCGTGGCGGCCATCGCGTTCTTGGCCTGGTGGTCGTCGATGATGACCTCGATCTTCTTGCCGTTGACGCCGCCCTTGGCATTGATCTCCTCGACCGCCATGCCGTAGGCCTTCTTGAACTTGTCGCCGAAGGGAGCATCGGGGCCGGTCATGGGTTGCGGCGCCCCGATCTTGAGGGTGTCCTGCGCCGTGGCGGGCGCCGCCGCGCCCACGAGCAAGATTCCGAACACCAGGGCAAGGGCGAGGAGTCGTCGCATCATTGCGTCCTCCGTGGGAGTTGACCGGCCAAGTAGAGTCGACCAGCTGGTCGGGCAGGCCGAATGTAGAGTCGCGCCGGACACCTTGTCAAGGCGGCCCGGTGTCCCGAGCGGCGGGTCAGCCGCCGAGATCGCGGCGGACGATCCGCGCGCCTTCGACAAGCGCGCGCAGCTTCGCCCGGGCCGCCTGATCTACGTGTACTACATCTACGAGCAGGCCTTTCAATACTTCAAGCTCGGCAAGGCCTCGGCGGCGGTGGTGCTCTTCTTCGTCGTGATCGTGGGGCTTACGCTCGTGCAGTGGCTGGCCTTTCGCCGCCGGGTCCACTACACGACATGAGCGCGCGCGGCGCCCCGCTCCGCGCGCTCACCCT
>Ga0137403_10002726_pt1 | contig 21485 bp, 12 predicted proteins | sample CZOMad2_1_16fung_FD_122057 | JGI IMG/M metagenome (GOLD analysis project Ga0137403, IMG submission 122057) | Vadose zone soil fungal communities from Angelo Coast Range Reserve, California, USA - CZOMad2_1_16fungal (Hybrid Assembly) | ecosystem: Environmental > Terrestrial > Soil > Vadose zone...
AATTGTGTAAGGAATCGAGGAAGCTTTGATCAGGTTCTCCTGAGCCATTTTTGCGCGGAAGAAACCGCTTGCGAGCAGACGTTCCGTTCCTACGACTGACAACGCAACATGATGCTTTACGCCTGCGGCCGCTCCATGGGCGAGGAGGTTGCGGGTTGATGTCTCGAAAAACGTCATCACCGCCGCGTCCTCCCAGGAAGGCGAGTTCGTTACATCAACGACCACCGATGCGCCCTTCAGCGCTTCGGCCAGTCCCTCGCCAGTGATAGAGTTGACACCCGATTTGGGTGACGCCGCGATTGCCTCGTGTCCCTGCTCACGAAGCTTGCTGACGAGCTTTGATCCGATAAGTCCACTGCCGCCGATCACTACGATTTTCATGATTGCCACCTCCATTTTCCGTGTACCTCCATGCGTGTCTTCCGTCAAGGGTCCCTTAAATCTGGTAAGTCGGGTTACCGGACAACTGGAATCGCCCGGGTCGGCAGATATCCCGTTAGCGCAGTTTATCAGCCTTTACTACGCTTATAGTGGAATGGTCCTTCGTAACAAACTGCATGGAACGCCCCCGAAGCATCAAGGACCAACGACCATGCTCATCTTCCGGTAGGCGCTTGCAGGGCGGATAGTTGCGCGTTTGAAGCAACAGCGGAAAATGAGGGGCCACACATTGGCGGCAGATTGCAGCTGCCAGACCCCAGGAAGGATGTCGTCCGCCGTCTTGCACCCGCCAGGCCTCGTCAAACACTTGGTATTGACTGCAAAGGCCTTTGACCTTTGGTCGTCAGGTAGAGTCGAAGGAAATTCTACAAAAGCCTCGGCTGGCCTGCGGTGACCACCCACATGAAAACGATTCGGCATGCTTTCGTCGAACCATTCTTGAACCCACACCGACGCTACCGGGTACCATCCCGTGGACTCAATAACAGTAACGCATCGCAACTTCCCATCGCGCATCGTGATACCCACAGTCACATTCGTGGGTTCGACAACGTGGAGACGAGCAATCGCAAGATTCAGGATTTGCGCATCGTAATTGTGGTCCCCGCCAGGGTGGTCGCTCTCTTCCCAAAAATCTTTGCCCGACCGCTTTGTCCACGCAGCGATTTCGCGCTCTGCATCAGCTTTTGAGCGTATCTCCCGAGCCGAGTTGATGAGTGCTGTGGCCGACGTACGAATATGAATAAGGTAAACTGCAAGCCCCATGCAGAACAAAGCACTCCCCGCAACCAACACGAGAAGTCCCGTGCGCACCCCATGGCGAGTCAATTGGCGCAACATATCCTCGCTACGATGCTCCCGTACTTGCTTAAAGGAATTACACACCAGAAGGGAGGGTTTGGCTCATTCCCGAGTGGCACTTGGACGTGTAGTCGGATTACCGCAAACTTGGGTACTAGCCACCGGTTGTCCAGTTACAGATTAATCAGCAGTTGACACAGCGAAGGTGCGGGCGTAGCGTGAACGCTGGTTCGGGATTAATGCCGCCTATCTTCGGGATTAATGCCCCCCTATCCTTGGTCGCCTGAGAATCTTCGAGATGGGTGATATGCACATCGTTTCAGCCCCACTCCACTCCTGATTCACATTTACGACAGGTAGTTCGCGTAGATTTTCTGCTGGTACGCGTACTATGGAAATCAAATTCAAATCGCAAGCTTATATCGCGTTGGAACACGCGACGGTACATCTTGAGCGAGTACAGCACATACTCGCGAGCCTGAGAAGGGGTGCAGCTGACAAACTACAGGAAGCACGTCGCACAAGTGAGAATGATTTGCGAAAGTTACTAGCAAACTCTCTCGATGCAATCGTTTTCGCGAACGGAAGAATCGCTAAATTCAGATTGCCTCTTTTTATCGCGCTGAAAAAAGTGACCGTACATTTTCAAAGAGCGCAGAAAACGCTCACGAGGCTGGGAAGAAGTGTCATCGACAGACCCCGAAGACTACAGGAAGCACGTCGCACAAGTGAGAATGATTTGCGAAAGTTACTAGCAAACTCTCTCGATGCAATCGTTGTGACGGACGGTGACCACCGCCTTGTTTACGCGAATCCGAAAGCCTTAGATTTATTCGGCGTCTCGGAATTGAACATGAGGAAGTTCACCACCGACACCTTTCTTTCACATTGTCAAAATCTAGAACTTCGACGGAAATGGTTCGCCATAAGACGAGACGAGAGGTATGGTAAATGCAAGATTAGGCGATTAGACGGAAGCTTACGAGTCGCAGAGTATATTTTTGTTGCTAATTTTATCGCTCGTCAAGATTTATACAGCTTCCAGAACGTTGCTCCGCCTGGGATTACTCAGTTAAGATTTAGCGCAAAAATGCCAATCAGCCACACTGAGGACTCTAGGAAATCGATTTCTGCTGCAAACGTGACAAGACAAGTTAAGCCAAAACCGGGGCGGAATTGAACGCCGCCGAGCTGGAGCGATTTCTATTTTCCTCGGCGACACATACTTTCAATTTGAACCACTGCGCTGCCTCAAGGTAAATCAACTCCTGCGTCGGATAATCGTACATGTGGTTTTGGAAGGAGTTCACTTCTCCGATTTCGGCGTCTGAAGGTTTATCAGACACGAGAACATCGTTCGATATACTTCTTAGCTAAGCGGCATATCCACGTTTTGTCTGAACGAAGCAACGCGCCACTATCCGATCAAATAGCGGGCGTCGCGCTAACAACACATTTATCCAGGCAGCTGCTCGGAGCGGACCGGGCTTCGGGGTTACTGCTTGATCGCGTCGCCTAACTGCCGCCAGGTGATCAGCTTAATGTTTTGCTCTTGAAGCAACAGGCGGAATTCCTGGCTAGTAAAGAAGTCGAAATCACGCTGGCGCCAGGCGGCGCCCCATGTGTCGCGCTCGCGTGTGGCAGCTTTCATTTCGTCATCATCTAATGCGAGGTGAATGACGAATTCGGTTATGCCCGGTTGAAGATTCTTCAGGGCCGTCTTATAGAATTCAACCCACTTTTCCGGAGGGACGGCGGGATCGATAGTGACGGTGTGATCGAGCACGATGTCGTCGCGAGCGAGGCTGGATTCAAGATAGGTCTGTTCCGCGAACCAGTCGCGCGTGACAAAAACCGGAAGCCTGTACGCGTGAGCGACGCGAAGAAAAGCGTCGAAAAGTTCCTTGCCATTATTGATCAGACGGTATTGATGAGAGTCAAGATGCGAAGGGCGGATCCCCATCGCATAAGCGCGGTCAATTTGTCCGCGAAGCTCCAGTTCTGCATCCTTCGGATCGATGTGAGTGTCTCGCGACCAATCGTGATGAAAGTAGCCGTTCTTGTCGACCAGGCTTGGGACCTTGTCTTTTGACGCTACGGGTCCCCAGCGGTAGTAGATGCGCTCGCTGGTCAGTGTAAGGTGGAGGCCGAAATCGATTTCGGGATGAGATTTAGCGTAATCGGCAATCTCCGGAAACCACGGGCAGGGCACCATAATGCTGGCAGAGGTGACGAGACCAGTGTCGAGAGCCTTGATCGTGGCCACATTCACAGAATGAGTCATGCCCACGTCGTCGGCGTGAATGATTAACAGCTTGGCATCACGGGCAAAGCCAAGTTTCTCCGGGAGAGATTTGCCAACGTCCTGTGCATGAGCATCGAGAAGCGCGCCAGCAAGATAGATCAAGAGCAAGACCGAGATGCGTTTTCGATTCATTGGCATCGATTTTTCGCCCTTCGCCTCCGCTAAGATGTCATTTTATAACACGACTGCGCCTAACTCCGGGTAAGTCGGGAAATCGTCCATTGGCCCGACCAGCTTTCGCGAAGGTTCCGACTTCGACGGTATCTGCGTCTCGCGGTCACAAGGTCTACTTTCCCTGCTTGAAGCCTTGCCCTGTATACTCGCAGGATGGCTGCCAGAGTCGCATATCCTCGTGTGGTTATAGCCTTCTGCAGCGTGATTTTTCTTACTTCGTGCCTATTGTTATTGGGTTATTGGGCTGTAATGAGAACACAGAGGTCGTGGCAGGTGATGAGATTCCCGGCTTGGTCCGACCTGAGCACTATCCGCTCTTACTGAATCGACTCAAACAGCTTGCAGGAGACGGAGCAGCACTCAATTGCGGAATGGTAGGAAACTTGGAAACTCCGGACGCCGCTTCAAAACTGCGCTACATTAGTCTATAGCAAGGCACTTTCCTCTCGGAGTACGTCTGGCGCATCAGATCCAAATTGGGATAGATTCCATGCGGAGGATTCATGGACCTACTTGCGGCAATCAAGCGTGAAGAACGAAAGCTCGAAAAAGAACTGGGTAAGTTGCAGGGCAAACTGAGCGGCGTCCGCGCCGCAGCGAAAGCACTAGGCGATACGACCGTCCGAGAAGTTACACAGGTCAAGAAGCGGGTACTGTCCGCTGCTGCGAGGGCGAAGATTTCAAGGGCAACAAAGTTGCGGTGGGCAAGATTCCGGGCGCAGGCGAAGAAAGTTACGAAGGGCTAGTTGATTCAAGACCTTCACACCTTCACAGGTGGTTGCGTCGCTTGGCTGTCTTCATGAGTAAAATTATGCAAGCGTGACTGAGTCACAAGGGTCAGAGTCCCTTTGTTACTTGCCGCTCCGGCAAGTCCGTCTATCCCGACAAAGGCCATTATCGGCAAATTAGGCGGACTCGCAGGTGCTATGCCTCCTTGCCCTCCACCGTCTCCATGCCCGCCTCTTCCTCCCGGTCCGCCTTGCGGATCGCGTAAGAGGTTGACACTGCATATAGAATCGAAAGTTTTCAACTCCAATCAAAACAGCACCCTGAATTATGAGTCCGCAGCTCTGGTCTTCAGAAGTTGAATTTGAGCGCGAACTGCATCACGCGCGGATCACCGGCCGTAGTGATGGAGCCAAATCCTGCGCTGCCGTCAACAGCATTCGGAGCCCCGAGCGGCGGCGTGTTCGTGAGGTTGAAAACTTCTGTGCGGAAATCGAGACTGAATCTCTCCGTAATCATTGTTCTTTTAATCAGCGCCAGGTCCGCGTCTTGATACGACGGGCCGCGTACTGGGTTGCGCGAGCAGGTTCCCAGAAAAAATTGCGGCGTGATCTGAAAAGCGTCCACATTGAAAAACTTCGCGGTCGAGCGCTCCGAATCCGGGAGCGTTGTGTTCGCTACACAGCTGGGTCGTTGCGTGCCGTATCCGGCAAACGCGTTGAAATTGGTGGCTTGTGTGACGGCGACGGGAATTCCGGACTGAATCGAAACGATCCCGGAAATCTGCCAACCGTTTGTGAACTTTCCGGCGATTCCTTTCGGGTTCAGGTTGTGCCCCGGCCCCACGGGAATCTCGTAGGTCCAGCTGACTGCGGTCACATTAGGAATGTCGCCGTTCGAGACGTCCCGATCCAATCTTCGGTCGAAGCCGTTTGCTACCGGATAATTGGCGACTGGCCCAGTGAAGATCGAGGAGTCAAACACAGAAGACGCATCATCAATCAGCTTGGAACGTGTGTAACTGACCAAAAGAGAAAGGCCGCGTGAGAATCTTTTCTCAAGCCTGGCTTGCACCGCGTTATAACTCGAATTCCCAATATTGTTGCGGAAGAATGTCACGTTCGTGAATCGTGGGAATGGCCTCAAGAGTTGCGCCTGGGTCGTTGTGGCTTGGCCGATCGACGAGGACGCTGGTATCTGACCGAAGTAAGGGTTCGGGACTTTGGTCAGCAAGGATGCTCCTGTCGCTAGTTGTTCGGGTGTGAGCTGGTTGATGTTCGCGTCCGGATCTCCCAGGTGCGTAGCTTTGGATGCTACGTACGCGATCTCAAAAGTCAGATTCGGCGTGATTTCTCGTTGCACGGCAAAGTTCCCCTGCTGGACATAGCCAGAACCCAAGTCGTGGTCGACAGTGAATACGCCCTGTCCCAATCCGGCGTCCGGGGTTAGATCCACGGGCTGAACGGTCGGACCATTGGACAACACGAACGCCGGAGTGATGTTGTCAAGCGTCGCTTGCGTTACCGTCTGCACAAATGGGAATTGCGGATTCGTAAACGGCGTAGTGATGCCCGCTTGATCGAAGAATGCCAATCCATATCCTGTTCGCACAACAGTTTTTTTCGTGACGAGATACGACAGCCCCAGGCGCGGGCCGAGGTCTTTCCAGTGCAGCGTTCTCGAAGAACGCGAAAATCCATTTTTCCCAAGGTACTGCAACTGCTCAGTCTGAAGATTGAAAATCGCTCCCTGGTCGTGAGCTTCGGTTGATGGGAAGTTCAGCGTGTAGCGAACGCCGAGATTCAAGTTCAGACGGGAAGTCACCTTCCAGTCGTCCTGGACAAACCACTCCTGAAACCAAGCACGGGGCTGCAAAACGTGCTGCTGGACATCAATGGAAAATTGTTGCACCTGTCCAAGCAGAAAACTCGCCAGGGATGAGCCCGTGCCCGCGACATTATTCAAGTTGGTGAAGAGGGTGCTAAACGTGAAAGAACCTGCAGGCGAAGGAGGTTGAACTACGTCCAAGCGCGAAATCCGGTTATCGATTCCAAACTTTAGCGAATGACGCCCTTTCATGAAGGAAGCCGTGTCGGCAAACTCCGTAACGTCGGTTCGGAAGGAAGATGCGGTGTTGGCAGGCGGGCCCAATTGTTGGAATCCGCTGATCGTGAAGGCAGGCAGCTCGTGTTCAAACGCGCCACTGGCGGGAATTCCCGGGATGCCCAGGCTACCTGAGGGTGAGGACAAAAGGAGCAGTGCCGCGCGGTCCACGGACCTTCGCGTGTAGCCGAAACGGAAATCGTTAGCCAAGCGAAGAGAAAACAGATGGACGTAGTTGCCAGCAAGCGACCGCGCCAGAGTGTCCTGAGGCCCTAACGCCGCTCCCCCGCCGATCGCGCCACTTCCATCGGGCAGTGGAGTTACCGGGTGCGTAAAATCTTTGGAATACGAATAGCGCGCAAAGACTTGGTCCCGTTCCGTGAAGCGATGGTCGATGCGCACGTCAAACTGGTCTTGATTGTCGGGCTCATTGCCAAGTCTTCGGAAATTGTTCGCAAGCTCAGAAGAAGTCGGTTGCGGATAACGGTCAAGGAGCGATGCAGCGGCAGGATCGAAGGTGTCAGTGGGAATCAGATTTCCTGCATAGGCATGATGGTCCGAAGGATGAAAAATCATGCCTTGGCGCACTTGGATTGTGTTCCCGGAAGTGTCCGTCGTGGTGATCGGCGTATTTCCGCTCGGCGACGTGGTCACTGTGCCGGATGGCGCACGGTACAGAGGTACACCCAGGAGCGCGGAGAAGTCGCCGAGACGTTCAGCCGTCGTGGGAATTGTGGAAGTAACGACGCGACCGATCTGTTGCCGCGTGCCCTGATAGTCGATAAAGAAAAATGTCTTGTCGTGAATGATCGGGCCGCCGAGCACGAATCCAAATTGATTTCTGCGGAACTCCGGTTTGTTGGCGTTTGCGGCCGTTGCGGGAGCGAAGAGGTTGCGGGCGTTCAGGGCCTCGTTCCGCAGAAACTCAAATACGGTTCCATGGAAGTCATTGCTGCCGGACTTCGTCGTCAGATTGATGACGCCTCCATTAAACCTGCCGAAGGCGGCCGAGGAATCATTGGTCTGCACGTTGAACTCGCGAATGGCATCGATGATTGGAAAGAAGGCCACCTGCCCGGGCTCCGGTTGCAAGACACCTAGGCCGTCGTAAAGATATTCGTTTGTGCGTGGGCGGCTCCCACTGAGTCTCGGCAGGGCAGACCCGGGAGGCAATGCGATTCCGGGAGCCAGTCCAATCAGATTGATGAAGGTGCGGCCGTTTAGTGGCAGTGCGGGGATCGCTCGCGAGTCGATAACTTGACCCAGAGTTGCGGACTCGGTGCGCAACAGTGATGCTTCTTCTCGCACGACGACACTCGTCGTGACGGCCCCTACGGCGAACGCGACATCCACACGGAGTCTTTCACCCGTCCGAACCGTCAGATTTTGACGCTCATAGCGCTCGAAGCCGTTTTTCTCGACCGCCAAGGAATAGCGTCCCGGTTTCAAACTGGAGTACTCATAAGCGCCCGCGTCATTCGTGATGGATTCGTAGCGGAGGTTGGTGCCTTGTTCGGTCAATACAACTCGAGCGTCAGGAACGACTTTCCGGCTCGAATCACGAACCTCGCCAGTAAGCTCACCATTACCTGCTTGAGCGCGGCTTGCGGAAAGCACGAACAGATGTAGAGCGGAGAAGACCAGGATAGAAAAGAGACAATTCTGTCGCATGACGTCCCCAGAGCTGAAAGAGATACCCACAGCCGCGTGCACGGAAAGCGGACAAATGAGTAGTACGATTTAAGTCTTTCATAATCGTTAAGTCAAACCGACTTAATACGTATAGGTAGCTATATTGTTTTATCCGGTTTTCATGACGCGGGATGTAGTCTCGGTGACCGTAAAAGGCTGTGAGGTTGTGAATCCGCGCGCAATTCATCCCACGCCACGCGAGTCATTTAAAACGTTGATTGCAATGGAACGCTGTCAGCAGGCGACGATCTGATTTTTATGTTGATTTGAAGAGCTTCGCTTATTTTGAAGTTTGAGTTTGGTGCGCGCGCAGTTCCGCTGTTGTGGCGTCAAGTTTTTCGAGCATGGATTGAATTTCAGGGTTAGCGTGGAAAAGTTTCCAGACCAAGCCCGACCTGTAGTTTTCCACCATCACCGTAATCGGCGCCTGGTTCAGGCCCATATAGATGGGCGACCACCAGTCTTCGTCCAGATTGTAAGCGTCAATTGGACCGTAAATTCCCCAGAGCCGATCCCCCAAATCGCGATAAAAATGCTTGAATGCGGCCATTGACGCATCGGGCGTGTACGGAAATGAAGCAAGCGCGCCGGTGGGAGCGAGCGTACCTTTGTCGTCCTGCAGATCGGGTGCTTCCGGCACGTAGCCCTTCGGGCCGTCACTTGCCGTTAATCCCCAGGCGTCGGCACTGTACGTTTTGTGTTTGCCGGGATTTTCCTTCGCGTAGGCCAAATTAATTAACGCCATATTGCGGTTGTTCTCAAAATAATTTGTATAAAGATCCGTAAGCGCATGCGGATCGAATCCCATGTAGGAATAATGCGCAAAAAACAGTGGGCCACCGCTTCCAACGCCAACGTCTAACTTGATTCCAGAATAGGTCGTGCCGTTCGCGTAATGCTCTCCTTCGGATGAACCCGACCATCCCTTGCGATAGAGCGCCGCGGCTTCAGACTGGCCTGCCCAACCCGTGTAGTAAAGCTCCGGCGCAACAGCATGCGTCGGCGAGGCAATCGCCAGCAGATAGACGATCATCGTTTCGTTAAATCCGGTCAGCCGATGATTGATGAACCAGGTCCACTCCGGCGTCCAATGCCAATAAAGCGCGTCGCTGTCCTGCGATTTTCGGTACCAATCCCACTCCAGGGTTTCCCAAAGACGCGTGATGCGCTTGGCGAGTGCTGTTTCCTGCGGCGTCGGGCGATTGAAGTATTGCCGCGCGGCGAGAAGACCTTCGATCAGGAACGCCGATTCCACGAGGTCCCCGCCGCTATCAATCACATCAAAAACCGGAAGCGACTGACCGGTTTTGCCGTCCATAAAATGCGACCACGCCCCATGGTAGCGCGGAGCCTTGTCGAGGAACGTCGTGATCCTGTTTAGCCGCTCGACGCCCTGTTCCCGCGTGATGAACCCGCGCTCAACTCCCACAACCAGCGCCATAATGCCGAACCCAGACGCGCCAGTGGCGACAATACGATCGTTACCTGGAAGATTTTCGCGAATCATACCGGAATCGGGATGCGCGGCTTCCCAGTAATAGCGGAAGCAGCCTTCCTGAAGCATAGTTAGCAGTTCATCATCAGTCATCGCGTGCGTCGTCGCGGAAACAACTGCAGATGCAGGCGACTCGCGGTAATTCGCGTCTGACGCCACAACCTTGTAATGCGCAGTCTCGGCAACTTTGCCGAGAAAATCCGTATACCGGTTAACGCCTGGAGTTTGCATCCCGATTGGCTCGAAATGCGATCCGTCGAATGAACGATAAATAATGTAGCGGCCGAGCGCGGCTTCTTCACGCGAGCCCGAAGGAGAACCATCCCAACTGAGATCAACGTGACGTTCGTACGCGCGCGCCCGGAGATTCTTCGGCGCAGCACGCATCGCCTCATTCGAAGACGACGAGGCAGGAGCCCCTTCGATACGAATTTCGTCAACCAACAGTGTGTGTGGCGTCGCATCGGCCACCGACTGCTCGAAAGACAACGAGGCCAGCCGTCGCGGATCGAACGAAGTCACTGAATCGGCCGCGATGCGGCGAAAAGGAATGGCTACCCGAATCCACTTCTTTGCCGGAACATCGCCACAAAATTCTCCAACACGGATGGCCGCCGAAAATCCGCGGCGAGTGTCATGAAGCCTCAGTTCAGGCAGAGCCGAAGCGGCGATCGCTTGGGGTGAGAAAAGCCAAAAAGACAGCGTGTCGCCGTCAAAAAGAATTTCGCGATCGCGGAATTCAAGCACATGGACTGCTGCGCCCCAGGAGCCGCCAGCGTTGGACTGCCACGACAAACGTATGGAGTTGGGCGGCGTCAGAAAAATCTTGGAATCGAGCGGCAGCTTGCCGTTCTGGAACTCGACCGTGCTGGGCGCAACCGCCTTCCCTGAAGTATAGAAGTACGCAGAAGTCCGCGGCCCATTGTCGAAAAAGATGTGGCGATAATAAGAGGTCTGGGCGCTCGAACGTGCTGCGGTCAGTAGACAAGTGCCGGCGAGAACTACAACGATAATGTATCGCAGCGAGTCAAGAGCAAATCGGCGGCACAGACCCGGAATCATCCACTTTCCTCCATCATCAATTGCATTCAATCTGTGAGAGTAAAATAGTTCCCCGAAAGCGCCGCGCGTACGCACCTCAAACTGTGATCGCTATAGCACGAACCGCCGATTTGGATCGGCCAAGCATCGAAATTAAGAATCGTTGACAAGCAGATTTTACATGACTATATTCCAAAACTGTAGTACTTAACCGTTTTAGTTGCTGCTGGCAAGGCAAGGGGGCCGGGCCAGCGACCTTTCTTAAGGGGTGTGAAATGAAATTGGGGAAAATGGCTGTGTGTGGGCTTTTGCTCATCGCATGCCTAGGTGTTTTGCCGCCTGGGGCGGTAGCGCAATACCGGGCAGGAATCCAAGGAGTAGTTCTTGACCCACAAGGGAATACCGTAGCGGACGCAAACGTCACATTAACGAACCAAGAAACAAACAAAATCAGTCAGATCACCACTGATTCCGGGGGAGTATATAACTTTCTAAGTCTCCCACCTGGCAGGTACAAGCTCGAGATCGAAAAGCCGGGCTTCAAGAAAAAGACGCTGGAAGACCTCGCCGTCCAAGGCGAACGGACCCAGGGTATTAATGTGACGCTTGAGATCGGAGATGTAAACCAGACGGTTACAGTGAGTGGCGACTCTGTTCCAGCGATCGACACACAGACGGGCAACATCAGCGGAACACTGAGTAGCCATGAAATTCAGAATTTGCCTTCATTCGGCCGCGATCCCTTTCAACTCTTGCGGTTGGCTCCAGGTGTTTTTGGAGATGCCGCACATACCGCAGGCGGCGGATCACAGAATACTCCGGGTAGCCAGGGCCCCGGCGGCCCCAACGCCACGAACACTATTTTCGCAACCGAAAATCAAGTGCAGGTGAACGCCAACGGTCAACGCAACACCGCGAATAGCTTTCAGGTTGACGGCGTCTCCGTGAACAGTCTGGATTGGGGGGGCGCTGCGATTATTACGCCCAACGAAGAATCCATCAAGGAAGTCCGCGTCACCGCCAACTCTTACGACGCGCAATATGGCCGTACTAGTGGGGCACAAATCGAATTGGTATCGCAGAACGGAACCAATCAATACCACGGAAGCCTTTTCCTCAAAATCGATCGCCCGGGATTAAATGCCTTCCAACGGGAGTTCGGGCAGGGAGTCAGTGCTGTTCAGCGCGCCACGAACCGTTTCAATCAGTATGGTGGCAGCGTCGGAGGACCTATCATCAAAAATCGCGTGTTCGCCTTTTTTTCCTACGAAACGCTCAGGAACAGCTCCCAATCCACAAACAATACTTGGGCTGAGACGCCGCAGTTCCTTTCACAAGGTGCGCCCGGTAGTATCGCGAGCGGCTTATTGAGCTTTCCTGGAGAAGGCACGGTTTTCAATACGATTATCCCGAGAGCGTGCTCGGATGCCGGGTTCACCCAAGGCGTCGCTTGCAATCCGATCGGCACGAACGGTTCACAGGGCTTGGACATTGGTTCGCCGCTAACGGGCCAAGCGCTGGGGACTCATGACCCGTCCTTCGGTACGGCGGCCACGCCATTCGGTGTCGGCGGCGGCTTGGATGGCATTCCTGATATCGCGTTTGTGCAAACTAAAAGTCCCGTTGACAGTACCGCCACTCAGTACAACGGCCGCTTGGATTTCCAAGTCACTCGCAACGATCTCATTACCTTTAGCATCTACTGGGTGCCGAATGACGCCACTTTCTTCAACGGCAATGCACGTGCCGCGAATTTATGGCACTCGGATCGTCTCAACCAAAGCGCTACCGCGCTTTGGCAGCACACCTTCGCACCGACCCTCATTAACGAGGCGCGTTTCAACGTTTCCCGTTGGCATTTCGATGAGTTACAGTCCAATCCTCAGCAGCCTTTCGGACTGCCGCAAGATGTCCTCAACGGTTTTGGCAACATAAACGGATTTGTATTTATCTTCGGGCCCAATGGGCCCGGCATTTTTTACAAAACGTCTTACAACTTCCGCGACATGGCGACAAAAGTTACCGGTCGTCATACATTGAAGTTCGGATTCGAACTTTATCGAGATCAGAACACTGACGTGAGCGCTGGCGGCGCACTGCCGCAATATCTTTTTAATAACTTATGGGATTTCAGCAATGACGCGCCCATTCAGGAAAATGCTACCTTCAACCCGTTAACGGGAGAACTGACTCAAACCAGGCACTACATTCGCTCCAACAGTTATGCCGGCTTTCTTCAAGATGACATTAAAGTGAAACCCAACTTCACGCTCAATCTCGGCTTGCGCTGGGAGTACTTTGGCCCAATTTACGAAAAGTTCGGAAACCTCGGCGTTGCAGTCGTAGGCGCTGCTCCGAATCCTCTGACTGGAGCTTCCGTACGCGTAGGCGGGAATCTTTACGAAAGCAGCACGAACAATTGGGGTCCGCAGATTGGCTTCGCCTGGAGCCCGAACAGTGTCTTCAAGCATGGGCTAAGTAACAGGCTCGTGGTCCGCGGAGGCTTCGGTGTCGGTTATAGCCGTGAAGAACAGGCCTTTGCTTTGAATGGGCGAGGCAATCCGCCTCTGGTCGCCGGAGAGAATCTGTTCGGTTCGAACATTCTGTACGCTCCTTCCAGCGATCCCCACGACTTCAACGGGTTCCCTGCTAATCCAAATACGGTGATAGCTTTTAATTCGAATAATCTTCCCGCAAGCGGCGCACCTGTAACCCTGGTCGCCTACGATGCTGAATTGCCTACTCCTGTGACCTATCGTTATTCGCTCGGTACACAGTACGACCTGGGGCACAATTGGGTATTTTCCCTGGGATATCAAGGCAGTTTGACGCGCCATAACGCGCGTAATCAAAATCTCAACCTTATTTTCTCTCAGGATCTCAACCCACAGATTCAGAATTTCCAGCGCTTCACCAATGATTCCAATGGTTCATACAACGCGCTGCTGACCGAGCTGCAGCATAAATTTTCGAACACCTTCCAAATCGACGCCCAATACACCTTCTCCAAAGCGGAAGATAACTATTCTGGCGATTTCAACGGGGATTTCACCCAGGGAGTGTATCCATTCACCCGCCAGGCCGAGTTCGCTCCTTCTGATTACGACGTGAAGCACAACTTCAAGCTTTATGGAATCTGGACTCCTCGCATATTCCGCGGCTCAAATAGCTGGATTGAAAAGATCGTAGGCGGGTGGACAGTCACGGGCATTTTCAACGCCCACACCGGTTTTCCTTTTACCCCGTTCTACAACGTCCAAGTACAGGGCTTGCCGAACACCTGCAGCCTGGTCTACGCGAATAGCGGATATTGCAATGTTCGGCCGGCCGCCTATCTCGGCGGCGCAGGGTCCGACTACAGCAACGCGGGATTCGAACCAGGTAGCAACAATTTTTCTAATCCGTCAACTTCCTACTTCACGCCACCGGACCTTACCTCGGGAGGCATTCCTCCGGCACCCGGTGTGGCACGTAATTCTTTCCGCGGACCGCGTTACTCGTCCATTGACGCCACGCTCGGAAAAGCTTTCGGATTGCCGCGTATGCGCATTTTGGGCGAGAACGCGAAACTGGATTTCCGCGCCAATTTTTACAATCTATTCAACCAGCTCAACCTCACTCCACTAGGCGCTCAAAATATTGGCACCATCGTGGTCGACCCTGTGGCTCACACACAAAGCGTAACCTCGCCAAACGGCACCTTCGGAGTAGCGACCAATGCGCTCAACGGCCGTATCATCGAGGCGCAAGTACGATTCAGCTTTTAGACAAGAGTTTTCACCCAGAGGGTCCGGCTAGCAACCCCGGCCGGATTTCTCACCACCCCGGGAAGCTGTCAACTGTGGACACGTAGCAAGTCCCGGTTGACAGCTTCTCTTTTTTATACAGATACTTTTTTGAGGTTTCCGCAATCCTTTCTGCACTCACCGCCATGGCAGGTTCTTTTTTCACCGCTCGCAAACTGTTTCTGCTTGCGACGATATCGATTTTCTCGGTTGCGGCGATTGCACAGACCAGGCCATCCAATGCTCGGGAGTTCAAAAACCTCGTGGAACAGGCAGCCCAAGCGAGCGAAGAAAACCGACTCGCTGAAGCCGTTGAGCTTTACCGCAAGGCTCTCGCGTTGCGTCCCCACTGGACAGAGGCTGGTGGTCCCTGGCAACGCTGCGGTATGCCATCGGCCGTGTATGGTGAGCAACCGTCCGGCCTCGTCGACGGGAAGCTTGGCGAACAAAGCAACGGAAGGCCCAAACTGCCAGAAGAAATGCCACGCTCACGCTGCAAACTTCACATGAGAAACAGAAACCAATGAGCGGCTTCACAAGACGCGAATTTTTGCTGGCTTTAGCCGCAGCTACTGCCGGCGCGGGAAGCATCGGCAGTTGGCCTTCCCTCGCCCGGGCCGCTGGTCCTTTCAGGCGTGGCACGCCGCGCATGCCGGCAGATACGGGTGCATTTTTCGACGAAATTTCCCCGGCAGCCAGCGGCATCTCCTGGAAGCACGTGAACGGACGTTCGCCGGAATATTACCTGCCTGAAACAACAGGCGCGGGGTGTGCGTTCCTCGACTACGACAACGATGGCTGGATGGACATTTATCTCGTGAACAGCGGAAAATGCGATTTTTTCACGCCCAAGTCGCCGCTTCGCAATGCGCTCTATCACAACAATCGCGACGGCACCTTCACCGACGTCACCGAAAAAGCCGGAGTTCCTGGCGGCGGATACGGCATGGGTGTAGCCGTAGGCGATTACAACGGCGACGGATTTCCTGACCTTTACATTACGCAGTATGGGAAAAACATTCTCTATCGCAACAACGGCGACGGTACTTTCAACGACGTTACGGAAGAAGCGCGAGTCGCCGCCCCAGGATGGTCTTCTAGCGCCGTCTCTTTCTCAACAAAAGAGGCAAATTTACCGAGATCGGTCTGGAATCGGGAGTCGCCTTCAGCCAGGATGGACGCGAGCGTTCTGGAATGGGCGTCGATTCTGCCGACTTCGATCAGGACGGCTGGCAGGACCTGTTCGTAACCAACGTCGATCAGGAAATGTACTCGATCTACAAAAACAATCGCGATCTAACGTTCGAAGATATAGCTGGCGCCACCGGGCTCGGCAAGACCACTCGCCTTATGAGCGGTTGGGGATTGAAATTTCTTGACTACGACAATGATGGGAATGTGGATCTGTTCATCGCCAACGGACATCCCGACGACCAAATCGAATCTCATTCGAGTCACGTAACGTATAAAGAGCCTCTCCTGCTTTTTCATAACAACGGAAAGACGCTTGAGAACGTTACAGCCATCGCGGGATCTGCCTTTACGAAAAACTTTGCGGCCAGAGGTTTGGCGGTCGGCGATTTCACCAACAATGGCGCCCTCGACGTTATTGATCGCGGTCAATAACGATACGCCGGTGCTTTTGAAAAACGCTGCCGCCGCGGGAAATCACTGGCTGGGCGTCAAATTGATTGGCAAAAAATGCAACATCGACGCCATCGGCGCCAAACTTACTTGGACAGCTGGCACATTAAAAAGATCGCGGCTGAAAACCGGAGGCGGAAGCTACTTGTCCTCGCACGATCCGAGGGAAGTCCTGGGCATCGGTGCGAACCCTCGCATTGATAAATTAGAGATTCGCTGGCCGCTGCCAAGTGGACGCGTCGAAACGTTCACGGCCTTGCCGGTCGATCGATACATCACCATTGTGGAAGGTGAAGGAATCAAATCCTAACTTCCATTTTTCGGCCTCAAGTACACCCGTCTCGAGCCCCGGAACCCTCGCCACAAATGAGGAACTATCGTTCGTCTCTTATCGAGACCCAGCGGCAATTTCCAGCGTTGCGCCTTCGCCTTCGGCGCTGTTCGGCGCGATCCAAATCGTCACGCGCGCCGGTTCCACGCCAAACTTGTTTTCCGCGCCCCAGAATGCAAAAGTCTCGGTGTCCAAATCAAAATTAATCTTCCGCGACTCGCCCGGAGCAAGACTAAATCTTTGAAATCCCTTGAGCATCCGCACGGGCATGGCGATGCTTGTGCCATCAAGGCGAATGTAGAGTTGCGCAAGAGTTTCGCCCGCGCGTGTCCCGGTATTTTTAATTTCGGCGCTCGCGGAAAGCACCGTCGAATGTTTGCTCTTCTCAGCAAACGCTCGCTGCAGGGCGGAAAGAGATATTTGCTTTACGCTGGCTTGCGTCGGACCGTAACTGAACCTTGTGTACGACAGACCGAATCCAAACGGGAACTGCGGCGTATTCTGCTCATCGATGTATCGCGAAAGAAATTTCTTTTCGCCCTTTTCCGGCGGGTGGGCGGGATCAGCTTCCGGCCGTCCAGTGTTCAATGCGTTGTAATAAAGCGGCTCCTGGCCTACTGAACGCGGCCAGCTGAGCGGCAGATGCCCTGTCGGAGCAGCGTCGCCAAACAGAATATCCGTCAATGCGTTGCCCGCTTGTACTCCGGGAAACCACGCAGCGATCACTGCGGGAACGTGCTCGAAGGCCCACGGAAGCGTTAGCGGCCGGCCGCTGAAAAGAATCAACACCACTGGCTTTCCCGTGGCCACAACTTTTTCCAGCAATTCCTGCTGGCGGCCCGGCAGCCCAATCCAGGCGCGAGACGCGGCTTCGCCTGTCATTGTGGGCGCATCCTCGCCAAGCGCGAGCAGTACCACATGGGAGTTCTGCGCGACCTGGACAGCAGCGGCAATATCGTTGTCAGATCCGTCCAAAATGTTTGTGCCTTTAGAGTAGTGCACAATCTCGTCACCAAGTTTTTGTGAAAGAGCGCGGCGCAGGGTCACCGCGTCCTCGCCGCGGCCAAGCGCACCCCACGAACCGATCATGTTCCCTGCATCGTCGGCCAGCGGTCCAATCAATGCGATCGAAGAAACTTTTGCAGCGAGTGGCAAAATCGGCGATCCGGAAACGGCTTCGTTGCGCAACAGAACCAGGGAACGCGTGCCTGCATTCTTGGCGAGAGCGACGCTCTCAGGACGCAGCATAGCCGAAGATTCTTTGCCTTCATCTGTGTAAGGGTGATCGAAAAGTCCCATTGCGTATTTAACGCGGAGGATGCGGCGAACCGCTTCGTCAATTTCCGCCTGCGGCACTTGTCCGGATTGCACGAGTTGCATCATATTGCGGTGGTAGAGGTTGCTGACCATGTCCATATCGACGCCGGCAAGAAACGCTTTGCGCGCAGCAGCCGCGCCGTCAATGGCGACGCCGTGCGCCATCACTTCCGCGACGGAATTCCAATCGCTCACTACAAAACCCTTGAATCCCCATTCCTTCCTCAAAATCTGCTTCAAGGTAAATGGATTCGCCGATGCCGGAACTCCGTTCAACGAATTGAATGCGCTCATGAACGTGCCGGCTCCGGCTTCTTCCGCGGCCCGAAATGGTGGAAGATAAAATTGACGCAGAGCGTGTTCTGAAATTTCCGTCGTGTTGTAATCACGGCCGGCTTCCGCTGCTCCGTATCCGACGTAGTGTTTTGGGCAAGCGACAATGCTGTCCGGCGAATCGAGATGCTCGCCCTGATAACCGTGAACGAAAGCGCGTGCCATCGCCGCTCCGAGATAGGGATCTTCGCCTGCGCCTTCAGAAATACGTCCCCAACGCGAGTCGCGCGCAATGTCTACCATCGGAGAAAATGCCCAGCGGACCCCAGCCGACGACGATTCCTGCGCCGCAACGCGCGCCGCTTTCTCGACAAGCTCTGGCTCCCAGGTAGCGGCGAGACCAAGTGGAATCGGGAACGTGGTACGAAAACCATGAATCACGTCGAGTCCAAAAATCAGTGGTATGTGCAGGCGCGAATTCTCAACCGCGATATGTTGCAGCGCGTTGGTTTCGCGCGATCCCGTCACATTGAACAGCGAGCCCACCTGACCCTTGCGGATCATGTCTTTGTCGTCGGTCCGGCCCGAAGTCGGGCCCGTGGCCTGGCCGGCGGAATACTGCACGAGCTGGCCAATTTTTTCCTCAAGCGTCATTTTCTGCAAAAGCTCGGTGACTTTTTTTTCGAGGACCGGTGATTCAAGCGGGTTGAATGATGCGACGTTCGTTTTACCGCGCGATACCGGCGATTGCGCCAGCGACACGTGGGGAAACAAAGTTCCGAGTCCGCACCACAACAGCAATGAAAAAATCCAGACCCAGCTTCTGACAGGAACGTTATCGTTAACTCTTGAAGACCTGCGAAGTTTCATGGCTGAAATGATTGCACCCTTACTGACTTAGAATTTGCTGCGACATCGAGAAGTGGTTCTTGCATGGCCGGCAAACCGACAACAACCGTGCAAACCTTGTAATAAGTGTATCGCGACAATCGCTATAGGTAAATCGATTTATCTGCTGTTTTTCGTATATACAATTCAGGAATAATTGGCTACCTTACAGGCGTGATGGTGTGGCTTGCCGCAGGCTTTTGCCTGTGACAGACTACGCAAACATTAAACCCATGTCACGCCCGAAATCCACCAGGCTCGCCGCTTCGCAAAATTCTCCGGAACAAAAGGTCAACCTCCGCGAACTTGCGGAGCATTTGGGATTATCCGTGGCCACCGTGTCGCTCGTGATGAACCGCTCTCCCGCCGCGAAATCAATTCCTCACCATACTCAAGCACGGGTTCGTGCGGCAGCCCGCGAATTGAATTATCGCCCGAACGTCATGGCGCGGATGCTGCGTCAGCAGCGCAGCTTTACGATTGGAGTAATCGTACCGGAAATCAGCGAAGGCTACGCAGCGCTTGTTCTTTCTGGCATTGAGGACCACCTTCTTCAGGAAGGCTATTTTTATTTTGTCGTCAGCCACCGCCACCGCAACGATCTGATTGACGAGTATCCGCGTCTGCTTCAACAGCGCGCCGTCGAAGGTCTCATTCTCGTGGACACACTTTATCAGGCAGGAGTTTCTGTGCCCATTGTTGCGGTTTCCGGTCACAAGCATTTGCCTGGCGTCACAAATATTTCTTTGAATCACAGCCGCGCTGCGCGACTGGCCCTAGATCACCTTGCCAGCCTCGGCCATCGCAGGATTGCCTTCATCAAGGGACAAGTCTTCAGTTCCGACACCGAGATACGTTGGAAGGCGGTGCGCGCGGCAGCTCACGAACTCGGCCTGGCGGTGGACGACAATCTGACCGTTCAGCTGCAGAGTGAATCGCCTACGCCGCAACCTGGTTACGACATGGCCTGCAAGTTATTGCAGACAGCGCCGCCATTCACCGCGCTGTTTGCCTTCAACGATATTTCCGCACTCGGCGCGATTCGCGCACTCCGCGAAGCGGGCCGAAGAGTCCCCGAGGATGTGTCGGTCATCGGCTTTGACGACATTCAGAGCGCGGCGTACCAGAATCCGGGATTGACCACGATTCGACAGCCGCTACGCGAAATGGGAATGACCGCGGCGGAAACTTTGGTGCGACGGATTAGCGCGCCAAAGAGTGCCGACTATCCAAAAAACATTGTCGTGGAGCCAGAATTGATTGTGCGAGGAAGCACAGCGCGGCCGTCTTAGCTCAATCTTTTTCCTGCGTAACAATGTGCACATCCACCTGCGGCGATTCGCGTAGAAATCGGTGCGCGGCGGACAGATACAAATATTTTCTCCATCCGTGCTCGACGGATCTTCCAAAAATAACTTGCGTGATATGTTTCTCGCGCACAACTTTTGCCACCGCGTCCGCAACGCTAACGCCTTTCAACTCGATGACTTTTGCGCCGAGGTTTTCCGCGAATCGGAGGTTCGCAGCCACGGTCTTTTTATTTTGCTCCTGGCCGTCGCGTCCCGTGTCTACGTGGATTACATAAAGCTCTGAATCGAGCCGCCGCGCCATCCTCGCCGCCCGTGCAATCAGATATTGTGCCGACGGATTCGAGCTGACGCACACAGCGATGCGCTCCCGCACCGCCCAGTTCTTCTGGATGTCCTTCGCGGCCATGTAATTCTCCAGGCTGCGGTCCACCTGTTCGGCAACCTGACGCAAAGCCAGCTCGCGAAGTGCGATGAGGTTGCCGCGGCGGAAAAAATTGTTCAGAGCCTGCTCAACCTTTGTTGGGATGTAGACATCACCGCGGCGCATGCGATTCTGGAGAGCTTCCGGCGTCAGGTCCACCATCACTGTTTCGGTGGCCGTCATGGGCACCCAATCGGGAACCGTTTCGCGAATGGCAATGCCTGTAATGTTGCGGACAACAGGAGAGATACTTTCGATGTGTTGGATGTTGAGCGTCGAGATCACGTCGATGTTCGCCGCGAGCAGCGCCTGAACGTCCTCGTAGCGCTTACGATTTTTGCTGCCAGGAATATTTGTGTGCGCAAGTTCATCCACCAGTACCACGGAAGGCTTGCGCGCCAGAATTGCGTCCAAATCCATTTCTTCAAATAACGTGCCCTTGTACTCGATTTTCTTGCGAGGCACAACTTCGAGCTGGGTCACCAGTTCTTCGATTGCCTTGCGGCCGTGCGTTTCAACGACGCCGATCACCACATCTTCGTCGCGGCTGTGGCGGCGAATGGCTTCGCTGAGCATCGCATACGTTTTTCCGACGCCCGGCGCATAGCCCAGAAATAGCTTGAAGCTCCCGCGCGTTTTTTGTGAAGGAGAGGCAACATCAAGCCAATCCTCTGGCTTCTTGGTCACTTCGTGTTCGCTCCCGTGCCGAGCGGCCGGTACGATAGAATTATGGAATGA
>Ga0137403_10002727_pt1 | contig 21479 bp, 19 predicted proteins | sample CZOMad2_1_16fung_FD_122057 | JGI IMG/M metagenome (GOLD analysis project Ga0137403, IMG submission 122057) | Vadose zone soil fungal communities from Angelo Coast Range Reserve, California, USA - CZOMad2_1_16fungal (Hybrid Assembly) | ecosystem: Environmental > Terrestrial > Soil > Vadose zone...
CCGACGGTGCTTTCTCCGATGCTACCGAAATAAAGCGAACCCTGACGTTCGACGGCGTTAGCGATTTCGGCGTAGCACTCGGGCGAACCATCCTGGAGGTTTTCGATCACCCTGCCGTTTGGATCCAATCCCAGCACGAAGCTGTAACGCTTTGGCGCCGGCTGCAGAAACTTTGGCAAACGGGCGATGACTTTTCTAAGGAAGGGATGTGGCAGCAGTTTGTCGAGAGTCGGATCGCGAGGTGTAACCAGCGCCAGCCAGAATTTGTCTTTGCCGTTTGAAGAAATCCCATCAGGAAATCCCGGCAGGTTGTCGATGAAGATTTCGGATCTTCCGTACTTCGGACCCCCAATCCAAGTCGGACTCTGAACGACGACTACTTCAGTGGGTCCTCTGTTAAGCCAAACACGATGTACGCGATATTTCCCGGTTTCTACTACCAAAACAAAGGATTGATCCGGACTCACTGCAACACCGTTCGCAAAACAAAGATGACTCAGGATCGTCCGCGTGGCCTTCGTCCTGGGGTCATACGCAAGCAATCGTCCGTTTGGCCCGTGTTCAAGGATATCGGCCGTGAAATTTGATAGTGGAAACTTACTGGAGGCGTCGGTGAAGTAGATGGTCCCGTCTGCGGCGACATCAAGGTCGTTAGTGCAACCAAAAGGCAAGCCGTCCGCGCCGGTAGTTAAGACCGTTAACGAACCATCAGGCGCGATAGACAATAATCCCTTCATCGCGTCGGCGACGATCAAGTTGCCCTTTGAATCGAAGGCCAATCCGAGTGGACGGCCGTGCGTGTTGGAGAAAACCTCGGGACGCGTGCCATCTGCTTGCAGACGTATAATGCGCCCATCATCCACTCCTGAATAAATGCGATTCTGAGCATCGAGGGCGACGTCTTCCGGTGCATAACCGCTTCCCGGGGTCGTACTCCCGGTTCCTAATGAAAGGCGTTCAACGAGCGCCAGCCGTGAGTTCTGTTGATATTGCATGGTCAAAGCAGGCGCTGGGGAAGGGGTCCATGCTTGAGGCGAAATTGGAACGGGCCAAAGAATAAGGTACAGAATGATTATCGCGATCGGTACCGCGAGAAAAAGGAAGAGCCGTCTGGCCTTAGTCATCAGTGTTTAGTGTCCGGAGGAAAAGAATCGTAGTGTGACCAGTCTGCTATCGTTCGCCGCGCGCTTCTTCGACCTGGCTTTCCAACTCAACTATGAGCTGGCGTATTTCGGGCTGGTCCATTGGTTCGATCAACCGGAGCGCTTCATCGAGAACTCTTCGCTGATGCTCAGGGTAGTTTGGGAGCCCGGCTACGCTTCCAAACTTTCCTTCGTAGAACGCCGCGCGCGGTGGTCGCACACTTTGCACCACCTCCTTATCAACCGCCAGCGTCATCGTGGGAATGCCTGTCTGCTCGACTGCGCGCGCGATCAGTGAGACGGATTGATGACATAATCGCGAAGCGGGGATCAACAATGCCGCTTGCACTTCGTATCGCTTCACGCGTTCAACCAGGCGCGGGACCATTTCCTCAACCAGCGCCGCTGCATCCGGAATGAAGCCACTAAAACTCCAAAAGACCGGATTGACCTGGCCAATAATTCCGTTGCTTTCAAACTCAAACAGACGGCCGAGGGGCAGCAACGAGTTGCTGTCGCTCTGGACCGCAGTTGGGTCGTAACCTCGCGCCGCGAAGCGCAAGTCTTCCGGTTCTATCTGTGAGGGAATTTCACGAAAGCTGAGATCCCCCCGCGACGCGGTCGTGTCGAAAGGAGGGGTGCCGTCGATGTAGGCGCCCGCAGATGAAATGAGCGCCAGGTTAAGCATCGGCAAAGCGCGACGAGCGGGCGAAAAAGGCGCGCGCTTATTCTTGACGAAAGGATAGGAATCGCCAACGTCATCGCCGGCAACGGCGCCGCGGTCCTCGAGCCAGCCGGCGTATCGTTTACGCCATTCCGCAATGTTCTCGATGATTTCCAACTACAGTTGTACCTACCTCTCAATCGGTTTTGAAGCGACTCGATATAACAAAAAATGCAATCAGGCCGGCAATAATAGCAATACCAAGGGCCGCGACAGAATAGCGGTGCAGCATCGCAAAGGCGATGCGATTTGGGTCAGTCAACGCTACCTGGTCAATTTGGCCATGCATCACTGCGCGCAGGCCGCGCATTTTGACGGCGATTACCCATTCACCAACTCCTGTTGAAATGGCGACGATTATCAGCAAAGCGGACTGTAGAAAGAGAGCCGCCCGTCCATAGTTTTTCTTGAGCACCAGAGCCGAGACGAGCAATAGAAGACTGATGACAAACCCACTGGTATTAACAACAGATAACGTGCGGGTTACGACCGTGCCTGCAATCTCGTTTGCGTTGGGAAGACTAAACGATCTTAAGACTCCAAAAACGCTGGGTGCGACGACCGCGCTAAAATAGATTGCCGCACCCAACCACGCACCGAGGAGCAGCATTCTTATTTGATTTAGAATAGGCAACGACTTACTCCTAATCGTAATCAGTTATCTCAGGCAGCAACGCGATCCTGGGAACCGGAAAGTCCGGCTGGGTTAACTCGCGCGGGTCAGGCACGGTCAACAACCACGAGAGCGCCGTATCGAGTTGTGCCTGATATTCTTCCAGGTCAAGAGACATGAAGACATTCATCCCCAGGCGCGCAAACTTCTCCTTTGCCCTGGTATACATTTGACGCGCTGCGCCCGGTCTGCCGATTTCCAGGTGATGGAAGGCTACCGCCGATTGAATCATTGCCTGGAGGAACAGCTTTTCCTGCGCCCCAACCTCACCCATCCAACGCTCTTCCCACACATCGTGCGCCGCATGAAATTCGCCGGCATTGTACAAGTCAATCCCCGCGATGTATTCCACCGGATAAGCCGCGATGTGCGCATCGGTGTACGGTGGTTCCTTGCGCGTACTTGTTTTAATAACTTCTGTATCCATGAAAACAATAAGCGGAATCGGAATCAGGGCTTCTCCGGCTTTGATTTCCGAAAGGGCGGCGGCACAGCAGGGTTGCGGCGAAGTGTTCTCGTTTTCAACGCGATCTACTCAAACGCGAGGCGATAACCTTAGCTGCTGTGGCGCCTGCGCCGCTGGCGCCGCTGATTGTAGGCGCAAGCGGATTCGATACGTCACCAATGGCAAAGACATTTGCCACGTTGGTTTCGTGTTGACTCGTCACCAGAGCGTAGCCCTGATCGTCCAATTGTAGTTGCTCGCGGAATAGTTCAGTGTTTGGTTCAACTCCAATACGAATAACCACGCCCTGCACCGCCATCTGAAAAGGTTGCAGCGCATCCTTTCGCAGTATTTCGACTGCTTCAACTTTGTCGCTGCCGAGAATTCTGGTAACGACCGACTCCGGAAAAACCGTTATGCAATGCTGACCCTGTAACTGCTGCGTAAAGGTTGGCCGCGCCCTTAACGCTTTTCTCCGGTGCACCAACGTTACGGTTGGACAAACGTCCGCCAACAGAAGGGCGTTTTCAGCGGCGGCATCACCACCGCCGATAACGCAAACATCCTTGCCGGCAAACTCATTGCGATCTCTATTGGCCGATTCAATGATGCCGTGGCCGACGAACTCTCTTTCACCGGGGATTCCGAGCTGCCTGCGTCTCACGCCGGTGGCGATAATGATCGCTATCGATGGTAGCGCCTCGCCGCTACGCAATGTCACTCGTTTTGCTTTCAGGTCAACGCTTTCGATTTCCACGTTGGTCCACAGATCGAAATCGGCTTCGCCGACAGACTCTGAAAAACGCTCCAGAAACTCACGCCCGTTATTTGCTTTCACACCCGGATAGTCCGCCACAGGCCCGTAGATCGAAAGCAGTTGTCCACCAACCTGCTCGTTCTGCTCGAGCAAGAGGGTGTCAAGGCCCAACTCATCACACCAAAGAGCTGCTGAAAGACCCGCTGGTCCGGCGCCAATGATTAAGACGTCATGCATTGAAGATTAGCAGCACGAACCTTGGGAAGTAGGTTGGGTTAGACACCTGCGACAGCCGGCCGCGCTGACGACGAAAGCGTGCAAAAGGCCCTTGCGACTTCGTCCGGCGCCAGCATTGAAGGAGCGAGCGTTCCGTCCTTGCCGAGAAACTTAATGGCCGAGGTCATTTCGCTCTTATCCAACTTCCATCGGCCTTCGCCGTCCGGCTCAAGCTGATTGAGTTCGACCAGGAGTTGCGAGAAATCGCGCCGCCGTATGCGTGGGCGGACAATTGTTTCTGCCCAGGAGTAGTAAGGGTAGTCGATTCGATAAGCCCAACCGTTTTTCAGAGGCGTGGTTATCAAAAAGAGCTGGCCTTTGGCATAACGCGAGATCGCTGTGTAGGGCGCTGCATGGCGTGTTGGATTGAAGCCACTGGGACTAAAGATATCCGGCGCCAGGTTCACCAGGGAAATACCATCTTCGGAAAACTCGACTACGTGTGAAGCGCCCCGTTCAAAACTCGCTATTGCGGCGGCAATTTTTTCCCAGGCGCTACGCCACAGGCGCTCATATTCGTCTGTCTTAGTAAGCAGCCGCTCCACTTCAGGCAACACTAACTCGTAGGCCCGGGCATCGTCTTCGACGCTTTCGCCGGCTAGCTGACAGGCCAGGGGTGAACCGGATTCATCGCCTGGAGTCGGTTGATCCGAGCCCTGGATCGCAATGCTTGCGCGAACGGCCTGCTCGTTTGTGAACTCGGAAAAATCGCCGGCTACGGCAGCCGGAATTAATTTCTCGCGCAACTCCAGCGCTCGTTCTCCCCTGAGAACAGTCCAGACAGAGAGCACTCCATCAGTGTCGAAATGATTGTTGGTGACCAACTCAATGCCGCGGGTCAGTTGATTTCTATTCGGGGCACCGACGAGATTCAAGGCAATCTCCGTCGACGTGTCCGCCTTGAGCTGCGGCGGCGTTTCGTTTCCTTCCCAATGAGAGAAATGGACGCTGTTGGCTACCGTGCCGTCAACAGAGAGTTTGGGAACACCATCAAGGCCGGAATGATAAAACTCAAATTTCATAAAGTTAGCGCCTTAAAATTCAAAATTGCTTACAGCGAAAGTGTAGCCCATGTATCTTCATTGAAGAAACCTGATTGGTGACATTGTTGTGGTTACTCCTGCACCTCGGTTGTCGTTGCTTAAGGCGGCCAGATAGAATAACGGGCTGACCAATCAATTGAGAGAGATACTTGTTTACGGAGGACTTATGAATCAAGCACCAATGCCGCAGATGCCGGAAATCACTGCCACTGAACTCAAGCAGCGTCTGGATAATGGCGAGGATATTCAAATAGTTGACGTGCGCGAAGCAAACGAAGTCGCGGTGGCGAAGATTCCCAACTCGATTCATATTCCACTGGCCCAGGTTTTGAACCGGATGGCGGAAATTGATCCTGCTCGCGAGACCGTGGTGCATTGCAAGATGGGCGGCCGTAGTGCGAGAGCTATTGAAGCCCTCAGGCGATCGGGTTTTACCGGCCACCTGCTGAATCTCACTGGGGGCATTACGGCCTGGTCGAATGAAGTAGATCCAAGCGTGCCGAAATACTGAGTCCGACAAACTTCAGTTTGTCGAACTGTTTGGGAGCCAGACCCTTTCGTTCTTAGCAACCCTCCCTGGATGGTCAACGGCGAACTAAACTTTGCCGGACGATGTCTCCACCCCTAAAAATTCCGTCCACCGCACTTTCTCTCGCGTCTAAGTTTTCAGCAAGGGGTTCCCGAAGCAGCAATCAAAATTTCTGCCGGAGCGCATTCACTGCGTTCTCAGGCTGAAGTGTGCCTCTCCTCCAGTTTCGGGGGACTCGTTAATTCCGGTCAGGGCCGGAACGAAAAACTTTACCTTATGGAGGAGAATGAAATGAGGAGAACATTTTTGCAAAGCGGTTTAATGCTGGCGGCGCTGTTCATGATTTCGAGTACAGGCGCGACCGCTCAATCAACTCAACGTGGGATCGATCCAGGAGAGCGGCGGGAACTACGTGCCGACCGTAGAGAGATCAGGGCAGACACAAGAGAGATCCGCTCTGATCGACACGACATTCGCGGGGATGTTAGAGATCGTCGCGGCGACGTACGCGAGTATCGCGAGGACAAACGCGAAAGCGCCTCGCAGCAGGAGTTGCGGGCCGACCGCCGCGAGATCCGTGCGGACACGCATGAGATTAGAGCTGACCGCCGGGATTTGCGAGTAGATCGTCGCGACCGGAGAGGCGACCGGCGCGATTATCATCGAGAGCGAAGGCGGGCTCGGCGATACTAATAACCAGAGGGTAAAAGGGTAAAGGGTTAAGGGTAAAGGGCAATGGTTATAGGTAACTGAGTAATTCCCCTCTACCCTTTCCCCATTACCCTCACGGACCTATTTCGTCATTCCCTCGAGCTTGATGAATTGGCTTAGGGAGGTAATCGTCATCCCTTCGATCACTTCCATGCGGCAGGCGAGGCCGGGCTTGTCGCTGTCGTTGGATTGTCCGTCGGTGTGATACCAGACCTGGCAATTTGTACACTCGCCGTTCCAACAAAAGTCCCCATAGGAAATTGTGTTTAGCGAGAGGAATTGAAAACAGCGCAGCAGCCGGTTCTTCTCCGGCACCTCTACCAAATTGCCCAGCACTTCGATCCGGACCAGTTTCTCATAAGGGTCCAGCAGATCATTATCTACTGTAGGCGGCTGCAAGGTGTTGCAGGTCTGCTGGCTCATGGACCAAAGTATAGCGTGTCTCTTCCAAAATAACACTCGCGATCTTTTCGCGTCACTCAATCAGAACCGGGAACGTCCCGGGTCCCCACGCGGGCAGCCCGCGCGGGGGTTGTAGTGACCGGGTCTCGAACTCAACTTGAGCCAACCAGGCGTTAACATTGGGCAGTCTCACTCACCTTGAGTTTAGGACCCGTTCGCTAGCGTTCCCGGTTCCGGTAGTTGAGTATCGGGCCAATCGGCTGCTTGAGAGGCTCTCGGGGAAGGATTAACCACAAAGAGCGCAAAGGATTCACAACCAGCGCGTCCCCATCAGAACCGGAAGCGGTAGCGACCGGCCATGGAGGCAACTTGAATTTCGGTATTTCATTTCCACCACTTACGATTGTGTAGTTGAGTGTGGCCGGTCGCTGTCCACTCACGATCCTGATGGTTGAGTGTGTGGCCGGTCGCTACCGCTTCCGGTTCTGATGTAATGAGTGCTGAAATTGAGTTTGCAATGTAATCTATTTCCCCTTTTCTTCGTCGCTTCTCATCTTCGCGCATAGATTGCTAAAATAGCCTCACACGGAGGTGAGAACATTTGGCGCTAGTTATTTACACGAAACCAGGATGCCCGTATTGCCAACAGGCCAGGGACTATTACAACGCGAAGGGCATTCCCTTTATTGACTACGATGCGCAAACAGATCGCGCGCGCCGCGCCGAAATGCTCTCTTTCTCAGGGGGTGATCCCACAGTGCCGTGTATTGTTGAAAACGGTAAGTACAAAGGATCCGGTTGGGGCGACCCGCCGCGCGGTTGAACGGTCCACGACTAATGGCCGTGAGCCCTTAACAAACAATGAATCCAGTCTCCTGCCAGTAAACATCAGTATTAATTCTTTAGCTAAAGGTCCTGCATGAAAAATCTGAAAAAGACGATTGCGCGCCTCCTGGTTGTCCTTACGCTTTGTTGGGCGCTTAACGGTCTCGCCTCGGCACAATCCAATTCCGACACCAACACGCTTCAACCACCTATGACTGAAAAGAAAACCAAGACCACAAAAATCCATGACGACACGATGATTGACGACTACTTCTGGCTGCGAGAAAAAACCAATCCTCAGGTCATCGCGCATCTGGACGCTGAGAATTCGTATGCCGAGGCGATGATGAAACCTACCACCGCCTTGCAGGACAAGCTTTATAAAGAGATGGTCGGGCATATTAAGGAGACCGACGTCAGCGTGCCTTACCGCTGGGGGAATTATTTCTATTACACGCGCACCGAGCAGGGCAAACAGTATCCGATCAACTGCCGCAAGAAAGGCAGCCTCGACGCTAAAGAAGAGGTGGTGCTGGATCAGAATGAACTTTCCAAGGGTTTGAAGTTCTTCAGCGTTGGCGCGTTTGTTCCGAGCGACGACGGCAATCTCCTGGCTTATTCCACCGATACTACCGGCTATCGCCAATACAAACTCCAGATCGAAGACCTGCGCACGGGGCAGCTCTTGACGGAAACATTCGAACGCGTCGGGGATGTAGCCTGGGCCACAGACAACAAAACAATTTTCTTCACTACCGAAGACGCCGTCACTAAGCGCTCGGACAAGTTCTTTCGTCACGCTTTGGGAAGCGACAAGACCGATTTGATCTTTGAGGAGAAAGACGAACTATTCGACATTGGCGCTGCACGCTCGCGAGACAAGGCAGTAATCCTGCTTGGCTCGGAGAGCAAGACCTCGACGGAGTGGCGCTTTCTTTCCGCGGATGCGCCAACGGCCGAACTAAGAACAATCAGCCCGCGCGAAGCGGATCATGAATACAACGTCGATCATCGGGGCAACCTCTTTTACATTCGAACAAACAAGGGAGCGAAGAATTTTCGCGTGGTAACTGCGCCTGTTTCCAATCCCGGCCAGGCGAATTGGAAAGAACTGATTGCCCACCGCCCGGAAGTGAAGGTTGAAGATATTGACCTTTTTGCCAATCACCTGGTCTTGTCGGAATGGGAGAAGGGTCTGCAGAGAATCGAGATTCTCGACCTCCAAACAAACAAGCGACATCGGGTGGATTTCCCAGAGCCGGTTTACTCAGCATCCCTCGCCCAGAATCGCGAATTCGCGACACCCGTAGTGCGCTACAACTACCAGTCGCTGGTCACCCCGAGTTCGGTCTTTGATTACGACATGAACACGCGCAAGGCCACGCTCCTGAAAGAAACGGAAGTGCCCGGCGGCTTCAACAAAAGCAATTACAAGTCGGAGCGGCTTTTTGCTACCGCTACTGACGGGACAAAGATTCCGTTGTCGGTGGTCTACCGCAAGGAGAGCAGGCTCGATGGCTCGGCGCCGCTGCTGCTTTATGGTTACGGCTCGTATGGCGTCTCCATCGCTCCGAACTTCAGTTCGAATAGACTGAGTCTGCTGGATCGCGGCGTCGTTTACGTCATCGCGCATATTCGAGGCGGCGGCGAGTTGGGCGAAGAGTGGCGCCAGGAAGGGCGCATGATGAAGAAGATGAATACCTTCACCGACTTCATCGCAAGCGCCGATTATCTGGTGAAGAACAAATACACGTCGAGCAATCGTCTGGTTATTCAGGGCGGCAGCGCCGGCGGACTGCTAATGGGTGCCGTTACCAACATGCGTCCTGATCTTTTCAAGGCGGTCGTGGCGCAAGTGCCCTTCGTCGATGTGCTCAACACGATGCTTGACGCTTCGTTGCCGCTGACGACCAGTGAGTACATTGAGTGGGGCAATCCAAATGAGAAGGCGGCGTACGAATACATGAAGCAGTATTCGCCTTACGACAATGTTGGGCGCAGGAATTATCCGTCGATGCTGGTGAAGGTCTCACTAAACGACAGCCAGGTGCCTTATTGGGAAGGCGCAAAGTTCGTAGCGCGGCTGCGGGCAATGAAGACTGACAATAATCCGTTGCTGCTGAAGACCAACATGGGCGCAGGCCACGGCGGCTCGTCCGGCCGCTACGATTACCTGCACGAAGTGGCGTTTGACTACGCCTACATGCTCTGGCAGATGGGACTCGCGGAATAGCATTGCAGAAGTCCGACCGTAAGTGGAAAACAGTTTCTCCACTTCCGCCTTTATCGGTTTTTCTCTCAAACGTTAAGGCTATTAGGGACTATTAGAAGCTGTCCAACAACATGGCTTTCCACAGGTCGAAAGACAAGTCTGAGCCCGCGAAGCGGGCGGCAGCATAAAGCCTGGGGTGGAGCGCAGCGAAACCCCAGGTAAGGATCCCAGAAATCTTGCCAGCCCGCGGAGCGGGCGACAGCCTCAGCGAATTAAGACTGTCGCCCGCTTCGCGGGCTGTGGTTATTTTCAATCGCTGGTTCCTGGGGTTCCGCTGCGCTCCACCCCAGGCTTTATGCTGCCGCCCGCTTCGCGGGCTCGCTCTCAGGTCGCCGCCTTGAAGCGTTCCTCGCAGCCTTACTCTCAATTTTTTGTGCAAGGCGCAACAACGTGGTCAAAACTTTACGCGATTGTTCAAATCTCGAAGAGCGGCAAGGTTTTGTTGTCGCAGTTCAAACTCGGTGTTACCCACCTTCATTTCAACCACCTGCGCCCGCACGATCTTGGTGAATACCGCATATGGCATCGTAACTTCCAGCTCTTCCGTCATCAGCGTATCAACGCTCTGGCTGAGCAATTTCATCTGACCCAGTCTCAAAGTTTCTCCGTCCGCCACCACTGACAGTTGCCGCTGGTTCAGCGGATGCCGTTGATCCCAATCCTTGGTTTGGAAAATTAGTTGCAGGCTGGCGTAGCGAACGTGATCAAGCTGGATGCCCGGACAGTGGAGCGCGGCAACAAAGCTGACGCACGCGTCTTTAAAATTCCCCTTCACGCTCCCGCAGGTGATTCGCATTTTGTTGAGCGTCACGATTGTTTCGTGGTTAAACCCGTCGTACCTGCTCTCAATCTTCCCCCCATGATCCGGATCCTGGGACTTATCCAGTGATCGCGCAAAGGAATTCGAACTCGCTTGGGCCAATCCTCGCCCTCCGGTTTGCGCCCAACCGGTCACAGTTGCAGACAGAACAAGGCAGCAGCATAGAATGTTGGTGGTCAACTTCATAGATCGATCTCCCGGGAAGCTTACTAATTTACTAAAGAGTGAGAACGAATCGGGAAGGCAAGAAGACGAGACTGGAATCCCTTAGATGTGTCGCCAGCCTACGTCAAAAATAGCCAGCCCACGTGGGAATGTCAATGAGTTATTTCTTTGGTGTGATAATTCAGATAAGACTAAGGCAGAAAGCCCGAGCAGGAGGCCCGGCGTCAGGTCCTCCTGGTAGTTAATGAAGAAATATGTTCCGGACCGATTTGGCAAACTTGTAAGCAATTTTGACAATGCAAGTTGTGACATTAGGTTGCGGTGTGGCGAGGGTTGGGAGTTAAATAAGGCGAAAGCAAATAGCCTCATGGTTGGAACAACGCTAGGGAATTACAAGATTCTCGAGAAGCTCGGTGCGGGCGGGCAGGGAACTGTCTATAAAGCCGTTGATTCCAAACTCGGCCGCACGGTCGTAATCAAGGTCCTGCCGGAAGAACTCTTAGCCAAAGAAGCAAACGTGAAGCGCTTTGAGCGCGAAGCGCGGCTGGCATCTTCTTTGGACCATGCCAATATCTGCACCATTTTCGATCTAAATGAGATTGACGGCATTCATTTCATTGCGATGCAGTACATCGCCGGCCGCAATGTGCGCCAGTTGGTAAACGGAAAGCCTTTGCAGCTCGAGAGCGCTCTCTCCATCGCCATTCAAGTGGCCGATGCCCTCGCTGTCGCCCACGCGCAGGGAATCATCCACCGCGACATCAAGGCCGGCAACGTCATGGTTAACAATAAAGGCGAGGTAAAGGTGCTCGACTTTGGCCTGGCCAAACTCCTCGACGAAGACGTGGCCCGAACATCGGGAATCCATCACACTGAGCTAACTGAGGTAGGAGTGCCATATGGGACGGCAACCTACGCCGCGCCGGAACAAGCCCGCGGAGATCGCGTTGATTCGCGCGCGGACATTTTCTCCACGGGCGTATTGCTCTACGAAATGCTTACTGGCACCTGGCCCTTCCGCGGCAAAACGGCCGTCGATGTGCGTCACGCTGTGTTGCATGAAGATCCGGTGCCCATTGCTGAAGCGCGACCGGATCCGGTTCCCCCTCGCTTACAACAGATACTCGACCGCGCTCTGCAAAAGGACCCGCGCGATCGTTACCAGCAGATGGCACAGTTTCGCGATGACCTGCGCGCGGCTGTGCGCGACATGGCAATGACGAGTGGCGCCATAGTCGACGATACCGGTTTGCCGGTAGCCCCGCGACACCTGAACGCAGAGGGACCGATGGCGCGGGCCGTGCGGTGGTTCAAAAATCTGACTGGAAGCGAAAGCTCCACCGGCTCGTCGGGACGCGGGCGCAGTGTTTCTCAACCCGGCGACGCGGACGAAACGCCTACGACCTTTGGCGACCGCGAACGCAAAAGCATTGCAATAATGCCCTTCAAGAATCTGGGTAACGACCCGGAGACTGCCTTCTATGAGTTTTCGCTGGCCGACGCCGTGATTACGGAACTGGCCCGGGTGCGCGCGCTGGTGGTGCGCCCATCGTCAGTTATCGTGAAGTATCAGGGGCAGCAATTTGATCCGGGCGATGTAGGCCGCGAGTTAGACGTAGATGCGATCCTGACCGCGAGTTTTCTGCGCGCTAAAGAACATTTGCGCGTAACCGTGCAGTTGCTGGACGTGAGGACCAGCGAAATTCTCTGGAGCGATCGTATCGATGCCGACGCCAGCGACATTATCGCCGTTCAGGACTCGATCGTGCAGCACATCGTCGACGGCTTATGCGTAGAGCTGAGTCCGGACGAAAAAGTTGAGCTGGCCAAAGGATCGACAAGCGATGCCGCGGCCTCGGAAGAATATTTGCGCGGGCGCCACTGCATGGGACAGTTTATCTATCACACCATCAGTCGCGCCGATCTGGATTCAGCAATTAATCATTTCGAGCGGGCCATCGAATTGGATCCGAAGTTTGCGTTGGCCCACTCGGCTTTGGGAGGTTGCTATGTCAATCGAGTGCTGAAGGGGCTGGGCGAAGCAGGCGATTATGATAAAGCCCAGAGCGCCTTCAATAAGGCGCTGGCGCTCGATCCCAAATTGTTGGAAGCGCGCATGCACATGATCTTCATCTACATGACGCACGGCCAAAAACAGAAGGCGCGCGAACAAGTTGAGCTATTGCGCGAAGAGTATCCAAATGACGTTGGCGTCCATTTTACGCGGGGCTACCTCGCTCGTCTGGACGCTGACTACGAGCGCGCGCTGCGGAGTTTTGACCGCATGGTCCGGCTCAATCCAAACGAGCGGGTGGTGACCAGCTTCCACCGCGCCCGCATCTTCATGTACCAGCAGCGTTACGAAGACGCCTTGCATGAACTCGATCAAGGCGCAGCCATCGAACCTGACCACCCGCTGCTCCAGACTTTTCGCGCGCGCGTGCTCTTCTATCGTGGCGAGGTTGATGCAGCGACGCGCATTCTCGAACAGGTCCTCGAGCGGCATCCCAAGATGGACGGAATACGTCCGATTCTGGCAATCTGTCTGAGCGCCCAGGGCAAACATGAGCTTGCCAATAAGCAGTTGACCGACAGGGTAAAGGTAGCCGCCGCCGCCGATCACGACATTGCTTACTGGCTCGGGTCGGCCTACCTATTACAGGGCCGGCAGGTGCTCGCGCTCACGTGGCTGCAAAAGGCCATTGATCTGGGTAACGAAAACTACCTCTGGTTTGAGTCAGATCCAAATTGGTCCGATCTACACGACGACCCCCGCTTTAAGGAAATGATGCAAAGGGTCAGGACGTCACTTCAGAAACGCGAGGAAACTCCTGCATGAAAACTTTTGTGGTCGGAGATGTTCACGGCCGTTGTGCCCAGCTTCATAGCCTGCTGGAAATGCTTCCGCGCGACGAAGCGGCGGACACGCTCGTCTTTTTAGGCGACTTGATCGATCGTGGGCCTGATGCCCCGGGCTGCGTTGATCTGGTAATGAAACTTCAGCAGAACAATCGAGAACGAGTGCTTTGTCTGCGCGGTAATCATGAGCAGATGTTGCTCGATTTTATCGAAGGCAGCGCTAACCTTTGGATTACTCCCGTCACCGGGGGTGAACGCACCTTTGAGCAGTATGTGGGAAAGGTCTTGAACATAACCAGAGAGCAGGATCTCGATGAAGCCCGCCGAAACATCGAGAGCAGCGTGCCGTCAGAACACCTGGACTTCTTCCATGCGCTCCCCTTCTACCACGAAGATGATTACGCGATTTACGTCCACGCGGGTCTCGACCGGACGAAGCATCCGCGCGAGACTGAGCCGCAAGCGCTGCTCTGGATGCGCGATATGGAGTTTTACAAAAACTACCGTGGCAAGCCCTGTATCTTTGGACACACGCCTACGCCCTTGCTTCCTTTGCGAGGGCGTGTGGGCCGCCATGGGATTTACATCTCACACAGCGCCATCGGGATCGATACCGGCTACAACCTTCATTCTCCGCTTAGTTGTCTTTCCCTGCCCGACTTCACGCTCTATCAAACGTTTTCTGATGGCCACGAGGAAACACATCACATCACTTCGTTTATTCCCGACACTTTGAAAGCGATGCAGAAGAAGGCGAGCCTGGCTGATGACTTGCCTTCGGCAATACACTGATATCGACTGCGTTGCGGGGCAAGCCCACCTTCCTGACCATGAGCTGATTAGAGTCGAGCTCTAAGCCGCGCGGGGGCTTTGTACAAAAAGTCGAGATTGATGGAGCGAGAAGAATTCTAACGGTGGGTGCCGAGTCCCGGCCCGCGGAGCGGGCGGCAGCGTTTACGTGACCCTGGGCTGTCGCCCGCTACCGCGGGCTGCGGTCTTTCGGTTCCGCGGTTCCTGGGGGTTCCGCTACGCTCCACCCCGGGCTCTATGCTGTCGCCCGCTGCCGCGGGCTAGCTTGGATTTCTGAAGACAAGATCCAACAGGTAGGAAAGAACCGAACTGCCTTAACTTGGCTCCCCAGGATCAATGCACTGTTCCGGTATACTTCTTCTCACCGGCCTCGATGCGGAAGGGCAGATGGTTTTGCCTTGGTGGCAAAGGGCAGGTCGCAAAGTTTGTGAAAGCGCAAGGCGGACTGTAGCTCTTGTTGAAATCAATCACCACCTTCCCGGCCGCGTCCGGCGGCGACACGTAAAGGTAACGGCCCGCGCCATAGGTTTCCCTGCCGGTGGTTTCATCGGCAATCATCACGAAGAGGTCGGTCTCGCCTTTTTCCAGGATCGGATCAATCCGGTAGGTCTTGCCGTCAACTTCAAACGCCAGCGCCCCGGGTGAAGTCTCGTCATCCGTCATGCTGAGTACATTTGTAATCGGAATCATTTTCGGAGGTTGGTAAGGTTCAAAGCGTGCTTCGATCCGCCACTTCGGATCGATCGGATAGTATTCGAGCCCTTTGAACTCACGCCGCGTCCGGCTTTCCGTATCTTTAACTCTCACTCCAATTCGCTCGCCGCGTTTGACGACGTTGATAAGGAGCGAGCCCAGCTTCAGGATAGTTGGCCCGCTGTCATCGTTATCGTCCTTGAGATCGAGGGCCGCGACGGGTTTACTATCCGCTGTAATCTCAACGCCGGGGCGCGCGGCCAATCGCACGCGTCCTTTTTCCAGCCACAGTGAGCCCGCGACGGCCGGCGCTTTGTCCTTTGGCAGCACGACTGGATTCTTCGCAGCGCTCCCAAATTTGTTTTCACCCTCGTTCAGCCAGAAAAGACCGACGAGCGTCAGCCAACCGTCATCCTTGGTCAAACTGGCCAAACGATTCTGCTGCCACTTCTCAATCTCATTCTTGTGCGCGGACGCATCAAATGCTGTCGCCGGTTTGGTTGAAGTTGTTGCCTGGCGGCAAGCCGCGGCAAACACGATCGCAACGAGTGAGAAAGTCAAAACGAGTAAAACGAATGCAGGTTTGTGTTTCATTGATTGGAATGCTGAGATGTAGGAAATGTGTTTCTGATTGCTTCACGCCTGGCGCTGCAGAATAAAATCAGCAATGGCGCGCAGCAATTCGGTGGGCCGTTGCAGACGCTCGAGCGAAGCGCAAGCCGTCTGATGAGCGTGAGCCAGGTGTTTGCGCGTGGCCTCAACTCCATAAAGTGCCGGGTAGGTTGCCTTTTTTGAGCGCCTGTCTTTGCCTGGAGTTTTGCCGATCGCCTCGGCTGTCGCCGTAATATCCAGAAGATCGTCCGTGATTTGAAAAAGCAATCCGAGCTGGCCAGCATAGTCGGTTATGGCCGCGAGTTCAGACTCAGACGCTTCGGCGATGATGGCTCCGCACCTCGCTGCGGCAATAATCAAGGCCCCGGTCTTCAGCCGGTGAATTTGCTCCAACTCGGTGGCAGTAACCTCACGCGATTCCGCCTCGAGATCGCAAGCTTGTCCCGCGACCATTCCGTCTGGCGTCGCTGCCGCCCTGGCAATCTCCGAGATTAGACGGACGCGCTTTGCCGGGGAGAGTTGTTCGTCATCCGAAACTGTTTTGAAAGCCAGCGTCTGCAGCGCGTCGCCGGCCAGGATTGCGGTCGCTTCGCCGAAGCGAACATGGCAGGTTGCACGCCCGCGCCTGAGATCGTCGTTATCCATCGAGGGAAGATCGTCGTGAATTAACGAATAAGTGTGAATCATCTCCAGCGCGCAAGCTGTCATGATCAGGCGTGCCTGGTCGGTTCCGAGAGTCTCTCCGACAGCGAGCGAGAGCAGTGGCCTAAACCGTTTGCCCCCGGCGAAAACGCTCCAACGAATTGCGGCGTGCACCTTTACCGGAGGCACTGACTCCGCCGGTAGGATTCGATCGAGCGCTGCATCTACAAGCTTGCGAGTGTCGATGACGAATTGCGCCAAAGTGACAGCAGTTGCAGTGGGCAACATTTCCACGGACGCTATTTCAGAAGTCGTTTTCATTGTTACCTGAGGTGCTGTCTGCGGAGATTATTTTGGCTTCTTCGAATTCGCTAACTACCGGGCGGCCCTGGTTATCGCGAAGCAACACTTCAATGCGACGCTCAGCCTGATTGAGACGTTCCTGACACTGGCGAGAAAGCCGAATGCCATCTTCGAATAGCTCCAAACTCTTTTCGAGTGGCAAGTCACCGCGTTCAAGCTCATGAACAATTTGTTCAAGAGCTTCGAGCGATGCCTCAAAACTTTTGGGTTGTTCGTCGTTTTTCTTCATGTCTTGAATCAAATGTCTTCGACGCGTAGCGTCGGTATGAATGTAGCCCGGCGTTTCAACGCCGGGAGATCAGGTTATCGCCTGTTGCCGTCGCGTAGCGACGATTGAATCCGGTTCTAGTCTCAGGCGTCGCTACGCGACGTGAATACCTCGTTGAACTTTCCCGGCCTTGAAAGGCCGGGCTAAATTCATACCAACGCTACGCGTCGAAACTGTTGATCAGAACTTCCCTTACAACTTACGTTTCTTCGATGTCGTCCACCGTGGCTCCGACTCGTCCCCTGGCTAACCGAACCTTTACCCTATCGCCTATGGAAACCTGGTTTGCATTACGCAGAAGAGCACCGTCTTCGCTCTGCGCGATTGCATAGCCGCGTTGCAGCACGGCTAGCGGCGAGAGAGCATCGAGCGAAGCCGCTGCCAGCCCAAGCCGCTTTTTAGCTTCATCCATCTGCTTTTCAACCGCAGTATTGCAGCCAGTATACGCCGAATCAAAGCGGACACGGGCTTCGCTCAAGCGACCACGTAGCTGGGCCGGCGCCAGACTGCCGCTCAACGCATCAGCGTGCCGGTGCGCACTTCGCACCGTTTGACTCATCAATATCTGTAGACGATGCCGCGTCGAATTCGTTGCAGCGGCAGCGTCGCGCAATCTGCCGCGCACTTCGTCAAACGCCTGCGAAAGAGCCTGCTGCTGCACGCGCGTGCGCGCAGTCACTATTCTGTAGCGCATCAGTCGCGAGAGGTTTTGTCCTGTCTGTGCGAGCGCGGTGCAAAGCTGATCTTCCCGTGCGGCAACCAGCTCCGCCGCTGCTGACGGGGTCGGCGCCCTGCGATCGGCCACAAAATCGGCAATGGTGAAATCGGTTTCATGGCCCACGGCCGAGATCACGGGAATTGCGGAGGCACGAATCGCGCGGGCCACTTCCTCTTCGTTGAACGCCCAGAGGTCTTCAGTTGAGCCGCCACCCCGACCCACAATCAGCACGTCGACTAAGTCCTGGTTACGTCCTTCTCTGCGGGCGCGCTCGTGGTATTCGTTGATGAATTTGATAGCCCTGGCGATGTCGCGTCCGGCGCCGTCTCCCTGCACGCGCGCCGGGGAGAAAAGCACATGAACAGTGCGCGTACGGCGCGAGATAACGTTCAGAATGTCGCGGATGGCCGCGCCGGTCGGCGAGGTAACCACTCCCACCCTCCCCGGGAAGAAGGGCAAAGGGCGCTTGTGTTCCGGCGAAAATAGTCCTTCAGCCTGGAGGCGGTCCCTAAGTTGTTCGAATGCGACTTGCAATGCGCCGGCGCCCACGGGATCGAGCGCTTCGACAATCAACTCATACTCGCCTCTAACTTCGTAAACCGTCAGACGACCACGAGCCCGCACGTGCAAGCCGTCTGTGGGCCGGAAACGTATGCCGCTATTCGCAGAACGAAAACACTTCGCGCGAAGTTGGGCGCCTTCGTCCTTAATCGTGAAATACCAGTGGCCGGAAGAATGTGCCTTGAAGTTTGAGATTTCGCCTTCGACCCACACGGATGCGAAGCGCGCTTCAATCGCTTTGCGAACCGACTCGGTCAACTCGCTGACAGTCAGCGGCCGCCGCTCGGTTTCGTCGAAGAGAGATGCGAAGAGTGGTTCGGACATAAGGGATGAAGGTTACCAGGCCATACGTAACGCGAAACGAAACACTTCATTTAACCTTTCGACATCTGCCCTGGGATTTACTCGCTTTGGCATTTCCATTTCAAGTCTACTTAGTTCGGAATCAATAAAAGCATTTAGTTCCGGAATGGCTGGACCTCGATCCAGCTCTTTGCCACTTTTCTTTGCTTCAAGAAGCTCATCAATAGCTCGCCTCAGACCTGAATCTGAGATCAACCGGTTAACCAGTATTCCAAACTCCATGGGCACGGGCGCCTCCTCTTGCTCGATCCAGCCGATCGCCAACAAAGGCCGCAAGATGTAAAGGTATTTTTTTCGCCAAACGATACTTCCTCGAGCATAGTCACGGTAGTTCCCCTGGGCCATGTGGAGATAGTGATATGCGCACGCTATTGGCGAGTAAAACTCCGGAATCAATTCTCTGAGACGTTCCACCACCTCAATCATTTCCAGGTAAATAATTGGAGAGTTAAGCCATTCTAACAGAGGCGGATTTGATTTCCTCAGGAGCATCAGGGCCTTTCTCAGATCCCATCCACTCACGTCCAACTCGTCGGTAATGGGTCGTTCGAAGACGTCTGGCTTGTCCTCGACGTCAACAGACAAGTACCAATCCGCGGGTCTAACGTAAAGGAAGCGAACATCATAGTCGCTGTCGGTGGAACTAAAGCCCCAGGCTCTGCTGCCTGATTCGCAGGCGTAGATTATTTTGAACCCTTGTTGTTCCTGGATCTGACGGAGAGACGCCTGAATGATTTCAATCATGAAGTGAAACGCATTTCTTGTGGGGAACTCAACTGGATTCAACTGGTCACGGCGTCGCTACATTCACCACCGGACTCAACCTCACTGAAGCTCCCTCACGGTTGGCGCGCACGCGCACTCTCGGGCTAACCGAAGGGCGTGAGTTCGAAGCGTAAGTAATGGTGTAAGCGGTGCGGAGTTGTACCACGACGTCATCGTAAGCGCGTTGCAATTCCTCCAGGCGACGAATGGGATAATAAACGCCGCCGGAGACCTGCGCTAATTTTTGACCCTCTTCGTGAGCGCGTGTAGTGAGCGTCAAATAGCGGGTGCGCAGCGGATCTATCGTGACTTCCGGTTTGGGGACACTGGCCTCGGGTATCAAGCCGGAGGGAACGTAGAGCGGATAAATCAAGGCACCCGATTCAATTATCGCTTCCAGAATCGCAGGAAAAGGCACAAAAGATTTGTTGTCGTCACCGTCTGAAAGAATGACAATGGCCGTCCGTTCGCCGCGAAGTTGTTTCAACGTGTCCGCCAATACGTAGCCCAGGGCGTCATAGAGCGCGGTGGCGCCACCGGCGTCTATTTCATCGAGTTTCCGCGAAAGCATCCTGCGATCGGTCGAGAAGTCTGAGATCACCTGAATGTCGTCGCGAAAACTGATGATAGAAATTCGATCCTGCGGGCTGGCAGTGTGCAAAAAGTCGCGCGCCGCTTTGCGAATGAAATCGATTCGTTCTTCCACGCTGCCGGAAACGTCCAACAGCAGCACGAGATTGAAAGGCTCGTGGGTGGGCACAACTTTAGTCACCTGGCGTTCGACGCCATTTTCATAGACAGTGAAATCCGCTTCTTTCATGCCGCCAATCGCTCGACCGTTGCGATCTGTGACACTCGCGTTGAAGCGCAGCAACTGTGGCGACAGTGCGCTCACGTACTGGCCCGGCGGCGATCGCCTCACAAGGGTTGGCTCCCTCTCAGGAGGCGGCAGCGTTTTCGCGAAGTCGCCAAACAGTTTTGGCGAGACTTTGCGGATGGCATCAATCAGTTGGCTGTCACCGCTGCGCACGATAGCGCGAGCAGCTTCAGTCAGCGGTCGTTCGCGCAGATCGCTCGGCACCATGCTCGGATCCACGTTTAGCAGAACTACGCCACGCTGCGTCAGAAAATCGAGTTGCACGCGCTCTTCTTTCGCCGGTTTCTTCTCGCCGAGCCTACCGGAAATAGTAGAAACACCGGCTGCCTTTTCTTTGATTTTTGGCAACTCTACATCGCTTAAATAGCGCGGCTTGCTTGCGCTCCAGACAAAATTGAACTTTAAAGCCTCCAGCGGCACATCCGCGTGAATAGTTCCGGTGTTGGTGCTGATCGCAGCAGATTCAACATTGCCGACGATATCAACCGAACCCGCCTGAGTTTCAATGTTCACCTTAGCGCGCACGGGCAGATGAACCGTGAGATCGATGCGATCCTTGTCGCCACGGTCGCGCACTTCGATATCCACCGTATTGCCTTTAGCCACGGCGTGAACGTCAGTTGCATCGACCAACGCGCCGGTTGAGCTTGCTTCAATTGTGACATTCTTCTTCTGCTCGTCAGACGTAATCACGCTGACGCGACCATTGCGGCTCTTGACTGAAAGAGAAACCTTCTCGCCTGTTTGCAGCTCTCGCCGGTAGCTTTGCGCCCTACTTTGCCCGGTAACAGAATCGAAGGCTGCCAACAACAATAGCAGCCCGGTTATGACTACAAAATTTCTATATGGAGACTTGCTGCGGCCCGGGTCAGCCGCGAGGGATTTCGCGTAAAGCATAGGGCCTGATCTTGCCCGAGCGAAACGCTGCCGGTCAAGCGCGTGGTCTGTCAGAACCGTGAGCGGAACCGGGGCCCCGGCGCGGCAGCCGCGCTGGGGTGGTGCAGCGACCGGGTCTCAGCTGAGGTGCCTCGCAGGTGAGACTTACCACCGCCTGTCAGACGACCGGCCTGGTGAGTGATAGAGCAGTCGGGCAGCTTGTCTTGGGTGAGAGGAAGTAAGCAGCCGAAACATTCTCTCGGTGGCGCTCGCTGCATTGGTTGTCCG
>Ga0137403_10002730_pt1 | contig 21473 bp, 19 predicted proteins | sample CZOMad2_1_16fung_FD_122057 | JGI IMG/M metagenome (GOLD analysis project Ga0137403, IMG submission 122057) | Vadose zone soil fungal communities from Angelo Coast Range Reserve, California, USA - CZOMad2_1_16fungal (Hybrid Assembly) | ecosystem: Environmental > Terrestrial > Soil > Vadose zone...
GTCGCCTTTGCCAATGATACCGACGCCGACCGGCACGGCATCGTGACGCGCTCGAACGGCCTGATGAATCCGAACCACTACCTCGCCGCCGCGATCGCCTATCTGTTCGCGCATCGTCCGCAATGGCGCGCCGACAGCGCGGTGGGCAAAACCATCGTCTCGAGCGCGATCATCGATCGCGTCGCGGGCAAGCTCGGCCGCCGGCTGGTCGAGACCCCCGTGGGCTTCAAATGGTTCGTCGATGGCTTAAGCAGCGGCTCGTTCGGATTCGCTGGCGAGGAAAGCGCCGGCGCCTCGTTCCTCCGCCGTGACGGCAGCGTCTGGACGACGGATAAGGATGGACTGGTCCCGAACCTGCTGGCCGCTGAGATCACAGCGCGCACGGGGAAAGACCCGGGAGAACACTACCGCGAACTGACTACGGAGTTTGGCACACCTTGCTACACCCGGATTGACGCACCAGCGACACCGGAACAAAAAGCACAACTGCTCAAGCTTTCCCCCGACGCTGTCAAGGAATCGGAGCTGGCAGGCGATCGAATCACCGCTAAGTTGACGAAGGCTCCCGGAAACCAGGCAGCGATTGGTGGGTTGAAAGTCGTCGCGGAAAACGGCTGGTTCGCAGCCCGTCCTTCCGGCACGGAAAACATCTACAAAATCTACGCGGAGAGCTTCAAGAGCGAGTCCCACCTGAATGCGATCGTGAATGAAGCGCAGCAGATGGTGAACAACGCCCTCGGTTCCGGAGTGCAATGATGAGCGGTAACGGCGCGTCCGGGAGTTTGACAGGGAAGGTTCCAGCGAATGTCCCGCCATTTTCGCCGAAGTACCGTGCTTCCGGATTGTTACTGCATGTCACGTCTCTGCCGTCGCCTTATGGTATCGGCGATCTAGGACCCTCGGCGTACTCGTGGGTCGATCGTCTCCATGACGCAGGCCAGAGTTGGTGGCAGGCGCTGCCCCTCGGTCCGACTGGCTACGGAAATTCTCCGTATCAGGCGATGTCGTCGTTCGCCGGGAACGCCATGCTGATCAGTCCTGGCAGCTTGATCGTTGATGGCCTGCTTAAGGAAGCAGACTGTGAGTCGGATTTCCCTCGTGACGTGGTCGACTACGAAGCAGTAATTCCCTTCAAGATCCACCTTCTGGAAACAGCGTGGAAAAACTTCCAAGCCGCCGAGCGCAAGGATCTGCGGCCCGCATATGAGGAGTTCTGCGCTCAACAGGAGCATTGGCTGGAAGACTATGCGCTGTTCCGAGCACTGAAGGCCAAATATCACGGCTCTTACTACCTTGAGTGGCCGGCAGACCTGGCTCAGCGCAATCCACGAGCTCTCGGCGAAGTGCGCCGGGAACTGGCCAATCAAGTCGATCAGGCTCGCTTTGCCCAATTTCTGTTGTTTCGCCAGGGCGATCAGCTCAAGAGGTATGCGCATTCCAAAGGCGTGAGCATAATCGGCGATCTGCCTTTCTTTGTTTCGCCGGATTCCAGCGACGTCTGGGCGAACCCGGAGTTATTTCTGCTAGACGAGCATCGCCGGCCGCGGGCGGTCGCGGGTGTTCCACCCGACTATTTCAGCGCGAACGGACAGTTATGGGGAAATCCCGTCTACAACTGGGATGCGCTTCGGGCCACCGGCTATCGATGGTCCATCGATCGGCTGAGTGCGCTGCTCGCTCACGTGGATGCAATCCGCCTGGATCACTTCCGAGGGTTCGCGGCGGCATGGCATGTTCCAGCCGGCGCACCCACGGCGCAGTCAGGACAATGGGTTCAGGGTCCGGGCGCGAGCTTTTTCGAGGCAGTCCGCAAAGAGCTGGGCGGCCTGCCCTTTATCGCCGAAGATCTGGGCCTCATCACGCCAGACGTCTATGCGCTACGCGACCAATTCCAACTGCCGGGCACTCGCGTTCTGCAATTCGCCTTTGATGGTCATTCCGATAACCCATATCTGCCGCACAACTTCATCCCCAACACGGTCGCGTACACTGGCACGCACGATAACGCTCCGACCCGGCAATGGTATGAAGAGTTGCCCGATTACCAGCGGCAAAACTTCTGGAGTTACGCCAATCGCGCTCCGGGTGGGGAAGCCGACGCGGCCCCGGCTCTGACGCAGATCGCATGGTCGTCCAGCGCAGCGTTGGCCATCGTTCCGTTGCAGGACCTCCTCAATCTCGGGGCAGAAAGCCGGATGAATGTCCCAGGTCGCGCCAGCGGAAACTGGGGTTGGCGCTGCCCAGAAGACAAGCTGTCGTCACCAGCTTTTGAGTGGTTGCGGGAACAGACGGAAAGCACAAACCGGAAGAACCCAGAAATTGCCAGCCAGCTGATGAACCTGGAATCTTCCAGTGCTGCCCGCGCCGTTCCCTCGCAGGGGTAGAATCAACGCTCCCGCGCGGGACGGAGGCTCGCGACTGTCCAGCGGCTTCCCCGGAGGAGTGGCGTGTTCATACAGATTGCCGAGAGCATTCTCCTGGTAGTGAGCGCTCTCTTCCCCATCGTAGATCCCATCGGCGGGAGCCCGGTGTTTCTCTCGCTCACGCTCAATTACGACACGAAGACCCGAAGGCTGCTCGCTCGGCGCATTGCGATCAATAGCTTCATATTGCTGGTCGCGTCGTTCGCCGTCGGATCGCACGTGCTTTCGTTCTTTGGAATATCCCTGCCTGTGGTTCAGGTAGGTGGCGGAATGATCGTTGTGGCGACGGGTTGGGCGATGTTGAAGCAGAGCACCGAGAATGACAGAAAAACGGTGGAGCGGACCGTGAGCAGCGCAGATGTTTTTCGCGACGCATTCTACCCTCTGACACTGCCTTTGACGGTTGGCCCCGGCTCAATCTCCGTGGCCATTACGTTGGGCGCGAATGCACCGCACAACTTAGGAGCGAATCTGCTTTCGATTCTCGCCGCGGTAATCGGTTCCGCCTTAGTGGCGGCAACGATCTATCTCTGCTACGCCTTCGCGGACCGTCTGGCACTGGTTCTGGGGCCGACAGGAACGAACGTCATTCTAAAACTCACATCGTTTCTGCTGGTCTGTATCGGCGTGCAAATCTTCTGGAACGGCGTGAGCCAGCTGATTCGTGCTCTCCTGCAGTAAGCTCAGACTTTTCTCAGGCTGTTTCCATTGCCGCGCGGCGCGGGATTATTCAGCTGTAAGGCCGCTCCCATGACTCAAGCCGTTCCTTTTGTGAGACGGCCGTTCACTGCGGCCGGCAGGGAATTCCGAGCTTGCGGATGCGGTAGGCCAGCGTCGTTCGCTTCATTCCGAGCCGGACCGCCGCACCCTTCGGCCCACCAGTCACCCAGTTGGATTCCCGCAAGGCACGCAGTACGTGTTCGCGCTCCATCTCTTCGAGGGTACTTAAGTTCGTTGCTGCACCCGGCGTGGTTGTCGTTTTCAGTTCGTCCAGAGGACCGCGAAGAGCGCTTCCCGGAGAAAGAATCACCGCTCGTTCGACGAAGTTCTGCAACTCCCGCACGTTGCCCGGCCAGGAATAGTTGTGGAACACGTCCATCGTGCGGGCCGGAATGGTTTCGATGCGCCGGTTCATCCGTCGAGCATACTTGTCCACGAAGTGCCGGACGATCAAAGGTATATCCTCGCGGCGATCGCGCAAGGGAGGAACGGTGAGGGGAAACACATGCAGCCGATAGTACAAATCGCTGCGGAATGTTCCCTCTTCCACCATCTGCTTCAGATCCCGGTGGGTAGCGGCGATGACGCGCACATCCACTTGTTGGGTGCGCGTGCTGCCAAGGCGCTCAAATTCATGCTCCTGTAGAACGCGCAACAACTTAGCCTGCAGCTCGAGCGGAATATCGCCGACTTCATCCAGGAACAGAGTGCCTTTGTCGGCCAGCTCGAAGCGACCAGGCTTGCGCATGATGGCGCCGGTAAAGGCACCCTTCTCATGTCCGAACAGCTCGCTCTCCAGCAGCCCGGAGGGAATTGCGGCGCAGTTCACTTTGATGAATGCCTGATTCCGCCGGGTGCTGCGATTGTGAATGGCTTGGGCGATGAGTTCCTTCCCGGTGCCAGTTTCTCCTTGAATCATTACGCCGGCATCGGTCGGCGCCACAACCTCTACTTCGCGCAAGACCTGTTGCAGAGCAGCGCTCCGGCCGACGATTCCCTCAAAATGCGGATCGCTGAGGTTTTCGTCTTCCACATATGCCGTCTCTTCAGCCATCCCTGCGCGAGACACTTCTTTTAGCGCGCATAGCTCATCGTTGAGCAAAACGTTCGCTAGGCCCAGCGCAACTTGGTCCGCGGCCAGCAACAACAACTGGACTTCCTCATCAGAGTAGCTGTGCCGTCGCGAACTGGCGAGGCTCAGTACCCCGAGGCACCCCTGCGGTGTACGCAGAGGCAGACGAGAAAGAGACCGGTAGCCCACTCCCAGCGCGTTCTGTGCCTCTTTCCGCACCGCCAGCCGATCATCGTGCTGCCAGTCCACAATCCAGAGTGGTCTCTGCTCCTGATATACCGACCACACTGTAGTTTCCTCGACGGGACCTTCCATTGGAGCTAGCTGACCTTCTCCCAGTGACTTCCAGCTAACGTCGTTGTCGCGCTCACTGAAGACAATGATGTTGACCACATCGCAGGGAAACAATGGCCGGAGAAGTGCTGCCAAATTGCGCGAGAGAAGCTCGGGTGTCATGGACGCAATCGATCGGGAAAGGCGGCAAAGCCCTTCGTAGCGGGCGGTCAGCACATCCGATCCGGTCATAGAGTTCTCGAAGGGCAACTGCGGCAGGGTATGTATAAAAGGTGTCTTGGGTTTAAGAGCAAATTCAACGGCACTCATGGCTAACTCCTTTGTGCTATACGACGATCATGGACTCGAAGCTATTTGCCAACAACCCTAGATCGGGGTCTTTTTCGCTCACATAATGAAGTAGCCGTGCCCTACCACTTTTGAGGGAAACCGGGATAACAGTTCTTGGTTCATCTGTCCTCGCATCCTTCGCCGCCTCGTCCCGGCATGTCGAAGACGAGTAAGCAACACTGCCAAGACTTCGACACCTGCCAAGTCAATCTGCGCCGCCATCACCTTCACATGTGTCCGGCGAATTCTCCATAGAGAACATTCAACGCGAACCTTCTCAATGGCTTGAGCAACCGTGCGCGCATCGGTCGAGTGTTTGGCTACCGCATTGCACCCACCTTCTCGAAAGGGAGCGCTGCCATGCGAAAAACCTTACCAATCATTTTTCTGACACTAGCGTTCCTGATTCCTTGCTTTCCCCAAGGCGCCCCCGCGAAGCCCGGACTGATCCGGGGCGAGGTAGTCACCGCGACCCAAAACGGAGAACCCGCTGTTTTGCCGGACGCGCGCATTGTCCTTCACGGGCCTATGAACAAGGAGACCCGCTCGGACGCACAAGGAGCATTCGCTATCGATGGCCTTCCCCCAGGAATGTACGAAATCGAGGCGAGTGCTCCTGGCTTGATCGCAACTCTCGTAGTCGAAGTCAAGCCAGGTGAGTCGTCCTCGGCCGCGATGGAACTCAGTGTTGCAACCGTTACGAGCACCGTAACCGTGACTGCCAGTGATGTTCCCCTAGCCGAAGAATCCGCCCAGAAGAACACGATCAGCCAATCCGTGGTGGAGAAGGCTCCGAATCCAAACGAGAGAATCGAAAGCTTGCTTCCGCTTGTTCCAGGAGTGGTACGAGGGCCGGACGGCAGAATCAACATGAAAGGCGCCCAGGCCACCCAAGCCGGGTGGCTGATGAATTCGGCGAATGTGACCGACCCAGCAACAGGCGGCCAGGCCATCCGGCTCCCCATCGATGTCGTTTCTTCCGTGCAGGTGATTTCCAATCCTTACGACCCTGAATACGGCAAATTCACTGGCGCAGTTTCCAGTGTAGAAACACGCACCGGCAAACTCGACAAATTCCATGTTTCCGCGCAAAACCTGCTCCCTCGGCTCCGCGACCGGGACGGTCACATTGTTGGACTCGGTGCGGTCACTCCACGAGTGACCGTTACGGGACCGATCCTGAAGGACAGACTTGCATTCACTCAGTCTCTGGAATACCGCTTCGTTCGCACACCGGTCGAAAGCCTGCCTCCCATGCAACGCGACAGCCGGCTCGAAAGTTTCGACTCTTTCAGTCAGTTTGATCTGAAGATCAATGAGAAACAGACGGCAACTCTATCAGTCGCCGTTTTTCCTCAAAAGCTTGACTTTCTGGGGCTGGACACGTTCGACCCGCAGCCCTCGACCACAAACCTGCATCAGCGCGGGTATCAGATCTCGGGACAACATCATTACATTTCCGAGTCGGGTAGCTTGCTGACCTCAAGGCTGGCGTACGGAGAATTCGATGCGAACACTTTCCCGAACAGCCAAGATCCCTATCGCTTGTTGGTCGAAGCCAACGAAGGCGGATTCTTCAACCGGCAGAATCGGGACACCGATCGAGCGGAATGGCAGGAAGTCTACCAGTCGAGCCCGAAGCACCTTTACGGTACTCATCAATGGAAGGCTGGCCTCGATTTTTCACATAGCGCTTATGACGGCCGTCAACAGTTCTTGCCGGTGGATATCGTGGGCGTCGCAGGCTCCACCCTCCAGCGCATCGAATTCGGCACGCCGGCTGCCTTTTCTGTCAACCAAAACGAGATCGCCTGGTTTCTCGGCGACACATGGACGGTCGGACCTCGCCTTACCTTGGACCTCGGTCTCCGATTCGACCGGGACTCCGTCACCGACTCAACGCACACCGCGCCGCGCGTTGGCCTCACGTTCGCCTTGACCAGTGATCGCAAGACTCTCCTCAAGGCGGGCGGCGGATTGTTTTACGATCGCGTTCCATTGAATGTCCCGGCCTTCCCCAGCTTCCCAGATCGCACAGTCCTTACTTTCGATCCCGCTGGGGACGTAACCTCGTCGGTCCCGTACACGAATGTCATCGCCGGTGGGCTCAGGAACGCGAGAAGCGAAAGCTGGAATGTTGAAGTTGACCGGCAAGTCATGGAACGCCTGTTGGTCCGGGTTGCCTATCAGCAGCGGAACACCGTCCATGACCTCGTTCTTGATCCGCGAACAACGGCGAACGGAAACCTCTTGTCTCTCGCCAACAGCGGCCGGAACTTTTACCGTGAGTTCCAGATCACGGGCCGCTACCAGATCCGCAAGCACACGCTAAACGCTTCCTACGTGCGCTCCAAAGCCAGCGGCGATCTTAACGACTTCAACCAGTTCTTCGGAAACGATCCCCAGCCGGTGATCCGGGCCAACGCTCGCGGACCTTTGTCCTTCGACGCCCCGAATCGCTTCCTGGCGTGGGGCGAATTCGCTGCACCCTGGAAAGTGACCGTGATGCCCGTGCTCGACATTCACACCGGCTTTCCTTACTCGGTGGTGAACGAGGGGCGCGATTTTGTGGGTCCGCGGAACGATCAGCGCTTCCGCACTTTCGATTCTCTCGATGTCCAGGTGCTGAGGGAATTCCGGTTCCCCTTCGCCAAGGAACACAAATTCAAAGTGGGGCTGGGCGTCTTCAACCTCTTGGACCACTTCAACCCGCGAGATGTACAAAACGACTTGGACAGCGTTCGTTTCGGACAGTTCTTCAACGGTCCGCCTCGCACCTTCAGAGGCAAATTGATTTTTGGATTCTAACGATGACAGCCTTCGAGTCAAACGCGACTTCTGCCCACAAGAATGGCGGCCGTAATCAGCACATGAAGAAAGGCAACGTACTTCTCGCCGCCGTCGGCATAGCGCTCTTGGTCTGGGTCATCGTTCATGCCGGACCGTCGGCGATCGTGCACCAACTCAAAGTCCTCCGGGTCGCATTGCCGATCGTGGTCGCACTGAGTTTGGCACGTCTCTTTCTTCAGACCCTCGCCTGGTCAGCGGCTCTGAAGCATGAAGGCATTATTGTTCGAACGCCGCGTCTAATCGGCATTCGACTGGCCTCGCAGGCCATGGGCTACCTCACCGTATTCGGGCCTGTTCTTTCCGAGCCCATGAAAATCAATCTGCTGCGCACTCCCGTCGAGGCCACCGCCACCGCAACTTTCCTCGACAACGGAGTGTATTGGTTTACGTCCGGAATCATCGGTATTGCGGGCTGCCTGTCCATCGGCTTGGTGAAGTCACAAGGCGCAGCTTCGGTTTTCGTTCTCTCCGCAGTCTTCGCCTTGATTATGGTTTTTATTGCACGCCGTAAACCGCTGCTTGCGAGCTTGACTGGCGCACTCGGGAAACGTTCCCCATCCTGGCTCAACAAAGGCGCAAAGATTGAGTCCGCCATACGGGATGTCCGTGCGCAGAAACCGGAACTCGTCGGCCGGTTGTTTTGGCTCGACCTTGTTTGCCAGCTACTACTGGTCTCCGAGGTGGCGGTCGTCCTTTGGTCTTTGCGGCTTCCCCTCCATTTTATTACCGTGCTCGCCATCGAAGGCCTTACCCGGGGGGTCAAGATGATGACCGGATTTGTTCCTGCGCGCCTCGGCGCCGACGAAGGCGGAGCGATGTCCGCATTCGCGGCATCCGGCCTAACTCCAGCGCTGGGGCTGTCACTCGCCCTCACCCGCCGCGCACGCGACCTTTCTTGGGCTTTGGTCGGATTGGTGTGGCTCGTTTGGAGATCGCGCGTTTCGCAGCAAAACCATCCTGAGGGTTCAACGCTGTTGCAAGAAGGGGTGCTGTCATGCAATTCGTAGTCGCGCTTCCTGAAGGCCCATCGCCAGCAGGCTACGCCAGGCTCACGCAGGAGATCTGCGGTGTTCCACTGCTAACAAGAACCTTGGCGACCGCACAACGCGCGGGAGCCGGTCAAGTTCTCCTGATTTGGCCGCGCAGCGTGCCCGTGGAGTTGGCTGAGGCTTTTCTCCGTGCTCCTCAGATCAAAAAGCCGGGCCAGGTAACTCTTGTCGAGGTAGAGAGTTTTGATCCGAACGTACGTTCGCACTGGATCAGCCTTCGACGCCACCTCGAAGATCGATTCATCTGGCTGCCCTGGAACTGGGTTACGTATGCAAGAGCTCTCGCCCACTTCCCAGAGTCGGACGAGCCACCCTCGACGTGGGCCGCGGCAACATGGGTTTCAAAAACAGGCATTTCCAAGATCGCGGACGACTCTGACGCGAACCCCCAAACCGCGGATCGCCAAACCCGGGCCGACCCCCGACCAGAGGGCATCACTGTGATCTCCAAAGACACTGCCGATACCGCCGAGCGCTTCCTCGTCGCGCGCTCCGGCAAAGTGCTCGATGGAATTCATACCTCATTCAACCGCCGTCTTTGCCGCCCTGCCGTCCGTTGGCTTACGCACACGAATGCGACCCCGAACCAGGTCACGTTCGGAGGGGTTGTCGTGTCGGCCGTCTCTGCGATTGCATTCGCGCGCGGGGGCTATTGGGCGTACGTCGTGGGTGCACTTCTGTTCTACCTCGCGGGCCTGTTCGACGAAATGGACGGGATGCTCGCCCGCATCAAGTTCGCGGATTCCCCCATGGGCACTTGGCTCGAAGGCTTCGCGGATGGGCTCAGCTACCTGTTTCTGTTCGTCGGTATCACCATCGGACTCTATCGCCAGCACGGCACCCGGGAACTCTGGCTTGGGTTAGCCCTGCTCGTTGGAACGGCCTTGGCGCTCATCGTCACCAATTTTCAACGCAAGCGCGCCACGACCGCCGACCGCCCCAACGAATACCTGGGAACGTTCTACAAAATGCTGGAAAACGACAAGGGCAACTTCATTTCCCGCCAGGTGCGTATGGTTCACGCGTTCCAGAAGAGGGGCGTCATGATTATCTATATCCCCATTTTTGCTGTTCTGAATTTGATTCCGCTGCTCTTTTATTTGGCAATTCTCGGCAGTCATCTCACCTGGATCATCGTGCTTTATTACAACCAACGATTCTTCAAGCAGGCACCCACAACACTTAGAAAGATTCAAGCGTCCTAGGAGGCATTATGAAAGCGGTAATTCTAGCGGCAGGCCAAGGCACTCGAATTCGCGCGGTCCACGGCGAACATCCGAAATGTCTCATCAACGTCGATGGCAAAACCATCCTCGATCACCAGATCGAGGGCCTGGCGGGCGCAGGAATTGACGAGATCGCCATCGTTGTCGGCTATGAGAAGCAGCAAATCATCCGTCATGTGCAGAACCGGTTCGGGGATCGGCCTTCGCCAACGATCGAATTTATCGAAAACCCGGCCTTCGCCCTCACCAACAATATTTACTCACTCTGGCTCGCCCGCGAGTGGGTCGGCGGCGATGGCTTCGTTTGCCTCAACGCCGATGTCATCTTCGATCCTCAGATTCTGAACTCCGCCCTAAAAACCGATTCCCTCGCGTCGATGATTGTGGATCGCGAGTGGCGCGATGAAACCATGAAGGTCATCATCTCCGATGGCCGTGTACTCCGCATGAGCAAGAAGATTTCGAAACAAGAGTTCAGCGGCACGTATATCGGCATCACCCTGTTCGATCAGGCCGTCAACGCCCGTTTCTTCGCCAAGATGCAGGATCTTGTCGAAGCGGGCCGCATCAATGACTTCTTCAACGTTGCCGTGCAGGAACTCGTCGACGAAGGTCTTCGCGTGGGTTTCACCATGACGGCGGGCACGCCATGGGCGGAAATCGATGACCCGCTTGATCTCACATTCGCCCAGCAGAACATCTTTCCTCAGCTTTCCTCGACGGCTACATTGTAAGGGTGTCCATGCCAGAAATCGTCACAGGCAACTTCGCGCCACTCCGCTGGGTGCTCTGGCCACCCAGTTCGGTGCGGATTGTCGATTGGAACATCGACCGCGGCCAACAGCTTTCCGCCGTGGTTGATTTCCTGGCAAGTGCGAATGCGGACATCCTCATTCTTCAGGAAGCGGATCTCAACGCTCGCCGCACCCATCGCCTCAACATCGCCGAAGAGATCGCCAAGAAGCTGCAGATGGACTATGTGTTTGGGCGTGAATTTGAAGAACTGGTCCAGGGCTCCAAAGAATCTCCCGCGTACCACGGTCAGGCGACTCTTTCCCGGTGGCCCATCTCGAATCCGCGCCTGATCCGCTTCTCGCAGCAGTCTCACTTCTGGCGGCCGCACTGGTTTCTGCCGCGGATGGAGCCTTTCCAGGAAAGACTGGGAGGAAGAATCGCCCTGGTAGCCGAGATCAACGTCGCTGGCACTAGACTTCTCACCTACAATCTTCATCTCGAAAGCCGCGGAAGCGACCAACTACGCCTCGCGCAAATCGAGGAAGTCATGTCGGATGCCGCGCGCCAGGATTTCCAGTCTCCTGTGATCGTTGCCGGCGACTTGAACTTGGATGCTTCTAAAGACACAGCTGCCGTAACATTCGCCAGAGCTGGATTTCAAGACGCGATCAATGCTGGTCGCACCCCTACCACACCGCCACGGGGCCTCTTTGAACCAGGACGCCGGATTGACTGGGCATTCGTTCGCGGACCGCTGCGAGCCGACTCGGGGCGCATACACGGCTCAAAGGCGTCAGATCACTACCCGATATCGTTTGCCATGACAGCCTCACGCCGTTGATCAGGGATCGCCTCCGGTGTACCGGGCTCTGTTGAAGAGTGCGCCTCGGCTCCGACCAACCGCGTCGCAATGGCGAACAGCGCACTGACCGAGATGCCAGACATGAGCACGCCAGTGCCGCTCTCCACAGGCCCCAGAATGCGCCAGACTCGCGGGAGAACGATGTCGCCGTATCCAACGGTCGAATAGCTGGTGGCTGAAAAATAGAAGCAAGATTCCCAGGATGGCAGACACCGCCAGCGATAAAAGGCTGCCCACAGCAGAATCTGCAGAATGTGCAACACGATGATCACGGTCGTGAACCGAATCATCAATACCGCGGAGTGCCAGGGGCTTAGCCACTTCATTCCCCGCGGAATAGCGATTCTTGCCCAGTGGATGAGCAGAGCCATTCCTGCACATTGAAACCAGAGCGTAATAGTCACCAGGAAAGTCGCAGCCGTCGCCTGGAGCGCAAAGCCCATGAGTTCCTCTCAAAACACTTTCAAGAAGCACTCCCAGTTCCAAACAGAAGACTAGGGGATGCGGATTCCCGGCCGCAGCCGCCGCGTTCGTCGCAGGTGCTCCCACAAGAATCCCCGAACCCACGATCGGCAACAAAGCGCGACTGTCACTTGCCAGACCTTCGTCACAGATTGTTCAGACTTGCGCCGGGCCATGATTGCCAGGCCGCAGAGCCCGGTTGCTAACCGCTTATCCTGCCGTGACCTGCGCCGGTCCCATCGCGTTCAGCCTGAATGGCGGTATGGATGCACCATGCCAAGAGACAGTTCCCGAACGCGCAATAAGAATTGGATTGGCATAGATATCGTCCCCAGGAGGCGGCATGAAACGGAAAATAGCAGCAAAACTCCTCGCCCCAGCGATTGCGATTCTGGTTCTCACCGCAGGTTATCGATCCGCTGCCCAGGAATCGGCGCAACCCGCGAGGCAACTCACGTCTCCCACTGTGCCCATCATCTTCGACGATTCGCAGTCCATTCCCGAGGAAGATCTCCAACTATTGCGGAAAGACGTGAGGTCGCAAAAGAAACAGGTTGTTGCCGCCAACATGGACCTAACAGACGCCGAGGCAGTGAAGTTTTGGCCCGTGTACGACCGTTACGCGGCGGAGTTGACGAAGATCTACGACACCAAACTGGCCCTCATTCAGGAGTATCTGAATGGCTACAAGACGATGAGTGGTGAGCAGGCCGAGAGTTACATCCGGCGGCGCGCTGCGCTAGAAGAAGAAGTCATGCAACTGCGACTGCAGTACGTGCCAGAATTCCGTAAGGTTTTGTCTGGCCGGCAAACCGCGTTGTTCTTCCAGATCGAATGGCGGCTCGATCTCATGATCAACCTCCAGCTGGCGCAAACGCCTTTGATCGATCCGTAGGCACAGGCCGCGGCAATGGGCGGGGGCGCGGCCTTGGAGCTTGTTCTGGCGGCGTTCACTGAAAACACGAAACAGGAAGTGCAGAACGGCCATGGAAAAGCTCGTAGCAATCTTCGATCTGTTGTTTGGTTGTCACCACAGCCAGTTGAGCCGAGTATTCACGATCGAGCGACGAACCTATCGCGTGTGCTGCAACTGCGGCGTGAAGTTCGCCTATTCACTGCAGCAAATGGCCATAAAGCACCGTTTGGTGCGTTGAAGCGGTTTGACCATGGGTGAAGATCCCGGGGCCTTCTCAGGACAAGTGGCCACCCGAGAAGGCATGTACATACCACAAAAGGGTCATCAAAAATTCCTCCAATCTCGTGATGTGCTAAAACGCCCGACTAGGCAAAATATAGCGAACTCGGGGATTTGGATCGGTGGTCTTGATTGGTTAGGGAAACGTGCGGCGCGTTTGTCGCTGCTCGGCAATCCGGAAACAGAACCGAAGTAAGAAAAGGTTCCCAAGGCAATGCGGCGCGTAGACAACTCGATTTCGCTTCACGCGATTCAGATCATCGTGCTGCTGATTCTTTCCGTGTCCGCCGCATTGGCCGCTGAGACCGCGGCTCCCTCAACGGGCCTTGAGAACATCTTCGCCCCCGAGTCCACGCCGGCCAAGTCCATCTTCGACCTGTCCATATTCGTGCTTTCCATTACGGGAATCATATTCGTCGTTGTCTTCACTTTGCTTGTGTACTCGTTGGCCAAGTTCCACGCAACACCGGCCAACGCCGACAAAGAGCCGGCGCAAGTATACGGTAGTACACAGATCGAACTGGCCTGGACCATCATTCCGATCCTGATCGTTGTGGTGTTGTTCCTGGCTACGGCGCGGGTGATTCACACGGTTCAGGACGCTCCAGAACCCCCGTCCGCTGTGGAAGTCACTGCCATCGGGCACCAGTTTTGGTGGGAATTCCGCTACCCCAAGCTCGGCATCGTCACGGCGAACGAGCTGCACATTCCGGTAAGCGATCCCGCCCATCCTACGCCCACATTCCTGAAGCTGCTTTCCGCCGACACGGATCACAGCTTCTGGGTCCCGCAGCTCGCGGGGAAGACCGACCTGATTCCTAACCACCCGAACAGCATGTGGATGGACCCCCATCGTGTTGGCGTCTTTCTCGGCCAGTGCGCGCAGTACTGCGGGACGCAACACGCCAAGATGCTGCTGCGCGTCTCAGTGGATACTCCACAAGATTTTGACGCGTGGGTGCGCTCGCAGCAACAGCCCGTGATCCAGGACCAACAAGCGATCGCGGGCAAGCACATTTTCGAAACAACGGCGTGTATCAATTGCCACGCCATCGGCGGCACGGTCGCAAACGGGCGATTCGGCCCGGATCTGACGCATCTGATGAGCCGTAGCACCATCGCGTCGGGTGCCGCCGAGAATACAACGGACAATTTGCGCCTCTGGATCAAGACCCCGGACGCTATCAAGCCGGGCTCGCTGATGCCCGCCATGCAACTCAGCGACGCGGATTTGGATTCGCTCGTGCGCTACATGGAAACGCTGCGCTAGCCGCAGGATTGGGAGACAAGATTATGTCGTCAAATGCCATGGCCAGTCAGTTCGTCGAGGTTGAGACCTGGACATGGCTGGAGACGCTTCACGGCTGGTTGACCACGGTCGATCACAAGCGGCTAGGCACTCTCTACGTCGTCTACGGCCTGTTCTTTCTTGTCATAGCCGGAGTCGAAGCCACGATCATCCGGATCCAGCTGATGTATCCACACAACCACTTTGTTTCACCGCAGGTCTTCAACCGCATGTTCACCATGCATGGCACGACCATGATTTTTTTCGTGGCCATCCCCATCCTGTTCGGGTTTGCGAACTACCTGGTGCCGTTGATGATCGGCGCGCGCGACATGGCGTTTCCACGGCTCAATGCGTTCAGTTTCTGGCTCACCGCGCTGGGTGGCTTCCTGTTGTATTTCAGCTTTCTGGGTGGAAGCGGACTGTACGGCGCCGGCAATGCGCCGGATATTGGATGGTGGGCATACGCTCCTTTGACTTCACGAGCGTTTTCGCCCGGCCACAGCTCGGACTACTGGACGATTGCCCTGCTAGTCGCGGGATTTGGCAGCATTGCTACGGCCATCAATCTTATCGCCACCATTGTTTGTATGCGATGCCCCGGGATGAAGCTCAGTCGCATGCCACTATTGGCTTGGCTGAACTTGATCATGGCGGGAATGGCCATCCTCGCCATCTCGCCTCTAACCGCGGCTCAGATCATGCTATTGATCGATCGTTATCTGGGCGGTCATTTCTTTGACACTCAAGCCGGGGGCTCGGCAACACTTTGGATGCACTTCTTTTGGATTTTCGGCCATCCGGAGGTGTATGTTCTCGTTATTCCAGCCTTCGCGTTTGCATCGGAAATCATTCCGGTATTTTCGCGGAAACCGATTTTTGGATACCCCGTCATGGTGGGTGCCACCGTCTGCATCGGCTTCGTAAGCCTGAGTGTGTGGGCACACCACATGTTCACCATAGGAATGAACTCGTACGCCAACAGCTTTTTCGCGATCACGACAATGGTCGTGGGCGTGCCGACCGGAATCAAAATCTTTAACTGGCTTGGCACTATGTGGGGCGGGAGGATCCAGTTCAAGGCACCAATGCTGTTCTGCACCGCCTTTCTGTTTCAGTTTTTGATCGCAGGTCTCACCGGAATCATGCTCGGCTCGGCGCCTTTTAATTGGCAGCTTAGCGGTTCGTACTTTGTTGTGGCGCACTTTCATTACGTGATCGTTGGCGGAATTCTGTTCGCGCTCTTCGGCGCGTTTTATTACTGGTACCCGAAAGTCACGGGAAGAATGCTGAGCGAGCGCTTGGGCAAATGGCATTTCTGGCTCTTCGTGATCGGCTTTCATGTGACGTTTGACGTAATGCACTTCCCCGGCCTGCTCGGTATGCCGCGTCGTATCTATACCTACGAACCCGGCCGCGGCTGGGACACCATGAACCTGATCGTCACCTATGGCGCATTTATCCAGGGCATCTCCATCCTCATTTTTGTCTACAACCTGATCATTTCTTACTGGAAGGGAGCCGAGGCAGGGAACGATCCCTGGGATGCATGGACTCTTGAGTGGTCCACAACCTCGCCGCCACCCGCATATAACTTCGCTTCCATACCGGTGGTCGCCAGCCGCCGGCCGTTGTGGGACTTGAAGCACCCGGAAGACCCGGACAGCCGCTATGACTGAAGCCGCCATGAATCGAGGACGACAGCAATGAGCGCCATCGCAACGCCCTTCCCCGAAGTACCACGAGCCTGGACTCTGCCCTACCGCGGCTCGGTCGCGATGGCTTCTCTCATCATTGCAGAGTCGGCGATCTTCACGATTTTTGTGGTGGCCTATCTCTTCTATGCGGGAAAGAGTCTCAGCGGGCCAACTCCGAGCGAAGTGCTGGAGACACCGATCTTCTTCACGATCTGCCTGCTGTCAAGCAGCCTCACCATCCACTTAGCGGCTAAGTTTCTGGAACGCCGCAAGCAAGGCGCGTTTCTTGCCCTGTGGCTGCTCACCATAGTCTTAGGCGGCCTCTTTATGTTTGGTACCGGACAGGAGTGGCACCGGATGATCTACGAACGCGGCGTCACCATCTCTACGAATCTTTTTGGAACAACCTACTATTCGCTGGTGGGCTTGCACGCTTTTCACGTCACCGTCGGCCTGATCATGCTCTGTATTGTGGCGATCTTTGGATTAGCTGGCCGTGTCGGCGCAGAGCAGTCTCGCCGCATTGACGTGCTCTCGCTCTATTGGCATTTTGTCGATGTCGTCTGGGTTGTGGTTTTCACCGTGGTCTACATTGTTGGGCGCTGAGGAAAAGCAATGGCAACGCTGCTAGCGGCGGAACAAATGAATCCAAGTCATCCAGATCGGGACGAGATCGAAGTACCTTCACCGACGGCGTGGCCCTTCATATTGGCTGCGGGATCGACGCTATTGTTCGCGGGACTCGTTACGTATGCCCCGGTAAGCGTCCTCGGTGGTGTGCTTGCCCTCGCGGGCTGTGTTGGCTGGTTCCGGGAAGTGTTGCCCCACGAGCACGAAGTGCGAGTGCCAGTCGCACCCGATGATTTTCGCGCCTCCACCGAGCGCCGCGTGGTCGAGCGCTTTCCCGTTGCGGCCGATCAGTTGCGAGTCTGGCTTCCGGTCCAGACTTACCCAGTGTCGGCGGGCGTCAAGGGAGGGCTCGCAGGAAGCGTCGCGATGGCTGTGCTGGCCTGTGCCTATGGGCTGTTCAAGGTTGGCAGCATCTGGTATCCGATCAATCTCTTGGCCGCGTCTGTTTACGCTCAATCGTTAAAGCTCGACGATGCTCAACTGAATTCGTTTCATGCGGATAGCTTCGCGATTGCCTTGGGTCTGCACGTCCTCGTGTCTACCTTGGTTGGTGTGCTATATGGCGCGATGCTGCCAATGTTCTCGCGACGGCCCATCATCCTAGGCGGGCTGATAGCCCCGGTATTGTGGTCGGGTCTGCTCTACACAATTCTGGGCCTACTGAATCCGATGCTGGCCAGCCACATTGACTGGTCGTGGTTCTTCGCGTCCCAGGCCGCGTTCGGCATCGTCGCGGGCATGATCGTCATGCGCCAGTCGCGTACGACGACACAGGAAAACCTCTCTTTCGCCATCCGCGCAGGAATTGAAGCTCCAGGAACCATGAGGGAACGGGGGCCACGCCCGTGAAACCCCTTCGCTATCTCGGTGCATGCACAGCGCTGGGTGTGACGCTGCTAGCGGGTTGCGGCTCTCCGCATGGCCAGCCTGAACGAGGCTCGGAGATTCTGGCTCCAAATGAAGTCATGGAATTTACCACTTTGTACGCCGAAAACTGCGCCGGCTGCCATGGTGCCGATGGCCGCGGAGGCGCTGCCATCGCTCTCGCTGATCCAGTCTATCTAGCCATCGCGGATCAGACCGCCATGCGCAGAGTCATCGCCAACGGCGTACACGGCACCTCTATGCCAGCCTTCGCTCAAAGTGCTGGCGGCATGTTGACTGACAAACAAATTGATGTGATCGCCAGCGAGATACGAGGGCGCTGGGCGAAGCCCGGAGTTCTCGACGGCGTCAATCCCCCCGCCTACGCGGCGAAGTCGGCAGGCGATGTGCATCAGGGTGAAGTTGTTTATGGAACATATTGCGGAGCGTGCCACGGTCCGCAGGGCAAAGGTGGACCCAAGGGGAGTTCCATTACCAATGATTCCTTCTTGGCACTAGTCAGCGACCAAGGCCTGCGCACGCTTGTCATCACTGGCCGTCCCGACCTTGGGGCTCCCGATTGGCGCGGTAATGTAGCTGGCAAGCCCATGTCGGATCAGGAAATCACCGACGTGGTTGCCTGGCTGGCCTCGCGCCGAGTGCAAAACCCGGGCCAGCCTTACTCTGCTTCGAACTACGCACAGCATTAGGAGATTACGATGTCGAACGAAACGTTGAACGCCACGCCGACCGCCACGCCGATTCCAACTTCGGATGAAAGTTCGAAAGACGCGTCGAATGACCCCGGGATCTCCCGCCGCGGCTTTTTCATGAAGCTGGGCATCTTGTTCAACGGTCTGGTGGCGGCTGCCTTGGCCGTGCCCATTACGCGCTTTCTTCTCTCTTCCATCACTCGCGGCAGCGGCAACGCCTACCTCTCCTGGGTTCCGCTCGGGTCAGTCAACGAATTTCCAGAAGGCGAGACGCGGCTGGCTACGTTCCAGAATCCCTACGTGATGCCGACAGACGGTAAGACAGTCGGCACGGCCTGCTGGGTGCGGCGTGTAGAAGGCGACCATTTTCAAGTCTTTGCCGTCAACTGCGCCCATTTGGGATGTCCAGTGCGCTGGTTTCCGCAATCCGGTTTGTTCATGTGTCCCTGTCACGGCGGAGCCTACTACCGCGATGGCTCGCGCGCCTCGGGACCGCCGGAGCGCGGCCTCTTCGAATACCCTTCCAAAGTTGAGAACGGCCTCATCACCATTCAGGCGGGCGAGTTGCCCACTCCAGGAGGGACTGCTGCACTGGCTACAAGGAAACCACCATGCGCATGATCGCCAAGCTGGGCGAATGGTTCGACCACCGCCTGCAATTGGCGGCGCCGATCCGCGAAGCCGTCGAACATCCCATTCCCCGAAACACGGCAAGCTGGTGGTATGTATTCGGCAGCGCCGCGCTCACCGTTTTCCTGCTGCAAATCGTTACCGGAGTTCTTCTCGCGCTGATTTACGTGCCCTCCGGCAGCGAGGCGTGGAGCAGTCTGCAAGCGTTGAACCACGACGTCACTCTCGGATGGTTCATCCGCGCCATGCATGGATGGGGCTCGAATTTCATGGTGGCGATTGTTCTCATCCACATGATGCAGGTGTTTCTCTTTGGGGCCTACAAGTTCCCCCGCGAGCTCACCTGGATCGTTGGCGTCTTCCTGCTGCTGATGACTCTCGGCATGGCGTTCACCGGGCAAATCATGCGTTTCGATCAGGATGCTTACTGGGGACTCGGGATCGGAGCTTCAATCGCCAGCCGCGTTCCCATTGCTGGGCCCGCTGTCGTGAAACTAATGCTGGGCGGACCGATCATCGCCGGCGCCACTTTGTCTCGCTTTTTCGCGCTCCATGTGTTCGTAATTCCAGGACTGCTGATTGGTTTCGTGGCCCTGCATGTGCTGATGGTGTTGAAACTGGGAATCAACGAATGGCCCATGCCGGGACGCATCGTAAAACGTGCCACCTACGAAACCGAATACCACGAATTAACGAAGAAGGACGGAGCACCGTTCTTTCCCTACGCCGTGTGGAAAGATCTGTTCTTCGCGGCCTTCGTCTTGCTTGCCATTGCCGCATGCGCTCTGTACTTCGGCCCATTCGGGCCCACCGGCAAACCCGATCCCACCATCATCCAGACTGCGCCCAAGCCGGATTATTTCTTCCTGTGGTTATACGCTCTGCTCTCGTTGCTGCCACCGTCACTCGAAACCCCAGCGCTCCTCATCGGACCGGTCTTGGTGATCATTGGGTTACTGCTTCTTCCGTTTCTCTCAGGCGAGGGAGAGAAGAGCTGGAAGCGGAGACCGATTGCCGTTCTCACAGTGTTGCTCCTCGCGATTACGCTGGGAACCTTCACACACCTCGCCGAGTACGCGCCCTGGAGTCCGCACATGAACGCCTGGAGTGGCGATCCTGTTCCGGAACGATATCTGCACGGCACCACGGCGCTGGAGCGGCAAGGCGCACTCGTCTTTCAAGCGAAGCAGTGCCGCAACTGCCACTCCCTGGGAGATCTTGGCGGGCTGAGAGGACCGTCATTGGATGGCGTTGCCGTTCGCTTGACTCAAGACCAACTCATCCGCCAGGTAATTCAAGGTGGCGGCAACATGCCCGCGTACGCGAAGAATCTGAGTCCGGCGGAGACCACGGCGCTTGTAGCATTTCTCCAAACGCTGCACCCGCCCGGACAGGCTCCTGCGCGCGACGCTGCGCGGGAGGTCGCCCTGGGAGACGAGAAACGCTCCGGCGGACAGCCTTAGGATAGCGATCCATGGCACACGTCCACCACGCCGCATCGGGATCCTACGAGTTCTTGGTTTCCCTCAGCATCATCACCACAGCGTTGGTCTACCTGCGCGGATGGGTCCGTCTGCGTTCAAAACCCAGTTCAACACCCACAAATGCCGCGGCGGCGTGGCGTGCTTGGAGTTTCCTCGTTGGCCTGTTCTTCATCTGGATTGCGATGGGCTCCTCGGTGGCTGCTCTCGATGAACAATTGCTTACCGTCCACATGGTGCAACATCTGCTGCTCATGACGCTCGCCCCACCGCTCATCTGGCTGGCAACGCCCATCGCGCCTCTGACACACGGCTTGCCGAAGCAATTCGTGCGAACGGTCTTGCGTCCGGTGTTCGAGTGGCCGCCGGTTCAAGAACTCGGGAAGGCGCTCGGGAGCCCAGTATTCTGCTGGCTAGCAGCCTCTGCCGCATTAGTGGGATGGCACATTCCACCAGCCTTCGCGCTCGGGATGCAGTCCGCCTTGTGGCACACGGTCGAACACGCATCCTTCCTTGCCGCCGGCCTTCTCTTCTGGTGGCCGGTGATTCAGCCTTGGCCGCAAGCCTCGCGCGGTCCGAGCCTGTCCATCATCTTATATCTCTTTCTCGCCACGTTGCCGTGCGACATCCTCTCTGGATTTCTGGTCTTTTGCGATCGCGTGGTTTACCCCGCATACTTCTCCTCGTCCCATCTGTTCGGATTGTCAGCTCTCGGAGATCAGCAGTGCGCGGGCGCGTTGATGTGGACCTGCGTCACAGTCGTCTACTTTGTTGCAGGCGCGATCCTGACCACGCGATTGCTCTCGCCAGAGAATTTTCGTGTGCCCGAGTTGGTGCGCGCTGAATTGCCCGCGAGTGCGGTGCCGCAAAGAGTTCCCCACACCGCCCCCCAAACCGCCCCCCACACCGCTCCCCAAACCCTGGTTGCTTTCTAGGGATGGCCACCGAGACA
>Ga0137403_10002731_pt1 | contig 21468 bp, 15 predicted proteins | sample CZOMad2_1_16fung_FD_122057 | JGI IMG/M metagenome (GOLD analysis project Ga0137403, IMG submission 122057) | Vadose zone soil fungal communities from Angelo Coast Range Reserve, California, USA - CZOMad2_1_16fungal (Hybrid Assembly) | ecosystem: Environmental > Terrestrial > Soil > Vadose zone...
AACCCAGGGGCCATCGTTCGAATTGGCTGCTTCGAGCAACAGCTTCGCAGCGTTCGGACCGCCGAGCTCGCCGAGCGTGTCTGCGGCGGTGGCGCGGACGCCCCAAGCTTTGTCGTTACGCAGCGCGTCACCGAGGGCGGCAATGACTTCGTCGTCCTTCTTGATTTTGCCGAGCGCAATGACGGCGTCGGCGCGATCGGACAGCTCCGCGGCGTTCTTCAACTGATATAGCCACTCTTTTTTTCCCTTCTGAAATTCGGCGGATTTGAGCACATGGCCGCCCTTATCGAACAGCACGAGGAGCGGCGCGGCGTCCGCAGGCAACGTGAAAACCTGACTGGCCTTCGTAACCGTGATGGGATAGAGCTTTGCCCCGGTGCCTGTGGTGATTTCCACTTCAACCGGCACACGGAAGATTCCCACGCGGCCTTCGACCGTTTGCGTTTGCTTGACGGTCAGCGCAACCTGATGCTTTTCGTTGTCGTAGGTATAGCTCAAGTCAAACTTGGGAGCGCCTGCGCCGTAGATCCATTGGCCGAAGAATTGGTCCACGTTGGTGTGAGTCGTCTCTTCGATGGCTTTGACTAAATCCGAGGTGACGACGTTCTTCCCGCGGTTCGCTTCGAGATAGTGCTTCATGGCGCGATAGAACGCGTCATCGCCAAGTTCATGGCGCAGCATATAGAGGACCCATCCGCCTTTGCCATACGCGTTTTCGTCAAACTCACTGGAATCTTCGAAATCGTGCCGGACAATTGGTTTGTTCCACAGCTTATTGCTCCCAAACCATTCGCGCACGGCTTGCCAGTGTTCGTAGTCGGCCTGATCCTTGCCATAACGCGATTCGCTCCAGACAGATTCCAGAAACGTGGCGAATCCTTCATTAAGCCAGATGTTTCCCCAGTCTTTGCAGGTGACCAGATCGCCGAACCATTGGTGGCCGAGTTCGTGGGAGATTAGGCCGTCTTCCCCAGTGAAATATTCCGGAGCGAGCTTTGGATGAACGAGCGAACTGCTGGTGTTGGTGGTGGCGCTGGAGTTTTCCATGCCGCCGGCGACGAAATCATCCACCATCACCTGCGCGTATTTTTCCCATGGGTAGTCGACGCCGAATTTCTTGCTGAAGAGTTCCAGCATCGCCGGCGTGCGGCCATAGTTGATTGGCAGGCGATCTCCGCGGCCCTTAGGGGCGTAATACGTGACGGGAATGCCGCGCCAGGTTTCTTTCACTTCATCGAATTCGCCGGCAACCATGGTGATCAAGTAAGTGGAGCTAAGGACCGATTCTTTCCAATACCAAGTCTTGAGACCTTTGCCCGCGTCGCTGACATTGATGAGCTTGCCGTTCGAAACGGTGATCCAGGAAGCGGGGACGGTGAGGATCGTTTCGGTGGTCAGTCGATCATTTGGATAGTCATACGTCGGGAGGTAATAGCGCGTGTCTTCGGATTCGCCCTGCGTCCAAATCTGCTTTGGGCGATCGGGATAATCCTTGTCCGGGAGGATAAAGTAGATGCCTTTGGCGGGCTTGCCTTCGTAACGGATGGCGACATCGAATTTGTCTCCGGCTTTTGCGGGGGCAGGAAGTGGAACAATCAGTTTCCCCCAAGGGGTTTCGAACTTCGCGGCGGATTTGTTGACAGTAACGCTTTGGATGGTCAGGCCCACGGAGTCGAACGCGATTTTGGTCGTGCCGTCGCGAAGAATGGAGAGCGAGTGCGTGACGTCGCCCATGATTTTTTTCTGCTCGGTATCGAAACGCAGGGCAATCTTGGAATGCTGCAGATCGTAGTCGCGGCTGCGCGCGTAAGGCTCGTCGGCGCGAAGCTGCAAAGCGACGACGAAAACGGCGAGCAGCGCGGCGAAAGAGAAGTATCGCGGACGACTGCGGCGGCGGAGGATGGTGCGAGAGGGTTCACTGATCATTCTGCTGCGCTCCTGTGAATGGCATGTCCTGCCTGGCCAAGTGCGTGGATGGCAGCCGAGAGAGTCTCCCCGGCGACGAGCAGGTAATCCGTATCAAACGTTGAGATTGCGAACAAACTGATTTTCGCTTCGGCGAGCGGCGCGGCAAGCGCGGACAAGACGCCGATTTCCGATAGGACGAAAGGCCCATGAACTTTGAAGACACGCCACCCGGGTTGCGATTGCACACCGGCGGGAACGCGAGAGAGTTCGCTGACGATGGAGAGCTCATCGCCCGTGCGCGTGACGGAGAAAAACGGTCCTCGCGTGGCCCAGGCAGGAATGGGCGCATCGGCTGCGAAGCGCGAGATGGCGAAGCGTTCGGGCAGCAGAGTGAGTTCGAAGCGGCGGGTCGCGGCTGGCATTGCGAGCTAGAGGAGACTCCTGACAAGGCCGCCATCGACCGCGATGGAAACGCCGTTGACATAGCTGGCACGCACCGAAGCGAGGAACGCGACCACTGCGGCGAATTCTTCCGGCGTGCCCACGCGGCCCGCGGGAACCTCACGTTCCCAGCCGGCGAAGACTTCTTCCAGCTTTGCGCCGGTGCGCTTAGAAATGGCGGATGCGAGATTGTCCAGCCGCGCCGTGCGCGTGAATCCAGGGCAGACATTGTTTACGGTGATGCCGTCGGCCGCGTATTCATTGGCGAGGGTGCGCGCCAGGCCGGTTACCGCCGCGCGAATTGAATTCGAAAGCAGGAGGCCGTCCACAGGCTGTTTGACCGCAGAAGAGGTAATCGTAATCAGACGTCCCCACTTATTCTTTTGCATGCGGGGCAGAACTTCCCGGGCAAAGTTCACCGTGCTCATCAGAAGCTGGTCAATGGCAGCGCGCCAGTCTTCCGGCTGGGTGTTCTTAAATAAGTTAGACGGAGGACCGCCCGAATTGGTAACGCAGATGTCGATGCGGCCGAAGCGGGCTTCCACGGCGGCGACAAAGGCGGCAACTGCTCCGGAATCAGCGACATCGAGGGCTTGGTGAAAGACTTCACGGCCGGTGGATTTGTGAATGTGCGCGGCGGTCTCCGAGAGCGTGGCTGAAGTACGCGCACAAATGGCGACGCTGGCGCCTTCGCGGGCGAGCTCTTCCGCGACGGAGCGGCCGAGTCCTTTGCTGGCCGCCGCGATGATGGCGACGCGGCCCGTAAGCCCCAGATCCATTCCGCCACCTCATTCAAAACTTCAATCGTCTCGCGAAACACGAAGCGCGTCAATCAATGCTCCCATTACATGGATCACAGGCCGATTTATCGAAAGGGCTGGAGGGTGGCAATTTTGCCCACGATTAGCAGCCACTGGAGCCGCTCGCGCAAACAAATCGTTAAAACGCAAAGAACTGGCTTAGCCTTTTCAAAGCTTTGCGCTTGAGGGGCGCAACTCTTCGAGGAATGCCGTCGGGCTAGTGCAATTGCTTCAATTCTTCGTAAAGCCGTTCGATGGCATGAAATAAATCTTCGATCTCCGCGGCTTCGGGACGAATGGCATGGCTCTTCAGGTCGGCGGTGAGCGACTCATAGAGCTGCGTCCCGCGACGGATGCGCTCCGTTACGAGCAGCGGAATTACCGTCGCCGTATCCTTCTTCTGGATCTGCCTCTCCTGCCATTCCTGAACGGCCCACGCTGTCTTGCGGATGTAATCCACTGCGTCTCGGAAATCGCGCAGCACATAGGGGTCAATGTCGCCTGATTTCATGCCGTGCTCCAGCTTCAACAATTCCCCGGTTGTCCGCCTCAGTTGAAAGGTCAGTCCCCAAAACGCTTCGTTGGGCGGGAGGAGTTCAACCGTAACTGCCAAGAGAGCACCCGTCGAAGACCGTCGAACGGCAGATATGCGCGCCTTGGCCGTTTGACCAGAGACCAGATTCATCAATTCGGCTTCAGTCCCTTCGGCTGGATGCCTATCGGCGTCCATAAACTCGAGGAGGCCGCCATGGAGGTTTGCTTCCCGTGCTTGTGCGTGCGCAGAGTGCAGCTCGCCACCTGGACCCGGCCATTTCAAGTGAATCGGAATGACGAGGGGATAGCGATCACTTCTTCGTCGTTCTTTCTCAAAGCGCATCCGTCCTGAGTCGTGTGCGTCGGTAAGCATGGCTGTATGTGTTCCCGATTGTTTTACCATGCTCGCGCGCATTTCATCCAGTTTTGTTAGCCCAGGGTCGGAAGGGCTCCCTCTCGTATTCCGACGGCAATGGTTGTCCCGAGTCGGGTCGATTCCGTTTGAAATTCGTTTGCGCGAAACCAACAGCGGCACTAAAATGCGGCCCATTCCTTGCGTGTGGAGGTTCCTATGCGACGGACCCGGTGGGTGATTGGGATTTGCTTTCTCTTGGGATGCTCGGCGAAGACTGCGCTTGCGCAGCAAATTGGCAAAACCGTTTCCGTTCAGGCGGGATCGGAAGCGGATCATGCGATCTCAGAAATCAGCGCGGCGACCGATCAGGCGCAAAAGCTGGCGCTAATCGACAAGTTCGCGGAAGGGCCGGGCAAAGACGGGGACTACCCGATTCTGGCGAACGCACTGTACGTGGACTACTACCTTGCACAGAAAAATTACGACAAAGCATTCGAATACGGCGACAAACTTTTTGCGCTCGACCCGGACAATTTCCAGAACGCGATGAATATGATTCGCGCGGCATCCGAAAAGAGCGACGCCGACCGCTTGATTTCTTACGCCGAAAAAGCCCAGGGCATCTTGCAACGCTACAAGGATGCGCCTGCTCCGGCGGGATCTTCAGCGGAAGCGTGGACTCAGCAAAAAGCGCAGACGCTGGAAGCCAACAAGGATGGCATCGCCTACATCCAGAATGCGGTGTTCAGCGGCGTTTATCAAACAAAGGATGCGGCGAAACGAGCTGCGCTTCTGGTGCGATTCGCGCAGATTTTTGCGAATTCGCCGTACGCCAGCCAGGCTCTCGGTGTGGCAGCGACGGCGTACCAGCAAGCGCAGAATGCGCCGAAGATGCTCGAAGTGGCCAACGGCCTCCTGGCGAAAGACCCCAATAACCTGGGAATGTTGCTGCTCCTCTCCGATTACTACGGCGAGAAAGGCGAGCAGTTGGATAAGGCGGAGGCTTATGCGAAGAAGGCCATGAGCGTGCTGGAAACTGCAAAAAAGCCGGATGAAATGACAGATGATCTGTGGAAGCAGCAGAGCGGGCTGCAAAAGGGATTGGCGCTGAGCTCGCTGGGACAAGTGAGCATTCATAAAAAGGATAACGCGCAGGCAGTGACGAATTTCCGGGCGGCGGCGCCGCTCTTGAAACCGGATGATGGAAGTTATGCCCGCAACCAGTACCGTCTGGGATTTGCCCTCCTGAATTTGAAAAGGAACCCCGAGGCAAAGGAGGCTTTTACGCAGGCGGCTTCGGTCAACAGCCCTTACAAAGGGCCGGCGCAGGAGAAACTGAAAGCCATGGCCACGCCAGTTCGACGGAAAGCGTCCTGAATTTTGCTGAAACCGCGGCATACTGCTACAGCATCTAATGGCTGCTCGTAGGCAACACCGCACAGATGGATAGGCGAGGGGAAAAATGTCAGAGATTGCGACTTTCGGAGCGGGCTGCTTCTGGGGCGTCGAGGCGGCGTTCCAGCAAGTTCCTGGAGTGATTGAGACGGCCGTGGGATACAGCGGCGGAGAGACGCCGAACCCGACCTACAAAGATGTTTGCACCGACGAAACCGGGCACGCGGAAGTCGTACAGGTGACGTTTGATCCGGCAAAAGTGAGTTACGAACAGTTGCTCGATGTTTTTTGGAAGGTGCATGACCCGACGCAAGTGAACCGCCAGGGGCCGGACTTCGGCACGCAGTACCGCACGGCGATTTTCACTCATTCGCCGGAGCAGGAAGCGATTGCCAAGAAGTCGCGCGCGGCGCTGGAGGCGAGCGGAAAGCTCAAGCGGCCCGTGGCAACGGAAATCACGCCCGCAGGTACCTTTTATCGCGCGGAAGAATATCACCAGAAGTATCTGCAAAAGCGCGGCGCAGCGAGCTGCCACTTCTAGGGAGTACAACACCTCACCTGGGCGCTTAAAAGTCACTTCGAGGCATAGGCTGCGGAGTTTCTACGGGATAAAGCACAAGAGTGCATCCCTTCAAGAGCTGAGAGCAACTTAGAATACCCCGGCGGAGTATCTGTGTTGGCGCGTCGTCGGGAAACTCCACATCGAATTCGGCTGCAGCTACCTTGGCAGTGGCAGTGCGCAGTTCCTCGGCACCACTGAGAAACTTCACTTCTTCGAGCGCGCGGCCTTTCGTCAGCGATATCGCGAACTCGGCGCTCTTGTATCCCCCCCCAAAGTCATCCATTTTACGGATTGCGATCGTGCGGAGAGCGCTGAGCAGCCCGCCGTCACCTTGGGGGAGGGGCACGCCGTTCTTTGCAACTTTGTCGACAATCGGCCGACCTGCCTTGGTGGCTAGCTCCCGCCCGAGCTTGGCGTTGCCCTGAACGCCCGGCGCGGCCAAGGCCATTGCATACACATGAGAAGCTTGTTGTTTCTTTCCCAGCTTCTCGTAGGTTTCACCGAGATGCTCGCCGATCACCGCGGTTTGCATGAGCTTCCAAGCGGCTCCAAGGTACTTTTCAGCCGCGGCAAAATCGCCCATGCGGAATTTTACCCACCCGAGCGTATCCCATTGTGCGGCAAGCGCCGGCATGCGTCTAAAGTCTGTCACGTCCAAGGAATCAAGACGCACTCCGGACGTCTCCTCTTCAGTTTGTTGCACGGCTTGGCTCGCGTACTGTAGGGCATCGGCCAACCTGTGATTCGTCTCCGCCAATTCATATGCGACGGAATTCAACATCTCAGCCCCAGGCTGAAGTTTCATTGCCTCTTGAAAGAGATCAAGAGACTTCTGCTCATCTCCCAGACGCAAGTAGGTGCTGCCAAGCTGCAGGTGGAGGCTCGCGCTCTCTGGATTGCGTTCCACGGCGGTCTCGTAAGCGGAACGCGCTTCATCGTATTTTTCAGCCGCAAATAAAAGATTGCCAAGATTCGAGGGAGCATCGCGATCTTCTGGACTCACCTTCAAGAGGTCGCGCCAGACCTGCATGGCTTGAGCATCTCGGTGGATCGACATGAGCGAGAAGCCAAGGACCTTGTAGGTACGCACATTCGACGGATCGAGCGAAACTGCCCGATGAAAGGCATCAATGCCCGAATCGTTTTGGCCTTGCGCTATGCGCACGGCCCCAAGCATCACCCAGGCATCGCTCCACTTGGGATCGAGCGCGACGGCGCGCTCCAGAAAGGAAGTGGCAGAACGAGGATCGCCGTTCATCATGGCCTGGCGGCCTTGTTCAAGCAAGCGCTGTGCTTCCGGATTGAGGGAGTGGGCTTTGGTAGCTCCTGATCCCAACGAAACGCTGATGAAGCGGCTTTCGTCTTCTTGGACGCCTTTCACGAAGGAAACAAAGGCCGGTCGTTCGGCCGCTGGAATTTCGCGCTGGCGAGTGATGAGCGTGCGCCTTCCCCGAAGGACGCCACTCTCAAAAGAGTAAGTAGCTGTGTACTCGCCAAAGTTACGCTTGATCTCGACTGGCGCGGGGAGTTCGGGTACATATCCCTTGGGCAAAGTTATCTTCGTTGAAAAGGTGATTTCTTCGGCGGGACCGAGAGGCAAGGAATCCTTTGAGGCAGTCTCCTTTTCGGTCAGAACGGGAAGTCCCATAAAGGGGAGTGCCAATGCGATTCGGCGATTTGTCCAGTCGGGGAACTCGGGCCGGTGATACGAGTAGGTTATCCAGAAGGGATGCGTGGTGGCACTAGGCTCATCAGCAGCCACATCACTCACGGTCCCGGCAAATCCCAAAGAAGCAGAGATGCTTTGTGTCAACTGCTGCCATTGCGTTTGCGCAGCGGCGCGAAACGCCTGCCGCTGAGCGAGTTCCCTGTCACCACGTGTTTCGAAGCGAGCTTTGCCTTCGAGCGTTCCCCTTTCATCGATGGAAGCGTCCATTTCGAACTTCTGGGTACTCACGAAAATGGTATCCGCAGGGGTCTTGACTAGCCGAGAGGGCCCTTGGTCTGGGATGACGAGAGCGAATTTATCGCGAACAGGGAAAGACAAGAGACCAAAAGGAGCGACCTCCGGAGTGGTGTCCAGGAAAAGAAAAGTATCTCCTTGGGGAATCGCTGTGATTAGGTGGTTGAAAAGCGCTGGAGAAGGGTGATCGGGATTCACTTGGTAAACTGAACTGATCAGAACGGGGTAGGACTTAATCCCGCTGGCTGCCAAGAGCGCCTCGAATAGAGTGTGCTTGTCTTTGCAGTCCCCGTATTGATTGGAGAGGACGTCCTTTGCAGAATGGGGGGCGTAACGGCCGACGCCAAGCGAGATGCTGATGTAGCGAAAGCGAGTGGATACGAAATCATAGATGGCGTGAAGCTTCTCGGAATCTGTCGACTTGCCTTGCGTGATTTCAGCAGCCTTTGCCTGGATCTCCGGCGTGACCTTGGTTTGAGGCCTCTCCAAGGACGCATACCACTTTCCAACATCGTCCCAGGAAGAGAACGAACTCAATTGGATATCGGGCGGCGGTGCAGGGCGGAGTACCTTCTCCCAGGCACTCTCCGTGTCGTCCGCATCTTGCTGGAGATGGGCGTTGTGATAGAGGTACACGCGGCGGTTGCTGTCGTCTCTGGTGACAGGTGCAAAGGAGCTGTTCAATTTGATGAGGCGGTCCTTGGGCAGATTAATCTCGATCTCTTCATCCTTGACGATGCCCTGCCGAAGGAAACCCTCTGTCAGCCAGAAATTGCCGGGCGCGAGAGGGTGGACAATCACCCAGCGGGCCTGATATTCGAGCGCGTCACCCACCGCGAGAGATTTGACGGCAATGTGCTTTTCGCGCTGGTCAGTGTACATCGGGGCGGAGCGGCTGACCTCGGAATCCAAGTCCTGGATGTCCGTAGCGGGAGTGGAGGCAACCGTGCCATCCTTTTTTCTAACGCGGACGTAGGCAATGTCGAGGGTTTCTGAACCGCTCTGGTAAGGAAAGATGAGGAGACCGAAGTCACGCAGCGCGGATTCCGATTGGATGCGGACGCGAGCCGAAAGCTCTCGCGACCCGGAGCCGTCCGTTTCGAAGCGGTAGCGGTTCCGAAGGAGTTCGAACACGTAAGCTTCAACGGGCGCGGCGCTGGTTTGCTTAGAGATCGAATTGGCGGGCACGCCAGTCGCGGCGGGAGGAGATTGCGACTCAGTCTTTTCTTGAGCGTTCGTGAGAGCCGAGATAAAAAGGCATAACAGGCAACCGGCCAGTCGAGCCAGGTAATTGCGCATCCCAAGAGTCCTTGGCGGGACGAGAGTCAAGTACGGATAATAACCGAAAATAAATAGTGCCGTGCGAAATAATTTCTGCGCCACGCTTGCAGGGCAAGTCTGGCGGAGAGGGTGGGATTCGAACCCACGGTAGGGGTTAACCTACACACGCTTTCCAAGCGTGCGCCTTAAACCGCTCGGCCACCTCTCCGGCGTTGCGAACAACCTTACCAATTTAGCAGAAACCCTCGTTTCACGCACATCGCTGTATTCCAAGTGAGGAACAGATTGCGTCGAGCTGATTCGCAGCCAGCACTACAACTATTCGTAGCGTAGCGCTTCAACAGGATCGAGGCGGGCTGCTTTGATGGCCGGGTACATGCCGAAGACGAGGCCGACGCCCATGGAGACGCCCACGGCGAGCACAATCGCCCAGAGTGGGATGGACGACGGCAGACTGGGCACAGCCAAGTTGATCAGCAGGCTGATGGCGCCGCCGAGCAACACACCGATGACGCCTCCCGCGCCGGTGAGCACCATGGCTTCAGTGAGAAACTGCCAGATGACGTCCCGCCGCCGCGCGCCGATGGCCTTGCGAACACCGATCTCGCGGGTGCGCTGCGTGACGGACATCAGCATGATGTTCATCACGCCGACGCCGCCCACGAGAAGTCCAATCGAGCTGATAGCGAAGATCAGACCGGCTACAGACGCCGTGATCTGGCGAAATTGATCCGCAATCTGCTGGGCGCTGGAAATTCCAAAGTTATCGGGCTTGCTGTAGGGCACGTTTCTACGGCGCCGCAATACGCCGCGGATCTGGTCTTCCGCTTCCGCCATGTGGCCGGCGTAAGCGACGGCACCAATCATGTTTTCGTCGTCCTGCGGGAGGTGCTTGTGATACGTGCGGTAAGGGACCATCACGGCTTTGTCCGCGGATTGGTCCTTAACGAGTTGGCCCTTGCGCGGCTCAAGAACGCCTATCACTTCATAAGAGGTGCCGTCGATCTGAAGGGGCTTTCCGAGCGGGTCCATATCCGGGTAAAGGGTCTTGGCGATGTCCGGGCCGATGACGGCAACGTCGGAACGATGCATGTTTTCCGCGTCGCTGAAGAACCGCCCAATCTTTGGCCTGGAATTGAAAACTTCTTCGTTGGAAGGAAGCGTCCCGTTGTAGTCAATCCCGGAGACTTCCTTGCTGAGATAACGAGCGGTGACCGGCCCGCGGCCAGGGCCATCCTCTTCAAACCGGGGAAAGACACTCGCCGTGACCGCGCGCACCGCGGGGCACAATTGCCCGATGGCCTCGGCGTCCTCCAAGGTGAGCGTTTTCCGCGCGCGCTCCTCCGGAGTTAGTCTGCCGGTGTGAATGCCGGGATCGAAGCGGAAGATGAACAGAGTTTCGGTGCCGTAGTCGGACAAGTAAGCGTTCACATCTCCATAGACACCGACAAGGATAGAGACCACGGAAAGAACGGCGGTAATTCCGATGACCACTCCGAGAACAGTAAGAAAGGAGCGCATCTTATTCTCACGCAGCGTGGTCAGCGCCATTTGAGCGTTCTCGCCGATGTTAATGCGCACGGGAATATGCATGGCTCTCAGACTTCCTGTCGTAAGGCTTCGATCGGCTGCAAGCTCGCGGCGCGGCGCGCTGGATAGACGCCGAAGAAAACCCCGACAGCGGCGGAGATTACCTCCGCGAGCAGGACGGCAGGGAGAGGAACATGCATGGGAATAGACATAGTTGCGGTGGCCAAGCCCGCAACTCCGTAAGCGAGACCAACCCCGATCGCCCCGCCGACAGCCGCCATGACCGTCGCTTCCAGCAGGAATTGCAGAAGAATGTCGTTGTGCCGGGCGCCCAGCGCTTTGCGGATACCGATTTCACGAGTCCGCTCCGTTACGGTAGCAAGCATCACATTCATGATGACCACGCCGCCGATCACCAGGAAAACGGAAACGATCCCGACCATGGCTGTAGCGATCACCCCGGTTAGGTTCTTCCACAATTCCATCAGCGTGGCTTGGTCGAAAATGCCGAAGTTATCTTTTTCATTGGGAGAGAGGTGCCTGCGCGCACGCATCATGGCTCGCGCTTCGTCCTGGGTCTGCTCCATCCACTCCGCGCCGCGCGCTTGAATATTGAGCCAAATGGTATCGTTGGTTCCATACATCTTGAAATAGGTCTGTATCGGGATGTACGCGAAATTATCTTGCGATTGCCCGAAAGCTGTGCCGATGGTTTTCGCGATGCCTACCACCAGGAAAGGCCGTCCTTCGATCATCACTTCATGACCGATAGGGTCAATGCCGGGAAAGAGTTGTACGGCGAGATCGTTGCCAATCATCGCGACTTGCGCGCGGCTCTGGTCGTCGCCCTCGGAAATGTAGCGCCCGTCGCGCGGCGTGACTATGTCGATGTCCACCATGTTGGCGGTGACGCCGCGTACATTCGTGTCGTTGAGGGCGTGCGAGCCGGCGCGCACTTTTCCATCAATGCGCAGCTCCACGCCGACCCGCTGCGGCAGCTTCAAATTCTCACGCAACGCTTCGTAGTCATCCCAGGTAACTTTTTTGTTGCGCCGATTGGCCTTCACGTATTCGTCGACATCCGTGATGATGGGAAAGCGCGTCAGAAGAAAGACATTTGATCCCATGTTGGCGACGCGGTCGGCAATGTAGCGGTCCACGCCCGAAATAAGGGCAATAACCACAATCAACGTGGAAACCGATAAAATGATGCCCAGCAGCATCAGGAAGGAACGCATTTTATGCGAGCGCAAGGTCTCCAGCGCCACGCCGATCGGTTCCTTGAGCATTAGCCTTCGCTTCATGCACACCCTTCCCCTGTCCATTCTACGTGAAGATGGGCAAAAAGGTTTCGACCGGGGGTGGTCTATTCAAGGTTTGACGCGGTTGCGGCCCGAAACGTTATCACCACGCGGAAAGTCAGTGCACTGGTGAAGCTTGGGCGCATTTGCGGCCGTCTGCTACACTAATTAGGCCGGTTCCGGGATCGTCTAATCGGTAGGACATCAGCCTTTGGAGCTGAGTATCGTGGTTCGAGTCCACGTCCCGGAACCAAAATCCCCCCGCCCAATTCCCTGCTCCGGGATGGAATACTTCCATCACATTTCGCGATAGTTCAGCAGTACCACGCCGATCATCGCAATACAAAGCGGCCAGACGCGGGCCATTACGCTGCGTGTCTGATTTTCGACCGGAAGCCGCAGCTCCAGCCAGCGCGACCATCCCGCGATTACAGCAAGAATCGCCAGCGGGATGTGGCTTAGCTCGACCAAGACCTCTTCCTTAATATTCCCCAGGCTATGCGAATGGGTCAGCAGCAACGCGCCGGAAATTGCGATGAGCAGGGGAAAGGCCAGGCGTGCTCGGCCAGAACGAACGCGGCCCGTCTGCACGCGCCATTCAAATATGGCCAGCGCGATCACCAGCACGGCAAAAAAACGGTGCAGCAGAACTTCGGGATCCGCTAGCGTCGCCCAGAAACCAACGGGCCCGAGAGGCCAAGTCTCAGGATCGCTGCGAAGAAACAAAAACGCCGATAGTCCGAAAAACGCCAGGGGCCAATTCCGCGCCCAGGAAACTTTTCCCGCTTGCGCAACGAGCGCCAGCAGCCCCATCGAGAGAACAATGATGCCTGCCCAGTGATGGTTGTACTCCGACCAGGCCTTTTCGGCGGGAGTGTTTGGGCGCGTCCCAGTTTGTCCCGGAACGTAGGACTCGGTCGAGAGCGAGCCCTCTTCGAAGGCTTTCTTCTGCGCAGCGTAAACATCCCCAGGTAGTTCCTGCACTGTCGGGCTCGACAGTCTTGGGGTTTGTGGAGTCATACGAGCGACGATTTCTGTTCCGCTGACACGATCGTGAGTGAGATCCGCCGCGGGAGGAAGCGATGTGAGCGAAGCGGCAGTGAGAATTACCGTTATGCCGATGCCGATTTCGGCTTCGCCGAAGCGCTTCAGGCTGGCAAGAATGGAACTCGCCGGCCCCTTTCGAACGAGTTGAAAATTAAGCGCACCGAGAAATACCAGCAGACCGAAGAGGAGCGCCTTGGTGGCAACCATCGCGCCGTAAGAAGTTCCGTACACCGCTTTGAACGAGCCGACGTAGGCGAATCCCAACACCAGTCCCGCCGAAGCGAGCACGGCAACACTACCCAACGCGAGTTTCGAAAAGCTGGCGCTAAGCTGGCGCGCATATTCCGGAGTCTGCGCTCGCCCGATACCCATCAACAAGTAAGGCAATCCGCCCAGCCAGGTCGCCGTCGCCGCTTGGTGCAAAGCAGTAAACGCAACCAGCGCCACACGATAGTCCAGGCGGGCCATCGCATGACTGGTCATAACCGAGGAGGCGATGACGGCTGCGGCCGGAAACAGCAAATCGCTGTAGCCGGCGGAGCGCGTTGGAGAAGTCAAAACGATCACGCTAAAGGCTGCTGCGATGCCTAGGAGACCGGCAAGAACAAAATTCGCGCCAGCCACTTCGCGAAGCGACATCTCCGCCGACTGCCCGAGGATTAAAGAGTTCGCCAGAAGGTAGGCTGTCTGCATCGCCGCCAGAGCAATGGCTGACCGTCGAATCCACCGCAGACAAGCTTGCCGAAGCGCGGAAGAATCTTCATCCGCCCGGCGAACTACGAAAATCAGAAAAACAATCCCGCCAATCGTCAAGGATTGAAACGTCAGCGTCGCCCCGCGGAACAGCACGGAAAGAAAGCCGAAAACTTGCAGTAAGCGGGCCATGAATCCCGATCAGGACGGCGCCACACTAAACGGAATCTCGCCCCGCGTGATGTGACCGTCGGAGGCCAGCACCTGCCAGCGAAGCCGATAGTCACCAGCGGCCAGTCCGTTAGCCGAAGCCGCCAGCGTGTCCGCGGCAGTCTGTTTGATGAGTTCCAGCGCTTGCGAGGAACCGTCAGGACGGATCAGCGTCAAGCGTGATCGCTGCGCATCGATTCGAACGTTGAAGCGCAGTTTGACCGGAACGTCCGGCCCCGAAACCACACTCTTCAGAGACGGCGTCGATTCCAGCAGGATCGCATGCGCGCCGGCAGGAGTGACAATCAAGAATGCCGTGGCCCCCGCAAGCAGAAGGAACGCAAAAGTTTTTCGTCGACCTGGCTGCATGGCTCCCTTTTTCGCCGAGATCAACGAGACGCTCCGCAAAAATTGGGCTTCGACGGCTGGAAGAAAATTATACCGAAACCGGCCTGGATCGCTCCATCGACAGGAACCGTCGCCCGGGCAAGGCTGTCCCGGCGCCCCGCTCTGCAACGAAGTAAATTCGCGGGTGTGGCCGGGCTTGAAAATCGCTCGATTTTATTCCTGCGTGCCGATCTCGTTGCTGTGATTCCAATCAATCGTCGGATCGGATGCCGGATCGTAGGTCACTTCGGAGGCCGGCGGTTTATCCTGCTTGCGTTGCGCGCGCTTCTCTTCCTTCATCTTGCGCTTTTCGATGCGCTTCATTTCCTTCTGGCGCTTCTGGAATGTCGTGGTCATAAGCCTCTCCTCACAGCACAGTGCGGCGCGGGCCCTGGTCCCTGCCGTACAGCCCACTTATGAAAAGTAAAACTACCAGCGCGGTTCGCGCGGCTGCCGCGCAGACTCGCGGTAGTCTTCGTTCGAGAAGCGGTCCCGTCCGCCTCCGCCGCCCTTGCCCCGCCCTCCGCCGCCGCCCGATCCACCGCCGTAATTCTTCGGGCCGCCAAAGCTCTTCGGGCCGCGCGGGGGGCCGCCTTCCCCCTTCGGGCGCGCTTCATTCACTTTCAAATTGCGCCCGCCCACTTCTTTTCCGTCAAGAGCGGTCATGGCTGCCGCCGCTTCCGCATCATTCGGCATTTCAATGAATGCAAAGCCGCGCGCGCGCCCGGTCTCCCGGTCCATAGCCATATGCACGCGCGTTACCTGGCCGAACGGCGCAAACAGCTCACGCAATTCGCCTTCCGTGGTCTGGAAGCTCATATTGCCCACAAATAAACTCTTCATCTTGAATCTCCCTGTACTCTTCGAAGCACCACGAGCGCAGGATCTTGGTGAAATGCCGCTTCCCAGACACTACGAGACGTTAGCCTGAAATTGTCTGAATTCGCTGGGCGGACAACCCCACAACTGGTCCTTCAAGGAATTCAGGCAATTCTACTTCGGGAGTCTACTCCACGACAGTAACACATTTCCCCGCCAATGGCCGCATCTTCATTTCACGCCCGGCTTTGCAGCCGAGAGCGCGTCCGTCCTGAATTTGACCAGCAGGCAGAACTTGTTAGCCGTGCAGCAATTCACCGACAGCTCGCCACGCTTGATCGATAGCCACGTCGGTGTACGCGTTGCCGCCAGCATCAGAGTTGGCAATGGCGATCTTGCCGAACGGCTTCCGGCCAACGACCCACGGTTGCTCCCCTTCTTTCCAGTCCGGATCGAACAGCGCATTCGGCGTGAAGGCGTAACCGTGCGCCCAGCGATTGACGATGATGCCCTCGATGTCCTTCGCCGGGTCGAATCCAGCGCCGCCAAGCATGCGGCCCAACTGGTCGCGGATGTTTCGCTCGAATTTCGAAAAAGGCGTCTGTAGCAGTTCCGCGCGGCCCGCGCGATTCTGGTCGCGCGGCGGCAGTCCGGGCTTGCATGGCGTTCGCAGCATGAACAGGACCGCTGGTTCTTCGGGTTTGCTCGGAAAGCGGTACTGGCCGATACTGACCGGGAAATCCAGCGCCGTGTAGGTGTGAAATCCTCCCGGAGCAACAATGTGGCGCACATTCAGTTTGGCAAATGAAGTCCAATTCCGCAGCGCCACGTGCGTGTAAACCAGCGGCGCTTTCACGAGATACGACAGCGCTTCTTTCTGCTTCTCCGGAAGTTCGGGGCATAGGTACGGAATCATCCCGTTATAGCAAGCCAGCACGCAATTCTTTGCGGCGACAGTCTGCAGTTTTCCTCCGCGCACATAGCCGACTTGCACTTCTTTTGCGGCGTTGCTGTGCTGTACCTGGACAACCGTGCTGTTCAGCCGAACGCGCACCGCACTTCCCATCTCATCGAGTTTGCTGTAATCCGCTTTTGCTGTGACCACATCCTCCATCGTCGATCCCGGTACTGCTTCCGGGATCAACGAGCGAACCAGCAGCCTGGCAATCGAGGCGTTCCCGTCCGGGAAATGAAAAATGTACGGCTCTTCTTTGTCCCCTTCGGGCAATCCCAAATCTTGAAAACCGGCATAGGTAAACGAGCCGTAGTCGTCTCCCGCTTCATAGCAAGCCATGGCGGGGACGGCTTCAATGCCAACGCAAAAGAGATCGTGCGTGAACGTCTGAAAAAAAGGCAACGCTTCCGGTATCAGGTTGCAATGCTTCGTCAAATACTCCGCATAGCTGATTCTGCGTAGCAGCGCCGTTTTTTCTCCCACGGGCATTCCCGCGAGATAATCCTTCTTCTCGGTGTAGACGCGGGCGATGTCCTTTCGCACCGCATCGGAGAGCGGCGCTTTGGCAAGGAATGCCGGCCACGGCGTATCGTTCATTCCAGTGACCAGGCGGTCTTCTCCAAACGTCTCTTTATCGAAAAACGCCGCTGTCCCCATCTTCGAATAGAGATTTTTGTCGTAGGCTTTGTAAAATTTTTCCGTTCTAACCCCAATTTCCGAAATCAGCGCTTTTGCGGCATCGCTGTACTTTCCCGGACTCTCGATGGACTGCGTGCCCCCATAGCTCAGCACCAGGCGGCCGCCCGCGCGAAATTCGTTGCGCTTGGCGTGCCCGCCAAAATCGTCGTGATTATCCAGGATCAGGATGCGCGCGTTTTTCCCCGCACTCTTGCGAAAGAAATAAGCGGCTGCCAGCCCGCTGATGCCTCCGCCAACGACGATCAGGTCGTAGCTTTCACCGGTTCCAACCGGTTCCCCGAAGGCATCCGCGCCTTCGCCGTCCCGCAAACGATGGGCAAAGGTAAATGTTCCATCGTGATTGCCGCGCAAGCCCATCCGCGCCGGCGGATAATAATCCGCCGCTTTTTCCGGCGCGAATTCATCGAGAGCAGCGGCCGCGGCCAGCGTTTCCGTTCCCATTCCCCCGCCTACCAGCGTTCCGCCTGCAGCGATGGCCACGCCATTCAGAAAATCACGCCGCGTGATTCCCCGATTCATCCCCAATTCGTGATCCGTTTTCCTGTCGCTCATCCCTTCCCCTTTGTCCCCGTCTCGGAATTGCAGGAAATTATAGTCCTTCCGGACTCATCCTTACACTTTTTCAGTAAGCTTGTGGTTAGGTCACTGCCGCGCAAGGTGGTAGAAGAATTGCCCGATTCCAATCGTAAAAATGAAATCGCCAAAGAGCGCATGTTCCAGGCACGTCAGGACCAGTGACCTCGATTTCCGGTAGGTCCAGCCAAACAGCAGGCCCCCGATCGCCGTCAATGCAATCGCCACCCAATTCCCAAAGATAATGTGCACGAATCCGAAAACCGCCGCGCTCGCCGCGATCATCCCGATTCCCTCTCCGAAAAGTGGCTTATAACGGTGAAAGAAAAATGCTCGGTACAGCAGTTCTTGCGGATAGACCGAGAAAATCGGATAGAAAAGCACCACCGCCAGCCACCACGCCGGAGATCGCCGGTACAGCGAGAACAGCATCTCCGGGGCAAAGAGCCGCACCGCGATGCCCAGCAGCACTAACAGCGGAATGTCCCGCAACAGCGGCCCCAAAAATTCCGACTGAATTCGCGCCAAACCAACGAGCCCTCGATGCTCAAATTTTGCGTCCCTGCGCAAGACCAGTAGCGCCCAGATTGCTGCAACCAGCAGGAATGGTATCGGCCAGTTCGGCAATAGGCGCTCGTACATCAGCGCCGGCACGCCCACGTACATCAACAGTAGTTCGCTCCACAACCACACCGCGCGCTTCATCACCGTTTGCCTCGTCCTGAGGCCCGCTTTTCGGCGGACGCTTTCTGAAACCAAGCATACGCAATTTGTATTCCACAGTTTGGTGAATTCTCTGGCTCGGAGAGTCTCCGGCCCTCTTTCTACCCGGTAACGTCTCAGATTCGTCCGCAACAATAATTCCGTGCCCGGTGTCGGCTAACTCGGCAACCACCTCCGCGCAAGCACCGCAATCTTTCTCGAACCATGTAAGATTCTTTCTGCGGCCATCTTCATGACCTTACCCTTGAACAAGCAGACCGCCGTCATTACCGGCGCCGGAAGCGCCGAAGGCATCGGTTTTGCCGTCGCCCGGCGACTGTATGCCGCCGGCGTGCGCGTCGTTATTACTTCGACCACCGATCGCATTCACACTCGCGCTCGCGAACTCGACGCCGACGGCGAAAAAGTTCTTTCCTTCATCGCCGATCTCACCGTCGAAACCGACGTGCAACGTTTCGTCGATGCCGTGCTCTCCCGCGCCGGCCGCATCGACATTCTGGTGAACAACGCCGGCATGGCGCAGTCCGGCCAGCCCACCGATAGCAAGCCGCTCCTGGAAACTTCCTTCGCCGAATGGCAAAACCAGATCGCCATCACCTTGCACACCGCCTTTCGCATGACCCGCGCCGTTCTTCCCGCTATGACCCACCAAAAGTACGGCCGCATCGTGAATGTCACCTCCGTGACTGGGCCGCTCGTCAGCAACCCCGGCTCCGCCGCGTACGGCGCCGCGAAAGCCGCCATGGACGGCATGATGCGCGCCGTCGCCATCGAAACCGCCGGTGACGGCATCACCATCAACGGCGTCGCTCCCGGCTGGATCGCCACGGCCTCCTCCACCGAACCCGAAAAAATCGCCGCCCTGCACACCCCGCTCGGCCGCGCCGGCACGCCCGACGAAGTCGCCGCCGCCGTCTGCTTCCTCGCCTCCCCCGAAGCTTCCTACATCACCGGTCAAGTCCTCGTCGTCGACGGCGGCAACATCCTCCAAGAAAACAAAGGTGCCTGAAACTTTTCATTGGCGCTTGCTGGAATCCCTACCCTGCGCCAAACTCGTAATTCATTCGAGAATTGCGTGATTTTGAAAAACTGTTGAGGAGTCCTCTATGCGCCGAATTGCTTTTGCGGTCCTCGTGTTTCTGATCCCGCTGCCCATGCTCGCGCAGCAAAATCCCCCGCCAACAAAGCCACGCCCCAAAATCGGCGTCGCGCTCGAAGGCGGCGGCGCCATGGGCCTCGCTCACATTGGCGTCCTGAAATGGTTCGAGGAACACCACATCCCCGTCGATTTCGTCGCTGGAACCAGCATGGGCGGACTTGTCGGCGGATTTTATGCCACAGGAATGAGCCCCGACGAATTGAAAACCCTCATCGATGGCATGGACTGGCGCAAAATTCTCGGCGACCGCACGCCCTACGAAGATTTGTCCTTCCGCCGTAAAGAAGATCAACGCGCCTATCCGAACTCCCTCATCTTCGGCCTGCGCGATGGCTTGACCTTGCCCGCAGGTCTCAACGCCGGCCACCAGATCGGCCTGCTGATCGACCGCGTCACGCTTCCGTATGAGCAAGTGCCCTCGTTCGATTCCCTTCCCATTCCTTTCCGCTGCGTGGCCACAGACCTCGTCAGCAAGAAGCCCTATGTTTTCAAAGACGGCTCGCTAGCCGTTGCCCTGCGCGCCACCATGTCGATTCCCGGCGCATTCTCCCCGGTTCACCAGGGCCAAGCCGTTTTCGTCGACGGCGGACTCCTCGACAATCTTCCGACGGACGTTGTGCGTCAGATGGGTGCGGAAATCGTCATCGCTGTTCACCTGGAGCGCGCGCCCGTCGAAGCCAAGGACATCCAGTCCGTCTTCAGCGTTCTGGATCATTCCGTGAACGCGGTTTTGGATGAAAACGAGTTGCGCAGCCTCGAGCACGCCGACGCCGTCATTTCCGTGCCGCTGTCCGAATTTCGTATGCGCGACTACGCCAAGAGCGGCCAAATCATGCAGCGCGGCTATGAAGCCGCAACAGCGCACGCGCGATTGCTCGAAGCCTTTGCCCTCGGCGATGCGGATTGGCAAGAACGCCAAAACGTGCGCGAAGCTCGCAAGCGCAGCGATATCCCCAGCCCGCAATTTATCCAGGTCGAAGGAACAAACGCCCACGAAGCCACCGACGTCTCTCGCTACGTGAAACGCTTCCAAGGCAAGCCCGTCGATCCCGTAAAACTGGACGAAGTCCTGACGCGTTTAACCGGCGTCGGCCGCTACGATTCCGCTGGCTACCGCCTCATCCAGAAAAACGGCCAGACCGGGCTGCTCGTCCAAGTCGTAGAGAAAAATTACGCGCCGCCCATGTTCCAGACTGCCTTCGAAGTCGATGGCTCGCAGAGCGGCAACGTCGATTTCACCATGGGCACGCGCTTCACCTTCATGGACGTCGCCGGCTTCCGCTCCGAATGGCGCACCGATGCGCTCATCGGCAACACCTATGGCATCCAGACGGAATTGTTCCGCCCGTTTCGCGCCGAGAGCCGCTGGTTTTTCGCGCCGCACGCCGGCGCCAGCGACATCACGTTTCAGATTTATGCCAAGAACGATCCCTTGGCGGACTACCGCATCTATCGCACCAATATCGGCCTTGACCTCGGTTACACCTTCGGGCGCTTCAGCGAACTCCGCGTTGGCTACGAAGTTGGCTCGCTGAATAACCAACTGCGCCTGGGTTCACCGGAAATTCCCGCCGTGAAAGGCCGCGTCGGCCAGACCCACATGCGCTACCTGCTCGATCACACCGACGATCCCGTCATTCCCCGCCGCGGTTTCAGCGCCGAAACAAATTTCCGCTGGTTCGATCAAAGCCCCGGCGCCAGGAGCGGTTTTCCTTCCATGGACCTGAAATTGGGATATTTTCAGCCCATTACCCAGCCGGCCTCTATTTTCTTCGAAACCGAAGGCGGCACCACTTTCGGCAGCTCCAGCACCGGAGTCCCTCAATTCTTCCTCGGCGGTCCCGTGCGCCTCAGCGCCTACGGCCAAAACGAATTTCAAGGCAATCAATATTATTTAATTCGCGCGGGATACATGCACGACTTGCTCACGCTGCCACCCTTCCTCGGCAAAAAAGTCTACGCCGTCGGCACCTACGAAATCGGAAAAATGTACGGCGTAACCACCGGTACTGAGCTCCCCGACGACGTCGCCGCAGGCTTGCTCGCCGAAACCGCCCTCGGCCCCTTCTTCATCGGCGGCAGCGTCGGCGACTCCGGCCACCGCAAATGGTTCTTCCAACTCGGCCGCGTGTT
>Ga0137403_10002732_pt1 | contig 21465 bp, 19 predicted proteins | sample CZOMad2_1_16fung_FD_122057 | JGI IMG/M metagenome (GOLD analysis project Ga0137403, IMG submission 122057) | Vadose zone soil fungal communities from Angelo Coast Range Reserve, California, USA - CZOMad2_1_16fungal (Hybrid Assembly) | ecosystem: Environmental > Terrestrial > Soil > Vadose zone...
CCGACGAAGACCGCTTCAGCTCCCAATTGGCGTACCAACGCCGCATCGGCGGGCGTGGCGATCCCGCCTGCGGAGAAATTCGGAACAGGTAGCTTGCCCGTCTTGGCGACCATGCGCACGATCTCCAGCGGCGCCTGCAAATCTTTCGCGCGGGCATAAAGTTCATCTTCACCGAGCACGGTCAGGATCTTCATCTCCTGCACGATGGCGCGGAGATGTTTCACCGCGTGCACCACGTCGCCGGTGCCGGCTTCGCCTTTGGTGCGGATCATCGCCGCGCCTTCCACGATGCGCCGTAGCGCTTCACCAAGATTGCGCGCTCCGCAGACGAAAGGAACGGTGAACGCGTGCTTGTCAACGTGGTGCGCTTCGTCGGCCGGAGTCAATACTTCGGATTCATCGATGTAGTCGACGCCCAGCTCTTGCAGGATCTGCGCCTCTGCAAAATGTCCGATGCGGCACTTGGCCATCACCGGTATGGAGACCGTGTCCATGATCTCGCGGATCTTCTTGGGAGAGGCCATACGGGCCACGCCGCCCTCGGCGCGGATCTGCGCGGGGACGCGTTCGAGCGCCATCACCGCGCACGCCCCTGAGCGCTCGGCGATCTCCGCCTGGCGAGCGTCGGTCACGTCCATGATGACGCCGCCCTTCAGCATCTCTGCCAGGCCAGTCTTCAGCCGCAAACTGCCGGCTCCGTTCGATGATCCGTTATTGGTGGCCATTACTCGGACTCGTTTCTACTCCAGCTGGGCGCAGCCCTCAGATTTTCGCTGGAACTACCTATTTTACTACTTCGCAGCTGTGGCCCGACGCTTGGATGGTGGTGGCACTGCATTTGCCACAGGCCCCGTACGCTCTCCCGGACGCAGGTGCTTGGCGAACATCCTGGCCGGATCGATGGCAATGAACAGCCCGCGGCTTTGCGCCAGCACTTCACCCTTCTCGTTCAGGATGCGCCCCACATTCACGTGCTTGCGTCCGCGGACCGACCGCTCGCGCCCCTCAGCTATCAGAGTCTTCCGCAGCGGCACCAGCTTCAAATATTCCACTTCCATGGTCTTGGTCACGGCGATCACTGAGCGCAGCTTGTTCACCTTGCCCATGGCCTCGTCGAGGATGGTGGCGATGATGCCTCCGTGCGCGTGCCCCGGAGGCCCCTGAAAGCGCAACGGCAGGTGAAAGCGGCACCAGGCGCGTCCGTCCTTCTCGTCGAACCTGAACTTCATGTGCATGCCATCAGGATTGTCGGGCCCGCAGGCAAAGCAGTGATTCTTGGCGATGCGGACGTGTTTCGTGTCGTGCCCGGAGGCGCTGGGTTTGGTCATGGGATGTCGATATTGCCTTCGATTTTACGTTGCAGGTGGGGTATGGAGATGAATTTTTCGCCAACAAATTGAAAAATTGGCTATAATCGGCTCCCCCTGATTCTAAGGTTTTCCTATGAGAGCCGCCACTGCTACTGCAGCCGATGTCCGGCGCGTGGCCATCGTCACTAAGGAAGAAGCCGCCCTGCCCGACGTGCGACAATTCCTGGCTGCTGCCTTTCATACTACATTTCTGAACTCCGCCGACCAGATCCTGCCGCTCCTGTCGCAGGTCCCGCTTGACGCCATTATTCTCGACATCGACACCGTTGCCGGAACAACGAATGAAGGCCTCGATGTGCTGAGCGAACTGCGTCGCATCAATGAAGACTTTGTCCTGGTTGCGCTTACCCGCTCAAAGACCCGCGCCGTGCGAGTCAAGGCCGGCGAACTCGGCGCAGATGAATTCTTTGTTGCCCCCGTAGATTTTCACGAGCTGCAGATCGTCCTGGAGCGCGCCCTCGACAAACGCAATATCGAGATCGACAGCCGTAGGCTCCGCGAACAGTTGGTGAGCAAGTACTCTTTCTGCGACCTGATCGGCGGCAGCGAGCCGATGCGCCGGGTCTATGACGCGATCATGCGTGTGGCTGATAGCCCGACCACCGTGCTCATTCGCGGGGAAAGTGGCACAGGCAAAGAGTTGGTTGCGCGCGCTATTGTTGCCATGAGCCCGCGCGCCGAGCAGCCATTCATCAGCGTGAATTGCGCAGCTCTGCCCGACAACCTGATCGAAGCCGAGTTGTTCGGACACGAGAAGGGCGCGTTCACCGGAGCAGTCGCTGCCCGTGCCGGGCACATCGAACAGGCTCATAATGGCACTCTGTTTCTCGACGAGATCGCGACGCTGGATCTCCCACTGCAGAGCAAGCTGCTGCGTGTCCTGGAAGAACATACAGTGCAGCGGCTGGGCAGCAAAACATCAAAGAAGATCGACTTCCGCCTTATCACCGCCACCAACGACGACCTGGAAGAGCAGGTAAGGGAAGGGAAGTTTCGCGAGGACCTCTATTACCGCGTTAACGTGATCCCCATCTTCTTGCCCCCCCTGCGCGAGCGCGACGGAGATATCGCTTTGCTTGTCGAACATTTCCTCCGCATCTATTGCGCCGCCAATCGGCTCCCACTGAAGAAGATCGAATCCGAGGCGATGGAGATTCTGGAAGAGAACCATTGGCAGGGAAATGTACGCGAGCTGGAAAATCTGATTCAGCGCATGGTGCTGATGACCGAAGGTCCGGTCATCGCTCCCAAGCACCTGCCGCAGCAGATCTTGTATAGCAGTGCGGCCAAGCAAGAAGAGCTCCTCATTCCCGAGGGTGGCATCGATTTTGACGAAGAAATGGAGCGCATTGAAGCTGCCTATCTTCAAGCCGCCCTTAATCGGACAAACGGCAAGAAGGCCGCCGCCGCTGAACTTCTCCGCATCGACCGCCAACGCATCCATTACTTGTGCCGTAAGCACAAGCTCAAAAGCGATTGATTTTTAATCTGGTTTGGATGAATTTTTAAAAAGTCATCTGTCGCTGGCGCGATCCTCGTCGACGTTTTCCATAAGTAGTTGGTCTAAGCCATTGAAACTGCAGCGGTTCTTTCCTGCTAAGAAGTTCGTCACAGTTTGGCCTCTGCCTTGCAATTATGTACGGCGTAGCGCGACGTGAACCAGCCCCGAGAGATTAGATTCAAAAATAACAATTAGGAGAGAAGACAATGGCGATTGAAAAGAAGACGTTGATCAATAGCAGGGCGGCCGCGAAGAAGGCCATCATTGCGAGCAAGGGCGTCCCGCTGAGCAAGGGCATCGCCCTGAGCAAGGCCGGCGGACATCTGAGCAAGGGTATTGCTCTGAACAAGGCCGGTGCGCATTTGAGTAAGGGTATCGCTCTGAGCAGGGGCGTGGCCCTGAACAAAGGCATCGCCCTGAATAAGGGTGTGGCCCTGAACAAAGGCATCGCCCTGAATAAGGGTGTGGCCCTGAACAAGGGCGTGGCCCTGAACAAGGCCGGTGCGCATCTGAGCAAGGGAATCGCTCTGAACAAAGGCGTGGCCCTCAATAAGGGCGTGGCCCTGAACAAAGGTATCGCTCTGAACAAGGCGACGTTCTAAGCCAGGAGCAAGAGAGTCAACCGAGGGCTGCGGATCACCGCAGCCCTCATTTTCGTTTACCAGAGTTTGCGCCGAATAAAGTCTCGCGCTATCTGGTAGGCGCTGACGATCAATGGTCGGCGGCCGATAAAAATCTTGGCGGTACCGGTCATTCCTTCTCGCAGGTCGCCGGCGCCGTTGTCGGTTTTGACCATCACCTCGTAAAAATGCGGCGTCGGGATGCCCTTGTAATCCTGCACATGCGCTAGGCCGGGGGCCATCGAAGTCGACGCCGGTGCGAGGGCTGTCACCTTGGCGGGCTTGGATCTGAACAGTCCATCAAAATGCATTTCGGCCGGGGCACCGGTCGCCGATCGAAAAGCTTCCTGCACTTCGCCGATATCGAACTCGGGTACGTAGATTCGCGCCAGCATGGCGGAGTTATCAGCGACCTCGATCACATCCGCCCCTTGCTCCATGTAAGAACCCAGAAAATTCCCTGGCTTAGGGGTCGTGACCATGCCTGCTATCGGCGCGCGCAGATCCAAAGCCCGCACCTCATCTTGCAGTAGTGCCGCTCGCTCATTAGCTTGCTGACGCTCACGTTCGCTGGCTCCAAAATTCACATAGGTCAACTGCGCTTTTGTCGCTCGTGCATTCGCCGTCTTGGCGTTCGCGTTTGCTTCCGCCGCTTCCGACTCCAAGGCCAGATTCCGCAATTTGGCTAGAGGCTCACCCTTCGCGACTTTTTGTCCCTCGGAAACGAACATGGCAGTGACTGTGCCGGGGACGCGCGCCCGTACCACGGCCAGGTCGGTAGGCTCGAGAATGAATCGACCTTCGAGCGCTACTCGCCGCCAGGGCAAGATCAGAAACAAAAGCAGTGCCGCGCCGGCGATGGCGATATTGCGCGGTGTGGTCCATTGCTGGAATCGTTCCTTTTTATCGAGGTAGACCAGTTTCATAAAATTCACCAGAGTGCGGATGCGCGATCTGAATAGTTTGTATCCCAGCCACAATGCGGGCACAAAAGCCCAATCAGGGCTGAATTTCTGCAGCAGGTGAAAGACGAAATACACAGCCAGGAGCAGCAGCATGTAGCTGTATGCGCCCGAGAGGATGCAATAAGGAACGTAGAGAAAACGTCGCCGCCTGGGGACGTGATCGACCTCGACCGGTAAGCGGAAGATCTTCTTCTTGATCCACCCCATCACGTAGGCGGTGGATTTTTCTTTTAGGTCGGCGATACCGAGCAGCTCGGAAAAAAAGTAGTAACCATCCAGCTTGATCAACGGGTTCATGTTGACCAGCACCACCGCGATGCCGGTGATCAGCATGACTTTGTAGGCTAGCTCGTGTGCGAACGTTCCTGGTGCCGTCCCCCACCACACGATGGTCCCTATGGCGCAGAAGATCATTTCCACCCAGATACCGGCGATGATGGTCACCAGGCGCTGCCAGCGGCCGGCGTAGACCCAGGCTTCAGTCACATCCACGAAAAATGCAGGTGTCAAAAAGATCAGGTGGAAGCCCATCTGATGGACTTCGCCTCCATAGTGCTTGCAAGTCAGACCGTGCGAGGACTCGTGAAAGAAGGCGAGAGTAAAGAAGAGAAGCCAGAATTCGGCAAAGTCGGCGGCCGATTTTTCGGTGAAAGTGTAGTACTTCAGCGTGTCAATGCCGATCTCGCTCCAGCGGTCAAAGAATACCCAGATCATGAAGCTGAATAGCGCCAGCGTGAGCAGTGTGAACCAGCGTGAGTAGACGAACTTCATTACGCCGTACACCTTGTTGAAGTATTGGTCGGGGTCCCAGTACCAGACCTGGATGCGCGAGACGTCCCCGAACTTCGACGCTTTCCCGACGTGCTGGTGGCGATTCTCGGCCAGCTTCTGGCTGAGCGCTATGTTGCGTTCCTGCGGCGTCTTATACCAGAAGCTTTCGCCCATGTTGGCGGCGAATTCGCGGATGTCGTCCGCCGCATACTCGATGCCGACCTTGCGTTTGAATTCCTCAGCGACCTGCCCGTAGTCGCGAAGGCCGTCGAACAGTTGGATCAGCTCCCATTGCTCGGGCGAGAAGCGGTAGAGGTCGGTAGTCCCGCGCATGTTGGCGACGATGACCGGAACGCCGTCTTCGATCTGTTGCTTGGCGATGAGCTTGGGATCGAGCTTGGGAAGGCGCTTGATGCGCGGCTGGTGCACGGGAAGTTCGGGGAGGGCCGAATTGAGGGCTTCCGCCAGATTCATGAGAGACCTAGCGTGGCTTCTCGAGATGTATATTGGCGGTCATCCCTGGTCGGAGTTCGCCAGGGGCGCCCAACAACTCAGCGCTGACCTCAATGGTCCCGCTGGATGGGTCCACCACCGGGCTCACCATCGTGACTCGTGCTGCATGTTTTTCGTCCGGCATGCTGATAGAGGTCACCGTGATCTCCTCGCCGGTCTTCACCTTGCCGGCGAATTTTTCCGGAAGAGCGAATTTAACTTTCATTGGAGAAACGGCAGTGACCCAGAACAGCTTGTCGTCTTTCGAGACCTTCTGCCCGGCGCGGACGTAGCGGCGCGCAACCACACCATCGAATGGAGCGATGATACGCATCTTCTCCTGCTCGAGTTGCAGCGAGCGCAACGTCGCCTCCGCGTTCTGTTGGTTCTGTTTCTCGCGCTCCACTTCGAATTGCGATGCCGTCAACTTGTAGCGCGCATGGTCGAGTTCCTGCTTGGTGATCAGGTCGGCTTTCATCATCCCTTCGGCGCGTATCAGGTCGTTTTCTTGCACTTTCGCCTCGGCCTCCCAGTTCTTCACATCGGCGGCAATGGACTTGGCCCTGGCATCGGCGGCTTGGCGCTCAGCGGAAAGTTGGCGGTCGTCCATCTCGGCAAGTAGTTGTCCTTTTTGGACCATGGTTCCGGTATCGGCAACGATGCGCGAGACTACGCCATCCCGCTGCGCCGCGAGGTCGATCTGATTCTCCACGACGATCGGACCACTGATCATGAGGTCCTGATCCGAGTCGGGCGAAGGTTGAGCCGCCGTTTTTGTAGCCGGCGCGGCTGCCGATGCTACCGGAGTCTTGTTACCGCTGCAGCCCACGGCGCCGGTAACCGCCGCCAGGCACGCGAAAATCAAAATACGTTGAGACTTCATTGCGACTAAGTCCTTCCTAGAATCCGAACCAATTCCACAGCAGCGACCACACCCACATTGCCGGTTTGCGCAGCAATACGTAACCGAGTGGACGCCAGCCGCTGTTGATCTTGCCTCGCCCCTGCATTCCGGGTCGCATTTCTCCGTCAGGATTCGGCACAGTGACGCGCGCAAAGTAAACACGATGATCGCCCGAAGTCTCGCTCTTTGGGCTCACGATCTCCACCGTGCCTTTGAAGGTTTCAGCAGGTAAGCCGTCCAGCTTCACCGAAGCGCCCATCGGCTTCTTGGGATGATTCAGAAGGGCAACATCACTTTCGTCCACCGCAACGTCCACAGTAGCATTCGAAGTATCCGCGATCTCTGCAAATGAGTCGCCCACCGCCAAATGTCTGCCCGCAAAATTCTCGATGTGTGGGGTTGAGACAACTCCGCTGATTGGTGCGCGAAGGTGTGTCCTCGCTAAACGTTCGCGCGCGCGATCGACCTCGGAGCGCCAGTAATCCACTTGCACCCGCTGCACTCCCGCCTCTGAGCCATCGTTGCTGGCGAGAGCCTGATTCATCGTCGCGTTTGCCGTGCTGAGCTTGGCCTGAGCGGCACCGAGCGCAGAGCGGTAGTCCCAATCGTCCAGGTCGGCCAGCACATCGCCTTGTTTCACTGCCTGACCTTCTTTGGCATAGACTTTCTTCACCGTACCTTCCACCTGCGCCTGCAGTTGCGCAACGTGCGCAGCCGCGACTGTTGCCGGGCCGTCCACGCGCATAGGGAACTGGATCAACACAAGCAGCAAAGCTCCCACCCCGGCGCCGATGGCATAGGTGGTCTGCTTGGCTTTCTCCATGCGCAGGAACTTGTCCTTCCTGCGCATCACCGGTTCGAGGATGCCGATGAATGGGACTTCCTTATACATATCGGCGTTGCGCAGAGCGACGGTGGCCTGCCCGGCGATCACCTCGATCAGTTCAAATTGGGCCTCATTCAGAAAATCGGGATCGCTGCTCTCCATTGAATAAATGCCGACGCGTCCCTGGTCGTCCGTCAAAGGAACGGCATAAAAGCTACGCATGCCGGTGTCGGCAAAGTATTTTGTGAATTTCGCACGAGTCTCCTCGCGCTCTTCGTCGATCTCGCCGTCGCGCTGGGTGACGTACACCTCATCGTCGTTACCGGCGACCCATTGCAGGATGTCTTGCAGAGTGGAAACAGCCGCCTCGCCGGGAACAAAATGCTCGACTCCCGAAATGGCTCTCAGCGAGAGCTTACCGTGCTTCTCCAAAGCGATGGCCGCTCGCTCATAGGAGATCACCGCCTGCGGCGTGTTGACCACGGTCTGCACCACGCGATCGAGATTCAGCGTCCCAGTGATCTCATGGCTGATCTTGACCAAGGTCTCCAGATACTCCACCTTGCGCTCGGCTTCGAGCAGGCTGGCATTGCGCAGCGCTCCGGCTGCGGCTTCGGCGATAGTGGTGAGGAAGAAAACGTCGTCTTCATCGAACACGGTGGAATCGAGCTTGTTGATGAGCTCGATCACCCCGACCTGACTTCCTTGTTCCACCAGAGGCACTGCGGCCAGGGAGTAGATCGCGCCGGCTTCCGGACGTGGGTCGCTCAATTTCGCGTTGCGTTCCTTGATGCGGGTGTCTTCGGGGTCGTCAATAAGGATGGGTTCGCCTTTTTCAGAGACCTCAAACGCGATGCCTTCGCCCTTTTGCCTGGCGCCCACATCGACCGTGTCGTCGGTTCCGTAGCGTTGCACCAGCAGCAGCCCATCGCCTTCCACCATCCACAGATTGACGGCCTGCACGTTCGTCAATTCCTGCGTCTTTGAGGCGACCAGCGGCATCAGCTGGTCCATCTCCAGCAGGGAATTAACGACTTTCTCAAAGTCGTAGAGCTGGGTCAGGCGGGTGATGGCTTCAAGGCTGTCGTTGCGTTCGCCTTCGTAGGCGATCGCGGTGGCGATCCCGATGGAGGCGCACTCGGCGACCTGCGCCATAGCGGCGAGCGATTCTTCGGTGATCTTCTCCTTGACACTGATCACTTCGATCGCGCCGATCAACTGATCGTTAACGCTCAATGGCAATGCCGCGATCGAAGTCAGCGTCTGCCGCACATTCAGGTGCGCATAGTCTTCGCGAGCCAGATCCGATCCTGCGAAGGCGACCGGCTCATTGCGCTCCGCCATCGCGCCCAAAGTGCCGGACTCAAACGGCACGCTAGGATCATTCAGGCTGATTTCGAACTTCGCTTTTGGGGTCCACTGCTTGCCGGCTTTGCCTTCTTCGAGCGTGTACACGACCACGCCCATTCCGGGGAAGATCTCGGCGATCTGTCGTGCGGTGATGCGCGCGCGGGGAGCGACTTCGCGCTCCGCCAGTAGCGCTGCAGCAAACTCAGTCAGCGGGACGGAAAGGCCTGGTCTCTGAGTCGCCATGAGGGTTCCTTGACTGCCTCTGATCGTTCTGGACAACCACAGGTGCGGCGAGGGATTCTGCTTGCAATAGTGGCGAACTATCCTTTAATTTAGCGCGAACTGTAACAAACGCCAGAGTGGGTGTCAAAGAAAATGCACGGTTTTAGCGACTCTAGCCGTATCCCCCCTCAGGGTGTACAGTACGGCAACACGCGACAGCAGGAGGCTTGGCTTGGATATTGATGTGCGGAAGCATTCCGAGAACGGCGTCCACGTGATCCACCTGCGCGGCGATCTGAAACTGGGCGAACCGGTGGACGGCCTGCGGCAGGCTTGCCTCGACCTGATGAACGAAGGAGATACGCGTCTGGTGGTCAATCTGAGTGAGGTTCCTATGATCGACTCCAGCGGCATCGGCGTTCTGGTCCGCACCCTCACTCAGGCTAAGCAGCATGGCGGCACGCTCAAGCTGGTCAATCCTTCCAAGTTTGCACTTCAGACGCTCAAGATCGTCGGACTATTGAGCCTTTTTGAGCTGTTCGATGATGACACCAAAGCCATCCAATCATTCAACTAAGCGCAAGAAGAGTAAGCGAGGAAGAACGGCGAGCAAGCGGCCGCTGATTCGCTGCGTCGTCTTCGACCTCGACGATACCTTGTATGACTGCCTGGGCCAGCGCGTTCGTCCTGCGCATCGCCATGCCGCCAAGGCGATGATCGCCGCAGGTCTTAAGGGATCCCTCGACCAGGTCTACCGCGCGCGCCTTCGTGCCTTTCACACCGATCCCATGCTGCGCCACATCGACGCCGAAGTGATCCACCATTTCGGAGCCGCTGATCCAGACGCGGTAAGTCGCGCTGCCCATGACGCATACTTCAATTGTCCGGTAGGGAAGTTGACATTGTTTCGCGGCGCACTTCCATTGCTTCACTTCCTCAAGAAGAGCGGCGTTCGGATCTTTATTACCACCTTTGGAGATGTGGATACTCAGCAAGCGAAAGTCGCGGCTCTCGGACTTACCCGCGAGCCGGCCATCGAAAAGATCTACTACGCCGATCGAGCGAAGCGGGTCACGAAAGAATCCGCTTTTCGGCAGATACAAGCTGAGACCGGCATTCCTGCCGATCAATTCCTCGTGGTCGGCGATCGTCCTATGAGCGAGATTCGCGCAGCGAAGGGCCTGGGCATGCACGCCATACGACTACGTCGCGGTGAGTTCGCTTCTCAGCGTCCCGCCGATGCCAACGAGCGCGCAGATCACGAGATCAAGAACATCTCACAGGTCCGGAGGTTGCCATTCACCTTCAGCTCCGCCGAGTGAACCGCACGAAAACCCGCATGAACATTGCGCTATACTTGAGCCAATGTCCGGCGAACCGCAGAAGACGTTCTACATCGAGACTTTCGGCTGCCAGATGAACGTCCATGACTCTGAGAAAGTCATCGGCACGCTGATTTCGCAGGGCTACAAACAGGTCCCCGATGAGCAGCAGGCCGGCCTCATTCTCTACAACACCTGCTCAATCCGCGACAAAGCCGAGCAGAAAGTTTTCCACCGGCTGAACGAATATAAGAAGCTGCAAGGTGAAGGAAAGAAGTTTGGCGTGCTCGGGTGTGTGGCGCAGCAGGAAGGCGAACATATCTTCGAACGTGCGCCTTATGTGTCGCTGGTCGCCGGCTCGGCTTCGTATCGCAACCTGCCGCAGATGCTGGTGCAGCTCGAGGCAGGGAAGCGTGTGACTGGTCTGGACGATCGCCAGACCGACGAACCTTTCGAGACCGAGTTCACCGCCCGTAGCAATCCGCATCGCGGCTACATCACCATCATCGAGGGTTGCGACAAGTTTTGCGCTTACTGCGTCGTCCCCTATACCCGCGGCAAGGAGCGCAGCCGGACCTCTGATTCTGTTTTGGCGGAAGCGCGCCAGATGTCCGGCATGGGGTACACCGACGTGCAACTGCTCGGCCAGAACGTCAATTCGTACCACGATCCTTCCGGCAAGATGACCTTCGCGCAACTGCTGAACGCCGTCGGCGAGATCGCAGGCGTGAGGCGTGTGCGTTTTACCACTTCGCATCCGCGCGACTTCACCCGCGACATCGTGGAAGTGATCGAAGCCAACCCGACCCTGTGTGACCACGTCCACCTGCCGGTGCAGAGCGGCTCGTCACATGTCCTGAAGCTGATGCAGCGCGAGTACACCCGCGAGCAGTATCTAGAGCGCATCGCTTGGATGAAGGGTTCGCGCCGGCCCATCAGCATCACCACCGACGTGATCGTAGGCTTTCCCGGTGAGACCGCAGGCGACTTCGAGCAAACCCTTTCGCTGCTGGATGAAGTGCACTACGACGGCGTCTTCGCCTTCAAGTATTCACCGCGGCCGAACACGCCAGCCCTCAGCATGATCGATAGCATTTCCGAAGAAGAGAAGTCGCGTCGTTTGGGCATTCTGATGGAACGGCAGCGTCAGATCCAGAAGGTCAGTTATACGCGCCATGTCGGCGAAATAGCTGAAGTAATGGTTGAAGCTAAGAACGAAGCCCGCGGGCAGTGGGTAGGGCGCACCACCCAGAACAAAACGCTTAATTTCGTGTCGCTCGCTGCGGTCGAGCCTGCTGTGGGTAGCTACGCCAACGTGCGCGTGACCGCGAGTTTTCCCAATAGCCTGGTCGGAGAAATGGTAGTCTGAGCCCAGTCAGGGGTCGGTATGGAAGTGGAGATGAAAATTCGGGGCTTGATGATGGATCCGGTGACCAACATGCCCATCGTGATCCTGAAAGACTCTGGTGGCGACGCCGTGCTGCCCATATGGGTCGGCATCTACGAGGCCAACGCCATCGCCCTTGAGATCGAGAAAGTTACCACGCCGCGCCCCATGACCCACGACCTCATCAAGAACGTCCTCACCGGGCTGGACGCGCAAGTAAAGAAGGTCGTTGTCACCGAGCTGCGCGACGACACCTTCTTCGCCGTCATCTGGCTGGAGCGCGAAGGCCGCATCATCAGCGTGGATTCGCGCCCCTCCGACGCGCTGGCAGTTGCGCTGCGTCTGGATTGCCCGATATTTGTCGACGATGAGGTTCTCAAAACTTCCAAGGTCGCCAACCTCATCTCCGAGCGCGGCACCAACGACGAGTTGCGCAAGTGGCTTGAGGGCCTGAACGACGAGGACCTTGGCCGCTACAAGATGTAATGCCAGACCCAGCTGAACAGCTCGCCCGTATCTACCAGGCAGGATTCGATATCACCCAACTTGAGCGCTACCCAGGAGTAGCGGCCGTGGTCCGCGACGACGTGATCGCATTACTGCGTCCGACGCCGGCAGGTCTAGAGATGATCGGAACCCCAGGCTGGAAGATCGGCGAGTCTATCGGTGTGCTGGTGGATAAAGGCGGAAGCAAGGTCTTTCAATCGAAATCCACTCTGCTCGAGGCGACCCCGGAGCGCCTGAGCCTGTTGGAAGCATTCCGCAAAGATCTCACCCAGCACTTGCTCCCGACCTCGTGACTCAGACCTTGACCGCCGCCGGAGAGGGCATCAGCACCACCTTGGGCTGGAAAACCGTTCCTGCCACTCGGGCGCACACCGCAACCAACTCAGCCTGGCCCCGGAACACCTTCACATACTTACTGGACGAGTAGTCGGGAAGGTTTAGAGCCATACCATGGCCGATCTTCTGCAGCATCTCTTCATTGGCAGAAATGGCAGGAAACTGGGCAAGAAGCTGCCGGGGATGCACAAACAGCGGCCTATCTGTCGCAGTAAACATAATATCCGTTATCGGACATTGCATGTCGGCCAGTTGGACCCTCATTCCGTCCAGATCTGGCAGTTTGACCGCCGACTCAATCCCAAACTGCCCTGCCGCCGTCCTTTTGAGCGAAGACAAATGTGCCCCGCATCCAAGGCTTTGACCGAGTTCATGTGCCAAGGTTCTCATGTAAGTTCCCGCGCTTACCTTCGCCCGGAATCCCACTCGGTCGCCGGCCAGTTCCAGCACGTCGAATGATTTCACTTCGACCGCCACCGGCTTTAGCTCCGGCCTCTGGCCCTTGCGTGCCAATTTGTAGGCTGGCACACCAGCGATCTTCTTTGCCGAAAACGGCGGTGGCATCTGCTCGATCTTTCCAATAAAGCACTGCGCAACGTCACGAACCAGCTCTAATGACACGTCCGCCGAGCCGGGTTCACTGCTCGCTTCGCCGGAGGCGTCGTAAGTGTCGGTCGAGAATCCCAGTCGGATCTCGCCTTCATAGCTTTTGTCTGCCCCTTCGAAGAATTGTGCCAGCCGCGTATAGCGCCCGATCAGGAGCGGCAAGACTCCGGTCGCCATCGGGTCAAGCGTTCCCAAGTGCCCGACCGAGCGCTCCTTCAGTATCCGGCGCACGCGATTCACCACGTCGTGTGACGTCATGCCTTCCGGTTTGTCGATCACTAAAGCCGCGTCCATAAATTTTCTGTTATCGTTGAGTCCCGGCCGAACGAATGATCCCGCTGCGCGACGACACTCCCCGATTCACCACGCCCTTCGTTACTTATTTTCTGCTGGCGCTGAACATCGCCGTGTTCCTCTTCGAGCTCTTGCTCGACGACAACAGCCGCACCGTCGTCTTCTATCAGTTTGGTGTCGTCCCTGCCCATGTTACTGGAGCGCTTGCCTCTGGTGCGGTAGGTTCCAGTTTTCTGCCGCTGCTGACTTCCATGTTCCTGCACGCCGGATGGCTGCACCTGATCGCCAACATGTGGGTGCTTTGGATTTTTGGCGACAACATCGAAGACTACTTTGGACACTTCCGCTTCCTGCTCTTTTACATCACCGCCGGCCTGGCGGCCGGACTGATGCACATGGCTTTCAACTTGGGCTCCAACGTGCCAAGCGTCGGAGCGAGCGGAGCGATCGCGGGGGTCATGGGCGCGTATTTCCTGCTCTATCCCAACGCGCGCGTCCTGACCCTGGTTCCCTTCTTCGTTGTCTTTTTTACCTGGCTGCCGGCATGGCTGGTGTTGGGATATTGGTTCGTGGTGCAGTTTCTGAGTGGCACCGCCGGATCGCTCTCGCCGGCAACTCGCAGCAGCGCAGGAATCGCCTTCTGGGCGCATGTCGGTGGATTTGCCGCGGGAGCCGTCCTGGTCAAGCTCTTCCCTGCCCAGCGTCCGCGCTTTCGCTACGGACGATGAATTTGTCTACGCCGCTTGACCTGCACAATATCCGGAAGCCCATGCCCACTGGAAATTGAATCCTCCGAGATGTCCAGTGATGTCGACCACTTCGCCGATGAAGTACAATCCAGGCACCTTCCGGCTCTCCATCGTCTTTGCAGAAAGTTCGTCGGTGTCGACGCCGCCCGCGGTCACCTCGGCTTTGCCGTAACCTTCCGTTCCGTTGGGAATAACTTTCCACTCGTGTATCTGGCGTTCCAGTTCGGAAAGTCCGTGATTGGTCCACTCCGGTGGTGTATGCAACTCCATCCAGCGTTCGGCGAAGCGCGCCGGCAACGCAGCCCGCAGCGCGGTAGTCGCGGAAGCGAGATCCCTACCGGCAGGCGTCTCTCCCAGGGCACGCAGCACCTCGCGCTCCGGCGCCAGATCGAGAGTAATAGCTTGCCCAGCCTTCCAATAGGAAGAGATTTGCAGGATGGCTGGCCCACTCAAGCCGCGATGTGTGATCAGCATCTTCTCCCGAAATCGCTGGCCATCCACCGAAGCAACAACTTCCGCCGAAACACCTGAAAGGTCGCAATATTCTTTTTGGTCGTCATCGGCAAAGGTCAAGGGGACCAGCCCTGGCCGGCACTCACGAACCGCGATTCCGAATTGCTTTGCCAACTCATAGCCGAAGGCAGTGGCTCCCATCTTCGGGATCGAGAGTCCCCCGGTTGCAATCACCAATGACGAAGCATGAAACTGTGAGCGTTCCGTCCGAATGTTGAAGCCGCTCTCGCGAGTAACGCTCTGAACAGCCTGATTCACTGCAATGCTCACACCCGCCGCCTGGCACTCGCTCTCGAGCAGCGCCACAATCTGGCTGGAGGAGCCGTCGCAGAACAGCTGCCCCAAAATTTTCTCGTGATAAGCGATGCCGTGCTTCTCGACCAGGGCAATGAAATCAGCAGGGGTGTAACGCGCCAGCGCCGACTTACAGAAGTGAGGATTACCGGAAATAAAATTTTCCGGTTGGCAATAGAGGTTGGTGAAGTTGCAGCGGCCCCCGCCTGAGATCAGTATCTTCTTGCCGATCCGCTCCGAGCGCTCCACCACCAGTACGCGTCGCCCGCGCTTGCCGGCCTCGATGGCGCACATCAGCCCGGCGGCTCCACCGCCGAGCACGATGACATCAAATTCTTGGGAAGCAGGCAGGAGGCGATCCTTACTCTCAGGAGCCGTTGTTGCCGTTGCGTGCGCGAATGAGCGAGAGGAATTCCTGGCGGGTGTTCTCTTCGTTGCGGAAGGCGCCCAGCATCGACGAGGTCACTGCTGCCGAGTGTTGCTTCTCCACTCCGCGCATCATCATGCATAAGTGGCGCGCCTCGACAACGACGCCCACGCCTTCGGGAGCGATCGCCTGCTGGATGCACTCTGCTATCTGCATGGTCAAACGTTCCTGCACCTGCAAGCGGCGTGCGAACACGTCGATCAATCGCGGGATCTTGCTCAGTCCGATCACCTTGCCATTGGGGATGTACGCGACGTGCACCTTGCCGAAGAACGGCAGCAGGTGATGCTCACACAGGCTGAACATCTCCACGTCCTTCACGATCACCATCTCGTCATATTCCTCGGTGAACAGGGCGCCTTTGAGGATCTCCTGCGGGTCTTCCTGATATCCCTTGGTCAGGAACTCGAGCGCCTGCGCCATGCGCTCCGGTGTGCGCAGTAGCCCTTCGCGCTCTGGATCTTCGCCCAGACGCAGCAACATTTCGCGCGTCAGCTCCGCCAGGCTGGCGTTCTGGACGGCAACGGGTTCCATGGTCTTCTTCACTGTCATTTATTATACGAGTGCATGCGGAAGCGGCTTGGAATACGGGCTATGGCGCTAACGGCGGCCTTGATTGCCCTAGCTGGCTGCGATCGCGGCGTCAAACCCGCTCTGCTCAATGCGCCAGCTCCCGACTTCACTGTACAAGATGCCGGCCGAACCGTTTCGTTACACGATTTTCGCGGCAAGATCGTGGTGCTGAATTTCTGGGCAACCTGGTGCCCGCCCTGTGTGGACGAAATGCCCTCCCTAGTTGCCCTGCAGTCGAAACCCGAGGTGAAGGATCGGATCCAGATTTTGGCCGTCAGCCTTGACCAGGACGAATCGGCCTACAAGAAGTTTCTCTCCGAATACCACATCGACATTCTGACCGTGCGCGATCCGTCACAGGAGAGCACTCGCCATTACGCAACCACCGGCTTTCCCGAGACTTTCATCATTGATGCCAACGGCGTCCTTCGCCGTAAGTTCGTCGGCCCCATCGATTGGACCAAGCCCGAGATCATCGCTTACCTGCAGTCCATCTAGATCGCGGCTCGCCGCAGTCGCAGCGAATTCGCGATTACCGATACCGAACTGAAGCTCATCGCCGCTGCCGCCAGCATGGGACTGAGCAACACGCCGAAGATCGGATACAGGACTCCGGCAGCTACTGGAACTCCCAGCGCGTTGTAAATGAATGCGAAGAAGAGATTCTGGCGGATGTTGCGCATCGTCGCCGCGCTAAGGTTACGCGCCCGTACAATCCCGCGCAGGTCGCCCTTTACCAGAGTGACATCCGCCGACTCCATCGCGATGTCCGTGCCCGTCCCCATCGCGATCCCAACATTCGCTTGCGCGAGCGCCGGTGCGTCATTGATGCCGTCGCCGGCCATCGCCACCAGCCGTCCTTCGCTCTGTAGTCGCTTCACGATCCCGAGCTTATGCTCCGGCAAAACCTCGGCCTCGATTTTCTCGATATCGAGAGTCCGCGCCACGGCTTGCGCCGTAGCACGACTGTCGCCGGTCAGCATGATGACTTCGATCCCCTGGCGCCGCAGTTCAGCGAGCGCATCGCGAGCCGTCTCCTTTATGGGGTCAGCGACGCGGACCAGCCCGGCGTGTCTTCCCTTGCGAGCCACAAACACTACCGTCTCCGCGTTGGCCCGAAAGTCTGCAGCTCGCTCCTGTGCCGAAGAGATATCGACGCCAAGCTGTTGCATCATTCCCTCGTTGCCGAAGGCAATGCGGTCGTTCCCTACGGTCGCGGTGACCCCTCTTCCGGTATGCGACTGAAATTCCGTCGCGGCGGCCGGTGTGATGTTGCGCATTTTCGCCGCCAGTAAGACTGCAGCAGCCAGCGGATGCTCACTTCCCTGCTCCACGCTCGCCAGCATGCGCAGTAACTCTTCTTCGCTCACGCCGGCGGCCGGCTCGACTCCAACCACGCGCGGCCTCCCTTCTGTCAACGTTCCCGTCTTGTCGACGGCGAGCGTGTTTACTTTGGCGAGTGTCTCCAACGCCTCGGCGTTCTTGATCAGCACACCGAGAGTGGCCCCCCGCCCAACACCGACCATGATCGCCATCGGAGTTGCCAATCCCAGCGCGCAGGGGCACGCGATAATCAACACCGCCACAGCCGAAACCAGCGCGTGAGCCAGCCGCGGCTCAGGGCCAACCACTGCCCACGCCACAAAAGTGATGAACGCCGCTGCTAGCACCGCCGGAACAAAATATCCCGACGCCACGTCCGCAAGCCGCTGGATTGGCGCCCGTGAGCGCTGTGCCTGACTCACCATCTGCACGATGCGCGCCAGAACTGTCTCGCTGCCGACGCGAGTCGCGCGGATCACCAGCGTCCCGGTCATGTTCACGGTGGCGCCGATCACTTTGCTGCCCGGTGTCTTCTCCACCGGCTGCGACTCTCCCGTTAGCATCGATTCATCAACCGCGCTGGTGGCTTCGAGCACCTCTCCATCTACAGGGATTTTCTCTCCCGGACGCACGCGCAGCCTGTCTCCCACCCTGATCTGCTCCAGCGGAACATCCTCTTCCCTGCCGTCCGGGTGGACGATGCGCGCTGTCTTGGGATTCAAGTCGAGAAGAGCGCGGATCGCACTTGAAGTCTGCGCCCGCGCCTTCAATTCCAGCACTTGGCCGAGAAGCACCAGCACCGTGATCGCGGCTGCGACCTCGAAATAGAGGTCGGGTTGGCCGTTCATTCCGCGGAACGAAGGCGGAAAGACTCCCGGGAACAAGACTGCGAGGACACTGTAGATATATGCCGTGCTCACGCCAATCGAGATCAGGGTGAACATATTGAGGTGGCGGGTGACGAGCGAGCGAGCTCCGCGCTCCAGCAGCGGCCAACCGCCCCACAACACCACTGGCGTCGCCAGCGCCAGCTGGGCCCATCCCAGCCATGGATTCATCAGCAGATCATGTAAGCGCCCGCGGAACAGCATCTCTCCCATCGAGAGCGCGATGAGAGGTGCGGTGAACACCACACTCACCCAGAACCTCCGGCTCATGTCTTCAAGTTCGGGATTGCGTTCGTCTGCCGTGACTGTGCGCGGCTCCAAGACCATGCCGCATATCGGACAGTTCCCCGGACCGGGCCGCACGATCTCCGGATGCATTGGGCAGGTAAACTCAACGCGGGTGGCAGATACCGCGACTGTTTCCGGCTCCAGCGCCATGCCGCACTGCGGGCACGCGCCAGGTTTGTCGGTGCGCACCTCCGGATCCATGGGGCAAACATAAGCTGCGCTCGCGGATCCTGCTTGCTGTGCTCGAGTTCCCCACTGAATCAGACCCGCCTGCTTGGCATCCGAGGCCATTGGGCTCGAGCCGGGCTCAGCTAGGTAACGAGCCGGATCACTCTGGAACTTCGCACCGCAACCCTTGCTGCAGAAGAAATATTCCTGTCCGGCATGCGTCACGCGCGCCGCCGCGCGCTCCGGCGCGACTGTCATTCCGCAGACTGGATCACGAACCTTCTGAGTTGTCTTCATCTCTTTCACCGCGCGTGCCTGTACATCAGGTCGAGCAATTCTTCGTACATGACCGCCGCATCCTGACGGCTACCCTTGGATATCGCCTGGGCAGCGCAATGTTGCAGGTGGTTGCGCATCAGCTCTCGCCCCACGCTGCGCAGGGCCTCCTGTACCGACGAGATCTGAACCAGCACGTCAGCGCAGTAATACTCTTCGTCCACCATGCGCTGCAGGCCGCGTATCTGTCCCTCGATGCGTCGTAGGCGCTTCAGGTTCGACGACTTGATCTCCGGATCCACCGCCACCGCCTTGCGTCCGCTCTTGCCGTGTGCCGCACAGGCGCACGCATTCTCCTCACCCTTGCTCATAGCTGACCTCTGCAATTCACTATATACCCCCTCCCCCTATAGATGCAAACCTCACCGATAAGATGTTTTCGCTCGCCTGCTTTATATTGGTAGGTCTAATCCAACTCTACGCGAGGGATCAATGACCACAGTGGACGTGGTATTCAAATACGGACTATCGCCGGGAGAGAACGAAGCTCGCGCTATCTCCGACGCCCGCGAGGTTTACGGTATCCGCAAGCTCACTTTTGACGAGAAGCAGCACACCGTTCGGGTCGAGTACGACGCTACCCGCCTCAACAACGACTCGGTAGCCAACCTGCTAAGGAACGCCGGTTTGGATATCGAGGAGAGAGTCGTTCTCGCCCGCTAGCTTGGACTGTGTGTCTAAGCTGTGCTAGTGTTTGCCACTGCCCCCGACCCTCATCGATGAAAGTCGACAAGCTGGCTCTGGATCGTATCTTCGATCGCACCGAGCGATTGGAGGCCCCTCTCTTTCAACGCCCTTACGTTTGGCAACGCAGTCGGAACTGGGAGCCGCTGTGGAATACCATTCGCGGCGTCGCGGAGGCGCGCTTTTACAAATCGGACGAGCGCAAGAACTTTCTCGGGGCACTGGTCCTCGACCAGATTGACACTCCCATGAGCCGCATCCATGCCCGTCAGATCATCGACGGACAACAGCGGCTGACCACATTCCAATTGGTCTTAGCCGCAGCCCGCGATGTTTGCTCGGCACTTGGTGAAGATCGCTATGCCCAGGCATTCCGCAAGCTCACTGACAACGATGTTCCGCTTAGTGAGAATCCGGACGACAAATTCAAAGTATGGCCCACCAACGCTGACCGCCGCACCTTTCGCGATACCCTGACTGCCGGCAACAAGAAAGACGTACTCGCCATCGCCTATGACGATGCGCGCATTCCGCTGGGGTATCTCTTCTTCTACGCCGTCGTGGAAGAATGGCTGGGAACACCTGCCGACCCGAACTTCGTGCGGCGCGTCGAATCTTTGTACCAGTCGTTGCGCGAAGACTTGCAATTAGTGGTCATCGACCTGGAAAGCGACGATGATCCTCAGGAGATCTTCGAGACCCTGAACGCGCTGGGCACGCCTCTGCTGCCCGCGGACCTCATCAAGAATTACTTGTTCCGGATGGCTCAGACGCAAGGATTGAATCCGGAAAAGCTGAATGCGCAATATTGGAAGGAGTTCGATCGCGAGATCAGCTTCTGGCGGGAAGAGGTGAGGCAGGGACGTCTGCGGCGGCCGCGGTACGACCTGTTCGTGCAGCATTATCTCACTCTGATGATGAAAGAGGACGTCAGCGCGACCGAACTCTTCAAGGTCTTCAAAGAGTACGTGAACCAAAGCCCCGAGCGTTCGGCTGCCGACCTGATGGCGTGTTTCCGCTCCTATGCCAAGGTCTATCGCAGGTTCGAGCTTTATCCCGATGAATCGCGCGAAGGCATTTTCTTCTATCGCCTTGAGCAACTGGACACCAGCACTGTATTTCCGCTTCTCTTGGAAGTATTGAATCAGTTCGGTGGCCAGGATCATGCCGACGAATTGGATCAGATCCTCACCGACATCGAGTCCTTTCTGGTTCGCCGTACCGTCTGTGAGCTGACTACCAAGAATTACAACCGCCTCTTTGTGGAATTGCTGAAGAACACGGAGAACGACCTGTCTGCGAACCGGGTGAGGAGATTCCTTCTCGCCTCTTCCGCCGACACCTCGCGCTGGCCCGACGACAAAGAGTTCGAAAAAGCATGGCTGACGGTGAATTTCTATCAGAAGATCAAACGATCAAAGTTACGCATGATCCTCGAGGCTCTCGACGATGCGCATCATTCGAACAAGACGGAGATCGTGCGCGTCGACAAAACGTTGACCGTCGAACACGTGATGCCGATCCAATGGGAGAAGCACTGGCCCCTGGCTTCGGTGCGGGGAAACTTTCCTCGCGATCTAGCCACAGAGAGGCGCGACGAATACGTCAACAAGATCGGCAACCTGACTTTGTTGACCAACAGCCTGAATCCTTCGGTCTCCAATGGCTCGTGGCTGCGCAAGCGGCGTGAGATCCTGAAACACAGCGCCATCAACATGAACCGTTTCTTCCTCGACACTGAAGTCTGGGA